>ODAK010001480.1_pt1 | contig 25604 bp, 20 predicted proteins | sample 1539591 | NCBI WGS metagenome assembly ODAK01 (sample SAMEA3539303, study PRJEB22396) | soil metagenome | biome: tundra; feature: field; material: soil | place: USA | collected 2010-05 | depth 0.15 m
CGCTGCTCAGCATCGTCGCGGTGCTCGTCTCCCTGTACCCGGTCTCGACGGTGCTGTGTTCGATGGTCGTGCTCGGCGAACGGTTGCGCACTCCCCAGGTTGCCGGTGTCGGAGCGGCGATGGTGGCCGTCATCCTGATCACGGCAGGGTGACTCGCCTGAGGCCGGTCAGCTGGCCACGTGGGCGAGGTCGGGCTCGAGTATCCGACGACCGGCGGCCGGCTTGCGCATTGCGGACGTGAAGAGCTTGAAGTTTCCCTTGCCTGCCGCCTTCGCCGCGTACATCGCAACGTCGGCGTCGCGGAGCAGGCCATCCGCGGTGGCGGTTGCTTCGCGAGTCACGGTGATGCCGATGCTCGCTGCGGGATCGATGATCGTTCCCTGGATGTCCACTGGCGCCACCAGGGAAACCATGATGCGTTCGCACGTGCTCATGACCCGCGCCTCGCTCCCGATGTCCTCGAGCAGAATCGCGAATTCGTCGCCACCGAAACGCGCCGCGCTATCCGAGGGACGGAGCGACTCGCGAAGTCGCCGGGCGATCACGATGAGGAGCTCGTCGCCGGCAGCGTGACCGAGGCTGTCGTTGATGGTCTTGAAGTTGTCGAGGTCGGCGAACAGCACGGCGGTGGTCTGCGCCTTGCGTTCGCTGCGCGCGAGCGCCTGTGCGAGTCGATCAACGAACAGGGCGCGGTTGGGGAGCCCCGTCAGGGCATCGTGAAACGCAAGGTGTGCCATGGAATCGGCGATTCGCGCATTGGTGAGGGCGACGCTCGCGTGCACCGCAAAGGTCACGAGCATCTGCTGCTCGGTCAGGCTGTACGTCCGGCCGTGACGGTGGGTGGCGACGGTGAGCGCACCGATGACGTGGCCGTTCTCCTCGACGGGCGCGGACATCGCCGCCTCGAGGCCCTCACCGGCGAGCACGTCGAGCTGATCCCTGCTGTTCTGGTAGTCTTCGACGACCACGAGACGGCCCTCGGTGAAGGCGCGACCGACAGCTCCCTCATCGGTGCGGATACGCATCATGAAGGGTTCGACATCCTCGGAGTAACCGCATCCGGCGACGCGAAGCAGGTGCTCGGGATCGGCGGGATCGTGCAGGCGGAGATTCACGGTCTCGTCGCCGATGAGCTCCACGGCCGCAGCGACGATGGTGTCGAGAATGTCCTGGAGCGGCGCGCGCTGCGACAGCGCACGCTGGATGCTGGAGAGCTGATCGAGCAACGCGTCGCGGTCGCGAAGCTTCCTGCGCAGCCGGCTGCTCTCCATGTCGTCGGACTGGGCGCGCGCCCATCCGCCCTCGCGGGTGAGAAGCTCGAGTCCTGCCTCCGTGTAGACGACCGCAGACGCGATCACCGCGGCGACCGCGCGGTCCTTCTCGGTGAACGGGGATCCCGCGGCTCGCTCGAGGCGCAGTGTGCTCTGGCGTCGCGATCGCAGTCCGCCTGCGGGGATCACGATGCACGGACCGAGCAGCGGCGTCGACGCGGCGTTGGCGGTCTGGAGGTGCCTCCGCCGGCGGGCGTCAGAGTCCGACGGCGCACGCGCATGCAGCGACATCACCGCCTCGCCGTGGCGCAGCAACGTCGCAACCTCGAGGTCGAGGACATCGATGGCGAGCTGGAGGACGCCGGTGATGGCGGATGCGTTCTGATACGTCCCGAGCGAGCGGCGCAGGTCTCGGAGGCTATCGGGCATTCGCGACGAACCGGCCATCGAGGCCCGGTACGCCAATTCCTTCCATATGGCGAGCGTAGCTCCCCTCAACTCGGGCGACCACCGCGTCACGGGCCTGCGACCCAGCGCCACCGGTGTCGATGCCTGGGGACGCTCGTCCGGGCGCCCGAGCCGGTGTTAGGAGCTCAGCCGAGCCCCAGGCTGCAGGCTGCAGCCTGCGCGGGCGTGAGGCCGGCCTCGTAGCCTCCGGGAGCTCGACGCTGCCGGCGGTGAGGAGTCGTCGCCACCGGTCGATGCGAACCGTCGTGCCCGCGCTGTCCGCACGAGCGAGCACCATATCCGGCCGGTTCTATATGACAGTTGTGACAGTGCGGAACAACGGCCGCTATGTACGCTGTCGAACAGACCCACGACCACGCTTCGGCGCAGGTTTGGCGCGACGGAAGTGGAATGAACGACTCATGGCAGTGTTCGCGGTGAGGACGGCGGCTCCCGTGCCTCATCGCGTCCACTGACATATGCGCATCGACGTGGGCGCGCAACAACGGCTGCTCCGGCATTGTTCGGACCATGTGTGCGTTCGGTTATGGGTGGGGCGTCCCCAAGGCGACTGCCTGACCGAGGAGCTTCTCGCTAGTTGCGGGATCGGGCGGCGGCTGGGCGGGGCCGCAGGACGCTGAGCGCCGCCCGCTGGGCCAGCGCCGTCGCGACATCCTCGATATCGCCCGCAGTGGTGGGCCCGCCCAGGCCGAATCCCTGGCCGAGCCTGATCCCGTTCGCCTTCATGAGGTCGGCGACGAACTCGTTCTCGACACCCTCGGCAATAACCGTGGCACCGCTGACGCGGGCGAACGCCATGGTGGCATCCATCGCGGCGCGCGATCCCACCCTGGTGGAGGTCATGGTCAGGCTGCGTCCGAGCTTGAGGAACTCGCTCGCGGATGCCGCGAGGAGCTCGAGCGTCGAATGACCCTCGCCGACATCGTCGAGCGCGAAACGGATGCCTTCGGCCCGATAGGCCGCGAGCACCCGTGCCAGAGCTTCGTAGTCGCGAATGCGCTCGTGCTCGGTGATCTCGAGCACGACCGTCGACGGGGCGCGCCGGGCATTGCCGAGCAGGAGCAGGAGCTGGTCGACGTCGTGGACCGGATCGAGCAGCGCCGCCGCACTGATGTTGAGGAACAGTGGAAAGCCCACAGGGAGCCTGCGCGCGTCCTCCACCGCCCTGCGGCGGCAGACCCAGTCGAGATCGCGAATCTGACCGCCTGTTCGCGCCGCCTCGAAGACAGGCTCCACGGAGTCCATGGCAGCGAAGCCCTCGGGCCGGGCGAGCGCCTCGTATCCCATGACGGTGCCGTCCTCCAGACTGACGATGGGCTGGAACATCGTCGAGACCCGTCCACCATCGAGGATGCGCGTGACCACGTCGGAATACGAACGCTCGGCAATGTCGGCCGACTCACCGCCCTCGTACGAGGCACCGGCGACCCGATCACGACCGGCGCGTTTCGCGTGGTAGAGCGCCTCGTCGGCGCGCTGCCAGACCGAGAGCGGATCCGCACCGGCGGGCGCCGCACTCCATCCGACCGTGACACGAACGGGACCGGACGGGAGCACGAGGGCATGCATGGCCATACGCATGCGCTCGGCGACGAGGTGAGCGCCAAAGACTCCGACCTCGGGGAGCAGTGCCGCGAACTCGTCGCCGCCGACGCGTGCCATCACATCCCAGCCACGAACCAGCAGACCGAGCGTGTGTCCGACGACGCGCAGCAGAACATCTCCGGCCGCGTGACCCTCGCGGTCGTTGATCTCCTTCAGACCATCGACGTCGAGCGAGAGCACCGCGAACGGGAGTCGCGGAATGGTCCGGAGTGCACGATCGAACTCGCGCCGGTTCTTGAGGCCGGTGAGCGCGTCCGTTGACGCGATGGCGGCCAGTTCCATGGCGGCTGCGTGGACTACAGCCTCGGCGCGAACCCGTTCGATGAAACGTCCGAGGTGAGTGCAGATTGCCGGCATCGAAGCGAGCGGCGCGCTCTGGGAGCGTCCGCTCGATTCGCGGAAGACCGCGAGGACCCCGAGGAGGCCTCGCCTGCCCCTGATGGGAAAGGTGAGCGCGCTGTGGATGTCGGCCGCCGCAGCTTCCGTGAGGCGGCCGCCGAGGCCACCGCCGAATATCGAGGCAGCGGCGGATCCACGACCCGTCTTGACAACCCGGCTGACCAGCAAAGGGCCTGCTCCGAGTCCCAGCGCGCGCCCTCCAGCCTCGAACGCGGCGACGTCCGGCTTTCCGTCGGACGATGAGTAGCGCAGCTCGACGTCGGATGTCTCACCGCCACGCAACCAGATCTCGCCGATGCGCCCGCCGAGCGCGGTGGTCAGCATCGCGAGTGTCTGCGCAAGCGTGGCATCGAGGTCGTCCGACTCATTGAAAAGAGCGAGGACACTGATCAGGAGCGCAGACCCGTCGCTCGCGTCCCCTCTGGCTGCCCGCCGGGCGACGAGATCGATCACCTCGCGGTGGCGCCGACGACCAATGTGCTCGGCGTCGCCGGACGAAGCGTCTGTCTCAGACGCAAGAGGCAGCGATACCGACACTGTGAGTCACCTTGAGACGGATGGAAAAGGAGCGCCCGCAACATCACGGTGGTAGAGGTCGAGTCGGTGGTCTGTACGCAAGCGCACGTACGGGACGGTCTGCGACACGGGCGCGGTGTTCAGTAGCAGAGCAGTCATGTGCTCGGCAATACCCATGACGGCTCCGCGATATCCCGCGTTGCCCGGCGTCGAGCGTCTGCGTGAGCTGCAGGTACCATGAAACCTGAGATGGAGCAGGAGTGGCAGCGGTCGGCGATTCAGTGCGATCGAGCCCTGACGTCGGTGTTCGCGGTCCTCGGAAAGCGCTGGACCGGCGTGGTGATCGGTGTGCTCCTCGAGCGCCCGGCTCGATTCGCCGAGATCGCCCGCGCGATCCCGGGGATCACCGAGAGCATGCTCTCGGCCCGCCTCACCGAGCTCAAGGAGGCCGGACTCGTGAGCCGTGAGGTGATCGAGGGTCCCCCGATCGCGTCGCTGTACCGGCTGACGCCGAGCGGGGAGGCGCTTCGGCCCGCACTCATGGCGCTCGGCGAATGGGCACACGCGCACCTCGGTGCGGAGGTGTGAGCGAGGAGGCGCACGGTGTCGAGGGCCGGATTGTCGCGGCCGGCCTGACCAAGGTGTTCGGCGAGATCAAGGCGGTGGACGGGCTGTCCTTCAGCGTCGAGTCGGGATCCGTGACCGGCTTCCTCGGACCCAACGGCGCGGGCAAGACCACGACGCTTCGAATGATCCTCGGGCTCGCCACGCCCACCTCGGGCACCGGGACGATCAGCGGCCTCGCCTATGCGCATCTGCCGCACCCCGGTCGCACAGTCGGCGCGGTCCTGGAAGCGACCAGCTTCCACCCAGGGCGCTCAGCTCGCAACCACCTTCGCGTCTTCTGCGCAGCCGCTGGACTCCCCGACAAACGGGCCGACGAGGTGCTCGAGCTGGTGGGGCTGACTCAGGCCGCCCGCTTCGGGGTTGGTGGCTTCTCGCTGGGGATGCGCCAGAGGCTCGGCCTGGCCACGGCGCTGCTCGGCAATCCCAAGGTCCTGCTGCTCGACGAGCCGGCGAACGGCCTCGACCCCGAGGGCATCGCGTGGCTGCGGGGCCTGCTCCGGTACTTCGCCGATGTGGACAAGCGGACGGTGCTGATCTCGAGCCATGTGCTCTCCGAGGTCGAACAGACGGTCGACCGGGTGGTGATCATCGCGCGCGGCCGGCTCATCTATGAAGGGAAGCTCGCGGATCTCGAGGGCGCGAGCGCCGGCGTCCTGGTTCGGAGTCCGACCCCCGACCAGCTGGGGGTCGCACTGGCGCACCTCGATGTCAAGGTCACACGACGACCGGACGGGACGGTCGCCGTCGTGGGCGCGACGCCCGAGGCGGTCGGCCACGCTGCCTGGGAGGCCCATGTTGAAATCCACGAATTGCGGGCGGGGAGCTCGAGCCTCGAGGAAACGTTCCTGCGCCTGACCGCGGATGCGCCGCCGGGGCCGAGCGCATGATCAACCTGCTCCGCGCGGAATGGCGAAAGGTGACCACCGTCAAGCTGGGCTGGGGGATGCTCCTCGGCGCCATGGCGCTCGCTGCGCTCGGGGTCGTCGCCCAGATCGCCAGCAACGGTGTCAGGGGAGGTGTTGCCCTGCCGCTCACCAGCGAGGTCACCCAGAAGTCGATCGCGGCGTCGGCCAGCACCGCATATCTGTTCTCGATCGTGGTCGGCATCATCCTGATCACGACCGAGTACCGTCACTTCACGTCGCGTCCGACATTTCTGATCGAGCCGAGGCGGGGCCACGTGATCGTGGCCAAGATCGTCGTCGCCGCGCTGGTCGGCATCATCTACGGAGTCGTCTGCGCCGCCCTCACCGCCGCCATCATGATCCCGTGGTTCGGCGCCAAGGGAATCACGATCGGCTGGATCGACTACGGCGTCCTGCAGTCCCTGATCAGCGCCGTGATCGTGATCGCGATCTTCGCGGTCGTCGGGATCGGGGTTGGGGTGCTGGTCCGCAACCAGATCGCGGCGGTGATCGGAGCACTCGTCTATCTCTTCGTCCTCGAGCCGCTCGTCAACATCATCCCGGTGATCCAGAACGTCTACCCATACCTTCCCGGAGCGGCTGCAGCGGCCATCACCGGGGCGACCCGTGGGTCGGGCTCCGTGCATCTCGACGCCCTGCAGGGCGGGCTTGTCCTGCTCGGATGGGGACTGCTCTTTGCCGTGTGCGGCTGGATCCTCACCATCCGCCGGGACATCCCCTAGCGGCTCGGTCAGCTCCCGGAGACGATATCCGGGGTGCTCGGTCGCGCGGGCCGTCGCCGCGGGAGCTTGATGATCTTGGCGCCGCCGGTCACCCGGGTCGCGCGAACCGAGCGATCCCGACCCGCGTGCTTCGCCTCATACATCGCCCGATCGGCGGCGCCGAGCAATCGATCCAGCGTTGCCCCGTGGGCGGGGTACGTCGAAACGCCGATTGACGCTGTCAGCCCTTCGAGGCTGCAGCCGTCGGGCATCACCACATCGCGCACAGCCGCACGTACGGCCTCGGCCGCGATCCATGCGCCATCCGAGGAACACTCGTGCAGCAGCACCACGAACTCCTCGCCGCCGAGCCTCACGACCGCATCGGCACCGCGCACGGTGGTGCGCAGCTGGGCGGCGACGCGCTGGAGCACGACATCGCCGACGGCATGACCGCTGCTGTCGTTCACCGCCTTGAAGTGATCGAGATCGACGAGCAGCAGCGAGAGCGGATGACCGTCGCGAGCCGCGCGCGCGATGTCGCGTTCGCCGGCGTCGCGCAACCAGCGGCTGTTGTACAGCCCGGTCAGCGGGTCGGTCATCGCCGCGTTGACGAGCTCCACGTAAAGCTGCGCGTTGCGCCAGGCCGACGCCGCCACGTGTGCGAACAGGGACGCGGCCTCGAGCTCGCCGGCGCTGAACTGGTCGATGCCGAGACGCCAGCAGTTGATGATGCCGAGCTTGTGCTCGATGGCGACGAGCGGCACCAGGAGCAGCGACTCCTCCACATAGGAGGTCCCAGGAATCTGTCGCGCGAGCGGATGCATCGATGTGTCGGGGATGTTCTGCGGCGTGCCTTTCGCGAAAGCCCAGCCCGTGATCCCGGCATCGAGCGCCATGCTGTCGGCCATGATCTCGTCGCGATCGGGACCGGTTGCGAGCACCGGGACGAGGCGAAACGTCTCGTAGTCGGCGACGAAGATCGCCATCTCGGTGACCGGCACGACGCGACTCATCTGCTCCGCCATGACGCCGAGAATGCGCATGGGATCGTGCTCACTCTGGAGGGCGAGCGCCGCGTCGCTGAGCGCGCGAGCAAGACCCCGGCGTGCTCGGGGCGGCGAGACCAGACCCATGGGTGCAAGGGCTTCAGGCGGCGCCGACTCGGTCGTGGGTGAGGACACTCGGGTGGGTGACACCAGGCGTTCCGCGAACCAGGTCGCGTCGACGACCTCCATCGACGTGTCGCCCTTGAGCGGGTGGGGGAGCACCGGACGGCCCAGCAGCCACCCCTGTCCGAACTGCACACCGAGCGACTGCAGCGTCTCCTGCTCACGTTGCGTTTCGATGCCCTCGGCGATGACACGGGCACCGATGTGACCGCTGAACGAGAGCAGTGCCACGACCAGTGCGCGGCGTGCGCGGTCGGCGTCGATAGCGGTGATCAGGGACCGGTCGACCTTGATGAACTCGGGACGCAGTTCGGCGATCACTCGCATGCTGGCGTGACCGGCACCCGCATCGTCGACCGCGATCCGGAAGCCCCGTGCGCGCAGTTCAGCCGCGATGCGTTGCAGCAGCGCGAGGTCAGGCACGGGCTCGCGCTCGCTGAATTCGAGCACAACGGTCGCGGGATCCACGCGAGCATCCAATACCGCCTGGTCGAGTGCTGCCACGCCGCTCTGATCGACCAGCGTGCCGATCAGCACGTTGACGAAGAGGTCGGCCTCGCCGATGTTGGATGCGGTCTGCAGGGCGGCGCGCACGCAGGCGAGGTCGACCGCCGACTGCATGTTCAGCGCTGCCGCGGCAACGAAGAGCTGGTCGGGAGTGCGAATGCGTGGTCGCGGTGAAAAGCGGGCGAGCGCCTCGTAGCCGATGACGGTGTCATTGACGAGCCGGACGATCGGCTGGAGCGCGGCCACGATGCTCCCGCTGGTGAGCAGTGACGAGATCGTGCTCCGAAGCCCCCGGTCCGGCGTGACCGATCCGGGCGCATCGAAACGCTCGAGAGCGGGCTGCGCCTCAGCGGACCACGCTCCCGCGAGCATCGCGGCGACGGCCTCGAGCGTCGGGCACAGCGCCGGCGTGCATCCCGCGCCCCAGACCGTCAGCACAGCGACGACCCGATCCCGGCACGTTACCGGCAGCGCGATCACGTCGCGCTCGTCCGTGGCATTGGGGAGCGCCTTGGCGAGCGCCGAGTCGGTGGTGAGGCGGCGCAGGGTCTCGGCGGCGTCGGCGGCTCCGAGATACGGACGGCGCAGCCGGACGGGTTTGCGAAGCGACGCAACCCCATCCAGAGGGATGCGCATCCCCAGCAGGGTCGAGGCCAGCCTGGGCGAGAGCCGCGCCTCCACCGAAGGCGGAACGTTGACCGCGAGCACCACCGCCATGTCCGACTCAACTGCACTGACTGTGCAGGCAGCGTCCAGCGTCGCGAGGGCATCGACGACTTGGACAGCCGCCTCTTCAGGGGTTCGAGCGCTGGGAAGGGAGTGCCCGAGACGCGTCAGCAGTTCGAGGCGCAGATCAGGAGACCGTAGAGCCACGTGCTGAGTGTGGTTGGTCAGGACGTGGCATCTGACAACGGAACGGTCGCTTTCCATCTGCAAATCGCCATATTTCGGCGCGCGTCTCGGTCCTCTGAGCCCTCTCCTTCGTAAGTGGATACTTACGGACGAACTGTAGGCAGGCTGCTCGGCCTCCCGGGGCGCGGCGTAGGCTTCGGGGGATGAGCCGCTGTCCCTCGTGCGGACACGAGAACCAGGAGCGAGCGAAGTTCTGCTCCGAGTGCGGGAGCACCATCCTCAACGTCGATGGTGCACCCCGCGAGGAGCGGAAGGTCGTGACGGTGCTCTTCGCCGACCTGGTGGGGTTCACATCGCGCTCGGAGCGGCTCGATCCTGAGGACGTGCGCGCCCTGCTGTCGCCGTTCTACGCCCGCCTGCGCGCAGAGCTGGAGCACTACGGGGGCACCGTCGAGAAGTTCATTGGCGACGCCGTGATGGCCCTCTTCGGCGCGCCGGTGGCACACGAGGACGACCCCGAGCGCGCTGTGCGGGCGGCACTCGCCATTCGAGACTGGGTGCTCGACCAGCAGGCCGACCTCCAGGTGCGGATCGCGGTCAATACCGGTGAAGCGCTCGTGGCGTTGGGGGCGCGGCCCGATCAGGGTGAGGGGATGGCTTCGGGAGACGTCGTCAACACCACGGCACGGCTCCAGACCGCGGCTCCCGTCAACGGCATCCTGGTGGGGGAGACGACGCATCGCGCCACCGCTCATGTGATCGCGTACCGGGATGCCCCGCCGGTGTCGGCGAAGGGAAAGGCTGACCCCGTCCCGGCGTGGGAGGCGCTGGAAGCGCGCTCTCGTTTCGGCGTCGACCTGGCTCGCTCGAGTCGCACGCCGATGGTCGGGCGGGTCCACGAGGCGCAGGTGCTCGTCGATGCCCTCGAGCGGGTGCGGCGGGAGCGCTCGTCCCTCCTTGTGACGCTCGTCGGGGTTCCCGGCATCGGCAAGAGCCGGCTGGTCGCCGACCTCTTCGACAAGGTCGACCGGGACCCGGACCATGTCGTGCTCTGGCGCCAGGGACGGTCCCTGCCCTACGGCGAGGGTGTCACGTTCTGGGCACTGAGCGAGATGGTGAAGGCTCAGGCCGGAATCCTCGAGACCGACAGGCACGAGGCGGCGGAGGGCAAGCTTCACGCGGCGGTTGCCGCGCTCCTTCCCGACCCCGACGATGCAGAGTGGGTCGCCGGCCACCTCCGCCCCCTTGCGGGGCTGAGCACCGGTGGCGACCCGGCCGGTGACCACCGTGAGGAGGCATTCACCGCCTGGCGCCGCTTCTTCGAGGCGCTGTCCGAGCAGAATCCGCTCGTCCTGGTCTTCGAGGACCTCCACTGGGCGGACGACAATCTCCTCGACTTTGTCGAGCACCTGGTTGACTGGGCGGCCCACGCGCCGATGCTCGTGATCTGCAACACGCGGCCCGAGCTGTTCGAGCGGCGTCCCGGATGGGCCGGTGCCACCCGCAACGCCGTCAGGCTCTCGCTCACGCCGCTCTCCGACGACGACACCGCCCGCCTGATCGGCAGCCTCAGCGACCAGCCGGTCATGTCGGTGGAGACTCAAACCGCGTTGCTGACCCGCGCCGGGGGCAACCCTCTGTACGCCGAGCAGTACGTGCGCATGCTCGCCGAGCGGCACGACGTCGATGAACTGCCGCTCCCGGAGACCGTGCAGGGCATCATCGCCGCACGACTCGACGCGCTGTCCGTCGATGAGAAGCGCCTGCTGCAGGATGCCGCGGTGCAGGGCAAGGTGTTCTGGCTCGGCGCGGTCGCCGCCGGGCGCGACCGTCACTCGGCGGAGGTGCAGCTGCATGCGCTGGAGCGCAAGGACTTCGTGCAACGAGCGCGCCGTTCGTCGGTTGCCGGAGAGATCGAGTACGCCTTCATGCACGTGCTGGTTCGCGACGTCGCGTACGGGCAGATCCCGCGCGGTGAGCGAGCCGAGAAACATCGCCGTGCCGCTGAATGGATCGCTTCGCTGGGGCGCACCGAGGACCACGCGGAGATGCTTGCCCACCACTACGTGTGCGCGCTCGACCTCCACCGGGCGGCGGGCCATGCCATCGACGCGGCGTTCGCGGAGCGAGCACTTGCCGCGCTCCGCGATGCGGGTGATCGCGCGTATTCCTTGAACGCCTACGCGGCGGCTGCCGGCTTCTACGCATCGGCGTTGGAGCTTGCTGTTCCTGGAACGTTGGAATGCGCCCGCCTCCGATTTACGGTGGGACGAGCCAGGCACATGGCCGGCGATTCCGACGAGGACCTGCTCGCGTCGGCCAGCGCCGACCTGCTCGCCTGCGGCGATCCCGAGACGGCTGCCGAGGCCGAGGCTGTCCTGACCGAACTGACCTGGTTGCGCGGCGATGCCGATGAGGCCATGCGTCACCTCGATCGTGCTCGTGCTCTGGTCGACGGGCAAGACGCCAGCCGAGTCCGGGCGCTGGTGGTGAGCACCGGCTCGCGCTATCTGATGCTGGCGGGACGGAGTGCTGAGGCGATCCGTGTCGGCCGTGAGGCCCTCGCGATGGCCGAGCAACTCGGTCTCGACGAGGTGCGCGCCAACGCGTTGAACAACATCGGGGCGTCGCGCTGCCACAGCGGTGACCCGCATGGTGTCGACGACCTCGAGCGTGCCGTCGAGGTTGCTGATGGATGCAACGCTCGTCGCGAGAGCAGCCGGGCACGCGCGAATCTCGCGTCCGTGCTCTGGATGCGCGGTAACCTCGAACGGTCGGCTGCCATCAGCAGGGAGGCGCAGCTCGCCGCCGAGCGATACGGACAATCACTCGTCGTGCGCTGGGTGCGGGGAACACGGGCGCGCGATGAATACGTGCGGGGTCGCTGGCAGGAGGCCGAGGCATCCCTCGAGGCGTTTCTGTCCGAGGTGGAGTCCGGCTCGCCGCACTACCTGTCGACCGACTGCTACATGATCCGCGCCAACATCAGGCTCGGCCACGATGACGTTGACGCGGCGGTCGCCGACGCGCAACGCTCGCTCGACCTCGCCCGGCTCGCCCGCGACCCGCAGGTGCTGTATCCCGCGCTCGCCAAGGCGGCGCACGTCTTCAGCGAGTCAGGCGACTGGGGTCAGGCGACCACGCTGGCGGGTGAGTTGCTCGAGCAGCTGAAGATCGGACGAGTCAGCAGCGCGCTCGTGGCCGACTCGCTCCACGAGTTGGCCTGGACGCTGTCGCGCGCCGGACGAGGACGCGAGGTGCTCTCCGTGTTGCCCGCGGAGCGTCTGCCCTGGGTGCAGGCGGCGGCTGCGTTCGCGAGTGGCGATCTACGGGCGGCCGCGGACATCTGCGGCGCGATGGGTGCACGAACCGAGGAAGCGCGAGACCGTCTCTGGCTCGCCGAGTCACTGGTCGATCGGCAGCGCAGATCAGAAGCCGACATCGAACTCCAGCGCGCTCTCGGCTTCTACCGCTCGGTGGGTGCGACACGATACATCCGAGCCGGAGAGGCACTCCTCGCGGAGTCAGCGTGAGCGGAGACACAGAGGTGGCACAGCCGCCGGACGCGCATTCGGCAGCGCGAGCAGCGCTCGCCGCCAAGCGAGCCGAGATCGTCGCCAAGGTGGACCAGCTCGGTGCTCACGACCCCGCCGAGGTGGCCAACCTGGGCTTCGGCAAGCGCATCGGTGATGGGACGATGTACGCGGTCGAGCGAATGACCGACGCATACCAGGCCCGCACCATCTACGCGACCGTCGCCGATATCGACAAGGCGATCGAGCGGCTCGACGCGGGCAGCTACGGACGTTGCATTGTCTGCGGCACCGCGATTCCAGACGAACGCCTCGAGGCGGTGCCCTGGGCCGCGCTGTGTGTTCCCTGCAGCGCAAAACCGCGCAAGTCGGCCGCGGTGCGCTGAGAGTATGGTCTTCGATCACGCGCCGTCGCCGGCACCTGGAGGGACATGACGTGGATGTGATGAGCGTGCAGGACGCTGCGTTCCTCCACATCGAGGACGCCAACAATCCGATGCACATCGGGTCGGTTGCGGTGCTCGAGGGCCCGGCCCCGGCGTACGGAGACCTCGTCCGTCTCATCGCCGCCAAGCTGCCGCTGGTGCCGCGATACCGGCAGAAGGTGCGTTTCGCCCCTGCGGGCATCGGCCGTCCGGTGTGGGTCGACGACCCGCATTTCCAGATCCTGTATCACATACGCCACACCGCGGTCCCGCCGCCGGGCGGTCGGGACGAGCTGCGCAACCTCGCCGGCCGCGTGTTCGCCCAGACCCTCGACCGCGAGAAGCCGCTCTGGGAACTGTGGATGGTCGAGGGTCTCAAGGACGGTCGCTGGGCGGTGATCTCCAAGGTGCATCACTGCATGGTCGACGGCGTCTCCGCCACCGACCTGCTCACGGTGATGTTCGACGGCCTCGACACACCTGCGGCGGCGCCGCAGTCCGACGACTGGACGCCCGAGCCCGAGCCCGGAACCTTCACCCTCGCGGCCCATGGCGTCGTTCGCGCCATCGCCGACCCGCTCGGACGTCTCCGCGACTTCTCGGGAGCCCTCCGGATCACCGCCGGGCCGCGAACCCGGCTTGCGGAAGGAGCGGTGTTGCTGCGCTCACTCGCCGAGTGGGGCAAGCGGTCGGCGACGTCGCTCAACGGCCCGATCGGACCCCATCGGCGCTGGAGCTGGGCGGAGGCCAGTCTGGACGACGTCAAGATCATCCGCCACGGACTTGGCGGCACCGTGAACGACGTCGTGCTCGCCGCGATCACCGCTGGGTTCCGCACCCTGCTGCTGCACCGGGGTGAGGACGTGTCCAATCGGGTGGTGCGGACGCTGGTGCCGGTATCGGTGCGGGCGGACTCGGAGCGGGGCGTCTTCAACAACCGTGTGTCAGGAATCTTCCCGGGACTCCCGGTGTCGATTGCCGATCCGAGCGACCGGCTCCGCGCGATCTCCGAGCAGCTGTCCATGCTCAAGGAGTCGAAGCAGGCGGTCGCGGGCGATGCGCTGGTCAAGCTCGCCGGCTTCGCACCGCCGATGCTCCTCTCGCTGGGTGCGCGCCTGGCGGCTCGCACACCGCAGCGCGCGCTCCAGACCGTCACCACCAATGTTCCGGGCCCGCAGTATCCACTCTCGGTCGTGGGCCGCCCGATGGTCTACTCCTACCCGTACGTGCCGATCATGGGAAGCGTGCGGATCAGCATCGCGATCTTCTCGTACTGCGGACGTCTCTTCTTCGGCATCACCGGCGACTACGACACCGTCACCGATATCGACGTGCTCCGCGATGGCATCGAAGAGGGGATGCATGAGCTGGTGGTCACCTCGGGCGGCGGCTCTGCCGAGGAGCATCGGCATCAGCGCAGCAAGCGCACGCCAGCGAGATCGCGCTCTCGCGCCATCTCGCTGGACGGTCAGGCCGCGGCGTTGCGCCCGGGAAAGAGGTGACGGGCGAGGGACGGTGGCCGGAACGGCTCCCAGGTCTCCTCGGGCTGGGCGAGGCGGTCCGCGATGACCCAGAAGACGGCCGCATTGTGGCCCATGCCGAGATGGCTGCTGTACACGGCCACGTTCTCGTGCCGGTGCGCCGCGCCGTTGATGCAGGCCTGCCACGGGACGACGCCGTCCAGCCGTGAGTACACCGCCGTGGTGGGGACCGGGATCGGTCGTGTCAACCGCTCGCGCTGGGGCAGCGAGCCGGGGCTGACGTGGAGCACGCCGAGACGCCGGTAGGCGGAGTGGGCGCGGCTGTCACCGGGGTCATCGATGCCGAACGGGCTGCCGAGCGTGATCACCTGGCGGACGAGTCCGGGACGCGAGCGGGAAAGCTCCCGGGCGAAGATGCCACCCAGGCTCCACCCGACCAGGCTGACCGGTCGCCCGGACGCGCGATGGAGGGCTTCGAGCCGCGCGGTCATCCCGCTGAGAATCGCCGGGGTCGGGCCGAGGTTGCGACCGAGCTTCCAGCCGTGCACGGCATAGCCGAGTGAACGCAGGTACCGGCGCATCGTCGCCGTCGACCCGTCTTCGGCCAGCAGACCGGGCAGCACGAGGATCGCGTGGCCGTCGCCGTGCGGTGCGCGGAGGAGCACGGGCGCCGATGCCAGCATGGCGCCGTAATCCGCGATCGCGCGTCCCGGCTCGCTGAAGAAGAGCGCGAGCGAGGGGCGCGCCCGTGTCGTCACCAGCCGTTCATACCACCTAGACCATGCCCGTGGGTGGAGTTCGGTCAGAACGCGGCGATTCCCCAGGTGCTGACATGCGCTTCGCCCGGCTGCAGCACGATCAGCCCGGCGCCCGAGTTGAACGCGTCCGGAGCGCACGTCATCGGTTCGATGGCCAGCCCACGGCGGCGCCGCGTCACGTCGGGGAGCGTGTCGCCGCTGTAGATCATGACGTGGCCGTGCGACCGGTCCAGCCACACCACGACACCGTGGCGGCCATCCGGCGAGGTGAGCGCGATCCTGGTGTTGCCATCGTCACCCGCTCGCAGCCGTGTGAACGCGGTATCGAGCACCAGAGAGCCGATCGGACGCGGGCTGCGGAAATCGAAGTCCGTGCCGTCCACCGAACGTTCAGCGCCGGTCGGGATGCCGCGGGCATCCGCCTCGAGCGTCGCGTCCGCGGGGACGTGCAACAGCGCGCTGTCGACCAGGGCGCTGCCAGCCAGGCGGACGTAGGGATGGGCGCCGGCGCCGAAGGGGCAGGCTGCGTCACCACGGTTGGTCGCGCTGACGCGAACGCTCAGGCCGTTCTCCGCGAGCGAATACGTCGCGCGGAGCTCGAGGTGGAACGGGTAACCCTCCTGGGGCGCCAGATCGAGGCCGAGCGTGACCGATGCCGCGGCATGGTCGACGAGCTGCCAGGGCATCGAATGGGTCAGCCCGTGGATGGCGCATCCGGTCCGGGGCTCGGTCACCGGTAGTCGGAATGCGCTTCCGGCGAAATGGTAGGTCGCGTCCGCGATCCGATTCGGCCAGGGAATGAGGAGCTGTCCGCGGCTGCCGTCGCACTCCTGATCGCGAGCGTATCCATCGACGATCGGGACCAGGTCGGTGCCGTACTCACGCAGGCCCGCTCCCAACTCCACCACGACCGCCCGTTCATCGCCGTGGATCAGCTCGTATTGATGCCCGGAGGGGGAGGACGTCACGAAGGCGAGCGGGGTTCCGAAGACGCCTGCGGCGGAACCCACCCGGGCGTGACGACTCGCTCCAACTCGGTCCTGATGACCGAGTAGCACTCGCAGGACACAGCTTCCAGCCCGGCGCGGTCGACGATCGTGACGTGGCCGCGGACGTAGCGGATCAGACCGGCGCGCTGCAGGATGCCCGCCGACACCGAGACGGTTGATCGCCGAGCTCCGAGCATCTGGCCGAGGAACTCCTGGGTGATCATGAACTGGTCGGAGTTGACCCGATCGTGGCTCATCAGGAGCCAGCGACTGAGACGCTCCTCACTGGAGTGCAGCCGGTTGCATGCTGCCGCCTGCGCGATCTGGCCGAAGAGTGCCTGCGTGTACTTGTCCACCAGTGCGTGGAAGGCGCTGCTGCGCTCCACGAGCGTCAGGAATGCGGAGGCTTCCATGCGAAGGCTGCGACCTGCGACCTGCGAAATGGCTCGCACCGCGAGGCCGCTGAGCGGCACCAGTGGTACACCCACGATCCCTTCGTTGCCGATGGTCGCCACCTCGACGATGTTGCCGTCGTGGAGTGGGGTGACCAGTGAGATGACGCCGTCGATCGGGAAGAACAGAGCCTCAATGGGCATCCCTGGTTCAAAAAGAACGGTTTTCACGGGCAGGCTGACGTTTCTAACAAAACCGAACAGCTGCTGTCGTTCAGACGAGGGAAGGGCCGTGAGAATCCGATTCTCACCTGCCGAAGCGACCCGGCCGGTCGCGTCGTCGCTCAATCCTCCAGCCGTTTTGATCACCTATGTGCGCTGCGGGACAGACGTTGTGGTCAGCGTCTGCCAGATTATGCAGCACCAGAAGGGAGAGCAACGGGCGCGCAGTTTGCTGCGATCAAAGGAGATGCTGCCGCGTGGCTGCAGAACGCAGTTTCCCGGAGCCGGGAGTGTTGGATCCCGGTGATCAGTACTGGCTCGAGGCGATGGCCGACGCCGTGCTCATCCTCTCGCCGGTCCGCGGACGCCGCAGGGAGGTCACCGATTTCCGGATCGACTATGCGAATGCCGCAACCGAGGAGCTCGCCGGCAGCCCGTCCACCGGTCATCTCCGCCCCGGTCTGCTTATCGGGAGCCGCTTTCTCGACTTCGAACACGACGAGGCGGAAGAGATCCTGGCTGCGTTCCGAGAAGTCCTGGTGACCGAGGTTCCGCGAGCCATCGACGGTTTGCGGTATCGCGTGGTGCGCGCGGGTGTCTCGACCGAGCAGATCCGCGACATGCGCATCAGCAGGCACGGCGATCGGCTCCTGGTCACACTCCGCGACGTCACGGAGCGAGAGCACTCCGAAGAGGGCGTGCGCAGCAGCGAGAAGAGCCTTCGCGCTCTCGTGGACGGCGTCTTCGACGAGGCGCTGATGACCGTCGATCCTGCCGGCATCGTGCTCAGCTGGAACACAGGCGCAGAGCGGATCTTCGGACACCGGGCCGAGGACATGATCGGGCGGCATTACTCGATGCTCTATCCCCGTGGGTTCCCGGTCTTCGGCTCTCTCGGTGACGCCGGCACGATCGCAACCGAGCGAGTGCACGAAACGTGGCAGGTGCGCAAGGATGGCCGGCGCTTCTGGGCAAGCGTCTCGATTACTGCCATGCATGGCGATAACGGTGAGGTGCGTGGCTTCTTGTCGGTGACCCGTGATCTGACGGAGCAGTCGGCACAGCGCCGGCGCGACCTGCAGCTGTCCCTCGTCCGTGCGCTGACCGATTGCACGGATGTGGACGGGGCGGCGGACATGATCCTGGAGTCGACCACGTTCGCACTCGGGGCGACCTTCGGCGAGCTGTTCGTTGCGCGTCAGGACCACGGGCGCATCCTGTCCAGATCACGCCATGCCTTCCCGCGCGCGACTCTCGAGGCACTCGACGTCGCCGCCGAGGGTGCCGCAGGTCCTGTCGACGCGCTCATCGCACGGGTGCGCACCACCGGTGCGCTGGTCACCGTCCCGAACCTCAACGAGCTCGGCACCGCGGCCCAGGTTGCTGCTGCCGCATCGCTCGGTGTGCGCTGTGCAATGGGGATGCCGATCTCCGACGGATCAGGAATCGTCGGAGTCCTGGCGTATTTCTTCGACACCTTACCGAGCGTGGAGGCGCTCACCGCGGAGACGATCAGCGAGATCAGCGCCGAGGCCGCGCACGTGGTCGCGCGCGTCCGCGCGCAAGGCGCCCTGCGTGACGAAGCGCTCCGCATGGCGGAGCTCGCGAGCACCGACCGTCTGACCGGGCTGAAGAACCGACGAGAGTTCGATCGCATCCTCGGGACCATCCCGCGGCAGCCCTTTGCGGTGCTCGCCATGGACGTCGACCATCTCAAGCGAGTCAATGACGAGCTCGGGCACGAGGCCGGCGACACGGTGCTGCGCACGGTCGCCACGACCCTCGCGCTCATGTTGCGCGGGTGGGACGTCATCGCGAGAGTCGGCGGTGATGAGTTCGCCGCGATCCTCCTCGACGTCGACCCGGCAGAAGCGGCTTCAGCCGCGCAGCGGCTCAGGGCCGCGATGCACCTCGTGCCGACGCCGGGCGGTCGATCGAACATCAGCCTCGGCTGGGCGTCCGCGCCTGCCGGGACCGATCCGATGTCCGCGTGGCGCCGGGCGGACGAGTGCCTATACGAGGCCAAGCGAAATGGGCGCGACCGCGTCGTGGGGCGGCACGTCGACGGGGCGGAGCAGTTCACGCCGTCGGGGTCGTCTGTCACCGAGCTGATCGGAGGGTTGGTCGCGGGCCTGCCCATCCATGCGGTCTACCAGCCGATCGTCGATCTCAATGACGGGCACGTGGTCGGGTACGAGGCGCTGGCGCGACCGGAGGGATTCGGTGCGTCGGACAGTGTCGAAACGCTCTTCGAGGTGGCGCACCGTTCCGGGCATATCCGCGATCTCGACTGGTTGTGCCGCCGTGCCGCGTTGAGCCAGGCGGCGCCGCTGCCGTCAGGAGCGATGCTCTTTCTCAATGTCTGCGTCGCGGCCCTCCTTGACCCGCTCCACGACGTGGATCAACTGCTCCTGCTGCTGGAGTGGACGGGGCGCTCGCCGCAGCGCATCGTCCTCGAGATCGGTGAGCACGAGAGCGTTCGTGACCTCGATCGCCTGCGCGTCGTGCTCACGTCGTATCGCAATGCGGGCGTTCGTTTTGCCATCGACGATCTCGGTGAGGGATTCGCCACCAATGAGTTGCTCGAGGTCGCGGAGCCCGAGTTCGTCAAGCTCGCGCGAAGCCTGACCATCAATGTTGCCCGCAAGAGCTCGCGCGTGGCGATCAAGACGGCGCTCGCGTTTGCCCGGGCTCACGATTCGATCGTCATCGCGGAAGGCGTCGAGAACGAGCTTGTGAGCGACCAGATCCGTTCGCTCGACATTCCGCTCGGGCAGGGTTTCGGTCTCGGCAGGCCCACCGTCGCCGCCGACCTCCTGGACCCCGCGGCCGACTGGAGAGCGCGCGACACGCTGCGCCCGCTCCGTCCGCGCAACACTCAGTCGCGCATCCGCATGGCACCGCCCGCCGATGAGCCGGGTGGAGAGGAAGAGGTGACCGGCATTCGCGCGCCGCGGGCACCCTCGGGCCGCTCCGGCGAGGCGAAGACGCCTCGACTGGTCAGGCGATCGGACAGCGCCACCACAGGGAGGGCCTCATAGATGAGCGGTCGTCCATCCAAGTCGCGGCAGCAGCCGCTCGGGCCTGATGAGACGTTCAGCGCACTCGTCACCCGGCTGATCATCACCAACCGGACGGAGCGTGCATCCAGGGATCGGATCCATCCGACGCCGCCTTCAGGTGTCCACGAGATGGGCGGTGATCGCCGTCGCGAGGCGCGCGGCAGCGCCCGAGCCGAGCCCTAGAAACAGCGACGGTTCGGCCAGCTCGAGCTCGAGCAGCTTCGGCGTGCCGTCGCCGCCTCGGACAACGTCGACCCGGGCGTAGAGCAGGGTTTCACGAGGCCATGGAAGAGCGTCCAGCGTCGCCTCGGCCAGCGCACGCTCGTCCGCCTCCGGGGTGCGCGGCGTGATGTCCTCGACAGCCCAGAGTTGATCGGTGACAACGCCCGGTGCCCGCAGGAGCGGGCCCTTCCGGATGGCGTGCGAGAAGGAGCCGGCAATGTAGATGAGGCCGGTCTCGCCGTCGGAATCCACCGACACGATGTACGGCTGCACCATCACACCACGGCCGGCGTTCAGCAGCTCCTCGACGTGGACGCGCGCTGCCGCCCGGTCGTCCGGGCGGTAGCGGGACGTGTTTTGCGCGCCGGAGGAGACCACCGGCTTCACGACGAGGTGCCCTTCCGGGAGGAGGAAGTCCCCATCGCGTGAGCCGGTGCCGATCCAGGTGGTCGGCACAATCGGAATTCCAGCCCCGGCGAGGGCGCGGAGATAGGTCTTGTCCGTGTTCCAGGCCAATACCGGCAGCTCGTTGAGCACGCGCGGGACCTGGGCGCACCACTCGAGGAACGCATCGCGCCGCCCGGCGTAGTCCCAGGTCGACCGGATGACCACCACCCTGACGTCGTCCCATCGCGTCGAGGGGTCGTCCCAGACGCGTGGCTCGGCGACCACGCCGAGCGTCTCCAGCGCGGGGATGAGGGCACGCTCATCGGCGTCGAGATCAGGGAGCAGCGAGCAGGTTGCGAGGGCGACGTCAGGCAGGGTGGGCACCTCGTGCAAGGGCGGACGGACCACCACGGCCATCGTCGCCGTGGCGGAGGGAATCATGACTGCGGCGCATCGCCGACCCCCTCTGTACGCCACCGAACCGCCAGAGCGGTCCGAGGTGTGGCTTTAATGGCGCCATCGATGCAAGGCGACCAGTCATCACTCGCACTTGGCCGCCGGGGTCTCGCGGAACGCAGCGGTGACCCGCTCGTGATGAACGAGCGGTTCACGACTGTCCGCGGCCAGCCTCTTCGCTACCTCATCGGCGGCCGGGGCAAGCCGCTCCTCCTGTGCCACGGCTTCCTCAGCTCGGCCGAGGAGTTCGGCGGCCGGTTCAGTGAGCTCGGCGCCTACCGCACCCTGATCATTCCCGATCTCCCGGGCAACGGGGCCTCGCCGGCGCTTCGAGGCAGGAACTCAGCCGGCGCCATGGCTGACGTGCTCTTCGACCTCCTGACCGACCTCGAGATAGACAAGTTCGACGTCGGCGGTCTGTGCCTCGGCGCGACCGTGGCGTGCGCCGTCGCCAAGCGGGCCGGCGATCGCGCCGAGCGCCTGGTGCTGCACACACCGCTCCTCTCTCCCGACCTGATGCGCCGGCGCTATCGAGATCAGGTGCGCGTCCTCGGCCGCCGCCCGCTGTGGGACGGGGTCGTGTGGCTGAGCCGTCAGCGATGGATCAGTGACCTCTACAAACGCTTCGTCATCGTCGAGGGAGACGTCGACGACCGCACCGCCGCCATCAATTACGAGAACCAGCGCCGGGCCGACCCCCGCGCCGCCAGGGAGTGGCTCAACGACTGCCTCTGGCGCGACGACGTGGACGTGGTGGCGGCTCGAGCGGAGCGAACCCTCATCATCGTCGCCCACCACGATCGGCTCGTGAACGTGGAGCGGCTCAAGGAGCTGATCGCCACGCTCCCCGACCTCCAGGTGTTCACCGATACCGATCAGGGCCATGGCTGGAACGAGGCCGCGGTGCACCGCCAGCTCGAGGTGCTCAAGGCGTTCTTCGGCAACTGTCACGAAAGCGGCGGTAACGGCCCGCACGCCCCCGACCGGAGCCTGGTCACCGCGGGTAGCTCCGTGCAGGGGCGCACCCCGCTGCGCGACACGGCTACGCGCCCGCTCTCTCCCGCCTGACCGCCACCGAGTCCGGGTCCGCGTTTTCGCCGAGCCCCGCGTTCGCGGTCTCGAGGTCGAGCAGGCTGCGCTTGCGATCGAGGCCCCAGCCGTAGCCGGTCAGCCCACCATCGGCGCCGATAAGGCGATGGCAGGGGACGACGATCGAGATCGGGTTCTGGCCGTTCGCGGCCCCCACCGCGCGAACCGCTCGAGGCCGGCCGATCGCCGCCGCCACGTGCGAATACGTGGACGTCCGCCCGTAGGGGATGTCGAGGAGTGCCGACCAGACGGCTTGCTGAAATGGCGTCCCCTCGAGCCGGATGGGCAGGTCGAACCGCATCCGGACGCCGCGAAAGTACTCGTCGAGCTGCGTCCGGACCGAGCGGAGCAACTGGTCAGATGCGGCTTCCAGCCCGCTGACATCGGGTGTGCGCGCGTGACCGTCGAAGTGGAGGCCGGCGATCTCGCCGGCCTCGATCACGATGAGGACGCGGCCGAGCGGTGTTGGCGCATAACCATGGGAGCGGGGTGGCTGGGGATCGGTCACGTCAACAGCCTGAGCCCGGGGAACGGACAGCGTCCGGCCATTTCCGGACAGATCGCCCACGATGTCCGGATACGGCCGGTGTGCACCCGGCGCGGCGCGCTACAAGTACAGCCATGGCTGCATTCTCGGCGGTGGTCACCACCGGCATCTACTGTCGCCCCGGATGCTCGGCACGTCCCAACGCGGCGAACGTGCGCCATTTCGACCTGGCCGCCGCAGCAGAGGTCGCGGGGTTCCGCGCCTGCCTGCGATGCCGGCCGTACCGCGCGGCTGCCCCGATCGACGGGTTCGCTTCCGAGGTGGTGTGCCGCGGGGTCCGGCTCATCGTGGGCGATGAGGTCCGTACCGACAGCGAGGAGGCGCTCGCGGGACTCCTCGGGCTGTCTGCTCGGCATCTTCGCCGGCTGTTCCAGGAGCAGGTCGGTGTGACCCCGGCGCAGCTCGCGCGCTCGAGCCGCGCCCACTTCGCCCGCCGCCTCCTCGACGACACAGACCTCTCGATCACCGACATCGCCTTCGCTTCAGGATTCGGCAGCCTGCGCCAGTTCAACCGGACCGTCGGCGAGATCTTCCGGGCGACGCCACGCGAATTGCGAGCCCGCCGCCGGATCGCTGACCGTCTCGTGGCCGACGGCGGACTCCCGCTGCGCCTGGCTTTTGAAGGTCCGCTGGAATGGGACGCAATGCTCGATTACCTCTCGGCTCGCGCCATCAAGGGGGTCGAACAGGTGGCTCGCGGCGTCTACCGCAGGACCGTTGTGGTCGACGGCGATCCCGGGGTGATCGAGGTCGCGGCGGGCGGAGCCGATCACCTGGTGCTGACTGCGCACCTTCCGCACTGGAGCGGTCTCATCCATGTCGTCCAGCAGGTGCGACGCCTGTTCAACCTCGATTTCGATCTTGCCGGTGCCTGCGAGGTGCTCGGACGCGACCCCCTGATCAACGAACGGATCGCAAGGCTCCCGGGACTGCGGGTGCCGGGTGCCTGGGACCCGTTCGAGGTGGGGGTCCGGGCGATCATCGGCCAGCAGGTCACGGTGGCCGGGGCCGGAACGATCATCGCTCGGCTGGTCGAACGTCACGGCACCCCGGTTCCGGGGCTGAGCCGGCTCGGGCTGACCCACCTCTTTCCATCCGCCGAAGTGCTGGCGGATGCCGACCTCGACGGTCTCGGACTCACCGGCGCCCGGATCGCCGCGATCCACAACTTCGCGCACGCGGTGAAGGGCGGATCGGTGCGGCTCGACCGAAGCCGGCCGCTTGACGAGCAGGTGAACGCGGTTATATCGGTGCCAGGCCTCGGTCCGTGGACGGCCCACTACCTCGCTCTGCGCATGGGCGAGGCTGATGCGTTTCCGGCCAGTGACCTCGGTCTGCGCCGGTCGCTCGAATCGCTGACCCGGGGAGTCGTGACCCCCGGGCAGGTCGGTCAGATGGCGGCCCGCTGGCGCCCGTGGCGGGCGCACGCGGCCATCCACCTCTGGCTGGCGCCACGATGACCCGGGACGGGCACGTTTGACGCCTATGATGGGAATTCCGTAGGATCCCGCCAAGGTTTTCGGGCAATCCGACCGCAATCGAGGAGATTGCCTGATCATGTGTGTCGTGGATGCCAAGCGTCGCCTCGCGCCGAGCGCGCCGGTCGAGACGACCACGTGACGCTCGATCTGCGCCACGGCAGCGCCGAGGAGGTGCTCGCCTGGACGTACAAGCGGTTCCGCAAGGTCGCCCTGGTTGCCAGCTTCCAGGCCGAGTCGATGGTGCTCATCGACATGGCCTGTGGGATCGTGCCCGAGCCGGAGGTGCTGACCCTCGACACCGGCCGCCTGCACGAGGAGACCCACGACTTCATGGACCAGGTCAGCCGCCGCTTTCCGATCCGGCTGCGCATCCTCGCCCCTGATGCCGACGAGCTCGACGCCATGACCGCCGAGCACGGGACGATGCAGTTCCGCCGCTCGGTCGCACTCCGCAATGAGTGTTGTGCCGTTCGCAAGGTGAATCCGCTCACCCGCGCGCTGCGCGACTACGACGCCTGGATCACCGGGTTACGCCGCGAGCAGACCCCGACCCGTGCCGCAACGCCGGTCGTGGCAGGCGACCCCGGCCATGGAGATATCACCAAGGTGGTCCCGCTGGCGGGATGGTCGCGTGCCCAGGTGTGGGACTACCTCGCCTCACACGGTCTCGAACACCACCCGCTGTACGACCTGGGCTACACCTCGATCGGTTGCGCCCCGTGCACCCGCGCCGCCCAGGCGGGCGAGAACGAGCGGGCCGGGCGCTGGTGGTGGGAAGGCGACTCCGATAAGGAGTGCCTCCTGCATCCGCCTCTCGAGGGCGGTCCCGAGGTCAGCGTGCGCGGCAGCCCGATCAGTGTCCCGATGGGAGCAGCGCGCTCAACTTCGCGGCCATGAGGACCGAGATCGCGTCCTGAGCGTCGTTGACGAGGCGCTTCTCCTGTGCCTGGGTGATCACGCCTTTCACCACACCGAGCGAGAGCCCGGTGCGGACCTCGGCGAGCGCATCGGCCTCGACCTTGGCCGCGTGGGAGCCGGCGATCTGATCGAGAGTCTCACCGCGGAGCAGGTCGGCCCCGATCTGCTGCCAGGTCAGCTTGGTGTCGGTGGTGAAGAAATCGAAGACCTTCGACGCCTCACCCTTGAGCTGGCCCGCCGCCGCGAACCCGCCTGAGGAGAGGAGCGACGACGCGGTGCTCGAGGCAGCCGACAACGATGCCGTCTGAGCGCGGGGCGCGGTGGTCGCGGTGTGGTCGACTGCCACCACGGTGCCCAGACCGATGACGGCGGCGCCGAGCACCGCGATGACGACGTTCGTGGGGCGGAGCAACGGGTGCATGATGGAGGTCCCCCGGGATGTACGGTTGGTTCCTCACAGCGTAGTCCGAATCGCTCCACTGGGAGTTGGCGACCCGGTGACGATCGTCTGATGGCGATACGGAAACGATCGCCGTAGCCGGTCTCCCGATCTGTGGTAGACTGCACGCCGACCTAGCGCCGCTAGGTCTCTTTTGTG
>ODAK010001481.1_pt1 | contig 25546 bp, 30 predicted proteins | sample 1539591 | NCBI WGS metagenome assembly ODAK01 (sample SAMEA3539303, study PRJEB22396) | soil metagenome | biome: tundra; feature: field; material: soil | place: USA | collected 2010-05 | depth 0.15 m
GCTGAATTCACTTTACTGTCACCCCCTCCTCAAGCGTTTTCGCCGAATTCTGCACGTACCCGAGGACATATACGACCGCCGGCGTCCGGAACGCCATCCAGGAGAGCATCAGAACTTTACGCATCGACTCGCCCTCATGCACTTCCAGGATAGCCGCCGACACAGCCATATACGCCGCAACCAGATGATAAAAAAGCCGCTGGAGCGCAAGCACTCGCAACGGCGTAAACAATACGCGGAACGGCGCCACGGGCGGCCTCCTACTTCAAAAGTGGTCGAGGCAAATTGTGTCTACATGTTTGCTGCATAAACAGTTAGTTGAAGATCCCCGTTGAACCAATCGCATGCCCCAGCGCATCCGTGATCGCCGACGCGGCCGCCGGATCACTCACGTTCTTGCTGACGGTCGACTCGATCACAGTAGTCAACTCGCTCGCGAGGATCCCCTGCACGATCGGCGTGATCGGGTTCGCGGCCAGTTTCACCCGCGTCGCCTTTGGAATAGTGAACGCCCTCGCCAGCCCATGTAGAAAGTTCTTAAACATCAGATTCCCCTCTCATCATAAAAGCCCGGCACGGATGCCGAGCGCCATAACATGCACCTGAGCCCACGCGATGAACTTCAGAACGAGCGCCCCAACCAGCGCGCCCGTTCCGCCCGCCCAGGCCGCATACCGCCGGCCTCGCGCCGCGTCCGACTTCTCATGCTCATCCCGCCACACGGCCAGGCCCGCCAGCTTCTCCCCATGCTCCTCGACCGTCGCGGACTGCGCTGTCAGGATAGGCAGCACAGCCTCCAGCTTCCCGACCTGGACCTCCAGCTTCCGAACCAGGCCGTCAAGCTCTTTATATTCGCCCTGTCCCTGGTTCATAAAGGCTCCCTAAACCCACGTCTCTCCACAGTCCGGACTGACCAGCAGCTGCGGCGCCGAATTCTGAACCCAGCCGATGTACAGGTGGATCCCGTTCGTCGCCAGCATCGGCATCAGTGCCACCTGCCCCGTCAGGTTCTCGAACTGCCGCAGCGTATCCAGCCCGGAAATTGGGGCACCGTCCGCCGCGAACTCCCAGTGACATCCCCCGTCCCGACTCCTCATCAAACGAAAATACTGCACGGCGTCCTGGTAATGGTAGAGCAGCGACGTATGGAAAATATCCACATGCCGCCAGGGCGCCAGGCTGCCGCCTACGCAGGTGCACGTCGTAGCAAACGACGTCGTAACGTTCCCGCCGGCTGCCGCCTGCAGCGCCGCAATGAACCCGGCATCACTGCACGGCCCGATCTGCTGAGCAAACGGAGGCCCGGACGAATAGGTCTGCGAACCATAAGTCCACAGGAAACTGTCCGTCTCCCCCGTCATCGCGTCGCACGGATACGCCAGATCCATCGTCACGCCATTGATGGTGATACTGTCCGCCGTCCCCGAATAGGAGATCGGCAGCGTTACATTTCCACCTCCCGCCGCGACGCCCCGCACCGTCGTACAGTCCGCGCCACTCAAATTGTAGATGAAATAGTTGCCCGTGTTGGCGTGCCACTGGTTGATCTGGTAAACGTGGTCCGGCGTGTACGTCGAGCGGCCCGAGCCGTTGAACACATTTTGCGGCGCCAGCGTGTTAGGGAACCTGGTCGCGGTCCCGACCGTCACGATCAGGTTTTTCGCATTGACAAACGAGATGTCGAGCCCGATCTGCGGTACCAGCGACGAGATCGCCGCCGCCCCGACCACGGGAATCGCAAACGTGACCCGAACCGGCTTGTTGTTGGTGTCCAGCGTCCCGGCGATCCAGCGGTATTTCGTCACAAACGGTTTCGCCAGCGTGACATCTACGATCGTGCCAGTCGCCGGTACCGCCGCCACCATGGAGAGGGTCACCGTGTTGTTGACGCCATCGAATCCCTGCACCGCAACGCCAGGCGTCACCGCCCGCCACTTGTAATAGTCTTTGCAATAGGCGAGCTGAACCAGCGTTCCATCCGCCATCCAGACCGGTTTCGACACCATCGACGGCTGCACTTCAGGAGGTATCGCAAACGCCTGAGCGTTTTGCGGAACGACGCCATTGAGCAATTGAAACTGCTCGTAAGCCAACAGCAGATGAGGCACATTGAGATCGTACTGAGGATATCGCAGCCCGTCAGTCCCCTGGCCCCCGAACGTCGCTCCGGAGTTGCCTGCCTCCCAGAACGTCCCATCCGTCTGCACCGACTGCTGGATCAGCCCGCCAAATCCTAACGAGCCGACATAACCGACATAGTTGGAGAAGTAGAACAGCGTCTGCCCGGAATGCACAAAATAGTCCGCGCCATCCCCATCGTTCTGGGACTGGGGCAGCGGCCCTGAGTTTCCGGCGAACGGTCCGCCAATGTTGTAGGTAATCGCCGTCGAGCTGCTCCACGCCGACGCTGCGCCCAGGGCGTTGTTGATCCGGAAAACGTTCGGCTGATTGATTCCCGAACTGTTCTGCGGCACATAGCACATGTAGACCGAGCCAAGCGGGAAATACCCAAGATTCACATCTCCGCAGTAGGTCTCCAGCACCGTCGCCGCGTCCCATGCCGGCATCGTCCGCCCCGACAGTTTCGCCGAAGCGCTCCGGAACGACGAGGCCTTGAGCGATGCGTTTACATCCACCCAGGCCATGCACAGGTTCTCACCCAGCGCGTCCCAGCTCCAGTATTTCGCAAACGTGTTCACCCCGAGCGTCGTCGTCAGCGTCGAAGCGGTCACGTTGGGCGTCCCGCTGCCGGAGTAGATAACCGACCAGGCCACCGTCAAACCCGCAGCATCGTTCGTGGTCACGAGCAGACTGGCCAGCGTCTCCGTCCAGGTTCCCGGCCCGCTCCGCGTCGGCCCCGACGCACCCAGCACCGTGATGTGCCCGCTGCTTCCGACGCCCGTCAGCGACCAGGTCACCTGGTATACCGTCGCCGTATAGGATGCCGCCGGCACCGCGAAAACCGTCGTCTGATTACCGAACCCATCCGTGGAGATCGTCGCGGTCAGCACCGCCATTTAGTAACTCCTGACCGGCGTGCCCTCGATCACCCCATCGCCCGCCGTCGCCGAACAGACAACCGCCGTCACGGTCGAGTCGAGCACGAGCTGGCCCGCCGGAACCGTGAACGCGCACGTGCTGCCGGACGCAGTGCCCGAGCAGGCCGCACTCGTCAGCGTTCCCGCCTGAATCGTCTGGCCCGTGGATGCCTGGAGATAGTGGTACGAGATGCTCACCGACGTCAGCGTTCCGCCCGTCAGAGCGGTGAGCACCCGATACTGCAGGCCGGTGGCGCCCGCATACCCCTGCGCGTTGTTGGCCGCCAGATTCGCGACCTGAATGGCGCCCCCGGTATGCGTAAACGTATTCGCTGCCGTGATCTTCGCGTAATCGAACATCGCGCTCGGCAGCGCGTTTCCAACGCCCATATATCCGTCGCCTGCGACTCCGATCAGGCACTTGCCGACTGCGACATTTAGAGGCGAGAGCATCGAAACCTGACTGAACAGCGGCCTGCTCGGCTGCCCCTGCCGCTGCGTGGATGTCTGCGCGGTCGCATAGGCCAGCGCGAAAATTGCGGCAAACTCCGGCGTGATCAGCAGTGTGAGCCAGCCCGGCGGCACAATGTCGGCCCGCAGCAGCGGATCGCCTTTGAGCAGATAGATGACAGGGTATCCGGCGCCCGCCGTCACTGCCACATCCATCAGCCAGAAATAGATGCTCGCGCCGCCGAGATAGTAGCCCCGATAGATCCGAACTTTGGTCACGGCCGCCGGCACGGTCCCCGCGATCGTGTAGCTGTAGGCGCTCTGGTTGTTTGCGATCACGACCTGTGTCGCCTGCGCGCTGGGCAGCGACTCGAGGTAATCGAACGCCCCGACGAGCGTATGGCAGACCCGAGGTGCATTACCCGCCGTGGCGACCGCCGGCATCTGGCCGCCGCTCTGCACCACGCCGAGAAGCACACCGGCCGCGGCCGGCGTCGCCGGCGTCGCCGGGTTGATTGCATTGAGCCGCGTCAGATAGAAATCGAACGGATGGTTCTGCGCAGCTGCACCGACCGTATTGGCGAACTTCCATCCGGAGGGCAGATTGTTCAGCACGTTGCTGTCCAGCGCGGCCACAATCGGCTTCAGTGAGTTTTTGAACGCGACGTCGTACCCCGCCGAGAGCACGGATGCGTTCAGCGCCGCCGTAATATTCTGCTGGAAGGTAGGGCTTCCCAGTCCATACTGTGTCAGCCCGTCCCCCAAAATGGTCTTCCGCGCCGTGTCGAAATAGGCAGACAGCGTGGTCGCCTCGGAGGGCGCATCGATGCCGAAAAACGCGTAGGCATTTTTCAGGCAGGTCGCCCAACTATCGCAATATTTCTGCGCCTGCGCAGGCAGCAGCATTCCATCGAGTTGAGCCACTAGCTAGCCCCCTAAAACGTGTTTTGTATCGCCCTGGCGCGGATGATGGAGTAACAGTCCATCTCACCCGCCTGGCCCGTAATGTCTCTCATCCCATACACCGACCGAATCTCATCGATCGTAAAGAAGTCGGTTCGCCCCAGGCTCACTCCCTCGGAGATGATGCACTGGTCGCCGGCGTGAACACAGCCTCGAAACGGAACTTTCATGGTCACGACCTGCTGCGGAATCGATGCCTGGATCGATGCCGCCTGGGCGACATACATCAGGTAGTCCATCGATGCCAGATCAGCATGCCGCTCCGTCCAGGTATCTCGAAAACCCTTCGCGATGGCCACATACGGCGGCAGCGGCAGATGATAGTAGAGCAGCTCGTACGTCAGCGCATCGAGCCCCATAAAGTTCAGCTCGGTCCGCATATCGTCGACCGTGTTGGAGACGGTGATGTCGAGGATCGGCAGCGGCGCCCCCGGATCGTCGTTCCATCCCAGCGCGGGATCCACCGCGTTAGGATTGATGCTCGCGCTGTCGCTGTAGATCGCGGTAACGGACCTGGTCGACAGCTCCACCGCCTCGAAATGAAAATAGCCGAACGGGTCGAATCCCATGTAATAGGGAACCGGCAGCCCCGTGTTCGGCGAAATATCGTTCAGCTTCTGAACCAGCTCCTGGAGAATGCTCCAGGAGGAGAGCCGCCCATCGAACTCGAACCTGGGATGGTTGCCCGTCCCCTGCCCGAGGATGTAGCCGGGAAAACTGACATCGGCGCGGCCGTACGGCCCAAGATCCGGGATATACTGCAGCCACTGCGGGTGAACGTTCCCTCGCTCACAAAGGAATCTCACCGCCGGATACAATCCCCACCCGTCCAGCACGATCGTGTCACCGACAGGCACCTGCATCATGTAGGATTTGTCGCAGCAGTACAGATCCATTACCGCGCTGCCCACGCCCGGAAACGACGTGAACGCCACTCCAGGTTTGCCGCACCCGCCGAGACCCTGAAACCGCTGCCAGAACGGCCCGCCATTACTGGCCATCACGTTGATCGCCACGTTCCCATAGCTGCCGGTATAGAGCGCGTCGCCGTTCCAATTTGTAATGACCATTCGCTGCGACGCGCAGCGCGTCACCTGGTCAAACACCTCCGACTCGATGACTTTCATTCCGCGCAAATAGCCGATGCCGTCCAGATAGCCTGGAGGCGTGCCCGGTATCGTCGTGTCCCACACAGCCGGGATGATCAGCGTTGCGTCCGACAGCACGGCCGCGGCCGCCGCTCCATACCCATCGCCCGCGTCCGCCACGGACGCCGTGATGCTCCAGTTGAATTTCTGCCCGTCCGTGTTGATGGTCGGGGTCGTGGTCTGCGCCGCATTAAAGGGCGTCAACTGATTGCCCGTCAGATAGGCGTTGCCCGCATTCAGCATCTGCTCGCCGGCGTCGCGGGTCGAGTGTGTCACCGTGATCGGCTGGTACCGAAAAGGCATGTAGAAAAACGCCACCGACCCGTTTTGCGTGTAGACCCGGATGTTGCCGGTGGAGGGCATGAAACTGGGAGGCGGCTGGCTGGGATCCGTGTTCGATTTGCTCGGATTGATCTGGTTCGCGTCAGGCGCGTGATGCAGAAAATAGCCGTCCCCGATCTCGATATCGATCGAGTTGTGATCGATGGGCAACTGGAAATGGAACCGCACTTCGCCGCCGTTGGCCTGCAGGTACCGCTGCACGTTGCCCAATTTGCGCGCAATGGCCACGCCCAACTGCCAGGTCACCCCGCCATCGTAGGTAACGTCGAGGCGGATCGGCTGATCGTACTCCAGCGCGATTCGGTAATCGATGTTGTCCGGCGATTGGTACGCCAGGTGAATATAGGTGAAGCAGCTTCCCCTCTGGTGATAGGCGCTCGATCCCAGCGCCTCCGGCAGGGAAAATCCGCGCCGCACGATGATCGTCGCATCCTCGATCTGAGTCGTCGTGCTGTAGGCGACAAGCTCCGAAGGCGTCCCGGTACCGGCGCCGGACGCAAGCGAGATTCCATACACTCCATAACTGGAGTAGTACAGATCATCCGTCCAGGTCCCCGAAACGATCGTGAACGCCCGCCCCGTCCGGCTGCCGGCGTTAACCGAGCCATGGACGAACGTGTCCTGCCGCTTGATTGTCGGCGCACTCTGCACCTCGCCCCGCGACTCGTGGAACCTGCCATCGATGCTCGTTCCGCTTTCGGCAGCCCACTGTGTCGCGAGCGTCGCCCAGGCAATCGGCGGCTGCACGAGGTACCCATAAACCGCCGGAATATTCGCGATGGTGACGATAGCTTCCGGCCACAGGTTCATATCTAATTGCTCGTTCCGTACACTCGCCCGGCCCCGATATCGGCTCTCTGCTGGCTGGCGTACGCCGCGCCCGACATCTCGGATGGCCTCATGGGATTTGGCGCGTTCGCGCTCAACTTCTCCAGCACCGTCGCGAGCCGGCCGAGGACCGAACCCAGGTCGGTATTCAGCGCCTGCGTCTGAGATCTGGGAGAGAGATCGCTCTCGTTCCCGCCCATCGATGCGATAAACTGCTTCTGAAACGCGAGCTGCCTGCCGCCCTGCGCGCCCCACGCCCGCACGGGCGCCCCCATCAGGTCCGCGTTCATCGCCGCTAGATTCATGGAGGATAGCCGCGTGCCAAAGGCCGGCCGCCCCGCCGACAGCGACGGCAGCCGGTCTTCCATTCCCTCCGCCAACCTGGAGATCACGCCGGCGTTCTGTGTCCGCAGCCCCTCGATCTGCCCCGTCAGCTCAAGCTCCTCACCCTCCGTCAGATTTCCCGACGCCCGCAAATTTGTCAGCCGGCCCTGAACCGTGCTGATCTGCTTCCTGTTGATCCCGAGCCGCTCTATCCCGAGTCCCAACATGTTCGCCGGCGCAAACGGCAGCAGCGCCGCCCTGTTCTCCCGCCCCGCGAGTTTCGTGCTGGCCAGGCCGTAGCCGGCTGCATCGGCCTGGCCGTAGCTCTCGTAGAGAGCATCACGATAGTTGCCACGGCTCTGCGCGTATGCCAAGGAGTCGGAGCCGCCCGGCAGCGCGGATATATCAACCATCTGCCCCATGAATGCGATAGCGGCCGCGGTGCCACTCCCGCGCGTCTGCAGGCCGCCTTTATGAGCCAGATAATCGTCGGTCTGAGAGTTGCGATACGACCGGCGCTGCCCGCTCGTGATATCCGGCTTGCCATAGGCATCCTGCGCGGCGCCGAACGCCTCCGGACCGAAATTCAGCAGCAGATCGGCATCGTTGCGGTTGAATCGATTCCGCGCGGCAATGACCGGCGCCGCCATCTGCGCGATGCCCGGCGCCCCCATGTAATATTTGCTCGCCAGGCTGTTCGTGCCCCGGATCGCAGTTGTCGGATCGTCGCCTGCAGCCAGCAGCGCGCTGGATAGAGTCGCGTCTGTCTGCCCTGCCTGCTGCGCGGAAATGATGTCTCGCCCGGTATAGATCCCGTGTTTGATCTCTGCCATCTGGAGGATGGTCTTGCCGTCAAAACTCACGGTATCCGAGAGATTGCCGAGCTGATAGCCTACCGACGTCGCGTCCTGTCCAGATCGCGCCGACGCGGACAACATAGCCAACTGTGCGTTCCGCTGCCGGATCATCGGGGCGATGAGCGACTGAAGCCCGGCGGAACCGAGCACTGCGCCGCTCGCGCCGCCGGCGCCGGCGGCCACTGCTGCCGCTCCGGTTAAGAGTCCTCCCGATTTTGCTGATAACAGGAACCCGGCCTGCGCACCAGCAGTGCCGCCCACAGCTGCGCCGTAGATAGCGGCGCCCGCCATCGGGTCGTAATCGCCGTTGGCCGTATTGCTCGCATACATGCTAAGCCCGGCCGCGATCGTACCCACGCCCACGGCAGCGAATGCTGCATTGCGAGCCTGCGACCGCCCCTGCTGCCAGAGCATGTTGTTGACGCCAGGCGATCCGATCGGCGAGGAAGGTCCCATCGGCGGCCCGTATCCGGCCGCCGCCATCGGAGCTCCGCCGCCCCCTCCGCCGCCCCCGCCAGGCGCGCCACCCCCGCCGTATCCAGGCGGAAACACCCCCTGCGAAATCAGAGACGCCCGGATATCAGGCGTCATCGTCGTCCAGGACAGCCCCGGCGGCAAAGGAGTCCCGCTATTCCCGCCCGTCGTCGCGCTCGCCTGCACACCCGCCGCACTGGATCCCGCCCCGCCGCCGACTCCGCGCGTACCTCCGAACATCGCGTTCGTGCCGCCTCCGCCCGCGCTGCCCACAGGCGTGCCGAGCGCCGTGGCGGCCTTGCGCAGCTCCTCGGTCAACTGTTTGGCTTTGGCAATGAGAGCGTCGAGCGCTCGCTCCGCCTCCTCTTTGCCTAGACTGATCTCAATCTTCTCAGCCATCTATTTCAGCCTGTCCGAGATCTCTCGCATTTTCGCATCCATGTCGGCCGCCGTGTGCGTCGCCGAGGACGGCCTGTCCTCACGCAGCAGGTACAAAAATACAGCAGCGGTTTCGGGGTCCATATCCGAAACGCTGCTGTAAAGCGGCACAATCCCCAATTTGTGATGAAGCCAGGCGACTATCCCGCTATGGAGCTCTCCCCATTCGAGATAGATGAACTCACTGGCGATTCCGGTACCTGTAAGGACTTGCGAAGCCGCTCTTGCTCGGCCCGCACAGCTGCCAAAAAATCGGCGCTCCTGAACATCGTCGGGAACACCCGCGCCTCGATCTCATTGCCGATCAGAGCGAACACAACCGGCTCCGTCCGGACGCTCTCCGGCACATCGGAACTCTCGACATACTGAGCGTACATCAGGTGCGGCCGCCGAGTAGGATCGTCGATCGATCCATTGTTGACGACGTCCTGCATCGCCTGGCGAAACTCCTCTTTCAGTTTCACCGTGTACCTGCCGATGTACCCGCCAAGAACCGCATTGACCTTCTCATAGTCAACGCCCGTCGCGGCAAAGCTGGCCTCGTCGAGAACCTGCATGTCGCCCGTCTGCTTGTCTATCAGCGTGTAGAAAACAATAGGTTTGCGCACAGACCCTCCTTACGAGAACGTGATGTTCTGGCCACCCGCGCTCGTGTCGATCATCGTGAATCCCCGGAATATGTCCCCAAAGCCCGCATCCAGATCCAGCACGTCCTCATCGTGCGACGTTTTGATCGTCGCCGTGATTGCCGGGGTAACCACCCCGCCCGAACTCGCGCCGATGCGGATAATGGCAGACGTCCCCGGACTCACAGAGTAGAGAGGCGACTGCTCCAACTGAAACATGCCGCCCATCATCCCAGACGATGTCGCGGCCGGATAGAGCGTCCCATTGAAGAAAAAGTCGTAGCTACCGCCGCGCAGAACAGATGCGCTATACCCGCGCACCAGGTCCGCCGTGGTGCCGGAGCCGGCCAGGCCGCCGATGGTGAAGTTGCCGCCATAGTCGATATTGCTCACGTCGTACGTGTTGCCTGCGTCCGTCACATAGGTTGCGGTACTGAATGATGTCACGCCCTGCGCGCTCTGCGCCACGCACGCGAAATTCAGACCGATGCCGCCGCCCTGCGCGCTCTGCGCAATTTTGAGGCCGACGCCCTTGCAGCCATCGAAAACGCGGTTGCTCCACGTCGCGGCCGCGGTGCCGTCGTTGAGCAGCCAGGCCCACGTATCCACATCGTTGTTGGCGTCGAACGAGGCGATCAGGCTGGTAAACAGGACGGAGCTCGCCCACGAGGGCTTGATTAAAGTCGAGAACTCCAGCGAGGGCGTCCGTTTGCCGTACGTTTTGAGACTGGGAAACGCCGTTTTGTTCGGCCCCATCGCATACGTGTTGTTCTCAGGGTCGCGCGGCCGCGATCCCGTGATCGGGATGTAGACATACGTGCCGATCGCCGGCGAACCCGTTCCTGCCGTCTTTTTCCCAATCACGAACCCAATAAACTGTTTGCTTGTATTCGCGGACATCTAGATTACTCCTGGCTGTCCGGCGGCAGAAACGCGGCTATCTCTTTTTGATACTGCTCCGCCCTGTTGAGGTCGTGCCAGATCGACGCGAACGCGCTGCGCAGCGAACCCAGGCACTTGTTCCCCCGCACGTCTGGAATGCGCGCTATGATCGTGTCAAAATAGTTACGTGCGTCAGCGATCAGCGCCAGGCCGATCTGGCTATTGCTCGCGTGGAACGCATTGATCACCGCACCGTCCGCGGCCGGCTCGATGACGGGTGCGCTGCCCGCAAACGGATCGATGGGCGCCTGCGGAACTGTGTTGTCGGACATGCTGTATCTCTCCCCTATGCGATCCAACCTTGATGGAGCAGGTGCGCCCCGTAAATCGAAATGTCGCCCCCCGGCCCTTTGGGGAACTCGCCCTTTTTGATCGAACTGATGTGAGCATCCTTGAGCTGATCGCAGTCGGCCCCGGTCGTGAGCTCCTGGCTCGCGAGCTGGATCAGCACGCCCTGCAGGCTGTTGAAAACTCGCTTCCGGATGTGTCCGCAAATCCTGGCCCGGGCCACCTCACGAAACTGCACGTAGGCGATCGGATCGTCGGTCAGCAGCTCCTCCGAGCCGATGTAAACATAGATGTTCGTGTAGAGCGTATGCATGTACCCGCTCTTGTCCGAGCGCGGCATGAATCCGCCCCGCCCCACGATCTCCATATCCGTCGCGTCCTCTTTGCCACCGCCCACGATGCAGATGAGGCTCTGAGGCACCAGATTAGGGTTGCCCAGGATCACCTGGCTCGCCGCGATCTGCAGCCCGCCCGCCAGGCCGTCCCGCCCGAGCGCCGTGTTTAGGTCCGTGAGCGATGCAACGATCATCGTCTGGATAGCAAAAAGCCGGGCCTCGTCGAGGTCCGGCAGCGCTGTGCTGTAGGGAGTTACGTAGGGCATTATTTTGGCAACCGGGTCGCGCCCCTGGCGACCAACATCTCAGTGAGGCGCCCTGCGAGCAGTTGAAAATCCTCGGGCGATAGAAACACAACCGGGCGCGGAGGCGCCGGCCTGGAGTGCTTGGTAAACACCGTCTTGCCGTTGATGTCGAACTTCAGAAACTTTTTGGTTCTGGGATAGACATCGCCGCGCCCCTCGGTCGCCCATCGGAAGTATGGCTCGCGTCCGTAGTCTAGCCCCGCCGTGACCGACTGCGCCGTGATCCGCAGATAGTTGCCGGTGGATCCCGTTTTGGTGAGCGCCTGTTTGAGTATCCCTGTGCCTTTTTTGAGCCCGGACCGGTCATAGTTTCTGCCGAACGCCGGCTGGATAACCTCTTCCGCCGCGCGTTTCAAAATGTCGGACATGTCGGCCAGCTCATGCTTCATATCGTCGGCAAACCCAACCAGCGGAGTGCTCTGCCCCGCCCCGGTGAGTATAAGTATCCCCGCCATCAGCTTCCTGCCTTGTACAGCTTTGCGACGCAGTTCAGCGCGAGCGACACCCCGCCCAACCGGTACGGCGTCACCGTCAGGATCTTGTAGGTCTCGCCGTTGTACGCCACATCATGCCCCGCCGAAATGGGCGCCGTGCCGACCATCGTTCCCAGAGCGCAGATAAAAGCGTGTGGCTTATCCGCCAGGTAGTTCAGCGCGCCCTCCATGCCGAACTGCTGCGCACCCTTTATCGAGATCGGCTGCGGCTGCATGTAGATCCGGGCGACTTGTTTCGCTATCCCGATCTTCGCCGGCGCCGTCACCGTGAGCAGCTCGCCCCGCCGTGCGATCATTCTCGCGTAAAAGTCGCTGCTCGAACTCATAGAAGTCCCGTCGTCCGCTTCATTCCGTCTCTCACCGTCTCATAGTTGGTCAGCCAGGCTTTCGCCTCCGCCTGGAGCGGCGCGGTGAAATCCTCTTTGAGATCGACGAGCTGGTACGACTTCCGCCCGCCCGAGATATACAGAGCCAGGTCCGGGTACGATAGGTACGCCCCGAAGTCAAGCATCGCGCCCCACGCCCGCTCCGGCAGCGCCAGCGAGAAACCCCACAACGCCGTAATCGAGATCGATCTCCGCACGTACGGCCAACCGGGCGACGGAAAGTAGTTCAGGAACTCGATAAACGTCCACGGCTGCGGCGTCGCCAACTGGTCATTGTTGAGCGGCCCCATATAGTAATCTGTGTTCTGCGTGAGCAGCTGGCCCGCCACCGTGATCTGCGTTATCTGGATCAGCTCCGACCGTAGATCCAGGATCCCCGCCACATTCAAAGGCGGATCATAGGTCTTGGTCGCGCTCTGAGCGATCCATTTCCGCCCTGTCTGATCCTCAAACTGGTTCACCGCGCGCAGTTGCCGCGAGTTCCAATCCACCCCGAGCAGGGGTTGAGGCAGCGGATTCGGCACGATGCCGGAGGCCTGCAGATACGCGATGAGATCAGTTCCTGTCGGATAGACCGTGTGGGCCATCTGTCTACCTACTTACCTTTTGGCGGTACAACGGGCGCCGGCGCCGCAGGGACCTCGTCCCACTCGCCCCGCACCCAGACCGTCTCGCCCTTTTGCCAGACGCCGAAATTGCTGAGCCGACTTCGCATCAGTACAGGCTCGCCGGCCTCATCTTTATCGATCACCACGTTCGGCAGCACGATCTTAACGAAATCGCCTCGGTCTGCATTGTGAGGCAGTCGCAGCACCTGTTCGAGAGGCATATCCAGCCGGCCTACGCGCAGACCGGTCAACCGCTTCAAGTTGGGCACCGCCAGCGCCTGGCACTCCTCGACCACCGAAATCGCCCGCCAACCGGCCTCTGTATCCGAGATCGCCGGCTTGGAATTACCATGGAAAAACATCAATACCCCCCAACAGATGGCGGAAAAGTAAAGGCCGCGCCTCTTGTGGATACGCGGCCTCAGTGATCACCCGTCCTAGACGGCCGTCACACCTGTGGCCTTGGCGAAGTGCGCGGCGCTTTTCATCCGGAACACACTGTAGACCGAGACCAGGAACGGATACACATCCGGCGCGGCCGTAGTCGGCGCCAGGTCGCGAGCCACGTAGCCCTGAATGTTGTCGGCGTACGCGTCCTGCGGCAGTTGAACCTGCGGCAGCACCTGTACATCGGCGGCCGGAGAGCCGTCAGGCAGATACTTGCAGCCGAATACGATGGTGCCCGCCGGCTGGAATCGGCTCACGTACAGCGGCAGAATTTCCCCGCTGATCGGGTGCTTGTACCCGTTGACCCGCACGCCCAGGACCAGGTCGTTACTCCCGGTAACGATGATTCTGGCAAGTGTCCCGGAGGCCTCCGCCAGGTGAACCAGCGATACCGCCTCCTGCCCGTTCAGGATCATATACTGACCCATGGCGCCCTGCACCCAGAGCTGGATCAGCATCTTGTCGAGGAACGCCGTGGTCAACCCGCCGACGTTGGTCTGGATCTGCGTTGCAGGCGTACCGTTACCGGTCGCGATGCTCTGGATCATCCCCTGGTAAGAGTAGGAGTTCGATCCATCGCCCCACGGCGCCTGGATGCTCGCGCTGTTACCATTCAGGATCGCGTTCTCCTCATTCAGCATGAGGTTTCGGATCTGGTTGGTCTTTTCAACCGCCAACTGCTGCATAAAATTGGCGCCGCCCGCGATGGCCAGGCCGGTCACGCTGCCATACGTGCCGAGCAGCTTGTAGCTCACGTTCTGATCGACGTACACCGTGGTGTGCGCAGCCGGCGCGCCGGTTTCAGAGTAGAACGACTGGATCGGCGTGGTGCCGCCGGGTTCAATATTCACTTTCACGACAGGATCTGTATTGGCGTGGTTCTGCGTGGTCACCACGGTGATGTGCGTGGTGTCCACAATGGCCGAGATCAGCACGTTCTCAAGCGCCGCGCCAGTCCCGATATAGACCTCGTCATTGACACTGAAGCCGACAGAGCTCGCCACGGCGATCGACGTCGCGCCGCCCGCAGTCGTCAGCGAGGTGAGCGTGGTCGCGGCGGAGTAGCCTCCGCCCATGGAGCTCGCCTGTTTCCACTTGCTGGAGAGGCCGGAGCCGGGAGTTCGAGGCAGCATATTCCTAACGGGTGTGTCGAGCGGCACGAGCAGCTTCGCCTCTGCTTCCAGGTTCTCACGAACGGGGAATGCGGTTGTCTGCGAGGTGATACCTCGGACGAACTCGCGCTGCGCATTGGCAAGCTGAACCAGAACCTGCGACACGTCGCCGTTGAACGATCCGCGTCGAATCTCCTTGATCGCCCTCGCCAGATTCTTGGGCAAACCGGGCATATCCGCCTGCATAAACCGGTTAAAAATCGGGTTGCTCGGTCCGATGACCTGCGGCGGCGCGTCCCCCAGAAAACCAGAGCGGAGGCCGGCCTCGGGCACGCCGCCGTAAAACATCGTTTCCATTCGTTTCCCCTCCAAAGCAAAGCCCCCGACAAAATGTCGAGGGCAGACGTCAAACTTTTCTATTCAAACGCGGGCGATCTAGTGCAGGCAGTAGATCAGGAATCCGGACACGAGCGTCGCGCCTCCGAGCGCCAGGAACAGCCCGTCGCCGGACAGCGTCTCGAACAGGCCGTGCGGGACAGGCGGCAGCAGCGCCAGCGCTTCGTTGGCAGCGAATGTCATCGCCCCAGTAAGCGCAACCGGGCCGGTCTGCGTCTGGAAAGTGACGGTCTGACCGGCCGTCAGGACCGTCAGAACCACTCCCAGCACGCGGATCTTTTTGCCCGTGACGCCCGCCACAACGACCGTCGATGCCGTCACCGACTGGGTGAGTGGGGCAAACAGATACGGCACATTGCCAGTGTCCTCATGAATGACGCTGCCCTCTGCCTCCTGGTACAGCTGCCCGGTGAGTGGATCTTGCATTTTCGGTCTCTCCTACACTTCCAAACGATGATTGATAAACTTCCAGGCGGTCAGGTCCGGGTCAGACGCTCAGCCCCTTCTGCATCAAGAGCGACTTGATCCCGTTCAGCTTGGTCACGCCTCGATGCCGCTTTTCGGCGTCTGGCTCCGACGCCAGCGACTCCTTGAGCTTGTTGTACTCCGCCAGCTCCGCCGTGGTCGTGTCGTCCTCGTCCGTGTTCCCGTCGTTGCCGACGAACTCACGGTTCAGCGCCATCGGGTACCGCACCGGCGGGAGCTTCGCCGCAGGCTCTTTGCCCATTCGCTTGATGGTCTTGTTCTGCTCCTTGATGGTCGCGACCAGAGTATTCACGGCGCTTTCCAGAGTTTTCACCCTGGTAATCACCGCGCCGGCGTCACCGTCTGCCGGCGCTGCAGCGAGCTGCGCTTCCAACTCCTTGATGCGCCGCTTCAGGCCCTTCGCGCCGCCGTCTTCCTCCTGGAGGATATCGACGTCCAGCTCACCGCCGGCGTCGGTCGCGTCACCGCGAACCAGGGTAAAAATGGCATCCCCGTCTGCAGGTCGGTCGACCAGGCTCGTCTCATACCAGAGCGCCTTTTCGACGTTCAGGCCACGCATCTGCAGCGCCCGAACGCCAACGGAAAAGCCTTTGTACACCTTCTCTTTGCACTTCACCCACGCCTGATCGTCAACGATCTTCGCGCGCAGCAAGGCGCCCTTGGCGTCCCACTTCACCTCGACCGCCGTGCCGGCCGCGTTGTTGCCGTGCATCTCCCGCACGCAGCCCCACTTCGTATAGTCAGGGGTCGCGGTCTGCATTGTGGTCCGCTTCAGGCGAACCCCGCCCTCGCCCTCGACCACCTCATTGACAAACGCGTATCCGGTGACCTCGCGCTTCTCCTCATCGATGCGCTCGATGGGCACGAACACCCGGATGAGATCCATTTTCGTTTTCAGTCGATTCTTCATAGCTTATCCTCGCCCCCTCACAACATCTGCCCCGCCGTTCGCAGAGCGAGTTTTCGGATTCGTCTTTAACACAGCCTCCAGCCGACACCTGCAGTTGCTGAGACACACCGTCTGCCCGTTACCGGGGCTGGTCGGCAGCGCGTCAAACGGGTACGGTCCCTCTAATCCCAACTTTTTGCAGTCCTTACATGGTTTAAGCTCCGTTATCCACGCGATCTGGATACTCTCGACGTCCAAAGCGTTGGCGGCGTCGTCCAGCCCCTCCAGCCAGCCCTTCATGATCGAGTTGTAGACCCGCTTAACGTACAGGTCCGCCCTGGCCGCGATCTGCGCCTGGCCCGCGTCCGGACGCGGCGGGTTCGCCGGCGTCGCCGTAGCAGCCGGCACATATTTCCCGGCATCGATGTCCGCAACGAAGCTCTCCAGGAACGGAGCATCCTGTGCAACCTGCGCCCTGGCCCCTGCTCGAGCAGCAGCGTCCGGGCGCGGCGCCGTCATCGTGGTCGCCATCTGTTTCCCGTTCAGCGTCAGCCCGATCGCCCAGGCCGCCGCATGGGCCACGTTTAAGATTTTTGCGAATCCAACGACAAACCGCGCGGTATTGAACGGTCTGCGGCCCCGAGGCCGGCACTGGATCATCAGAACGTTTAGCTGATCCCGCGCCCGCGACTCGATCAGGAACAGCCACAGCAGCCAGCGCCGGCGCCGCGCATCCTCCGCTGTCATTTTCCAACCACGCTGATCGAGAAGGTCACAGACGGGCTTGTCGGCGTGCCGAACGTCCAAAAAATGGCGATCGTCTTCCCGAACCCCTGAGACGCGCTGTTCTGCGCAGCCAGCGTGATGCTGTAGGCCGTAGCGCCCGTGAACACGTTGGTCGGCGCGGCGGGTGTGATGTCGTAGTAGATGCCGTCGATGCCCAACCGCTTGACCTGAAATTTGACATTGGTCGCGCCTGAGAATGCGGTGATGTTGATGTCCACATCGAGGGATGTGAGCGCCCCCACCGGTAGGGTAACGGACTGACCGTTCGCGGTCACCGTTTGCGATGCCAGCGCTAATACGTCGGTTGTTTTCATAGTTGTTTAGACCGTCAGCGTATAACTGAACTTCTCGTATTTGGCTTTCACCTCGATGCCAGGGAACCAGGCCGCGGACTTCGCAAACTGCGCCTCAGCCAGCTTCTTGTAGCCTGCCTTGTCCAACTTCAGGGTCACAACCTTGTCAACCAGCTTCAGGCGATGCTCCTGCGCGTAGGCAATGGCCGCGTCCACGTCGATCACCGACACCGACCGGGGCACGTCCCGGAATGCGCAGATACCCTCGATCAGCTTCAGTGTCTTGAGATCGCCGGAAGCGAGTTCGGCTTTAGACCAGAGCCTCAGCTCCTCGTCGTACCTGACCTCCAGCACCTCGACGGCGCTGTCAATCGCGTTGATGATCGCGTTACTCCTGGTCAGGATCGCCTCGACCTTTTTTCGTGCGTCAGCGGTCTCGACCACTTTCTGGGCCGCCAGCGCGCGATGGCGCCGCAGCAGCGTGTTCGCCGCCGCCTCGCTGTCGATGTGGAAACCAGGATGCTCCAGTACATCTACATCCGCCGATCCGTGTGCCAAGGTTTATGCTCCTAAGAAATGCGTTTGCCTGGATAGGAATCGCGGATGTTCTTGTTAAAGTAGGTGCCCACGCTCGCCGCATAGACAAATTCTCCATGGACGAGCGAAGGCACGCCGGGGAACGCCCACAATGCGCCCGGCAGGCCTGCGGCCACATCCCGCTTACTCGCGTGGAATCGCACGTACAGAGTGCCCGTGTCCTTTTCCGCGCTCTCAGGCACATCGCTGTAGGGAATGAATCCCACCTGAGCGAGATTGGTCGAATCGACATCCACCATCTCTGCCGCCTCTGGAACCTCTGCCATGCTAACCCCCCTGATCCGAAAGCGGATCGATCATTTTGCCGACGAACCCCCCGCCCGGTTTCGCCACAATCCAGAAAATACAACTGTCGCAAATGTCCGTCGAGAGGAACGTGTCGGCATCGATGCCGCCGCCCGTCTTCCCACCCGCCGCTATCCACGCGGCCGCCAGGCGGATCACACTGCTGTGTGTCACCACAACCTGCGTGCCGATCACCTCTGGAATCCGAGCGAGCCGCGCCTGCACTGCCGGCAGCGCCCGGTTCACGAACGTCGAGAACGACTCGCCGGCAGGGATATCAGCGTCCGGTTTGTTGCGCACATACTCCCCGATGACCGGCCACACGTCGTCCTGAGATCGCAGATCCAGCAGCCCCGTCGACCAATCGCGATACACCTGGTTCGTTTCCGTGATCGGCGCGCCAATCGCTTTTTTAATCCGCTTCGCCGTCTCTTTTGCCCGCGCCAGGTCCGACCGGTGTATCTCCGCAATGTCATGCGCCCGCAGAAACTTTCCGACGATGTCGGCGTCGTTCCGGCCCTGCTTATTGAGCGGATCGTCGCTCCATCCCCGCATCAGGCCCTGCGCCTGGCGGTCCGTCTGGGCGTGCCGGCAGAGATACACCCCTCGCTGCACGGCAGCCACGGCCGCCCGGACCAGGTCCGGACCCGATTCCTCTGGAATCAGCGACCGGAGCATCTCCGCATCCGTTTGCGATACAGCCGCCTCCGCCTCGCGTCCACCTCCGAGGCGACGAAAGCTTCCCAGTCGCTCGGTTCTGATGTCAGTGATCGCACTGCAGATCGCGCGGACCATGCGGCCAGAATTGGCTCCGGAAGCGTCGCCAGGATCTTTGCCGTCGCCGCCATCATCGTCCTGTGAAGGATCCGTATTAGGATCTGCATTCGGATCTCCCATAGGCGCCGATAAGATCTGCCCGATAGACCGGACCGTCCCCGCGACCAGCGGCTGATCACCGCCCTCAATCGGGTCCATTCCCTCGTCCTGGCGCGCCTCATTGATCGTTTTGATTCCGCCGCCAACCAGCGCCACATTTCGCGTCGCTCGTTCAGCGGCCGCCTCTTCCACCGCCGTCACGTTCTGGCAGGTGAGCCGGTCCCCGTACCCTTTGCGCGACAGAATGTCGTTGTACATCGCCTGCCGGAACTCAAGGATCACGCCCGCGCCGAACTGCGACGTGGACTTCATCGAGTCGGACTGCGAGACCTTATACTGCTCGCCTGCAAACCCTATCGACGCCGGCGCCACGCCCATGCAGGCGCACGTCCTGCGCAGTAGCCACAGCTCAAACTCTTGAAAATCCTGGTCTTTCGAGTGCACCGCCTGAACGACAGTCGTCTGCTCGGGAACAACCTTCAGCTTCTGTCTCTGCTGGCTGTCGCCCGACATGATCGCGTCGAAATACGCGACCCAGTTCTGCGCCTCCTGGATGGAAACGCCCGGTATCGCGATCATCGTGGACGGCGTGTTGCCGTCCGTCAGCCATCGCCGGTTCCACTCGTCCGCGCGCAGCGCGCTGTTCACACAGTTCAGCAGCCACTCGATCGGGCTCATGAAGTAGGGCGTGTACGTTTTCGGGTAGATCCCGTCGTAGCGAACCTCGTCGCGCGTGTACTGCTGCACAAGCGCCCCATAGATCCACTGCTCATAGGCGCACTCACCCGGCCCCGGAAATCCGTAGGCATCCACGCGCGGCCGGATGGTCGACGCATCGATGGCCAGCACCTCCATCAGATCGCCCGATCTCGACTTGGCATAGAACGTACACGACGCCCCGATCACGCACAGATCCTCGATGACCTCGCTCTCAAACTGAGATCTCCGCCTGCCCGCGCCGCCCAGGCCGCCCGGCTCCTCGAAAAACTTCGTCACCTCGGCAGCCAGCTTAACCGTCGATTTCCGCTTGTCCGCCGGATCTTTCGCCACGATCTGGATGGGAACCGCGCTCACCTCTCGCTTGAGATGGTTGATGCAGCTCCTCAGAACGTCGTAGTTATCTGCCATCTGCCGCAGCACCGCAACCGAGACCATCGAGCCGGGGCGCCGCTGTGGCGGGTTCGGCGTGGACCACTGCAGCGGCTGATCCAGCGCGTAGATGTCGTACTGCGCCTCAGTTTTCTTAGGATCAGCAGCGCCCAACATTGGCGAGACCGCGACCATGTCGCGCAGAATCCGGCGCGCCGTCCCCTCGACCGCCGCTTCCGCCGCGGCGGCTGCAGCCTCCCGAATCAAAACGCCCGTCTCATCAGCAGTGAGAGCGGGCGTAACGGGCATATTCGGTTGTCGGTTCCAGGGCAGTCTCAATCGTTGGGTACCACCACGTCGAATGGCGCGTCGTCTATTGTCTCGTCTTGAGCCATTCCAGCATACTCCCATCCTTGTGCCAGGCCGGCGGTGTGAACGCCATGTTCAGCGCGTCCGCGTCGTCGGGAGATCGTTTGATCCGCTCTTTCGTGAGATCCTTTTTCTCGACCTCACGTCGCCCCTGGCTGTCTACCCGCCACGTCGGCGAGAGCAGCTGGGATCGCAGCAGCCGTTTGCTTTCGTCACTCAGCCGGCTCACATCGAGCCGCCCCTGCAGCGCCCGCTCCGCCACGGCAAACCAGAGTTCAGAACGCCGGTTCGGATAGCCCTCAGGCTCCAGCGGCTTCGTTCCCGCACCTACCCCGCAAAAATTGTATCCTCCGGACTGGTCGGTCACACCGCCGCCCACGCCGTCATCATCCACGCAGATCAGCACTTTCGTCGGATCTTCGCCCGCGACCGCCAGCCTGTTGTATCCGGCGTCGATAGGCTTTTTGGCGAACTCCCGCGCCAACTGCTTGAGCCGCCCCGCCGTCTGATCCGTCTTCCAACCGTTATGAGTCTCGTGATGCAGCGCGCACGCCCCGCGCCTCACGATGATCGAGGTAAAGTCGTCGCCTTTTCGCGCGACGTCGCAGCCGATCTGCAGCGCCTCGTCCGGAACCGGAACCTGCCGCTGCGCGCCCTGCCACATCGCATCCGACCACACCGCATTCGTCGCCGTCGAGGGCCAGCGTCCGAGGACTCGGCTCTCGAAAAGTGGACCGGGCCGAAACCATATCCCTCCGCCTGGCGGAAACTCCACGTCGCCGGCGCGCTTGTCCGCCGCCGGGATCGGGGTGCACCACTCTGCGATCCGTCCAATCACCCACTCCAGCCGCACCGCCGCCGGAAACGGCGCCGGCAGCCCGAGCAGCTCAGCCGCAACGTTCGGATGATCCAGCGCCGAAACGGAAATAATGTGGAATTTTCCGTTTAGCACCTCCTGGTACGCCTGCGAGCTTGTGTCTGTCGGATTACAGATCGCAAGCCACAGGCAGCCAGGCCCCGTCATCATGCCCTCTGCCGCCTCCCAGAATTCGCCCGGGATCCCGACGCACTCATCAAACATAATCAGCACATGCTCGTCGTGTCTGCCCTGGAAACTGGACTCCTTGGCCGCCGTGTAGCCAACCGCGAAATGCTCCGCATTCGACTCCATTCGCGGCGCTTTCGGCTGCAGACCAGGTCTGGATCCCCGCTGCCGGCGCACTTCCTTCCACAGCACATCGATCACCTGCTCTTTGGATGGAGCAGTCGTCATCGACAGGCCGGGATCGTACAGATCGTAGTGCCAGTTCACCAGGCCGCCGCCGAGATGGCTCTTTCCGATCGAGTGACTCGCGGTCACCAACACACGCTTGTACTTCAGCAGCGCCTGTGCGATCTCGACCTGCGCACTCCACCACTGCTGTTTGAGGACCTGCGTCGCGTACAGATCAGGCCGGCGGCGGTATATCTCCTGGAGGAGCGCCTCCGACTGCATCCGCCAGGCGTCTCCTGAGCTCGTCATCTGTCACGCCGTCCAGTCCGAGCGCCACGGAGATCGCGCCGCCATCCACTCCAGACAGCTCCGTCCGGACGGTGGCTTTGCCCCTCAAAAGTTGACTCTTATCGATGAGCACCGCAAGCGCCACCGCCGCTTCGCGCAGGCTCGCATCCTCGATCATATAGCCCATGCCGGCGATGATCTTCCACGCCAGCGTGTCGAGCGCCTCGTGCATCTCCTCGCGTTTAAGCTCCGCCAGCGGCGCGACCGCCGCCAGCTTCAGGTTCCGCGCTGCAGCCCAATGACTGAGCGTTCGCGGCGACATATCCAGAGCCTTCGCGGCTTTGTAGACGTTCGCCCGGTGCACCGCCAGGACGCCGAGAGCGTAGGCTTTCTCCTCGTCGCTGTACTGGCGCTTTTTCTGCCCTTTGGCCGGCATCTACTCTGGGAATTCCATCCACAGTTCGGCAATCACGCCGGCCAGCGCGAACACCCCGATAATGATAACCGCACAGCCAATAAGCACGAACCACATACCAGCCTCCGATCAGAACGCACTCGGATACAGCACCACCGGCTGCGTCACCAAAAACTCACGCGCCTGGCCGCCCGGCCACGTCACGATGAACGCGGAATGGCAGACGATGCTCACACCCTGCAGCAGCGACGCCAGCATGGTCAGATCGGCCGGCTGAAAGTCGTAAGCCACTTCAAAAGTGAGCGGGTTCGCGATCCGCCCGTTGCCGGATAGGATCGGGGCGGCCGCGTTCACTGGCCGCAGCTTGTACGCGACCATGGCCCCGATCAGGTTCAGCGCGCTGTTGGTGCCAACCGGAGGGCTGTCCGTCAGAATCGCATAGATCGATGCCAGCCCCTCGTCGCCAGGATAGATGCCGAGTCCCGTCGCGGCATTATACAGGCTCGCCTGGAGCGGCCCGAACAGCACCGGCGAGGGGGATCCACCGGCGGTGAGCAGCACGGTTGTGTTTCGCCACAGGATCGGCGCCGGCAGACCGCCGCCGGTAGCTCGGACGTACATGAGTCACATCCTAACCCTGCAGCACCAGGCTGATATCCGTGTCGTCAGCGTTACTGGCTGTGAAGCGCAGCGCGACGTTGTTCCCGTTCAGGTCCGCGGCCGCCAGGTTGATCGCATACCAACCGTTGGCGATCTCGGTAGCAGCATTAGCGCAGGTCACAAACGCGCTGTTGTCGAGGTCGCGTGTGGCCGCCACTCCGCCGCCCAGGCCGGACTTTGGCAGGTGCGTGGTCGAGTCGAGCATGACGAACATAAAGTTGCCGAACGCCGTGTTCTTGGTCATCGGATACGTCGTGCGAAACGCCGTTCCTCCCGAGTTGATCACGGTCCCGATCGTCGCCAGAACCGTGCCGGTCCAGTCGATTGGCGGCGCCGGCGCCAGTGGCGTATCAGCCACAACGCTCGGGGATCCCCCGGCCTGCTCATACAGCAGCACGCCGTACCGCCCCGGCGTCGTAATCCCGACCGGGAAGTTGCCGGTGAAAACGCCGCTCAAGTCCTGCTCGGTCAGCGCCACCGTGTTCGCGTTCATGATCGCCCGCGTCGGCGCCGCAAAAGTATTGCCGCTGTTCCAGGTGTTCGCACCCTGAAAAACAACGGCATAAACCTTCTTGCCAACTCCTGGAGTATCGGTCGCCCGTATCTCACCCGCCATGATCGATACCCCCTAGAATCCGCCGCGGCCGCCGCCAACATTGATAACGCTGCCCACCTCGGTACTATTGCCGAGCGCCGCCGAAATAAGCTCGTTTGCGATCACGGCATGCCCCATGTCATTCGGGTGCGCGTAGTCGTTGGTATTGGACGGGTACAGAAGATCGATTCTTCGATTCATCGCGCCGTAAACATTCGCCAGTTTCATGCGCGGGAACATCCTCACGATGTTGGCGCACCCAACCACACCGGACTCGTATTGCCGCGTGCCTGTCGTCAGGTTTAGGGTAGAAGGTGAACCGCCCGCCATCATGTGAGAATAGGTTATGGTCGGCCCGCAAAATGGAGGCGTGGAGACCACGACCGTAACGGAAGATGTGTCGATGGTGTCCTCGACAAAGCAAAGCAGATTATAAAGGTTTCTTAGGTAGAGATCGACGCCGCCATTGAACGAATTGAACCCGGTCAGGTCATTCGTGCCAAATGGCCCTATGAAAAGGAACTCCGGGTTGAATGTTCCCGCCACGATCGCTTGAGCGATCTGCAAACTGCATCCCTTCGCCGCACCGGCGCCGCTGAAACCCACTAATTGTTGTCCGGTCACCGACATCGAATTAGTCAGCGTCAGAGGCCGGCCTAAGATCGCCTGCAACTGGCAACACGCCTGCCGGGCATAGCCATTCTGCGCGTTCCACGCGCCCTGTCCTAGAGCGATGCTGTCTCCGATGTGGAACACGTTTCCGGTCGTCAGCGTGATTTTGTTGCCAGTTACGAGGAACACACTGTCTAGTGTGCAGTTGAACGCGTTCACACCCACAGAGAGCTTCACCGCATGCGAGTTGCCGTCTAAATTCCTCTGCGCGGGAAATAGAGTTTTGTACTGCCGCAGGTTCTTGCCGTGGCCGCCCATCAACTGGTTGGTCACCGCCCCGCCATCCACAGATACATTGAAGTATCCATCTGCCAGCGTCGGCGACATGTTGACGTAGCAGGCCCGCATAGCCCCGGTCACAGTCGCGTAATCGTTCACTGTCTGATCGACCTGGAAACTGCCGCTGCTCGCATTGGCATCTACCGTGTTCGACCAACCAGCCCCTGTATACACAATGGCTCCGTTATTTTCCAAAAGCTCAACAGCAGCCATTGTCTCAGCCCTTTCCGATCAACTCTACCCGAATGGATCCCGTCCCGCTGGATGTGTTCAGACAGGAACATCCAAACCGGAACCGACCGTGGACGTTAGGCAGCTTGTAGATGCCCAGTCCATACGTGGCCGTCGCTACAGCGGTATAGGTAGCACTGGTTATAGCCACCGGGACAATAAGGCCGGTCGTATTGCTGACGTTCTCTGGAGACCAGATCTGCGATTGGCAATCGTAAGCTTGCGGGACCAGGGAAACGGAAAACAGGTTGTCGCCTGTGGTCACTATTGTCGCGGTCACGAGTAACCATGCGTCGGAAAAGTCGGATAGATCCTTCTCGATGCTCCACAGGTGAGTAGCCGCGTTGTTCGTGAAGACGTTGTTATTGGCCTTGATGTTGGTGATGCTGTCCTCGAACAGCGTCTCATACTCAACAATCCGCCGCAACCGAACATCGTTAGGAATGCCTGTTATGTCTGCCCGTGTCACTGCCATAGATGGAAAACCTCACCCCTTCGGGTATATTACAGCCAGGAGGTATCTAATGCTCGATCCATACGCAATAGTAGTTGTCGCCGTCGCACTCAGCGCATGGTACGCGCTCTATAGAATCTACCACCTGCCGCCGCACCCGGACGAGCAGCCCACGTACCCGCTGCACTACGATGACAAAGACGAGTAACCCGCCCGCCCCTCAAACCTTATTCAGCCCCTCAACCCCGCGCGCCTGCCTGTCCAGCGT
>ODAK010001482.1_pt1 | contig 25543 bp, 25 predicted proteins | sample 1539591 | NCBI WGS metagenome assembly ODAK01 (sample SAMEA3539303, study PRJEB22396) | soil metagenome | biome: tundra; feature: field; material: soil | place: USA | collected 2010-05 | depth 0.15 m
AAAGACCACGATGTCGGCGCGCATGACCCGAGTGTAGAAGAGGTCATTGCGAACGGCGAGTATGACACGAACGGGTAGCTGAGTGTGCGGGCCACACGCGATTCGACCGATCCGCGATCAACGATCGCATCGGTCTCCACGTGCATCGACTGCCCGATCACGTGTACCCCGAACGAGGCATTTCTAAGAATTGGTTAAGGCTGACTGCTGTAACGCTGGGCCGACTCTCAAGACTGTTCAGTATGCAAGGTCGCGAACCTTCGTCACTTAGAGTTCACCTCATGGGTCTCCGAACGCCTGGGCCGAGTGACCTCGGGTCGAGGATTGAGCCGTGACGCTATTGTTCGTCGCGTTCGCCGCCGGGCTGATTGCCGGAATCTCACCCTGCATACTGCCCGTCCTTCCGATCGTTTTCGTGGCCGGCGTGTCCGCGCCGGATGCCGCCACGACGACGAAGGGATCATGGCGCCGCTCGGTCGCCATCGTGCTCGGACTTGTCTTGAGTTTCAGTCTTCTCGTGCTCGCGGGCTCTGAAATTCTGTCGGGACTGCATTTGCCTCAAGACACGCTGATGTGGACCGGCGTCGTCCTCTTAGGACTCGTCGGACTCGGTTTCGTGATTCCCGCGCTGGGCGAGATGCTGGAGCGGCCGTTCGCTCGGATGGTGGGACGCCAGCCGAGCAGTTCAAGTGGCGGATTCGTGATTGGTCTGGCGCTGGGTCTGGTGTTCGTACCGTGTGCGGGACCGGTGCTCGCGGCGATCACGGTGCTCGGTGCGACTCGCGACGTCCATTTTGAGACGGTCTTGATCACCCTCGCGTTCGCCATCGGCGCCGTGGTGCCGCTGCTCTTCATCGCTCTCGCGGGCGGGGGACTCGTCCATCGTGTGCGGGCGGTGCGAGCGCGCGCACCCCTGTACCGACAGATCGGCGGAGTGGTGCTGCTCTTGATGGCGATTGGCATCGCGACGAATTCGTTCGACTTCTTGCAAAAGGACGTACCGGGATACACGAGCGTCCTTCAGAAAAAGATTGAAGGGTCTTCCAGTATTCGTAAGCAACTGAATGCGTTGAAGGGGAAGGGCTCGAACGGTGTCTCGGGTTCGCTCGTGTCGTGTCCTTCCGCGTCGCCCGGTCTCGTGACCTGTGGGCTCGCGCCCAACTTCACCGACGTGACCAAATGGCTCAACACCCCGCAAGGGAAACCGCTCTCGATAAAGGGCCTCCGAGGAAAAGTTGTCCTCGTCGACTTCTGGACCTACTCGTGCATCAACTGTCAGCGCGCATTGCCCCATGTCGAGGCGTGGTACAAGCGCTACGCCCCGTACGGGCTCGAGATCATTGGGGTGCACACGCCAGAGTTCGCGTTTGAACACGTGGTGAGCAACGTGAAGTCACAGGCCACGGCGCTGGGCGTGAAGTACCCGATCGCCGTTGACAACAACTACGGCACGTGGAACGCCTACGACAACAACTATTGGCCGGCCGACTACCTCATCGACGCCCAGGGTGTCGTGCGCCACGTCGAATTCGGCGAGGGCAACTACTCATTGACCGAGAGTCTCATCCGAAAACTCCTCGTCGCGGCTAATCCTGGATTGAAGCTGCCGCCGCCGACGTCAGTACCTGATCGCACGCCGTTCGTCGAAACGAGTCCCGAGTCCTACGTCGGCTACAAATACGGACTGACCTACTTGGACTCCAACGTCGCGCCGGCGCAGAACGTCCCGACCGACTATCACTTCCCGACGTATCTGTCACCCACGACGTTCGCCCTATCGGGCGTGTGGGATGAGCACGCCGAAGAAGCGACGTCGGTCAAGCACTCGAAGTTGGAGATCAACTACGTAGCCCAAAACGTGTACCTGGTGATGGGCGGAACCGGTACCGTCACGGTCTCGGCTGGCAACGGCACGGCGCCAACGACGATCCGCGTGAGTGGTGTTCCTCGGCTCTACACGCTCCTGCACGCGAAGGCGTCGACGAGCGGCCGGATGGTGCTGAAGTTCACGCCGGGCGTCCAGGCGTTCGATTTCACGTTCGGTTGACCCAATCTCGCGTCGCCCGCAACGTCACCCGGTGGGTAGTGGGTCAGTTTGATTCGGTTCTGGCTGGCGCTCTTAGGTAGGCCCACAGGCGCGCTGCGCCGATCAAGAGGTCAAGAACACCAAGCGCCGTGACCGGGGGAACGCCCTTCACGAGTCCGACAGACACGAGGGCGATTCCAACTACGGCCATGAGCGCGATGGAGATGCGGGCGACCTTCCTCTCGCGAACAGTCAGAGGAACCCGAAGCCACCACATCGGCTGAGCCTAGGCTCAATTCAAACTGACCCACTACCACCCGGAGAGCCTCGTAAAGGGACGGGTACACTCCGAACAACGAGCTGAATTAAGCGAAGTATCGCTCACGGCCGAAGTGAAGGGAATCAGATGGTTGGCATTGTTCTAGCAGTGGTGGCAGGGATCGTTGTTCTTCTTGTCTTGGCGGCGATCCTCAAGGCTGTGCGGATCGTCCAACAGGGTTTCGTCGGCGTCATCACGCGTTTCGGAGAGTTCAAGGACATCAAGAATCCCGGTCTGACCTTCATCGTTCCCTTCATCGAGGTGATGAAGATCGTCGACGTGCGCGAGACCCCGCGCACTGGTGACCGCCAACAGGTCATCACGCGCGACAACGTCGCGGTCATCGTCAACGCGACGATCTTCAGTCAAGTCGTCGACGTTCGACTCGCGCTCTTCACCAACTCGGACTACCTCGTCAGCGTCGATAACCTCGCGCGCACGTCCGTGCGTGCGGTCTTCGGCAGCATCACCCTGGACGAGGCGTTCTCTCAGCGTGAGCGCATCGGCACGATGCTCCAGACCCAGATGGAAGAGGCCACCGACAAATGGGGTGTACGCATCAATCGCGTGGAGGTCCTCGAGATCACGCCGCCCGAACAGATTCTCCAGGCGATGGCCCTGCAGAAGCAGGCCGACCAAGAGAAGCGCGCTCGCATCCTCGAGTCCGAAGGCCAACAGCAGTCCGCGGTCAACGTCGCCGATGGTCAACGCCAGGCAGCGATCAAGGAAGCCGAGGGGGCCCAGCAGTCCGACATTCTGCGCGCTCAAGGTCGGCGACAAGCGCTCATCCTCGAGGCCGAAGGACGGGCCCAGGCGATCGCCTCGGTGTACGCGGCGATCAAGCTGCAACAGCCCGACCCGACGCTGGTGGCGATCTTGCAACTCGACACCCTGTCGAAGTTCGCCGAAAGTCCCAACACCAAGTTGATCATCCCGGCCGAGAGCGCGGCGCTCTTGGGTGCCGCTCAGGCGATCAAGAGCGTGATGGCCGACGTTCCGAGCACCACGCCCTAGTCGGACTGATTTCTGGGAGTACGTAGAAGTCTCGAGCGAGACGGCTTCGAGTGGTCTAAACCGGATCGACCCAGAGCGTCGTACCGTAGGCCTTCTTCACGACCACGGGCGTGCCGTCGGGCAGTTGTGCCGGCCAGTCAGTCACGGCCTTCCACGATTCACCTTGAATCTTCACACGTCCCGGGTGCGTGGCGTCACCGACCGGCATTTCGACCGTTCCGCGCATATCGGTCATCGCCGTGTTAGTGGGTTGGGACATGTCGATTTCGAACCGGTGATGATGAAACTTTCGAATGGCGAACGGTCGAAGCGTGACGAGTGAGACCGCCGACACCGCGAGCCACGCGCCGGCTTGGAACGCGAAGGGCAGGTCGGCCAATGCCAAGACGAAGGAGATGGCGGCGCCGAAACCAATGAAGACCGCTATGAACGCGTTCGAGTGCAGTTCGAGCACGAACGAGAACACGATTATCGCGACCCAGAACAGAATGGCAAGCATAAATCGCAGTATAAGGCCGTGCCGAAAACCTGAACAGAGCATTGAACTGGCGCCGGAGCGGTGATCCGCCCGGTCCCATTCGCATGGTTTTCCTCGGCGCTTCGTGTGGGCGGCCTCATTAGCATGAAGCCGTGGTGAACGTAGCCCCATTCCTCTGGTTTGATGACGACGCGGAGCAGGCGCTGGACTTTTACGCGAGCGTTTTCAAGAACTCCGAGATCGTCAACGTCACGCGGATGGACGTGCCGTCGATGTCGAATGGCGGATTCATCATCGGGACGATTCGCATCGAAAATCTGACGATCACGATAATGAACGGCGGCCCGACGTTCGCACTCACCGAGGCGTTCTCCCTCGTCGTTTCGTGTCGCGACCAGTTGGAGGTTGACTACTACTGGTCGGCACTGGTCGACGGCGGTGAGCCAGGACAGTGCGGCTGGCTGAAGGACCGATTCGGTCTTTCGTGGCAGATCATTCCGACGCTGCTGACGGAGCTCTTGAGCGACCCCGATCCCGAGAAGTCCGGGCGCGTCCGCGACGCGATGATGGTGATGAGCAAGATTGAATGCGACACACTGCAGGCCGCGTACGACTCGTAAACGTTCGACTCGTACGCGTCGAAGGACACGTCGCAGGAAGGGGGTCGAATCGTGGCTGAGCCGGTAGTCGAGATCTTCGAGAGCCGTGAAGCGCAGGTGGCGCAACTCACGGTGCGACGGGCTCTGCCAACGAAAGGTCGACGAACCGTCGGTGCGTGGTGCTTCGTCGATCACATGGGACCCGTCTCGCTGAGTCCGGATCGATCAATCGACGTCGCGCCGCATCCGCACATGGGGCTCCAGACCGTGACCTGGCTCTTCAGCGGCGAGTTCTTGCATCGTGACAGCCTCGGGTCCGAGCAACTCATCCGAGCCGGACAGTTGAATCTCATGACGTCGGGTCTCGGAGTCGCGCACTCTGAGGAGAATCCCGGACTTCGCTCGGGAGAATTGCACGGAATGCAACTGTGGGTCGCGCAACCATCGACAACGCGAAACGGCGGCGCGGACTTCGCTCACTTCAGCGAACTGCCGAAACTCGAGACAACCGCTCTCACGGCGAGTGTGCTCATCGGATCCTTTGGTGGGGTGAGTTCGAACGCGCGTCACGACAGCGACCTCGTCGGCGTGGAACTCGACCTTCACGGTGGCCTCGCGTCGGTCGTCCTCGAACCCACTTTCGAATACGCACTGATCGTGGCCAATGGATCGGTCTTGGTCGACGGAACGGTCGTACGACCGGGTGCGTTGGCGTACTTGGGAGCGGGACGCGCCGAATGCCGCTTCGAATCGCGGGGCTCGAGTCGGGCGATGTTGATAGGCGGCGTTCCGATGGCGGAGCGGCTTTTCATGTGGTGGAACTTCGTCGCTCGCACCCAAGAAGAGATCTCGGACGCGTGGCGGGCGTGGGCGACGGGTGACGACCGATTCGGTCGTGTCGCCTCGCCGTTCGCGCGCATCGAAGTGAGCCCACCGCCGTGGCTCATGGCGCTTCACTAATCGCAGTCACTGATCCACCGAGTCGCCGCAAACTATTTCGAGAGAGTTAGTTGGTAATAGCCGAGCGGTACGATGGGGTCAGCCATTGCGTCGAGAGGTCTATGGTGCGAAAGCGCAACACCGAGAGTGAACGCCTTCGCGTTCCTCCACCAATGATCAAGCGCCGGATTCCCTCTGGCCGCGGTGCCATGGAGCAACCGAACGTCACGCACGACGGCGAGGCGCGACTCACGCCACAGTTCTGGCTCGCCGTCGCGGTGGTGGGCGTCGCCACCGGACTCTTCGGTGACTTGATGATGTGGCTGCTCGCGGAGTTTGAGCGAGCCGGTTTCCATTACCACTCAGGGAACTTCCAGAACGCGGTCGCCTCGGTGAGTTCGAGTCGGCGGATCGTCGTCCTGTTGATCGGGGGGGCCTTCGGGGCCGTGTCGTGGTACTTGATCAGGCGTTATCTCCGGCATGAGAAGTCCGACATCGATGACGCCGTCTGGAACGGTGACGGCGAGCTGTCGCTGCGGCGGAGCTTTCTGACGTCGGTTGTCTCCGAAATCGTGATCGGTCTCGGCGCGTCCATCGGTCGAGAAGCGGCGCCGAAGTTGATGGGTGGCGCCTCCGGAAGCGTGGTCTCACACTGGTTCAATTTGAGTCCGGCGCAAAAGCGTCTGCTCGTCGCGTGCGGCGGTGGCGCGGGACTCGCCTGCGTCTACAACGTGCCGCTCGGCGGCGCCATCTTCACCGCCGAGGTCCTGTACGGAAGCTTCGCACTGCCGGTCGTCATGCCCGCGCTCGCGACGTCATTGATCGCGACGATGGTTGCGTGGCTGTATCTCCCGAGTGGGGCCACCTACGCCGACATTCCCAGCTATCGCTTCAGCGGGTCGCTGATGGTCTGGTCGCTGTTGGCTGGCGTCGTCATTGGACTCCTCGCGGTCTTCTACGTCCGACTCATCGGTTGGGCGTCGCATTTCCGCGCGAAAGGGATGCAGATTCTGTGGGTCATGCCAATCGCCTTCGTGATCCTCGGCGTCGTCGGGATCTGGTATCCGCAGCTCTTCGGCAACGGCAAGGACATGGCGCACGAAGCGTTTCTTGGTATCGGTGGCATCGGACTCTTGTTCGCGCTCTTCGCCCTCAAGCCGCTCGTCACCGCGATGATGCTCGGCAGTGGCGCCGCTGGTGGCGTCTTCACGCCGTTTCTCGCGACCGGCGCGGTCTTCGGTGCCTTCTTCGGCGCACTCTGGATTCACATGTGGCCGGGCACGCCCGTCGGGGCATTCGCCCTCGTAGGTGCGGCGGCGATGATCGGCGCCTCGATGCAGGCGCCACTAGCCGGATTGGTCCTCGTGCTCGAATTCACCCACAGCGGCTTCTCGCTCGCTATTCCGATGATGGCCGCCACCGCGATCGCGACTTTCCTCGTACGCCAGATCGACGGATACAGCATCTATTCGGCCCGACTGCCGCGGCGCGACGACCACGCAGTGCTGGCGTCTCCCGAGGGTACGTGAGATCGACTTCTTCGTCGCTACGACCTTTCCGCATGGAAGAATAGTGACGTGTACGTTCCCCCGAAGCACGCAATCGACGAGGAGGCTGCGTGGGCCGTCGTTCGCGAGGCCGGAGCCGGGATGCTGGTCGTCGTCGCCCCCGACGGCCTTCAGAGTGTCTTCGTGCCCGTGATCGTCAGTGACGACCACGCGTGGATCTTTTCGCACGTCGCCAAGGCCAATTCGTGGTGGCGCGCTTTGCACGACGGCGACGAGGTTTTGGGGCTCTTCCTCGTCGCGAGCGCGTACGTGTCACCATCGAACTACCCGAGCCGGTTCGAGAGTCCCGGCGTCGTGCCGACCTGGAACTACGTCGCGGCCGAGGTCCGCGGGCGTGTCACGGTGCACGATGACCCGGAGTGGCTGCAGCGACAGGTGCGGGCATTGACCGACCAGTTCGAGGCCGGCCGTTCGCCCGAATGGCGCGTCGACGACGCGCCGAGTGAGTACGTCAATCGACAAGTGAAAGCCATCGTCGGCCTCGAGATTGAGGTGATGGCGATCCAGGGCAAAGCCAAACTCTCGCAGAACCGACCGGACGTCGACCACGACTCGGTGCGCGACAACCTCGCCCAGGGCAGTCCCGCCGAATGTAACGTGGCCGCGCGCATGACCGATGACACGTGAGTCCACGCTGAGCATCCGCCGCTGCGCGAAAGACGACTGGGAGGACTTGCGCACCATCCGCCTCGAAGCGCTCGCCGATACCCCCGACGCGTACGGCTCGACGCACGAGGAGTCGGTGCGTTGGTCGAACGCGCAGTGGAAGAACGCCGCCTCGACGCGCCTGTACTACCTCGCTGACCGTGATGGTCGAGTGGTCGGAATGGTCTCGGGCGGCTACAACGAGGCCTATCCCGGCACGCGCTGGCTCTACGGGATGTACGTGACGCCGAGGGAACGAGGCACGGGTACGGCCGCGCTCTTGGTTCGCACCATTGGCGAATGGGCGAGGAGCCACGGCGTTTCCGAGGTCTACTTGCACGTTACGACGTCGGTGCCGCGCGCTCGCGCCTTCTATGAGAAGGTTGGCTTTCGCCCGACCGGGGAGAGCTTCGAAATGGATCGCGACCAATCCTTGACGCTGATCACGATGGTGCAACGACTTGACTGACGACGAATTTCGCGTGGCCCGCGTGTCGGCCGACCAACTCCACGATCTGCGCCGACGGGTCTTGCGAGACGACGACCCCGAGATCTATCACCCGGATCCGCGCGACAGCGACCCTACGTCACGGCATTACGCAGGATTCATCGGCTCGCGGCTCGTCGTGAGCGCGTCGTTCTTTCCTTCGGCGCCGCCGATGAACCCGTCCCTCGTCGCGTTTCAACTGCGCTACATGGCGACCGACTTTGACGTGCAGGGACGAGGTTACGGTGCGCGCGTACTCGCCTTCGCCGAAGAGGACCTTCGGGCACTCGGCGTCGGGCAGCTTTGGGCCAACGGCCGCGACACGGCGCTCGGCTTCTATGAGACCGCGGGGTGGCTGAGAGTGGAGGGATCTGAACATCTCAGTCCCGAGACGATGCTGCCCCACACCGTTATCTACAAACGTCTCGCGAGCGACGCGGTGGCACCGTAATTGACGGGTGATTTACTAGGTTTGGTACATGCGAAAAACACTCCTCGCGGTAGTTGTCGTGCTCGTGGTCGCGGCCATCGGGGGACTGGCCTACTTCCACTTCAAGAAGGGCACCTCGACGCCGACTACCACGACGACGACCACGACCTTGCCGCGGTACCCGACCGCGCCACTGACCGGATTGTCTGACCCGAGCGGTCTGTCGGCGAAGCGACCGGCCCTCACGGTCAAGATCGAGAACACGCCCCAAGCACTGCCGCAGTGGGGCATCGATCAAGCCGACGTCGTGTACGAAGAGATCGTGAACGGGGGCATCACCCGGTTGGCGGCGATATTCAATTCGCACGCCCCCGCGAAGGTCGGACCCGTGCGTTCGGTGCGACCGACCGACACCCAGGTCGTGTGGCCCCTCGGCGGTATCTTCGCCTACTCCGGGGGCGCGCCCTATGCGGTGGCGAGCATCTCGACCGCGCCGGTGAAGTTGATCGACGAATCGAGCGCCGGCACCGCGATGTTCCGCGATCCCAACCTCTACGCTCCCCACAACCTCTTCGCGATCGCGCCCCAGCTCTTCGCTTTCGGGGGCACACCGGTACCGCCCCCGCCACTCTTCCAGTACCGAACATCGAAGCAGAAGACCGCCGGATTAACGGCTGTGAGTTTCATCGTTCCCTTCCCGAGCTACTACCAGGTGACGTGGACCTGGGACACGACGTCACTGTCGTGGGACCGGACACTCTTCGGCAAAGCGGACGTGACGGGCACCGGTGTGCGGGAGTCGCCCAAGAACGTCATCGTCATGTGGGCGAACTACGTGAACGGCATCGGCACGGAAGCCTCCTACGCGAATTTGCAAGGCTCGGGGACCGCAGCGTTCTTCGTCGACGGCAAAGAGACCATGGGGACCTGGTCGCGGGGACCATCGAAGTCCGACGTCATTCAGTACAAGACGGCGAACGGCAACCCGGCCCTGATGACGCCCGGTCAGACCTGGGTCGAACTCTTGAACGACGGCGTGACGCTCACCGTCACGAGGTAACGATGGCCTCGAGTCGTTCCAGCGTCGCCTCGATGGACGCACGATTTCGTTCGGGAAAGCCCATGGCGATGATTGCGAAGGCCCACGGCCGGTCGTAGTTGAACGACTCGGTGACCATCGTGCCACCTTCGACTTCCTCGAGTTCGTAGCGCCACTCGAACATCGCGAAGTGGTGCCACGCGATGCAGCGGTTCTCCTCGAATGCCACGACCCGATTTCGCGTGACGTAGCCCAGGCCCATTTTCATGCGCATCGAGAACGTCGTACCGAGCGCCAGTCGCGGCGGAGCGGTCTTCACCGACGTCACGGAACCAGACCCGTCGAATCGGGCGTGTTGTCGCGGATCGGCGAGCAGATCGAAGATCCGAGACGGGGTTGCGTGGATCAGCCGCGAGGCCGAAATCGAGCGCGACGATGACATTCCTTCAGCGTATGGTGGAGAGTTGATACGACGATCGGAATGTGATGACGTACAACGAATTCTTGATTGACACCCCCGACGGAAGAGTTCTTCAAGTGGCGACCCTGGGTGAACCGTCCGGCCACACCGTCCTGTTTCATCACGGGACCCCGGGTTCGGCCAGTCTGGTGAAGATGTTCGCACCCCTCGTCGAAGACGGGAGCCTTTTCGTGGTCACGACCTCGCGTGCGGGGTACGGAAGGTCGTCGCGCTTGGAGGGACGAGACGTCGTCTCGGTCGTGGACGACGCCCGCTTGGCACTGGATGCGGCCGGTCGAAGTGACTACGTCGTCGTTGGTTGGTCTGGCGGCGGTCCCCACGCCCTCGCCTGCGCGGCCCTGGATGCGCCACGCTGTCGCGCGGCGTGGTCGCTCGCGGGCGTCGTGCCGACGAACCTCGACTTCGACTGGACCGAGGGGATGGGACCGGAGAACGTCGAGGAGTTCGCCCTCGCGAAAGAAGGTGGTCCGGAATACGAAGCGCGTATGGCGATGTACGGTGACGCGTTCAAAGCTGCGACCAAAGACGACGTGGTCGAACTATTCGGTGGGCTGCTCTCCGAGCCGGACAAGGCGGCCTTTGAACTCGAGGCGCGCCGAGAGGGTTTTGCCGCATCGTTGCAGGACGGTTTCGAATTCGGGTGGCGGGGATTCTTCGACGACGACCAGGCGATGATGAAGGAGTGGGGCTTCGATCCGACGGCGATCTCCGTACCGGTCGCCGTGTGGTTTGGCGACCAGGACCTGATGGTGCCACGAACGCACGGGGAGTGGCTGGCCCGGAGTCTGCCGACCGCGAGCCGGCACTTCTTCGAAGGCGAAGGTCACGTCTCACTCGTGACCAATCACGTCGACGAACTCACGGCGGCGATCAGGGCGACGTATGCACTCTAGAGATACGGACTTCATCACGAGGTGGCGAGGTGATTCGTGCGCATAGGCAACCTCTACGGTCCCGACGCCACGTTTCTCGGCGTCCCCGCCGCTGACCCGGACGTGGCGCGGGAGTGGTCGACGGCGCTCGCGGCGATCATTGGCGCGCCCTTCGACGGGGGGACGTCACACCGACCCGGCTGTCGATTCGGTCCCCAAGCGATGCGGGTCACTGATTACCTGCCCCACGACGGGATGCGCCCGAGTCTCGCCCTCGGCGTCGACCCACTGAAGGACCTCGACGTCGTCGACCTCGGGGACGTGGAGATGCCGTCGGGCGACACCGAGAAGTCGCTGCGTCTGCTCGAAGAGCGCGTGACCGCGGTCGCCGCGGCCGGCGTGATTCCGATCGTGCTCGGTGGCGATCACACCATCGCGCTCCCCGACGTGACCGGCGTGGCGCGACACGTCGGATGGGGAAGGGTGTCGGTGATCCACTTCGACGCCCACGCCGACACCGGTGATACCCAAATGGGTTCGTTGTACGGACACGGCACACCCATGCGCCGACTCATCGAATCGGGGGCCTGTCGCGGGGACCGCTTCTTGCAGATAGGACTTCGCGGCTACTGGCCCGAACCGGCGACGCTGGATTGGATGGCCGAACAGGGGATGCGTTCATTCGAGATGAGCGAGATCGTCTCGCGCGGACTCGACGCCGTTCTCGACGAGGCGATAGCGATTGCCATGGACGAGTGCGACGCGGTCTTTCTGTCGGTCGACGTCGACGTGGTCGACCCGGGTTCGGCTCCGGGCACCGGGACGCCCGAACCGGGTGGGCTCACGAGTCGCCAGCTGCTCGACGCCGTGCGTCGCATCGCCATGGAGACGCCCGTCGGCGGCGTGGACGTCGTCGAGGTCTCGCCGCCCTACGATCACGCCGAGATCACGGCGTATCTGGGCAACCGGATCGTCCTCGAGGCGCTCGGCGGCGTCGCGTGGCGTCGTAAGTCACAACGCGGCGAAGCGACGCGCACGCCGAGCGATCCGTTACTCGAAGGGCGCTAGTCGGCCATCGACTCGAGGATCTGATCCACGAGTTCATCCGTTGTGTTGGGATGCAGGAACGCGAGACGACCGACGGTCTCGCCCTCCCACTTCGTGGGCGTCACGAAGGCGATCTGGTCACGTAGGAGCTGATGACTCCACTCGGTGTAGTGCTCGCTCGTCCAACCCTTTCGCCGAAAGAGGACGATCGACAGGCTGATCGGTCGGACCATCTCCACGTAGTCGAGTTCGTCGATCTTCTTCTCGGTGCGATGCGCGAGGTCCACCGCGCTCTGGACCGCGCTCTCGTAGGCGGCCGTGCCGTTGGTGACCAGGGAGAACCAAAAGGGGAGTCCCCGGGCTCGACGCGACAGATGGATCGCGAAGTCCGAAGGGTTCCATTCGTAGTGATCGTCGTCGCTCGAGTGCAAGATGTCGAGATAGCCCGCCTGTTGGGCGAGGACCTTTCGCGCGACGGTCGGATTCCGGTAGATCAGGGCGCAGCAGTCGAGGGGGCCGAAGAGCCACTTGTGCGGGTCGACGATGAAGCTGTCCGCGTGCCGGAGGCCCGCGAAGAGGTGTCGCTCGGTGGGCGAGAACAACGCCGCCCCGCCGTAGGCGCCGTCCACGTGAAACCACAGGTCGTGTTCGCGCGCGTAACTGCCGAGGCCCTCGAGGTCGTCCACGATGCCGGCGTTCGTCGTGCCCGACGTCGCCACGACGCCGATGACGCTGTCGGGGTTGGGGTCGTTCGCCATCGCGTCTTCGAGGCTGGCCCGTGTGAAGCGGTGGTCGTCGGTCGTCACGATCAGTGGCTCGATGCCGAGCACGTGCAGGGCCTTGCCGATGCTCGAATGCGCGTCGGACGAGATGGCGTAACGCACTTCGTGCGGCAAGAGGTTCGGACGCTTGGTGCGCCCCACGTCACGTCCGACGGTGAGGCTCGAGAGGTTGCCCAGCGAGCCCCCGGACACGAACGCGCCGCCGGAGCCCTGGGGCATGCCGGCCAACTCGGCGAGGTATTCGAGCGCCAGATTCTCCGCCATCACCACGCCGCTCGACTCCAGCCAACTCGTGCCGTTGAGTCCCGAGCACGCCACGACCATGTCAAAGAGCAGCGAATTCTTGGTCGGTGCATTGGGGATGAAGGCGAGGAAACCGGGCGAGTCGATCGAGACGACCGCCGGGGCCAGGTCATTCTTGAAGAACTCGAGGATCTCGTCGGCGTCGTGGCCCTCGGGACGGATGAAGCCCTTCATGTCGCCGGGGGGCATCGCGTGCAAGCTTCCGTAGTCCAGTGGCACCGGGTCCATCGAAAGGCGGTCGCGACAGTAGTCAAAAACTTCGTTCGCCAGCACTGCGTCATACTCAAACATCGGGTGCCCCATTGCACGGCCTTTCGAAATTGTTCCCCATCTATCGTACGCATTCAAACGACCTCGCCAAACCCTGCGGTACCGGGCGACTGCGGCGGTGGAAGTATCCTCGCGTGATGGCAACGCTGCGCATCGGCTACCTCGGTCCCGAGGGCTCGTTCTCGCACGAAGCCGTCTCCATCATGGAAAACGTGGAGCCCGTCGCGTGTGAGTCGATCGCCGACATTCTCTCGGCGGTGGCCGATTTCTCGCTCGACCAGGGACTCGTTCCCCTCGAGAACGCGATCGAAGGGACGGTGTCGGCCACGATCGACGGCTTGGTCTTCGACCACGAATTAGTCATCGTGCAAGAGATCGTGATCCCGATTCGCCTTCACCTGCTCGCTCGACCCGACGTCGCAATGGAGGACGTGTCGAGCGTGCGCAGCTACGTGCACGCGTTGGCCCAGTGCCGCGTGTTTCTGCACGGACTCGACGTCGCGATCGAGCAGACGACATCGACGTCACAAGCCGCGCGAGAGGTCTCCGAATCGAGCGAACCGTGGGCCGCGGTCGCCTCGAGCTTGGCCGGTGAACTCTTCGGACTCGTCGCGTTGGCGACCGACATCGAAGATCATCCCGATAACGCCACGCGATTCGTTGTCGTGGGGCGCGAGCGCGTCGCGGCGCCCACCGGACACGACCGAACGACGATCGTGTGTTTCCAGGACGCCGACCGCCCCGGTTCGCTCTACGGCATCCTCGGTCGTTTCGCCGCGCGCGATATCAACCTCACCAAGTTGGAGAGTCGACCGACGAAGCGTGGTCTGGGCGATTACTGCTTCGTCATTGAGTTCGAAGGTCACGTGGCCGACGACGTCGTCGCGGACTGTCTCGCCGACCTCCAGGCTCATCTCGCGCGGGTCAAGTTCCTCGGTTCCTATCCCGTCACCGGCGTTGACGCGACGGATCGACGCGCGCAAATCGCCGAAACTCGCCGATCGGCGGACGAATGGATTCAACGGATTCGATCTCGCATCACTCCGTAAGCGAGTTCTGCGTGAGGGCGATCAGGACGTGGTGACACTGCCGGGTGTGTTCGCGAGTACTTCTGACGCGGCCCCGGCCCCGAGGTGCAGGTCGATGACGTCGAGGAGTTGTTGGAGGTCGAGCGGCTTCGAGAGGTAGTCGTAGACGCCGGCGTTGCGGAAGCGCCGGCGCTGCCACGTGGTGGCGTCGGCCGATATCACGATGACCGGAATGTCGACGGTCCGAGAGTCGCCCTGGAGACGCTCGAGGACCTCGAACCCGTGGATGTCCGTGAGGTGCACGTCGAGCAGGATCAGGTCCGGTCGGAACTGTTGCGCCAGTTCCACGCCGAGTCCGCCCAAGAGCGACGTGATGAGGTGGATGTTCGGCCGTTGCATCATGAGACGTTCGACGAGCTGCACGTTGGCGACGTCGTCCTCTATGTAGAGCACCGACGTCTTCGCCGAGTTGGCGACTTCGAGCGCCAACGTCGGCTCACTTCGTTGGGCGAGCGACTTCGGACACTCGGCGCTCGGGAGCTCGATCCAGAACGTCGAGCCCCAACCGACCTGGCTGTCAACACCGAGGGTGCCGCCGATGGCTTCAATGAGGCCCTTGGAGAGGGCCAGGCCGAGACCGGTTCCTTCGATCCCGGATGTCTCGGCATCCAGTCGGTCGAAGGGCGTGAAGAGTCGTTCACGCAGGTCCGGACTGATCCCCGGGCCGGTGTCACTGACCGAGAGTCGGACCTTGCCGCCAACCCTTTCGCACGTAAGAGTGACCTTGCCGTTCGGTCGGTTGTATTTAATAGCGTTCGTCAAGAGGTTGAGCAGAACCTGCTTCAGTCGCTGCTGGTCTCCGAGCACGTGCAAGTCGATGCTCGCGCGCGACGTGATGGTGAGGCCCAGTTCGTTGGCCCGAGGCGTCACGAGTTCTATGCATTCGTTCACGAGGCCCCTCAGCATGATCGGTTCGATCAAGACGCTGATGTGACCTGATTCAATGCGCGAGATGTCAAGGACTTCATTGATGAGCTCGAGGAGGTACTTACCCGAATTGTGTATGTAGCTGACCATCTCGAGCGCATCGGGCGACTTCAGCTCCATTTCCAAGATCTGGGCAAAGCCGAGTACCGAGTTGAGGGGTGTGCGCAGTTCGTGGCTCATGCGTGACATGAACTCGCTCTTGGCGGCGTTGGCCCGCTCGGCGGCTTCTTTGGCCTCCTTCAAGACTGCCTCGGCGGCCACGGCTTCGGTGACGTCGCGCGAGACCAACACGGCTCGCGGCTCGCGGCCCGTCTCGTCGCGGATCAGACGTCCTCGGGTTTCGATGTTCAGCAAGTGTCCGTCGACGTGAAGGGCTCGAAAGTGGTAACTCGTGATGGCGCCGTCTTCGCCCTGAAACAGTCGGCGCAGTTCTGACGCGACGCGGTCGCGGTCCTCCGGCAGGACGATGATGAGCGAGTTCTTCCCTTCTCGTTCGTCGCGAGGGACGCCGTAGATTCTCTCAGTGCCGGGACTGACGTCCAGGACGAGAAACTGCTCATCGATGGTAACGATCGAGTCGACGACCGCGTCGAGGATGGCGCGTTTCGTCTCGAGAGTGCCGGCCAATTCGATTTGCGCCTCGACCTGACTCGTGATGTCGCGGCCAGCCGAGAAGACCAGGCCGTCGCGGCCCTGGCAACTCCACTCGATCCACCGATAGGCACCATCGCGACGACGCTGACGATTGCGGAACTCCACCAAGGTCGCGTCGGGTGACGTGACCAAGCGTTCGAATTCGCGAATGGTCACCGCGACGTCATCGGGGTGGATGAGATCAATGAACGGACCACCCTGCAAGTCTTCAAGCGACCAACCCATTTGTTCGGGCCACGCGGCGTTGACGATCTGCCACGAGCCGTCGCTGCCCAGGACCGACAATAGTTCGGTCGAGTTCCAGAAGAACTCGCCGAGCACTGAAGTGTCGAAACCCTGGTGGGACATGTACTGCTCCGTTCGGTGAGCATTCGGGGGTGAAGTGCACATCTCACTTCGTACGTTGAGTACACACGAAATCCAATGGCGCAGTTACAACTTTACCGCCGATGTTGAAAAAACTTCCTTAGTATCCGCTGTGAAAATTCGCGCGATCGACGTCGCGTACATGTCGCGTTCAAAAAGTGTCTGCTGCTTGTTCAAGAGTTGCGAAAAGTCACGCGGATGCGTACGCGCGAATGAGCGAGTACATCATTTATCTACTACTGGTCGTCACGCGATCCAGCGCGTCGAGGTAGTAGCGAATCTGGATTGCGACCGCGGCACCTTCACCAACTGCCGACGCGATCTGCTTGGTGGAACCGGAGCGTACGTCGCCGGCGGCGAAGACACCGTCGACGTTCGTGCGAAAGTTCGAATCGGTCACGATGAATCCTCGCTCGTCGACGTTCAACGAGTTCTCGAGGAAGCTCGTGTTGGGATCGAGCCCGATGAAGATGAAGGCACCGACCGTCACGTGTTTCTCTTCGCTCCCGTCACAGGCGATCGTGATCGACTCGAGCTTCCCGGACTCATTGGCGTTGAACGACTTCACGGACGTGTCGAGGAGCACCGACATCTTGGGATGGTTCAAGACCTTCTCCTGCAGGAGTTTGTTCGCCGTCAACTTCGACATGGCTTGCACGACGGTGACGTGTTCGGCGAACTGCGTGAGAAACAAACCTTCCTCGAGTCCGCTGTTGCCACCGCCCACGACCGTGACGTCTTTCGCGCCGCGATAGAACGGACCGTCGCACGTCGCGCAGAAGTGGATGCCGGCGCCGATGAGGTCGGCTTCGCCCTCGGCGTCGGTGCGCCGGTACGTCGATCCGCTGGCGACGAGCACCGCGGGCGCGAGGACGAAGTCGCCCGTCGAGAGATCGACGCGCATCATCGGACCGTCACGTTCGATTCGCGTGGCGCCGACCGCCTCGAGGATCTCGACGCCGTAACGCAGTGCTTGCTGGGTCATGCGCTCGGCCAATTCGGCGCCTCCAACGCCGTCGGGGAAACCGGGGTAGTTGTCGAAGCGTTCCGTGACGCCGGCTTGACCTCCGGGCGCCGACTTCTCGACGATCAATACCTTGGCGTTCTCGCGCGCGCCATAGATCGACGTCGTGAGTCCCGTCGGACCACCGCCCACGATGACGAGGTCGTACTCCTTCTCGGCGGCCACGCGTGAGAGACCGATGTGATCCGCCAGTTCGTCGTTCGACGGTTCGGCGAGGAAACTGCCATCGGGAAAGACGATGGTCGGGATGATGCGCTTGCCGTCGTTGCGCGCTTCGACTTCGGCCGCCTTCTCGGGGAACTCTTCGAGGTCGATCCAGTCGTAGGCCACGCGGTGCGACGCGAGGAACTGCTTGGCCCGGCGACAGTCCGGGCACCAGCTCGCGCCGTAGACGATGATCGGCGATTCAGTGGACGTCATGAAGAAGACCTCTCAGTCGTCGGAACGGTATTGACGGAACAAGTTGACGAGGCCCTCAACGACGTCACTCGGCAGATCGTCGGGGCCGACGTGGCCGCTCGCCGCAATGGTCGCGCGCATCTGGTCGAGGTACGCCGCGCACGCGTCACACTGGGCCAGGTGCTTGTCGAGTCGACGGCGTTGTCGACGAGACAGTGTCCCGTCGAGATAGTCGCTTACAAGTTCAACGGCCTCGCGGCACACGAGAGGTGACGGCAGCAGCTTCATAACCTCGATCCCTTCACGACCTCTTCGACGATTTCTCGAACCCGAGCTCGGCCCCGGTGCAATATCACTCGCACGTTCGCCTCGCTCAATTCAAGAAGTGCGGCCACCTCCTGAGTAGATAGTCCCTCGACGTCACGAAGCGTTACGACGGACTGTTGAGGTTCGCCCAAGGCATCGATCGCATGGCGAACAGCACTGAGAAGAGCCGTGTCATCAAGACGGCTGTCGATCGCGTCCGTGAACGGGACCGGAGGGTCGCTCCAGAATCCGCCCTGGTCGAAACGATGGGCCGAAACACTCGGCCCGGATTCATTCGGATCGACCGGGATCGACCGGTGTTCTTTCACGCCCGTCGTGCGCGCACGATTCACGCAGATTCGCAGCAGCCACGTCTTGAACGAACTCCGACCTTCAAACTTCTCAATTCCCCTCATGACCGCGATCCACGTGTCCTGGGCGACATCTTCGGCGCTCGAGGCACTAGCGACGTAGTAGCGCGCCACCTTCACCAATGTCGAGTGATGGCGCCGCACGAGTTCGGTGAAGGACGACTCGTCGCCACCGAGCAGGTCTTGCAAGAGCTCAGCGTCGTCCACGTGGAAAACAGTACCGTTCGGCCGTCCACGGTGTAACGCGATGAGGGATCGGCGGACTGTAGGTGTGGCACTTTCGCCACCGACAAGGAGAAACCATGAAATCCCATCGCATTGTTCGTTCGCTCGGCGCGGGGGCCCTCATCCTCGTGACCGGCTTTCTCGCCACAACGTCATTCGCCGGCGCAACGTCGGCCAAGGATCAAGCACCGTCGAGCCATGCCGTGTTCGTCGAATCCGACCAAACCGGGAGCAACACGGTCATCAGTTACTCGCGGAGCACCGACGGTTCGATCTCGTTCGTCGCGACGTACCCGACCGGTGGTGCGGGCGGTTCGGCCGCCGGTTCGGCCGCCGACCCACTGGCGAGTCAGGGCGGACTGGCCCTCGTCGATCACGGCAATGAACTGATCGCCACGAATCCCGGAAGCAATTCGGTATCGGTGTTCGTGGTCTTCGGTCCCTACCTTCACCTCATCCAGCAAGTTCCGAGCGGTGGTCTCTTCCCGGTGTCGATCTCCTCGCACGACGACCTCGTCGCGGTACTGAACGCGGGTGGCGCCGGATCGGTGAGTGAGTTTCGACTCCAGTGGGGTCGACTGGTCGCCCTCAACAACGAGACTCGCTCACTCGGACTGACCAACACGACGCCACCGTTTTACTTGGCGGGCGCCGGTCAAGTCGGCTACAGCCCGAACGGCCAGTTCCTGATCGTTACGACCAAGGCCTCGACGAGTTCCTACGAAGTGTTCACGGTCAGTGACAGGGGTGACCTGTCGTCCACTGCGACGGTGACCGCCGCCGCCAACGCCGTGCCGTTCGCCTTCACATTCGACGCCAACGGTCGTATCGTTGCGGCTGAGGCTTCCAACAGCTCGGTCAGCACCTATACGATCGGCTCCAACGGATCGCTCACATTGGTCGGTACCGTGAGTGACGGACAAGCGGCGTTGTGCTGGATTTCTGGCGCGCAAGGCTATTTCTTCGGCTCGAACGCGGGCGGCGGTGACGTGAGTTCCTTCGGTGAAACCGCCGTCGGCGTGCCCACACTCCTGAACGCCAAGGCCGCGATCACGCATCCCGGAACCACGGACTCCGCGGTATCGCCGGACGGTGCGTTCCTTTATGTGGAGAGCGGTGGCAGCGGCGCGCTCGATGCCTTCGCCATCAACACGAATGGCACTCTGACACCGATTGAGACACTCTGGAATTTGCCACTCCCGTATGAAGGCATTGCCGTTAGCTAGACGAAGTCTCTTCGCGACATTGCCCCCGACGAAGTCGTCGGGGGCAATGTCGTTGACGAACGAGTGAGGCATTCAACGTTGCTCAGAGCGGAGGGAGTGGGATTTGAACCCACGGTGGGCAAGCCCACGCCGGTTTTCAAGACCGGTACATTCGGCCGCTCTGTCATCCCTCCGGGGACGACTCTAGTTGACCACTACTTCTTCTTGTGAAGGCGGTGACGTGCTGCGACGTCGAGTACCGCTTTGCGCAGTCGCACCGATTGGGGTGTGACTTCGACGGCCTCGTCGTCGGCGATGAATTCGAGCGCCTGCTCGAGAGAGAAGATCGTGGGTGGCGCGATTCGCTCCGTGTTGTCGCTGCCCGACGCGCGCATGTTCGTGAGCTTCTTCTCTTTCGTGGGATTCACGTTCATCTCGTCCGAGCGAGAGTTCTCGCCGACGATCATCCCCTCGTAGACCTCGACACCGGGGCCCACGAACAGCACGCCGCGCTGTTCGAGGTCGAGCAGGGCGTTCCCCGTCGTGTCACCGCGTCGGTCGGCGACGAGCACGCCGTTCTGTCGCAGTCGGATGTCGCCGAACCACGGGGCGTAGCCGTCGAAGTTCGAATGCATGATGCCCGAGCCGCGGGTCTCGGTCATGAACTCGGTGCGAATGCCAACCAGTCCTCGCGCCGGGATGCGCCACTCGAGACGGACCCAGCCGGTGCCGTGGTTGACCATGTCGGTCATCGTGCCCTTGCGCGTGGCGAGCAGCGTGGTCACGTTGCCCACGAACTCCTCGGGCACGTCGATCGTGACGTGCTCGACCGGTTCGTGCAGTTTGCCGTTGACGGTCTTCGTGACGACCTGGGGCTTGCCGACGGTGAGCTCGAAACCTTCGCGACGCATGGTCTCGATGAGGACGGCCAGTTGCAGCTCGCCGCGACCCTGGACCTCCCAGGAGTCGGGACGCTCGGTGTTGAGCACGCGAAGCGCGACGTTGCCCACGAGTTCACGGTCCAGCCGGTCCTTCACCATTCGTGCGGTGAGCAACCTGCCTTCGGTCCCGGCGAGGGGGGAGGTGTTGATGCCGATGGTCATCGACAAGCTCGGCTCGTCCACGTGCAGCGGTTCGAGCGCGATCGGGTCGTCCGGATCGGCGAGGGTCTCGCCGATCGTGATGTCCTCAAAGCCGGCGACGGCGACGATGTCGCCGGGGCCCGCGCTCTGGGCGGGGATCCGCTCGAGCGCTTCGGTGATGAAGAGCTCGGTGATCTTCGCGTAGTCGATCGTGCCATCGATGCGACACCACGCCACGCGTTGGCCGCGTTCGAGGTTGCCGTTGATCACTCGACAGAGCGCCAGTCGTCCCAGGTACGGCGAGGCGTCGAGGTTGCAGACCAGCGCCTGGAGGCCGTGACCCTCTTCGTACTCGGGGGCCGGGACGAAGTCGGCGATGGTTTGGAAGAGCGGCGTGAGGTCGCCGGACGTGTCATTGACGTCGAGCGAGGCCCAGCCCTGACGAGCGCTCGCGTAGAGGATCGGGAAGGAGATCTGGTGCTCGTCGGCGTCCAGGTCGAGGAAGAGGTTCTCCACTTCTTCGACGACCTCTTTGATCCGCGCGTCGGGGCGGTCGACCTTGTTGATGACGAGCACGACGGGCAGGCGCTTCTCCAGCGTCTTTCGCAGGACGAACCGGGTTTGGGGTAGGGGGCCTTCGGCGGCGTCGACCAACAAGATAACGGCGTCGACCATGGCCAGGCCCCGCTCGACCTCCCCGCCAAAGTCGGCGTGACCAGGTGTGTCGATGATGTTGATCGTGAGGTCGTGCCACTTCACCGCAGTGTTCTTGGCGAGGATGGTGATGCCCTTCTCGCGCTCGAGGTCGCCCGAGTCCATGACCCGGTCCGTCAGTTCCTCGTGGGCCGTGAATGAACCGGTTTGGCGCAGCATTTTGTCCACCAAGGTGGTTTTTCCGTGGTCCACGTGCGCAATAATTGCGATATTTCTAAGGGAAGTTCTCAAGGTCATGACCCATCAAGGCTACTCGGAAGGCCCTTGATTCAGAACTCACGCCGCCATGACGGTCCCTCGTCGTCGCTGCGCCACGGCGGTATGCACCAAATCACGTGCGCCGCTTCGCAGGTCGGTCATGGTGCCATCCACCGAGAGACAGACCCCGGCCTCGGGCCAGAGTCCGATGAAGCGTGCGGGCGCGACGCCGTCGTGGTCGGCCAAGGCCTCGATAGTGAGGTCGGCGCGCAATCCCGGCCCGGCGCTCTTGCCGGGCGATCCACTTCGGACCCGCAGCACGATCCGTGAATCGTCGTTTCGTACCACGAGGTCTCGACGCGCGCGAAGGGTGGTGCGGGCCGTGGCGACGTCGTAGTACGCATCGCTGGTGGGGATGGTCCACGGCGCCTCGAGCCACTGCGCGATCTCGTGGAGTTGGGTGGCCCAGTTCACGGCCTCGGCCGTCACCACACCGATGACCGGATGCGGCGCCGACGCCAACCAGTGCGACAGTGAGCCACTTCGGCTGTATCCCGATGCGGCGCGCAGCATCTGGTCACCCAGCTCGTCGCGTACGGCGTCACGAATCGAGAGTGGCTGTAACGCCATCCGGCGAAGCGAGGCGTTGCCGAGCGCTCGTCTCGCCGTGCTGGGAGACCAACGGAACTCGTCGCCACTTCGCCCGGCGCGCTCCACGCTCCAGGCGTCGAGGCGCCGATGCCCGGGCACACTCACGGCACGAAATCGTGTTGACAATGACGAACGGTGCGCGTCATTCAACCGCGTCGGTTCAATCGGTGAACCGGCGATCAAGTGATTGAGTTCGTCTTTGGTGAGGCGTCGATGCAAGAGCGTCATCGCGCCGTCCATTGGTCGCGAATACACGCGAGGACATCGTCGACACTTCGTGCGAGCAGCTCGTAGTCGACGTCACGGATCCAGATCTCGCCGGTCGCGCTCGAGAACGCGCAGGTTCGAAGCGGCATCACTGAGGACCGCAGCGTCTGCATCAGTGCGTGGTAGCGCATCGAACGTTCGGCCCCCTCGCCGAGTGGGGAGGTCGTGACGTCGAAGAGGGCGATTGACGCCACTTCACTCGTGGGGGTGCCGATCATGAGGTCAATCGCGTCGCGCAGCACGACGTTGCCCCCGGAGAGTCGTTGAATCGAACGAACACAACTGCGCGGCATCCAGCGCGCCGGGATCTCTCCGAGCGCGCGCGTCAACGTGACGTAGTGGGCGTCAAGGTCGGTGGCGAGGCGCGCGCGCTCGTCGTCATCGAGTCGATCGAGTTGTCCGATGAGCTCGTTCGAACCAACCTCCGCGCGCCAGGCCGTGAGCGCGTCGTCGAAGGGGTGCTCGATTGACATCCCCACGCTCAAGAGTCGTAAGAGTTGAACGATCAGGACGCCGCGGATCCGGCCGATTGACGACATGGCGAGGTCGGTTGTGGCGAAACGCTGTTGCAGCGACGACGTTCGAATGACGAGTGGCGGATCGAGACGCTGCGCTCCGATGACCTCATAGATCCCGTCTTCGAGGAGCGAACGGAGACCGCTGGCGCTCGCGATGTCGATCAACGGACGCTTCGAACGATCGCCGCGCAACGCCTCCACCACACTGGATGGCGCGGAGTCGAGGACGATGGTCATACGTCAAGTTTTGCGTGTCAGTGTGACACGTCGTAGCGTGACGACGTGTTCATCGCGGTCTTCTCGGTCTTCATTGCGGCGACGCTCGTGCTCGTCGTATTGACGATGCGCTGGGCGATACGGCGCGACCGCGAACGACGCGCCGCGCAAGCACCCGGCGAGAAAAAGCCGTAGGGCTTACTTCCCCTGGAGCTCTTTCAGGGCGCGGTCGATGTCCGCGATGGCGCGCTCGATCACGGAGAGTCGCGCGGCGAGGGCTTCGTCGACGAGGGTTTGGACTCGATCGTCAACTCGCTCGTCGACTCGACGGTCGATCTGCTCACGGAGCCGAGAGTCGAGAGAGTCGACGAGCGGTTGGGTCAAATGCTTGAGTCGGTTGCGCAGGTCTTGGACTTTCTCACCGAAGGCGTCGTTCGAGTCACTCGACTGCTTCGATTCGTTGCCTTCTTCGGCGTCTGCGGTGTCGGTGTCGTCGCTCATGGGACCAGACTACGGCGTGGTCGGCGCGCAGTACACGCCGGCGTTGAACTGCAACGTGTTGAACTGACCCGACCAGGGCGGGTTCAAGAGCGTGGCCTCTTCCGAGGCGAGCGTGGAGGTCGGCGTGCACGTGGCACTGAAGGAGATATAGCCGCGAATGTTCGAACCGGTGGCGCCACCGATGGGAATCGGTCCACCATTGCCGAAGGCGACGGCGACGAAGACCGGCATCGACTGAGTGACCAGGTTGTAGTTTCGATACTCCGACTGTGAGGCGTACACCCCGGCGTTGAGCGTCGGATCCACCGACGCGATGCCGCTCGCCCAGCCGTTCAACATGGCGCTCCAATACGTCGCGTAACGAGCGAGCGTTCCGCTCGATGATCCGCCCGGCGCGTCCAGGCCGGAGTGATTGTTGGGGTATCCCTCCGGGTCGAAGATGACCCAGTCGGGCTTGAGACCGACGCCCAGCGAACGGTACTGATCGATCTGCGAGGCGACCCACGCGCCGGCGGCGAATCCGTGGTTGTAGTAGGACGTCGTCGTTTGCGGTTCGGACGCCAATGGTCCGCTCACGGTCCAAAAGGAGAGCCAGGTGACGCGCTTATGGGAGTTGTAGATGCTCTGACCCATCAAGAAGTCCGGTGAGGTCGCCACACTCTTGGTGGACGTGAATCCGACCCAGGGCGCGCTCTGCGTGCCGAGTCCGCCCGTTTCACTTACGATCGGCCAGCCGTCGCTGATGGCTTGGCTCCATTTCGACGACGGAATCGCGTAGACACCGACGCCCTGGGGTGGTGGAGAGTTGACACCTGCGGCGTACAGCGTCAACGTCGTGCCGATCTCGATGCCGGTGACCGCGCCTCCGACAGTTCGCGCGGCGCTGCCGCCGGTCGCCGAGACATCGGTCACGTTCCACGTTGGGGACCCCGGCGCGTTCGTGAATGAGAAGAGGTCGCCCCAGTTGGCGGCCTGACCGTCGATAGTGATCTGCGTGGGCGTCGCGCTCACGAAGATCGATCCGCTGAGCGGCGGTGCGCCACTCGCGGCACCGGTCACGTTCTGCGCCGACCACACGGGGGCACTCACGATGGTGGTCGTCGGTCCATTCGGAACTGAGGTGATCGGTGAACTGAAGAGTTCGACGCTGCCGTTACTGGAGAGGGCCGCGATGTCGATGACGGACGCGTTGTAGGCCATGGCGAGGGCTCCCGCAACCTCGGGTGCCTCGGTCAACGTGGACACGTCAAGCACGGACCACGTGTTGAGCGTTGGGCCGGTGGCGGAATAGACGAGTAGATCTCCGACGTTCGATGTGGTGACGAACGTGGGGACCGGTCCGGGAATGACGATCGGATCGCTCGCCACGGCCACGCTCGATTTGGGCAGCGTGGTGGTCGTGACCGGCTTTGTCGTCGTGGTCACCGGCTTTGTCGTCGTGGTCACCGGCTTCGTCGTTGTCGTACCAGGCTTCGTCGTGGTCGTGACCGGCTTCGTGGTGGTCGTGACCGGCTTCGTGGTGGTCGTGACCG
>ODAK010001485.1_pt1 | contig 25518 bp, 12 predicted proteins | sample 1539591 | NCBI WGS metagenome assembly ODAK01 (sample SAMEA3539303, study PRJEB22396) | soil metagenome | biome: tundra; feature: field; material: soil | place: USA | collected 2010-05 | depth 0.15 m
TGTATTACATCGAAAGCAAGTTAGTATGAGACGGCTTACTGCAACTCTAGCGCGCGGAAACCAGCTTTAGAAATTCCCGGGCCGTCAGCGCCAGCAACAGTTCTTCGGAAAATAATTCTTTCACTTCCAGCCGCTCGTCTTGAATCGGCTGGCTCGCCAAAGCGAAGTCAATTTCACCTCCCGCTTCAAAAAGAAGCGCGGCCTGGAATTGCTTCCCGGCCGCGTGACAACTCTGCCATGCTACGGCCCACTCAAAACTTGACGCGATAGAACACTGCGGGATTGGTGGTGGTGATTACAGCATAGGGAGCCACCGCTCCGGGGACATTCACCCAAGCGCCACTCAGGTTCGTGACCGACTGGAGCGTGCCTTGCTGCCAGATCAGTGCAAGGCTGCCGTCCGATTTCTGCATGGTCAGCAAACCTGGTCCAACCACATCGAAGCTCTTTCCAGCCTGGCCGGCAGCATAGATGCCCGTTGCCTGGCCGGGGGTAAGTGCTCGACGCCAGATGCCCACATCATCAATCTGGTAGGCCACATGATCGGAACCATACGTTCCGGTAGGATCATTCCCCAGCACAATGTTTTGTCCCGGGTCCAAAGAGGCGACACCCGCAATTGAACGGGAGTCAACGGTGGCCCCGTCCACATAGGTAATCGCCGTGTTCAGAACGCGGTCGAACGAAACCACGATGCTATGCCAGGCACCATCCGTGATGGTCGGGCTGCCGGGAACCGGATCAGCAATCACTTGCGAGCCGCCACCGAAGGAGGTAATAGTCCACTCGATTTTGCCGCCGTCTTCCGAGAAGACCCAGCCAGGTTGATAAGTCGAGTTGACAGCATTGCCAATCATGGGAATGTCGTTATTGGTGAGGCTGGCGCATTTGATCCAGAAGGCCACCGTGAAACTATCGGTCGGGCCAAAAGATAAGTCGGGCGCGGCGGTGACGCTGACGAAACCATTGGTTCCGACCTGCACGGCGTTGGCTCCAATCTTGCCGGGCACATAGAAGACGCCGGGCGTGAAGTCCGTGACAGCGCCATCATTGGTGCGACCGGAAGAGTCCAGGCAATTGCCATCAAACTTGAGGTGCAGAACGAGATCGTTGGTCAGATTTGCAAAGGTCGGCGGCGCTTCCACGGTCAACGTCGCAGCGGCACTGGTCACCGGGCTGCCAATACTGTTGGCAACGACCGCCTGATAACTGCCCGCATCACTGTAATAAGTGCTGGGAATGGTGAGGGTCTTCACGGTGGCACCGGGGAGATTGGTGCCGGCGTGCCGCCACTGATAGGTCATCGGCGCGGCACCGAGCGCAGCGACCGTGAACGAAACCGGCTGCCCAGCCAGAACCGTCTGCGAGGCCGGTTGAGTAATGACGCTCGGTGCGGTCGGACCGCTGATTGCGGTAAGGTAGAGGTTCGTAACTTCGGCGAACGTGAGGGCCCTGTCAAACAGCGCCAGTTCATCAATCTGACCTGGCCAGCCGCGATCGTTACGGGAGGCTTGCCGGCCAATGAAGAAGGGGCTGCCCTTCCAGACGGTTGGATCAACGGTGCCGCTTACAGAACTGCTGCGCAGGCCGGAACCATCGCCGTTGTCCAGGTAGAAGGTCTCGCCGCTCGGCGTCCAGATCACCACGATGTAGTTCCAGGTGTCAAAACTGAACGTCAAACCGGTGCCGCTCCCCCAGAGCGGGTGGGCGCGGACCTGGCCGTCGGCACCCGCCGAGTTCAGGCCGAAGTCGCTCCCGACGCTGCCGACGAAATTGACGTCTGAAGTCACGGCCAGGAGTCCGCTGTAGGGCATCACCCAAGCCGCCATTGTGATCGAGGTGTTCGTGAAATTGAGCGCGGAAGGGGTCACGAGGTAGTCACTGCTGTTTCCCGCGAAGGCAAAACACGTATTGGTGGCGCTGTAACCGGCGTAGGTCGGGGGACTTACTGAAGCCACGTTATTGGTGACCGCGCCGACGATATTACAGTTGTAGCCGCCGACGTAGTCAAAAGCGTTGGTGCCGGCCGTTTCATTCATCTGCCAGTAGGCACCCGCCCCATTGTAAACCACTTGGGCCGCGTAGTTGTTCACCGGCAGGACGGTTAAGGTCGCGGCAGCGCTGTTGGTGGCGCCAAGGGGATTGCTGGCGGTGACGCCGTAGCTGCCGGCATCCGCTGCGAGAACCGCCGGAATGGTATAGGTGGCATTAGTCGCACCAGCAATACTATTCGTGACATTCTTCTTCCACTGAAAACTCCACGGCACGCTGCCTTGAATTGTCACGACGAAGTTCACGGCGGCACCCTCATAGTGGGTGGCTGAGGCGGGCTGTTGGACAATGATCGGCGGTCCGGCTACCACCGTGATTGCGGAGACCGCACTCGTCACCGACAAGGAATTACCGGTCACCACCACATCGTAGTTGCCGGAAGCACCGGTGTTAATATTGCTTAACACGAGCGAGCTGGCAGTTTTGCCAGAAAGGTTGACGCCAGCCTTGCGCCATTGGTAGGTCACCGGAACGCTGCCCACGCCGTAGGCGGCAAAGGCGACGTTCATACCTTCATAGAGCGGATCCGCCGTGCGTGTGACCAGCGGAATAGCGGGCGTGGCCGAGTAGAATAGATTCGAGATGGCGGCGAAGTCCAGTGCCTGATCGAAAATGGCCACCTCATCAAGGTTGCCCTTGACGAAGCGCGTCGTGCTGCCAGTGTCCTGTCCGATGGCAAGGGGGCCACCGCTGAAATCATGCGCCGCATGGGCGGCAGTGCGGGTGATAGATTTCAAGCCATTCGTGCTGCCGATGTAAATCGTGGCGTTGGTCGGCGTCACGGTTAGCGCAGCAAAAGTCCAGACGCCATCCGGTATGTAAAAATCCGCGCCGGGATTGTAGTTATAGCTGCCGGCGTCGTCGTTCCAAGAGTAGGCCAGCCGGTCAGTGAAATTCACGACCAATCCGCTGGCCGGCGAGCCGGTCGCACGCTGGAAGAGCAAGGGCGAGGTGCCGACCTGGGTTCCGTTGCGTTTGATCCAGCCAGTAATCGTGACCGTGTCCGTGACCGTCGCGAAACCGGGAATGCTGATCTGGCCGCTGGCTCCATTTAATCCGACAGACTTGTTGTCGGAGGCAAAGCCGGCGAACTGGCCGCGAAGCGGGCCTGCCACACCGGAAGTCGAGCCGGCCAAGGAATAAACGCCGTTCTGAGCGATGCCGAGGCTGCCGGAATTCGTCGCTGCATAGGGCACATAGGGCGGAAGGGCAGGCTCGTTCAAGGGATAATACACCGCCGGGCTGTCCGCGAGAATCTGCGCATTGTAGCCCGCCGCATTGGTCGTGGCGGCCTCAAAATGCGCTTGGATTTTGGCATCCGTGAGCACCGCATTGTAAATGGCCACATTATCCAACTGACCCGGGAAGAACAGTGACGGTGCCGTCTCCGTAGTGCCGGCACCGATGCGGGTGGGCGAGTTCGTGTTCGGCGCGTAAACAACGGTGCCAGTGGCGGTGCTGGTCTTCACGCCATTCACATAGACGCTGATATTCGCTCCATCATAAACCCCCACGACGTGATACCATGTGTTGGCGGCAATAACCGTGCTCGTGTCAGTGATGGTGGTCGCTGCCGAGCCGTTATAGACCCGGAACTGCCAACTGGTGTTGCCGTTGTTCACAAAGAACAAGTAGCCGCGCTGCGCCGTGGGCCCCCCCGCAACCGTGATATAACGGGAAACGACCCCCGACTTGGCGCCGGCGCTGGCGTTGGTGAGGTTGGCCCAGAATTCCACTGTAAAGGGGCCGCTCGGATTCAGCGCGGTGTTGTAGGGCGTCTCGGAATACTGCAAGTTGCCGCTGTAACTTGCGGCAGCGTCGCCAGCGCCAGCGCCAGGAGCCTGCAGGCTCGGGACTCCATAATAGCTTCCGTTGAGCGCGGTGCCCGCCGTGCTGATGTTGGTCATCGGGTAGGTGGGCACGACCGGTTGCGTGGGTTCATTCAATCGCCAATAGCCAATGGGATTGAGGCCGGTCAAGGTGGTGGCATAGTCCGCACCACTTGCGGCTAATGCGCCTAGCGCAAGCGCGCAGGCGAGCCCGGTTTTCAGGATGGGTTTTAACATAATAGGGTCATGGTGTTTGGGTTTGATGTGGCAAAAGAACGTCTGGAAAAGTATTTTATAATGGCTTCGTGAACCGTCCGCGTTTCATGGAGTCGGCTTGGTTTGAATCGGCCGGCATTCTTTATTGAGCAGTGGTCATCATGTCATGTCGGACTCGACAGATTCTCTACCACAGCGGTAAACAAAGCGCAGAGCGGAAAATCATGTCATTCAGCGTTTAAATCCTTACTTAATTGACGCCTAATAATATCAGTCACCTGCATTGGAGCCATACCACATTTGGGGGAGTAAAGGGGATGCCCTTGAATTTGGCGGATGTGCCAGCCCGCATAAGCGGCGGCGGCTCAAATCACCACCAACTCATCCAACTGACCGCTCACATTTAGAGAAACCCCAAGTCTTCATTGAAGCAAATGAACTTCTTTCAGAACGGTGTGAGGCTCAGATACAGCCGATAGTCCTTGATGCGACCGTTCGCCGAATCTTGACGCGGCAACAGACGCATGCCGGAAATCTCCTGCTCCGCTCCGAAATCAATGACCAGCGTGTGTGGATGACTCGTGTGCGGCGTGCTCCAGAGCGAGTGCCAGAAAGTTTCCGCGTCGCTGTCAAAAACTTTTTCCGCAAGGTCGCCCTCCGCGAAATTTTCCTCACTGTCCACATAAGCCACTTTCCAGCTCTTGCGCGAAATGGTTTTGCCGGCGGCACCCAGCGCGTCAAGTTCCGCAAGGGTGGTAAACTCGTCGCCGTTGTGCGAGGAGAGCGCCTGCAGCCCCAGATAGCGCGCCTTCTGCGTGGGGACACGCACGGTCTGTTCATCTTCACTGTCCGCGAGCGCACCAGTTTTAACCAATGCCGACGAGGGGAATTTTGGTTCCGACATCTTGCCGCGCGGCGCTGTGTTCTCGGATTTATTGATCACCTTGCTGCGGACGACGGCGTTCTCGTCCGGGTTCAACTGGTTCAGCACCGGTTCCTTGACGCTGGCGAGCGGGCGAAGGCCATCCTTGATCTGCTCGAAAACAACGATTTCATTGCGACCTTGCTTGAGCCAGACGCCCGGCACATAAAGCGTCTGTTGCGGTCCGATATACCAGTAGCGGCCAAGATTGTGGCCGTTGATAAAAACAATACCTTTGCCCCAGCCGCGCAGGTCCAGAAAGGTGTCGCCAACCTGCGTCAGCGTGAACGTGCCGCGCGCGACAAACGGCGCAGCGCCCATGGTCAGCTTGCTGGAAATTTTCAACGCCGAAACTTTGGCAAACGGCAGCTTGAACATTTCCCAGCCGGTGAGTTCGCGGTCGCCGAGCGTGACGGACTCGGTGATGCCCTTGTGATTGAAAGGAATCTGGCCGCCGTAATTGATGCGCCCGCCGTTCTCGACGAGAATGTCCAGCGTGGCGCTGGCGTTGGTGATGACGAGCGAGATCGAATCCTGCTTGTGGCGGCGGTCGAGCGTGGCGATGCGTTTGCCGTCCACGCACACCACGGCATAGTCGCGAAGATCCTTCATTTTCAGCAAGGCATCCACCGGCCCGGAAATTTTCGTGCGATACAAAACATAGCCGTAATTCTGGTCGAGGTCTTCGAAGCTCAATGGCTTTTCCGATTTCACCGGTTTGCCGAGAATGCCAAACACGCTCGCCGATTCGATCAGTTCAATTTTTGGAGTTTCAATCACCGGCGCGGTCGCCGGAACTTCCGCCAAGGTTTCGCCGGGGGCGAGATGCCGGGCGAGCACTTCGCGCAGGGCGAAGAATTTCTTTGTCGGACGGCCCGCCTCGTCAATGGGCGCGTCGTAATCGTAGCTCGTCGGCTGCGGCTGAAAATGGCCGCCGTAGTTCGCGCCGTTCATGAAGCCGAACGACGTGCCGCCGAAAACCATGTAATAACAAAATGAAACATGGTTGGTGATCTTCCACTCCGTTTCGCGCACCAGGCCGTGAATGCCGATCTGCGCGTGCTCCTCGCCCCAATGATCCAGCCAGCCCGGATAGAATTCCGGCACGAACCACGGGCCGGTCGGACGATACTTGCCGATCTCCTTCATGATGTCGGTGCCGCCACCGCCGTTGAGGCCGGGCAAAATATCCGGGAGTGACCCACCGGCCATCATGTGCCCGCCACCATCAGAAGTGAACTGTGGCACGTCGAACCCGGCGGCGCGTTCCAGATCGCGGATTTTGCCCATGTAAATGTGATCGCTGCCGTAACTGCCGTATTCATTTTCCACCTGAATCATGATGATCGGGCCGCCGTGCGTGATTTGCAGCGGCGCAAGCTGTTCGCCGAGTTTTTTGAAATACGTTCCCGCTTGGGCGAGAAATTTCGGATCCTGGCAGCGCACTTTCAAATCACCCGACTTGAGCAGCCACCACGGATAACCGCCGAATTCCCACTCGGCGCAGCAATACGGTCCGGGCCGCACGATGACCCACAGGCCTTCCTTCTGCGCGAGCCGCACGAATTCGGCGATGTCCGCGTCGCCCTTGAAATCAAATTTTCCTTGCTGCGGCTCGTGCTGGTTCCAGAAAACATAAATCGAAACCGTGTTGAGTCCCATCGCGTGAATCATCTTCAGCCGGTCGGCCCAATACTCGTGCGGCACGCGGGCGGGATGCATCTCGCCGGCCTTGATGAGAAACGGTTTCCCATCGAGCAGAAAATCCTTGTCGCCGATGGTGAAGGTGGATTTGGCCGGCGCGGCGGGCGACGAAACCGCCAGCGCCAGCCAGAGAACAGCGCCCAAAATGAGCGTCCCAGTGGAGGGGATGTGTTTCATTGGTTTCATGTTAGTTTATGTTTGTCGGAAGTGGTTGCCAAAGTTAATTGTCGGACAGCCGCAACTGAATCGTGTCTGAAAGTTTGGAGCCGGGATTCAGCGGTTTGCGTTCGGCGGCGAGGTGCGTGCTAAAAAATCCATCGCCGCCGCCCGTGTGAAAACCCGTGACGAGCAAACCGGTCTGCTCGCCGTCCGCGAAGGCGCGGACGGATTGGTGACCATCGGAAATCACGCGCAGCTTGCTTGACCGGTTGGCGAGCGACGCTTCGTGGATTGCAACCTTGGTGCTGCTAAAATCATTCCCGCCAAGCTCGGTGGCATCCAGCGACCACGGATTGGCCGGGCGCTGGACCGCGTAAGGCTCGGTGTTGGCCGCGACTCGCGCCGTCGCAGTTCCAACCGCGCGGCCAATATGCCCGGCAGGATAAAACGACCACTGGGCCGTGCGATTCCACTGAAGCGTTTCAAAATTTTTCGGCGTGAAAAAGACCAGTCCCCACTGACGCGGATTCTCCTTCATCTTGGATGAAAAATCGTAACGGACCTTGATTTCGCCCGCAGCGGTCAAGTGAATTACATATCCGCCGTTGGCTTCCTTGCTTGAACCTTTGACGACAATTTCAACCGAACCGTCCGCCATTTCTTTCGCCTCCACCGTTTCCGCCTTCCAGTTGTCGCAAACATTGTTCAACGGTTTCCAGACGCCGAGGTCCACCGGTTCGCAGGCTTCGCTCTGCAGCGGAAGAATCATTAGTGACGGCCCGCCGGTGAGAATGGATTTTCCATTCAGTCTGCCGCTGACAAACTGTCCGGTCTTGCGGTCTATGACATATTCGAGTTTGGTTCCCTTGATTTGAATTTGATCCTCTGTCGGTATGACAATCAACTTGCCTGTGGATTTTTCAGCGACGGCAGCGACTTTGGCGGATTTTCCGAGCACGATATTTTCCTCATCGCAAACAAAACCGCGCGGATCGGTGAAAGCCAAATGCAACACATCGCCATTCTTCAATCCAACTGGCGACGGGATGGCAATTTCGCCACTGTGCCGCGCTGGAATGCCTGCCCGCGCTTTTCCATTATTGGCACGGATGTTCCATTCGATGCCGACTTCGCTCAGGTCCGCAAAATTAAATCGGTTCTCGACCGGAATGCGGATGGATTCGCCAGCCGCCGGCAGGGGCAAATTGCTCGTGCTCACGCGGACGGGCGAGTAGGTTTTCTTCACGTGCCAGGTCTCCGGCTTGTCGCGCCGCCAGCCATCGCAAATGCTGCCCCACATTCCGTAGCCGACGAATTGTCCGTTGGGCAGACAGAACACATCGTCAATCGCCGCCCAGATCGCACCGCCGAGACAGCCGTCGTGCTGATACATCAAGTCGCTCATCCGGGCGAATCCACGGCCCCAGTCGTCGCGCACGCCCGGATCGGTGGCGAGTTCGCGGCGGTTGTAACATTCCACATGGCAATACTCCCCGAACAAGACCGGACGATTTTCCGCGTCGCACTTGGCCGGACCGTTCTCGCCGGGATAATGATAAACCGCAATGTCCGCCTGGTTGCGCGCATTGTTGTAACCGCCCCAGCACTGATCGTGAAATGAAGTTGGCCGGGTCGGATCGGCGAGTTTCACGCGCCGGTTCACTTCGGCAAACAGCGGCGACCAGGACGATTCATTTGCCAGCGACCAGATGGTGACGCACGGATGGTTGCGGTTCGCCGCGAGATTTTCGAAATTGGCGCGCAGGAGAAAGGTGAAGAATTTTTTGTCGCGGTAATCCCACGAACTCCAGACTGGATTTGCGCCGTGATTCACCCAGCACAGCGGCGCTTCGCACTCGACGAAAAATCCGTATTCATCGCACAAGTCCAGAAACTCCTCGGCGGGCGGATAATGACTGGTGCGGATGTAGTTCACATTTGCCGCGCGGAAAAGCTCGGCGTCTTTCTTCCAAATATCCGGCGTCAGGCTGCGACCGCGCACCGGGTCCACCTCGTGCCGGCACGCGCCGCGAAGTTTCACTGGCGAGCCGTTGACGAAAAGCTGGTTGCCGCGAACTTCAATCTGCCGAAAACCGACGCGCTGCGTGATTTCCTGCGTCACCTTGCCGCCAACGAGCAATTCCGTTTTTAGCGAATACATGTTGGGATGTTCTGAATCCCATTTCTTCGGCGCGCTCACCGGAATGGAAAAGTCTGCCGCTACTATCTTTCCGGTGCGCGCCGAGGATAATTCGTTTGTCTCGGTTGAAATAATTCTGCCTCTGGGATCAACGACTTTGAATCTCGCGATCACATCGCCATCGCGTAACGATTCATTCGCGACGTCCAGATGAATATTCAGTTTGGCGTCTTTGAACTCGCTGTCAAAGGTCGTCGCGAGGATTTGCGACGCGACATTGATTTCCGGCAGCGCGAAGAGCTGCACCTTGCGCGTGATCCCGCCGAGTTGGTGTGCGGCGTATTGCGTCGCGCTGGCGAGCGTGTCGGCGGTGGATTCGTTTTTTACCGCGAGCGCCAATGTGTTGCGGCCCGGCTTCACGGCGTCGGTGATGTCGAGTTCAAACGCGGTGAAACAACCTTCGTGTGCGCCGACCTCGCGACCGTTCACGAAAGCATGATAGTCGCTGTGAACCGTATCGAAACGCAGCTTGATGCGTTGGTTCTGCCAGTCGGCGGGTATTTGAAATTCACGCCAATACGCCGCAGTAGCATTGCTGGCCACCTCAAAACCCTGCATCACCCATTCGCCGGGAACTTCAATTTTAGCCCACGCCTTCGTCTGTGTGGCGCTGAATTTCTCGAATCCATCCGGCGCTGTGGGACTAAATTTCCAAGTTCCGTCCAACGACACGAGCGGCGACTTGACTCCGGCCACCGCCAATGAACGAGGCGAAAGGCGCGGCATTGGCAAGCTGATCTGGCCGAGAATTTCTTCGAGTGACAGCGGCGCAGAAAGCGCTTGCGGCACGTCGGAAAGGATTTCCAACCGCGAGAGCACGGCGTTCGCACCGCTGATTCGGTTGATGGTGATGACGATGTCGCCGTTCGTTATCGTGCCGCTCGGAACACTCCATTCCTGTTCGAGCACTTTCCATCCGGGCAACGAAAGATTTTCTGCGAGCGCGCGACCATTCAATTCTATCCGCAACGAGCGGTCTTCGCTGTCGGAAAGAAAAGCCGCCTTGATTTTGCATTGCGCGCCGGGTTTGGCCCCGGCCCATGCGAGCACCAACCGGCTGCCGAAAACAATTTTGCGCTCAAAGCTCCCGGCCGGCAACGCGGACACCGGAATTTCTTCAGGGAGATAAACATATTCCGCCGCCCCGCCCGCCTTGGACAAATCATCTGTCTTCGCGGCGTCAAATGACGCAACAACATGCCAGTCCGCGCCGCGCGTGACCAGTGCCAGCGCGGCGAGCAAGATTGTGAGCACGTTTTTTACATTCATTCAATTTTTGCGCGGCTTCGCTGAATCAATTCCGTTTTATCCGTTCAGCCAACTGCGGAGCCCCCACGATCAGCCAGACGCGACCGTGTGCGGGAACATTCACGGTTACTTCCGCCGAGGAATCGCGGGCCGGCGCAATCGTTTCCGAATATTCATCCGTCCGCCGGATTTCCGCGTGGTCGGTGAGGCCGGTGTAATAATGCGGCAACCGGCTCTCTGGCGGATTGTAAATCATCGCCCGTGGTGAAATGCTAATTCCTGCCGCCCAAGCCAGAAATACCACAAACGGGGGAACGCCGGTTGTTCAATTTCAGTGTGCAAAGCGGTTGTCATTGGCCGTCCACACTTTGATCCGCTGCTGGCCGTCCGAGATTTTCTCGAACGGGCCGGGGAAGGGATTCGCGGCAGCGCGTTTTTTGCCGGAGTAGTCGGTGTGGACGCGGAGCGGCGAGCCGTCCGCGTTTTCAAACGGCAGATCCGGGATGCTCGCTTTACCGAGCGATTCCGTGGTCACCAGCTTGCGCTTCGCTTCGTCTCGCCACGCTTTGTCTTCGGTGAGCTTGAGATACCAGCCGTCAGCTTTTTGCTCCAGCTTCACACCGACATCGTAGTCCGGTTTGACCAGCGCGTCGGTGTCGAACTTCGACGCCTGCGTTCCTTTGGTGAACACGTTGCCGGCGGCGAAGCACGGGAGAACGGAATTGTCCATCGCTTGAAGGTTGCACGGCGCGGCAAATAGGTTGTTGTAAAAACGGCAGTCGCCGCTGTCGCCCCTGGCCGCCGCGTAGAGTCCGGCAATTTCCGTGGAATGCGCCGGGTGAAACGGCGTGCTGCGCTTATCGCCACGATAACTTGCGATGGTCCCGGCAATCAGATTGTGGGCGAAGGCAACGCCCTGGGAATTCAGTTCAAACGACCGGCGCTGGGACAGAAACAAATTATTGGCGACCAAAATCGGGCCATGCTGCATCTCGAAAAAGATGTCCTGCGAGCTGTTGTCGTGGAACAGATTCCCCGTCACCTGCGCACCCTGCGCCATCCAGTCGAGCCAGAGGCCGGCGACCAAGCCGCAGCGGTAAATGTGGTTGTGGCTGACGACAACATCAATCGCGCCGTGGAATTTGATGCCGGCCATTTCCGCGCCGCCGAAAAGCTGACGGACATGGATGTCGTGAATGTCGTTGCCGGTGACGGTGCTGAACGAGCAGCCGAGACTGCCCACGACGCCGGTCTGTTCGCAGTGATGAATATGATTATTGCGGATGATGTGGTTGCCAACGGTCGCCTGGTTCCAGCCGTTCGTCAGCGCGCGGGTGAGCGTGCCGACATAGCCCTCGGCGGATTCCGCGCGGTTGTCCCATTCGTCGCTGTATTTGCCGAGCGCCACGCCAGAGCATGTTGAATAACTGATTTCGTTGTTCTCGATGATCCAGCCTTTACACCAGTAGGCGGAAATGATTCCAATCTGTCCGGTGGTCGGCGGTGCCCACGGCGTGGCGGCATTGCGCAGTATGAACCCGCGCACCGTGATGTAGTTGATGCCGGTCTTCTCCGGTGTGAACACCGTCTTGCGGACGTTGATTTCCACGGACTGTTCGTTCGGATTGACGCCCTTGAACTGCGCCCAGATCGTGGTGTCATTGCTCACAGCGCCAAACCAAAGCGGCGCGGCACCGACCGGCTTGAGGACATCATCCGGTTTGGCCGCTTCAATCAACCAGTCACCATTCAAATAAACCGCGCCGGTGTGATGCTGCCGCCCCTTCGAATCAAACCAGTCGCCGTGGATGAGGTCGGCGTAAGGATTGAACTTGCCGAAAAATGAATTCGGGATGGTCACCCGCCAGGTGTCGTTCGTGAGCCTCTCCCAATTCTTCACGACTTCCGAACCGGTGATGACGACCTTCTCACCCAGCGCGCCCTGATAAACAATCCGCTTCCGGTCCGACTTGCCGCCGCGCGGTGGATTGACGCGTTCGCGGTAAATGCCTTCATGCACGGTGATGACATCACCCGGCTGCGCGAGATCCGCCGCGCGCTGGATGGTTCGGAACGGTGCTTTCTTCGTTCCGGGGCTGGCATCGCTGCCGTGGACTGTGACATGCAATTCAGCGGCACAAGCGGCGGACGCAACCGCCATCATGCCCGTGATGGTTATGATTATGTTTTTCATGGTTCTTTCTCGTCTTTGGTTCACTGCCCGGCAGTCGTCGTTCAATGCGATGGTTCCAGCGCGCTGACGATCAGCCATGCCCGCCCGTGCGGAGGAATTTTGACGGTGATCTCTGCCGAGTAATCCCGTTCAAGTTTGATTTCCTCCGAACTGCCGTCTTCATGCCGCAAGGTCGCGCGGGCGGTCAGTCCGGTGAAATAAAGCGGCAGCCGGATGCGGCGTTCAATCGGTTCGTTAAGCGGATTGTAAATCACAGCCAAGCCGCGTTCCTTCAACGCCGGATTCACGTGCAGCCAGCCATCCCAATCCTGCCCATCGGCGCGGCGCAGGTGAATGAGGTCGCTGTCGAGAATCGCACGGTGCGCCTTGTAGAAATCCACCCACTTTTTTACCACCGCCTTCGTTTCGTCCGTGTCAAAAAGCCGCGGGCCGCGATAGCAGGCTTGCACGCCCGCGCCGAAAAGATTCGCCAGCCGGGTCTCGTAGTGTTCCAGATGGTCTTTGAGCGGCTCGATGGTGGCCGCCGCGCCGCCGCCGTGATACTGCGTCAGCGGCACGAACATCCAGCCCATGCTCGGCGCTTTTTCCCAGGTGCCGTCGAAAATATTTTGGCGCTCGATGATTTCCTGGTGCTCGCGCGGCAACGACCAGTCGGTTTCGCGGTAGCCCATGCCGGTCTTGCTCGAACCGGCGAGGAAATACCAATCCGGCACGTTTAGATAAATTCCCCGCGCGCGACACCACTGGTAAAAACCGCTGATGATCTGCCATTGTTTCCACTGCGAATCTTTGAGGCCAACGTGACCGGGATGATTCGTCGAAGCACAGATGTCGCCCGGATACGAACCGTCATTTTCCAGCACGCCGCAGCCGGTCTGCTCGAAAAACTGCCGGAGCTTGCGGAAATAATTTTCGCCCCACTCGCTGCCGAGACACGGCGAATCGCCGAAACGCGCCCCGCCCGGCTTGTCAGTCTGTGGATTGATGACGTCGTTGGTTGCGTCAATCGAACGGCTCGCCAGCAGCGAGTAGCCGCCGAGCACCACGCCTTTGCTTTTGGCGTAGTCGGCGAGTGACTTGATCTCTGCAAGATAATCCGGCTTTTCGTTTTCGATGTTGAAACCGCTGCCGAACGTCATGATGACCATTTCAAATCCGACTTCGGCGCACTGGTCAATGGCGGTTTTCACCGCGTCCGGCTTGGCGCTGCGGACGTGCATGAGGACGGGATTTTCCTGCGCCCACGGAGCCAGTGCGCGATAAGCGCGGCGCACGGCGAGTCCGCGCCGCTCGCGATCCGTGCTGTCGTGAACCAGTTCAAACACGCGGAACGATTCAAAACTTTCGCCCGGCTTGATTACTGCCTCCGGCCCGATGACTGGCGAACATTCCAACAGGCATGGCGTCTTCAACTCATAGTGAACCTGCGTTGTATAAAGCGGATCGTTCCGCCAGTGAATGGCCGGCGCGTCGGCGGTGGCGCTCATGTTGCCGCCGAAGGAATAATCGCTGAAGGCGTCCAGCGCGCGGTAGCTGCCGCGAAAATTCGCCGGCAAACCGTCCACGATGGATTCAGGTTCAACGAAGGCAAGCTGTTCGACGGTCAGGGAATTGAGCATAACCGGTTTCGGCGAACCGTTCCGAATTGTCAGCCATTTCGCCACCCCCGGCACGCCATCGTAAAGTTCGTAATGCACTTCAATCTTAACCGCGCCGAGATTTGTGGGCGCATTAAACATCAATACCACCGCAACACCCGGCGGCGGCCACGGCGCGTTTTGCGAAATCCACTCGCTTCGCTTCAACCAAGGAAAGCGCGGCGCGGTGCGGCCTGTTTTCAAACCCGCAAAATGAAACGCCGTCGGGTCGGCCTGCATCTGCGCCAGCCACGCGGGATTCAAATAATTATGCACCGGCTGGCCAACGAGTCCGCCCACGTCATATTTCTTCCCGTCCAATTCAACCTGCGCCTCCGGCCGCACGGAGCGCAAAATGGATTCACACCTCATCAAATTATCGAACGCCACCGTCGCCGCATCCGGCGAAAGTTTGAAAATGCGGCGCACCAGTCCGTTCTCCAACACGATTTCATTTTCCGCCGAATTGGTCGCAATCGTCGCTCGAAACGGCGTTGGATCAATCAGCCAGTCCGCTGCCAGACTTTTCAACGGTTGGAAAAGCGCGAATGCCGGAAGGAGCCGGAACAAAATCTGTCCGGTTTGAGTCATGGTGTATGCACGCCTTGGTTTTTGTCGCAGGCTGATCTCATTTTCCCTCGCGCATTTCAACCAAGGCTTTGGGCAGCAGAAAGACAAACACAACTCCCGCCAGCGTCACACCGGCGTTGAGCCAGATCAGGCTGTTCATGTGTTTGTTCAGCACGTGCTCGTAAAGTGTGGGGCCGATTTTGGAACCGATCATCAAGCCGATGTTCCACACGCTGATGAGCAGCGAATAGCCCAGCGCCTCGCTGCCTTTGGGCGTCGAGCGCACGGCCAAATCGAACAGCGGCAGATAGGCGAGGTATTGCAGAAATGTCCCGACACCCTCAATGGTGATCGCCCGCAACATGTAAGGTTCGTAAGCCGTGTAAAACAAGTAGGGCAGCGCCGACAGCGACGTCACAAAAATCGCGCCATACAACGACGTGCGCAGCGAAACCTTGCGGCACCATAATGCATAAACACCCGAACTCAACAACGCCACGCCGTAACCCGCCAGTCCCAGCCAGCCCAGCGCCGCATCGCTGTAATGGAGCGTCTTGGTTTGGTATTGATAGAAACACGTGCTGCGGAAAGTCGGCACCGCCTGGATGAAAAACAGCAGCAATGCGGGCAGCAGCATTTGCCAGCGCATGACATTTTTGATCTGGCTCCAGATGGAGGCGATGACATGCAGCAATTGCGGGACAAAAGAACGCCCATGTTCAACCGCCGGCGGCAGCGGCGGCTCCCGCAACAAAAACCACGCGGCAACAAACATGCACAGCAGCGGCAACAGCGCAGCCATGCTGGTCCAACCCAGCGCATGAGTGGCCAGCAATCCGCTGACTGGCAGGCCGAGTCCGGCGCCGAGGTTTTGCGCGAAAACGCGCAGCGAACTCAACCGTCCGCTGGCGTTGAATCTTTGCCCTGCCTCGACCAGCAACCCGCCGGAGGTGGTGCTGCCAAAAACGATCGCGGTGTTCATGCCGATGGCCAGCACCAGCAGCAGATTGTAATTGCTTGGCGCCCAGCCCATCCACAGCCACATCGCCGCAGCGGTCAGCGCGCTCAACAGGAGATAGGCCCGCCGCCGCGAACCAAACAGCGGCAAGCCATCCACGAAGAGTCCCGCAATGACTTTGAAAGTCCACGGTAGCATGGAAAGCGAAAAAAACGTCGCGGACTTGTCGCTGTCGAGGCCCATGTTGGTCAGCAGGTGATTGAACGGCAAGTAGCCTAGCCCTTGAAGCTGCACAAACGTCGTGGCGAAAATGCCGGTCGCCATCACCGTTGCCACCGGCCAGAGGCGTCCATCCGGACTGTTGGTCGCTTGTGGTTGAGCCATGAAAATAAATCAGTGCATCAGGCCGAGCGCCAGCAGCACGGCCAGGATGACGCCCATGATGCTTTCGCCCGCGATGCAGCCCGAGGCGATGGGAATGGTGTAGGTGGAATTCCACTTGGGCACTTTCTTCTCGAGAATCCACGCAATGAACGCACCGAGGAACATCGCAAAACTGGTGCTGGCGGGAATCGTCAGCGCAATGCCCAGCGCCGCCGGTGACGGTGTGTAAGGACGGGCTTTGGGGAAAATGCGATCCACGATCACGATGAGCACACCGATCACAAAAGCGACCACGATCGCCTGCACGGCGCTGTGTGGCAAGGTGCTGAGACCTTGTGAAAGCACTTTGGCCACGCCCATCCAGACAAGCGCGGAGGGCGCGGGAAATTTGTCACCGCCCAGTGCAGTCGCGTCCGGCACCAGAATGAAATAGGCGGGCACGGCGAGCAACGCCCCGGCAAACACGCCGAAGATTTGCGCGATGAATTGTTTCCGCGGATTGGCGCCGACCATGTGGCCGACCTTGAGATTGCCCACGGTGTCGCTGCAACTGCACGCCGCGCCGGCGGTCACGCCGGCAGTCATGAGATTGGCGGAGATATTGCCCGGAGCGAGGACGCCGTAGGTAAGCTGGGTCACCTTGCCGAGCGCGCCAATGGGATTGATGCCGATTTCCGCTCCCGCGCGTGCCGCCACGGCGGCCAGAAAAAAAGTCATGAGCACCGCGATCAATCCCATCCACCAGTGAATGGAAAAAAGCCAGACGAGCAGCAGCGTGGCGAGAATGCCGGTCACGGCAAAGCCCACGATGAACCACGTCATGGGAATTTCCAGATGATCGAGGACGCCCTTCTTGGTGTTTTTGCTGTCACCCAAACTGGTGAAGATGCTCGCAAATGTCCGGCCCAAGGTGCGCCATTGAAACGCCAGCGCAAGCAGGCCGCCGACCACCAGCACGGTTGCGCCCGGCCAGAGCGACCATGCGCTGATGTTGCGAAAGCCGCCTACGGACTGTGTTTTGGTGTCGCCCGGCTTGAAGCCAAGCGCCGCCGCCAGTTCGGTAGGTTGATTGGTGGCAATGGAAAGTCGGGCTTCCCATTTCGTCGCAGCGGAAGCTTCGAGGAAAAGCACGTTGGTCCCCACCGTTTTGCTCATCAGGTTGCTCACCGTCACGTTCTGGAAAAATGGATTGGCCGAGCCGTCCTGCAAAGTCGGCGCGGCAAAATCGCGCTGTATTTCAGCGAGGCTGCCGTAAGTCGTGGGCTGGCTCCAAGTATAGCTAAGACTTTTGGTGGCGGCGTCCGCTGACAGTTCAGGTGTCGTGGTTGCCTCGACAAGGATGGCGGTGAAAGATTGTCCCGCCGCGACGGTCAGTGGCAGCTTGGGCGCGGCCACGGCGCGAATTTGTGGCGCGGCGTGCTTGATGATTTTCTCATTGATCAATTTGGGCGCGAGGATGCCGTAGTTCAGGATCAAGCCGGCGAGCATGCTGATGCCCACCTTCATGCCGAACAGCGCGCCAATGCTGATGAAAATCAGGCTCGGCTCAAAGCTCAACGTGAGTTTGCCCAAGCCGATGCGGCCGATGTGCCACGCCGGAAATAACTGCGAAGGAATCCAGCCCGCGCCGTCGCGCGAGCCGGCGACCAACATTCCCAGCACGCCGGAAATGCCCATGGCCTTGGCTTTTCTCATGCCCTCGCCGCCGTGCGCATACATGGCCTTGAGCGTTTCACCGGTCGGGATGTTCGCGGGAAAACGCAGCGCATCCACCTGGATCATCTGCCGCTTGAGCGGAATGGCCATGAACAGACCGAGCAGCAGGATCACCGCAATGAACAAGGTGAGCTGCCACCAGACAAATTCGTAGCCCGTCAACATCGTCAGCGCGGGAATGGCCGACACCAGGCCCGCCGACGAAATCCAGCTCGCCGCCACGGCGACGGTCATCGTGATCGTGTTTTCCTGCAGACCGAATTCCTGCTTCACCAGGCCGATGCCGCGCAGCGCCTTGAACACGGCGAAAATCACGATCACCGCCGCGATGTCCACGCCCAGCCCCCAGCCGGATTTAAGTCCGACATAAAGATTGGACAGCGACATCAAGCCGCCGAAAATCATGCCCGCTGCCACGGCGCGGACGGTCAGGTCTTTTTCCTTGCCACCGTGATAGACATTTTTCAGCCACTCCTGATCGCGGGCCTCGGCGGATTTGAGTTGTTCCAAATGGTCTTGATGGTCGTTGGACATAGAGTGTAAGTCAGACGGGATGATTGTTGATTATTCCGTTTTCTACCGCAACCGCTACAGACTGAAACTGGTTCACCGGAGAAAAATTCCACCGCTGCAAGAACACCTTTCGAACCGTGCAGGATGTGAAGCGTTCAACTAAGCCGTATCCTTGCGAAAGACTTTTAACGCAAAGGCGCAAGGACGCAAAGGCGCAAGGGTTTTGAGAACCTATCCGCCCAGTGATTGGCATCCCCGTTCGGTGCGTGGTCGTTGCCAAAGGCTCAGGTTTGTTTTTCACGGTATCCGCTTTGCGTCTTTGCGTCTTTGCGCCTTTGCGTTGAACTCCGGCTGAATAGTTGCGGCCAAGGTGATGTTGGGCCAGAAGGTAGTCCAGCGACGCCGATCAGGGCAATCGCGAACCTCGCCACCTGAAGCTGCCTCCGTATCAAGCATGTCAGCCATTCTCCTTCTGGTTTTCCGGCAGCGTCACCTTGGGCCGGAACATCGGCAGCCGAATGCGCCATTTGATGCCCGCCAGCCGCAGCAGCAGCGTGACGAGCGTGCTAATGATGGCGTTGGTTTTTGCATCCACGGAATATTGATGCAGCAAGACAAACGTCAACGCGCCGCCGAACGCCGCCGTGGCGTAAAGATAAATTTCCCGCCGGAACACCAGCGGGATTTCGCCGATGAGCAGGTCGCGCAAAATGCCACCCGCCACGCCAGTCGTCACTCCCAGCATCACCGCAATGGTCGGCGCGACGGGAAACGCCAGTCCTTTGCGCGTGCCGATCATCGTGAACAACGCCAGCGCAAACGCGTCCGCCACCATCAGCACCGACATCGGCAGTTCGTGGTAACGCACCAGAAAAAACACGACCACGGCGGTCAACGCGGCGTCGAGGACGAAACTTTGGTCCGCCATCCAGAACACCGGCAAATCGCCAAGGAGCACGTCGCGGATGGTGCCGCCGCCAAACGCCGTCACCAGGGCCAGCACCAGCACACCGAACAAGTCCACCGCTTTCCCGCGTGCCGCCAGCACGCCGGTGATGGCGGCGATGCTGACGGCAAAATGTTCGAGAAGGTATTGCATCACAAAACCTGCGCCCGTTTTTCATCGGCGCGAACACCCAGGTTCCCATACCGGTGATAGTCCGTGCTGATGCTTTGCTCGCGCAAATACCAGAGCATCTCCAACCGCCCTTCAACGGAAACCGGAGTGCTGATTACACAACCGCCTGCCTCGCCGCCTGCCAGCAGCACAGACTCCGGTGCGCGGTCCGGCGCGGCATAGCGCACGCGATCCGTCTGCTGGCCGCGAATCGCCGCCGCCAACTGTTCGTCAGTCTCCTCGACAAATTCAATCGCGCCGGCCCACGACTCCGTGAGTTCTTCCAACAGCGTCACCACAGGCAACATTGCGCCCGCCGGCACGCTCACGGTCACGCGGCAGCCGGCGACATGCGCGGCACAGACGCGCGTGAAAATTTCGAACGCGCTGTCGGCGGCGTGAACGCGCACGCGAACATTTTCAAACGGCAGGTAGCGCCGCACGTTGTCCTGGCCGACAAGGAGAAAATGATCGTGTTCCTTGCCGAACTCGTCGCGCTGCGCCACCTCACAACTCAGCGCGGCGGCAACAATGCGTTCCGCCTCGGGATGTTTCTTTGCGACCAGACCGCCGCACAAAGTCACCAGCGTCGGCAGCGTCGGCCGGTTTGAGTCTTTCGCCAGCGGCACGTCGGTGAAATCCATGAACTGCGCGACGTAGTTCGGTCCGCCCGCTTTCATGCCCGCGCCGAAAACAGATTTGCCCATGCCGCCGAACGGCTGGCGCAAAACAATCGCGCCGGTCGAGACGCGGTTAATGTAAAGATTTCCCGCGCGGATGTGTTCCTTCCAATAATCCCACTCCCGTTCGTCGAGACTTTCGAGTCCGCTCGTCAGGCCGAAGCCGGTCTGATTCACCAGCGCGACCGCTTCGCGCAACGTCGTGAAACGCATCACGGCCAGCACCGGGCCGAAAAATTCCGTCAGGTGCGTGAAGCTGCCGGGGCGCACGCCGTATTTGATGCCGGGCGTCCAGAGACAGGGATTACCTTCAACCGGCTGGGGCATCAGCGCCCATTCCTCGCCGGGTTCCAAAACTTTCAGCGCAGTTTCCAAATCGCCGCCGGGTGGACGGATGAGCGGTCCCATTTTCGTGTCGAGTTCCCAAGCGGAACCAACTTTCATGCTCTGCACCGCCTCGCACAAGCCGCGCCGGAACGCCGGGTCGTCATAGACTTCGTCCTGCAACAAGAGCAGCGACGTGGCAGAGCACTTCTGGCCAGCGTGGCTGAAGGCTGAATGTAAAATATGTTTGATCGCCTGGTCGCGGTCGGAAACGGCGGTGACAATCGTCGCGTCCTTGCCGCCGGTTTCGGCAAAAAGATTCAGTCGCGAATTGTCGCGCAGCATCGTGAGCGCGGTTTCCGTGCCGCCAGTGAGAATGACTGAGCTCACTTGCGGATGGTTGATAAGCGTGCGGCCTTCCTTGTCGCCGGAGCATGGAACAAACTGCAAAACTTTTTTCGAAACGCCCGCGCGCCAGAAACATTTGCAAAATTCCCACGCGACCAAAACGGTGTCAGACGCGGGCTTGAGAATCACCGTGTTGCCCGCTGCGAGTGCCGCCGCCACGCCGCCGCACGGAATCGCAATTGGAAAATTCCACGGCGACACAACCACGACCACGCCTTTGCCTTTTGCTTTGAGCGTCGGCAGTTCATGCCACCAGCGCGCGGTGTCGCGATAAAATTCCAGAAAATCAATCGCCTCGGAAACTTCCGGATCGGATTCCGGCAGCGTCTTGCCGCCGTCCGCGAGCGCCGCGCCCATCAAATCGCCGCGCGCCACGCGCAGTTCCTGCGCGACCTTGCCGAGAATTTCCGAACGCGCGGACGGCGACAGTTTGCGCCAGCCGTCGGCATCGGCGGCGGCGGTTTCCACCGCTCGGTTTACCTCGGCTTCGCTGGCCTGACAGTATTTTCCAACGATCACGCCGGGCCGCGACGGGTCAAGGCACTCGCGGGTAGTGGCACAGGCATCTTGCCTGTGTGTTTCCGATGGCTGGCGCTGACTTTGGAAACTCACAGGCGAGACACCTGTGCCACTAAAAATTTCCTCGCCATCAATGACGAGTGGAATCTGCGCGGCCTTGTCGCCGCAGAGCGGCTGCCACTTGGCTATGATTTGCTGCGCCCATTCACCGTTTTGCGGCAGCGCAAAATCTGTGTCCGGCTCGTTCTCAAACTTCAGGAGCGCCGACGGCTCGCCCGCGAGTCGCGGGGTTGCTTTGTGACCCGCAGGCGGGCCGCCCGCGCTCCGCCCGCGATCTTGTGTGCGGCGCGGCGCGGTGGATGTTTTTTCAATAGCCGCGAATGAATCGAGAAAACCCTTTTCGAGCTTGTCCCATTCCGGCGTGCCGACCTTGATCTTGAACGCGTGGCGCAAAAAATTTTCCGGCCCGGTATTTTCGTCGAGGCGGCGGATGAGATAACCGATGGCGTTGATGAAATTTTCCTTTTTGCACGCCGGCGCGTAGAGCAGCAAATTGCGCGACAGTTCAAACAGTGCGCGGCGTTGTTGATTCGCCATGCCTTCGAGCATTTCAAACTGCACGCGGTCAAGCGCGTTTCGCTCCTGCGCCAGAACCAAACCGTAAGCCAGATCAAATAAATTATGCGACGCGATGCCCACGTCCATCGCCGCGAGATTCTCCGGCTTCAGCAACTCGTGAACCATGCGCTTGTAGTTCGCGTCGGTTTCCAATTTCGTTTGATACGGCGCCTGCGGCCAGCCGCGCACCGACGACTCGGCGCGTTCACTTTCCATGTTCGCGCCTTTGACGAGGCGAATCGTAATGCGACCGCCGCCAGACGTGACGCGCTGCCGCGCCCAGTTTTGGATTTGCAGGAGCGTCTCAAACGAGTCGGGAATGTAGGCCTGCAATGCGATGCCGGCCTGGATATGCGTGAGCCCGGTGCGATTGAGCGTGCGCATGAACGCCTCGGCCGTCAGTTCCTTGTCGCGGTATTCCTCCATGTCGAGATAGACAAACTTCGGCACGACTTCGCCGCCGGGCCGCGTGAACTGCGCGCGGTCAGCGGTGAGAAATAATCTTTCCAGCCGGTCACAAAGCGTGGCAACCGTGTGTTCGCGCGCGAGCGGGGAGATTTGCGAATAGAGCGTGGAGATTTTGATGGAGACGACTTCCGTTTCCGGCCATTGGAGTCCTTGCAGATATTGTTGCAGCCGCTTTTCCGCCTCGGCCTCGCTCAAAATGGTCTCGCCGAGAAAATTCACGTTCATGCGCACACCCTCTTGCGTCCGCTCCGAAAGATGTTTGACGAGCAGTTCTTTTTCACCGGGCAGAATGACGTTCGCCGTTTCCTTCTGCATGTGGTCCTTGACGAGCGGCAGCGCGACGCCGGGCAGATAGCTGCCGAACGACTGAAACCCCTTCATCAGCGTGCGGTCCACCGGCCCGAAAAAGCGTGGCACGCCCTGCACATCGAGGATGTGCGTGAGATGCTCGACGGCGCGCGCCGGATCGTTCGTGCGAAACGCCTGGTCCGTCATCTGCGCGAGCGTGGCCTTGTCGGACGGCGTCTGGAGCATCCGGTCCAGCTCGGCCTGCTGGCGTTTTTCTGGCGCGGTCTGCAGTTCCGTGGCGCGCTCTTGCAACCGGCGTGCCAGGAACAGCGCCCTCTGCACAGCCGGCGCGTGTTTTGATTTTGGATCAGGTTGGAAACCGTTTAACAATTGTTCAAGCAGGCTGGTTTTCATTTTCGGTAAATTACTTCTTTTCCTCTTTCACCGTCGGCTCGACATACAATCCAATTTCCGCGAGCGCGGGACAAACGGGCGCTTGCGTGATGCGCAGCCGGACTTTGCTGGTGGTGACAAAATCGCCGCGAATCAGACGATGACTGCCGATGCTCGTGCCGGCGGCGAACTGAGCCCACTGGCCATCCTTCCATTGATCGAGCGCGAACGCCTCGACGCGCTGGCCGAGCGGTAAAAATTCGCGGAGGCTGACGACGTTGAAAGTTTTTGGCTTGCCCAAATCCAGAACCAACTCTGGTGTTTTCACGTCGTCATCTGTGCTCCAGTATTTTTTGCCGTCGTCGGAAAGGACATTCTTCGCGGCGAAAGTTTTGTCGTTGCCGCGCACATTGCTGGCGATGACTTTTGCGCTGGCGGCCAGATTTTTTGAGAAAATTGCATCGAGCTGGCGACGAAATTCACGCAGAGAATTAACGTCAGCGTCAGCGATTCGCCCGCGCCGGTCCGGCGGCAGATTCAGCAGAAATGACGCGCCGCGACCGACCGATTTGAAATAGAGATCCACCAGTTGCTCCGGTGTCTTGACGCGGGTGTCTTCCGTCGCATGGTAAAACCAGCCGGGGCGGATGGAAACATCGCACTCGGCGGGAATCCAGTCGGTGCCGGGACGGTCGCCGCTGTTCAGCCGTTTCGAGTCGGCTTCGCCGGGGGAAAAATCAGCGCGGTTCAGAGTGGCCCAGCAGGGATCACCGGCGATACCGCGCTCGTTGCCCACCCAGCGCACGTCCGGCCCACCGTCGCTGAACATCATCGCGCCCGGCTGCAATTCGCGGACGATGGACCATGTGTTCGGCCAGTCGTAATAGGTCTTCCGATCAATGTTCCGCTTTTCCCTCGCGCCGCCGTAGAAACCGTCGCCGCCGTTCGCGCCATCAAACCACACCTCTGAAATTGGGCCATAGTTCGTCAGTAGTTCGTGAAGCTGGTTGCGGTAATAAGCGATGTATTCCGGCTTACCGTAAACAGCGAAGTTGCGATCCCAGGGCGAAAGATAGACGCCGAACTTCAATCCGGTCTTATGACAGGCGTCGGACATTTCGCGAATAACGTCACCTCTGCCATTTTTCCACGGCGAATTTTTCACGGAATGTTCCGTGAACTGGGACGGCCACAGACAAAATCCGTCGTGATGTTTGCAGGTGAGAATCAATCCCTTCATTCCAGCGGCCTTCGCCGTCTGCACAATTTGCTCCGCGCTAAAATCGGTGGGATTGAAAACGGATTCCGGCTCGTCGCCAAAACCCCATTCCTTGTCGGTGAATGTGTTCACGGTGAAATGCACAAAGCCGTAGAACTCCATCTCATGCCATGCGAGTTGTCGCGCGGATGGCACCGGACCAAGGGGAGCGGGCGGTTCGACGGAAGAGACGTGGGCGGTGGCGAGGAACAAGGTGGTGGCGATGAGCGGAAGTATTTTCATGTCATGGATCTTTCGGTGGTTAGCTTTATGAACCGGCGATTAAAACCAGACAGTCGGCGAGCAACGTCCGGGCGCGGGCATTGTCGTTGGTGGAGAGGATGACCGTGGCCCAGCCGCCGTCGCGCCGCACGAAGCGCATGGAGTGGATGTTGATTTGCGGCTCGCGGAAGCGCGCCGAAACCTTCGCCAGCGCGCCCGGCTCGTCTTTGATACGGATGGCGATCAAATCCTCGCTGATGGCATGGTAACCCGCGTCGGCCAGCACGCGCAGGGCTTCGTCGTAAGGTTCCGCCTCCAGAAAAATGACGCCGTGAACATGATCGTCGCTGGCGTTCATCTCCAGAATGTTTACCCCGCGTGCGCCCAGACGCTCCGCGATGTCGGCGACGGTTCCGGGCCGGTCCGCCGGCGTGATGATGGTGATTTGTTTCATCGGCTTGTCTCCTTCGGTTGGTTGAGTGACTTGGCCACGTCCGCCACCACGGCGTCAATGATGGCCCGGGTGACGTGCGGCATGGTGATGATGTGGGCGATCTGTCCCTTCGGTGCGATTTGCCAGCGCTTGAGCACTTCCACGCCGGGACGCGGAATGACCACCGTGTTGCCATTGCGGTTCCGCCAGGCGTGAATGCCGGCGGCGGCGAATTGTGCAATCGCGTAGTCCGCCACGGCCAGACAATCCGCGGCGCGCTGGCGCAGGCCCGCTTCGCCACGCTTTTTTATCGCACTCCAGAGAATCAGCGGAGCGAACGCGCTCCGGCTGCCGGCTATGGTCGTGTCCATGCAGCCGACATATTCGACGCTGCGCGCCACGCGGTCCACGTGGCTGCGGCGCGCGAGCACCACGCCGCACGGCACGGGCGAGCCGATGAATTTGTGGCCGGAAACGGAAATCGAATC
>ODAK010001486.1_pt1 | contig 25507 bp, 23 predicted proteins | sample 1539591 | NCBI WGS metagenome assembly ODAK01 (sample SAMEA3539303, study PRJEB22396) | soil metagenome | biome: tundra; feature: field; material: soil | place: USA | collected 2010-05 | depth 0.15 m
GCTCGCGAGTGTCACCATCACGTCGGCGACCGTCGTGCCGGCGGAGGGCGGGACGCCGGAATACTGCAAGGTGCTCGGCGCGCTCGAGACGACCATCTGGTTCGAGGTCTCGCTGCCCGTGTCCGCGTGGAACAACCGCTACTGGGTCGCGGGCGGCGGCGGCTACAACGGATCGATTCCCGATCTGAAGCAGGCGCTCCAGCACGGGTACGCCGCGGCCGGCAGCGACACCGGGCACCAGGGCTCCGATGCGTCGTTCGCGTGGAAGAACGAGAAGGCGCAGATCGACTACGGGTACCGCGCTACGCACCTGGTCACGGCGCTTGGCAAGCAGATTGTGAAGGCCTACTACGGTCAGAGTCCGCAGCGGTCGTACTTCGTCGGCTGCTCGAACGGCGGCAAGATGGGGCTGACCGAGGTCCAGCGCTATCCGGAGGATTTCAACGGCGCGATCACCGGCTGCCCGGTGATCGATCGTACCAACCTCATGGCCGCGTTCATCTGGGACGCGCAGTCGCAGATCGCGAACCCGATCCCGAAGGCCAAGCTGGCCGCGATTGCCAAGGCGACGCTGGCGGCGTGTGACGCGCAGGACGGCCTCGCCGACGGCGTCATCGACAGTCCCGACCAGTGCAGTTTCGATCCGAAGGTGCTCACGTGCAAAGGCGCCGACGGCCCCGACTGTCTCACGCCGGGCCAGGTCGCCTCGCTTCAGAAGCTCTACTCGGGCCCGGTCAACTCGAAGGGCGAGCACCTGTTTCCCGGGTATCCGCCGGGCCACGAGGAGGACTACGCGCAGTTCCTCACCGGCGACGCCGATCCGCGCACGTCGAGCACGTGGAAGCTGGGCGACGGGTTCCTGCGCTACTTCATGCACGGGCCCGACTACGACACCATGAAGCAGTTCAGCCTCGACACCGGCTACGCGGACCTGAAGCCGTTCGTCGACGCGCAGGACGCATACCGCCCCGATCTGTCGGCGTTCAGGGCGCGCGGCGGCAGGCTGATTATGTATGTCGGCTGGGCGGATCACTCGATCCCGCCGGGACGCGCGATCGCGTACTACGACGACATGCAGAAGAAGAGCGGCAGCGACTTCGCGCGGCTGTTCATGGTGCCCGGCATGCATCACTGCGCGAATGGCCCCGGGCCGTGGAACTTCGGCGGCCGCGGCCAGCGCTGGATCAAGGACGATCCCGAGCACGACGCGGTCCGCGCGCTCGAGCGCTGGGTCGAGCAGGGCGTCGCCCCCTCGTCGCTCATTGCGGCGAAATTCACCAACGACGATCCGAAGCAGGGCGTCGCACGCACCCGCCCGCTCTGTCCGTACCCGCAGGTCGCGAAGTACAAGGGCAACGGCAGTATCGACGACGCGACGAACTTCGCCTGTGCGGCGGCGCGGTAGAGCCACCACCGCGCTAACCACGGAGAACACGGAGCTCTTCGCTACGGAGCGTTCCGTGTCCTCCGAAGCGGTCGCCGCGAAGCGCGTATGAGTTTGCGTTTATCATTCAACCGCTGAAGATTCGGGGCGGCACCGGATCGACGGTGACCATTCGCTGATTTCGAGGAGGAGACGCATGCGGAATCGTCGGGATTTCCTGAAGGATACCTTCGGCGCCACGGCGGGCATCGTGTTCGTCGGCTGCAACATCGGACACCTGCACGCGGCGCCGCAGGCCGGTGCCGCGGCGGGGGCGTCGTCGGTGACGATCGGCGGCCGGCGCGTCAGGGCGATCGACGTGCACGCGCACTGCATCGTGCCGGAGGCGATCGAGATCGCGGCGAAGGATCCGAAGTTTCAGGGGCCAATCCACGCGCCAGACGGCGCGCCGCTCACGGCCGGTCCTGAGCGCGCGCAGGCGATGGCCAGGCAGCGCATCGATGTCGAGGTGCTCAGCATCAACCCGTTCTGGTACCCGATGGATCGCGATCTGTCGGATCAGATCATTCGCGTCCAGAACGAGAAGATGGCCGAGCTGTGCCAGGCCAATCCGGATCGCTACAAGGCGTTCGCCTCGGTAGCGCTGCAGCACCCGGACATGGCGGTGAAACAGCTCGAGGATGCCGTCACGAAGCTCGGGATGCCGGGCTGCTGTTTGGGCGGCAGCGTCAACGACGAAGAGCTGTCGTCGCAGCGCTTCGAGCCGTTCTGGGCGAAGGCCGAGGAACTCGGCGCGACGGTCTTCATTCACCCGCAGGGCGCGCCGACGCTGGCGTCGCGCCTCAAGGGCAACGGGATGCTCGCGAACGTCATTGGCTACCCGGTCGAGACGACGATCGCGCTGGCGCACCTGATCTTCGACGGCGTGTTCGATCGCTATCCGAAGCTGAAGATCTGCGCGGCGCACGGCGGCGGGTTCATCGGCTCCTACGCGCCGCGGTTCGACCACGGCTGCGAGGTGTTCCCCATGAACTGCATGCCCAACGTGCCAAAGAAGAAGCCAACGGAGTACCTGAAGCAGGTGTATTTCGATTCGCTGGTCTTCACATCCGAGGCGCTGCGGCATCTCGTCGCGGAGATGGGCATCGGCCAGATCGTGCTCGGCACCGACCACCCGTACCCGTGGGTGGCCGACGCCGTCGGCCACGTGCTCAACACGCCGGGTCTGAGCGACACCGACAAAATCGCGATCCTGAGCGGCAATGCTGAGCGAATGCTGAAGACCGGCGGAAGCTGAAGACATTCACCACAGAGAAAGCCTCGCGCTACTTCGGGTCGAGAGTCTGGTCGTGAGTCGGGAGTCACCAAGCCGTCATGCCGACTTCGAATAGCCGAGCTGCGGTGGAATGGGCAGGCTCAGGCACGACGCTTGCGCGGCCTGAACGAATGTTCAACGCCGGCGATCCGCTGGAGCACGGCACAGACGGACGCGGTGTCCTCCTCGGACATCCCCAACGCCATCGCCGACGTGTAGATCGGCGCGCACGCGTTCAGCATCGGCGTTGGGCAGTCGAGCTTGCGCGCGAAGTCGCCGATAATCGTCATGTCCTTCTGCCAGACCGCCACCTTCATGGTCGCGTCCGCGTAGTCGCCGCGGACCATCATCGGCCCGCGTACCTCGAGCATACGCGACGTACCGGCGCCGTCGGATACCACCTGCAGCACCTGCGTTGGATCGAGACCGGCTTTCATCGCGAGCACGAGCGCTTCGGCCGCCGCGACATTGTGGATCGCCACCAGAAGGTTCGCGACGAACTTCATCTTTGACCCGGCGCCGAACGGCCCGACGTGGTAGTGCGCGCGCGCGAACCCTTCGAATATCGGAACCGCCCGCCGATACGCCGCGCGGTCCCCGCTGGCGTAGACGACGACATCCTTGCGCCGCGCCTGCGCGCCGGTCCCGCTCAGCGGGCAATCGAGCAGCGTCACGCCACGCGCGGCGAGCGTCGTCCGCGCTTCTTCCTTGACGGCGATCGGCAGCGTGCTCGTCTCGATCACGATCTGCCCGGCGCGCGCGGAAGCGGCCAGTGCCTCGGCCGTCTCGAGCAGCGCCTCGGCCGACGGCAGCGAGGTGACGATGATGAGTGCGCGACGGCCCGCGTCACGGCACGACCGTGCCACCGTGCCACCTTCGCGCCGGTGCGCGGCACGGCGCCGCGGCACGACGTCGAAGCCGACGACCTCGAACCCGGCCTTCACGAGGCTGGCCGTCATGGCCGATCCCATGATGCCGAGGCCGACCATTCCGACGACGGGCCGGCGGGCCATCAGCGGAGCGTCAGGCGGACGCCGATGCGCTCGCCCGGCGCCAGCCGGATCGTCCACACGCGCACCCGGCGGTCCTCGAAGAGCAGCTGGTGGCCCATCATGGGATGGCAGACTATAGCGGTTTTCAACTTCATCTGGGAAGCTCCGGTTCCACTTTGACTGGCGCGGCGTCAGTGGTCGGCTGGCCGAGCGCGTTCTCGATCGCTTCGAGCGACCGCCCCTTCGTCTCAATCCCGAACGCGACGTAGAAGATCCCGGCGAGCGCGAACCAGGCGGCGAGGTACACGTACGCCGGAACCAGCGCCGCGATCGACGCCGCCGGCGTGATGACGTTCGACGAGCCGACGATCAGCGCGAGTCCGAGGGGGCCGATCACCTTCCCCAGGCCGCCGAATCCGTACGCCGATCCCATCCCTGAGGTCCGCAATCTCGACGGCCAGACTTCCGCCGAGTACGGTCCGACGATCGCGAACCCGCCGTCGGCGAGAACGTTGGTCAGGATCAGCAGCATCCAGAACACCGACACGCCGTCCACGAACGCGTTGCGCGACAGCGCGGTAACGATGAGCATGATGGCGGCACCCAGGCCGAAGAGCCCGCCCGACAGCTTGCGGCCGATCGCGTCGGACAGGAACGAGAAAAGGATCCGGCCGACGAACCCGCCGAGGTTCACCCAAATCATCAGAAACGCCGCGTGCTCGGGTTTGATCGACAGAAGCTGCACCAGCAGCGTGGGCGCCCACAGGTGCAGCCCGTAGTACCCGGTCTGAGCGCCAAGGTTCGTCACCCACGACACGACAAGGCTGCGTGGATACTGGAACAGATCGCGCAGTCGCGGTTGAACCTGCGCCGCCTGGTCAGGGGCGGCGGGCGGCAGCTCCAGCGGATCGATCTCGAGCGCCCACGCGAGCGATTGGCGTGCTTCATCGTGCCGCCCCATCTGGATCAGCCACCGCGGCGACTCGGGCACCCACATCCGGATCAGCAGCGTGAGGACGCCCGGAATGGCGCCGATCGCAAACAGTCCGCGCCAGCCGACGAGCGGCGTCATCGTCGCGCCGAGGAACGATCCGAGGAGAATGCCGAGCGGCACTGACGAGGTCACGATCCCGCCGACCATTCCGCGCTTCGAAGAGGGAACGAACTCCTGGACCAGCGGAAGGTCAACGCAGTACAGCCCGCCGACGCCGAATCCGATGATGAAGCGGAAGGTCGCGAGGAACAGCCACGCGTTGTCGGGCGTGAAGGTCAGGATGCCCGTCGCGGCCGAGAAGTTGACGACCGTCAGCATGAAGACCTTGCGGCGGCCGATCTTGTCCGCGAGCCACCCGTAGAAGACGGCGCCGAACATCGCGCCGAAACCGGACGCCAGCAGAATGATGGCCGACTTGCCGAAGGTCAGACGCCACGGTCCGGCGATGAATGCGACGACGAACCCGATGAGAAAGTAGTCGAAGAACTCGAGCATGTCGCCGAGAATGGCGGCGAAAATGATCTTCTGCTGGTTCCTCGTGAGCTTGGTCTGCCGGTCCAGGTAGTTCAGCACGGTCCCTCCCTCGTGCCTGAGAGGCAGAGGCGCGCAAGGACGTCGGTGAAATTGACCCCGGCGGCGCGGACCGCGATGCGCACGTCGCCCTCACCGGGCGTGATGGTCCAGACGATCAGGCGCTTGCCGTCTGGTAGCGCCGACAGCTCAAACGTCAGCGACGCTCCGCGGCGGGGGCCTTCGGCGTCGCTTCGAAGGTCAGCGACGCCCAGTAGCTCTCCCAGTCAGCATCGGGATCGCGGTCGAGACGAATCATGTGCGTCCCGCGGACGAGCCAGGCGCCGCCCGCCGAGATCGGCACCGCCACCAAACCGGCCGAGTCGCTCGTGCCGGACCATGCGTACGTACCGGCCGGCCCTGCGTATCCGACGAAGGTGGCCGAGACCACGACCCCCGACAGCGGCTGGCCGTGAAGCAAGACCCGAATCGGCAGCGCATCACCGACGCGAATCGAGTACGGATCGCGCGCCGGAACAATTTCAAGCGCGAGCGGTGGGCCCAATGGAATTGTGGCGGAGGACGCCTCCCCGGCGGACATTCCGTCGCCTATCCGGATGACGCCCTTCGGCTCGGCGATGAAGCGTTCTCGCGCAGGGCTCCCCGTTTCATGCAGCCGTTCGCGTTCGGCGACGATGCGGTCGAGGCGTGCCATCCGGAGATACCGTTCGAATTCGACCGCCGACACGGCAGTCACCACAGGTTTCGTCTTCAGTGCGACGACCGCCGTGCCGGGCTCACGCGAGGGCACGTGCAGATCGAACGCCAGTTTATTCAACTCGGGTCGCGTGTTCCAGAGTTCGTCGGTCCGACGCACACCTCCGGGCCGGACCAGCACGATTTGCGCGATGTCGCTCGGCGGAACCGCCGTGTCAGAGACGGGGAAGCGCGCCCCTTGACCGAACGAGGCCACCCGCCAGTCAAGTGATGCAGACGGGTCGCCAGGCGCGGACACGAACGGATCGACCGTCAACCAGAAATCGAAGGACGCCCGCGCATCGCCCGCCGTCGTTCCCGGAGGCTGTGAAACCATCACCCCCGCGGAGGGGGCGGTGCGGCGGTTGCGGATTACGAAGACCGCGATCGCCACCACGACCAGGCCGAGCAGCAACCAGAGACGGTAGGGCGACCGGGCCACGGACGGCGTGGTTCGGTCTACCTCACTCATGCGGCGACTCTCCGATCAGCGCCGAACACGCCGAGTTCGCGGAGAAAACAATCTCTGCGTACCCGGCGCCCTCCGCGTTTGAGCTTCGTGATGCCTAAACGGGAGCTCCCCGATTGAGCTGCGGAAGCGACCACTCGGTGACCGGCATCGCGCCGAGCGTCGGCTTGCCGAGCGCCGGCGTGGACAGGATGTAGACGCCCGTCGTCGTGCCCGCGTAGATCAGCTTGCGATCCCACTCGATGCCGACGAGGTCGGCCGGCCGGTTGAATGTGAGCGACTCCTTGCGGCACTTCTCGCCGGTCGCCGGATCCGTGTAGCCCTCGTAGGTGCGGCACTCCGGGCTGAGCTCGCCGCCGTGCGGGCAGACGAAGTAGGCGACTTCCTTCGGCGCGAGCGGGTTGCTCAGGTCGTAGCAGCGGATGCCCGCGTTGAAGTAGGTCAGCGGCAGGAAGTTCGACGCGATCTTCCCCGGCGCCGAGAGGTGCGGCGGCAGGTGCGGACTGAATCGCCCGCGCGAGAAGCAGAAGTCGTCGAACGGCGCGTCGGGCGGCGGCAGCGGACGCGGCAGCTGCGCGACAGGTACAGGGTTGCGCGGGTCGCGCACGTCGATGATCCAGCACGGCAGCCACGACTCATTGCAGTCGGGGTTGAGCGACTCGGAGACCGTCACGACGTAGCCGCGGTCGAGCAGACCCAGCCACGCCGTGTGAAACGGGATGCCGTCCATGCCGTACTGCGGCGCCGGGTCGAAGCGGCCCACGGCCTTCGGGTTCTTGATGTCGGAGAGGTCGTGGACGATGAAGCCGAACGCGGACCAGGTACCGTAGCCGTAGCGGCCGCCGTCCTCGACGCGCTTGGGCACGTAGAGCGGCAGGTGCGACATCGTGTACGGCATCCGGTCGAACGCTTCAAACTTCAGCTTCTTGAACGCCTCGGTCGCTTCCTCCATGGTCAGCGTCTTGTTGGGGATCGCTTCGACGCCGCGGCCCTGCAGGATGCGCCACTTCTTAAGTTCGGCGGTCTCGCCCGGTACGCCGGCCCGCTGGCCTGGGACGTGCCAGCGCGAGAGCTCCTTGATGGCGGTCGGGTCGGTGACGTCGACGATCATCAGGCTGTTCGAGTAGGGCGTGAGGTTGGCGACCATGCCCGTGTACGTGTCGTCGGGCGCGACGTCGAGATAGGCGTACCTGCCGCCGTCCCAGAAGAACGAGTCGCCGTGCACGCCCGAACCGGTCTTGCCGGTGCTGAATTCGGCGATCTTCGTGATCTTCGTTGGGTCGGTGACGTCGAGCACGCGGATGCCGCGCAGGCCGTCCCAGTCCTTGAACATCTTCAGCGTCTGCGGCGCCGAGTACTTGCCGCCCGGCATGAAGTCCTGTGTGAAGTACGGCACCTGGGAGGCCGTCATCATCAACCAGCGCTTCGACGGCGCGTGGTAGGCGAGCTGTCCCGACGCGCCGCCGCCGGGGTTGATGTTCCTCGGATTGCGCGGATCGGTGACGTCGAAGACATCGCCGCCGGAGAACAGCACGCGCTGTCCGCCGGAGGTCGGCATCACCATGCCGGCGCCGAAACCGCGGACGCCCGGGATGTGACCGACGATCTCCATGTTGTTGAGGTAGATCCGCTGGTCGAGGTAGGGCAGGCTCTGAGGCATCGGCTTGCCGTGGTGGTGCGCGTACGCCGCGGAGGCGCCGGCCGCCACGGCCGCCGCGCCACCCACCGTCATCTGCAGGAACTGCCGCCGTGACGGCGGTTCGAAGCGTTCGTGGTTGTTCGACATGTCTGCGGTCCTCCGTGTCGGCCTACGCCGGCGCGCCGGCGTTGAGCCCGGGCATGGTCCATTCCCTGACTGGAGCGTTCTCGAGCACCGGCGTTCCGAGCGCCGGGCACGACAGGATGTAGAGCCCGTTGGTCGTGCCCGCGTAGATCAGCCTGCGATCCCATTCGACGAACACGTTGTCCACCGGCCGGCTGAAGCTCTGCGCCTCGTCGATGCAGGTCTTCTTGTCGGCCGCGTCCGTCGTGCGGCAGTCGGCGCTGAGCGTGCCGGTCCGCGGCGGCATGAAGTAGGCGACTTCCTTCGGCGCCAACGGGTCGGAGACGTCGTAGCAGCGGAGCCCGGCGTTGAAGAAGCTGACCGCGAAGAAACTCTGCGAGAAGCGGCCCGGCGCTTTGTGGTTCGGCGAGATGTGCGAGCTGAAGCGCCCGCGTGCGAAGCAGAAGTCGGTGTACGGTGCCTCCTTCGGCGGTCTCGGCCGCGGCAGCTGCGCGATGGGAACCGGGTTGCGCGGGTCGCGGACGTCGATCACCCACAGCGGCAGCCACGACTCGTTGCAGTCGGGGTTGAGCGACTCGGCGACGCTGATCGTGAACCCGCGGCTCTCGGTGCCGAGCCAGATCGTGTGGAACGGGATGCCGTCGCCGCCGTACAACGGCGAGGGATCGAACTTGCCAATCAGCTTCGGGTTCTTGATGTCGGAGAAGTCGTGGACGAGCATGCCGAACGCCGACCAGGCACCGTACGCGATGCGGCCGCCGTCCTCAATGCGGCGGGTCGGCATCGACGGCCCATGGATCTGCGTGTACGGCATGCGGTCGAGCGCGGGGAATCCCTTGAGGTGCTTGAACGCCTCGACGGTTTCCTCGAGCGTCATCGGCTTTTCGGGCAGGTCGTTACACCGCCCGGCGACGCACTGCCACTTCTTCATCTCCTTCATCTCGGTGTTGCGCTGTCCGGGCACCCACCACGACGTGACGGGCTTGGGCGCCGCCGGATCGCTTAAGTCGATGATGTTGACGCAATGCGAGAGCGGCAGGATGCAGCTCAGCAAGTTCGTGAACGAGTCGTCGGGCGCCGCCGCCACGTACGCGTACTTGCCGCCGTCGTAGTAGCTGCCGTCGATGTGCGCCCCCGATCCGGTCTGGCCCGTGCTGTACTCGCAGAGCTGCTTGACGCTCATCGGATCGGTCGCGTCCCACATGCGGATGCCGCGCAGCCCCTTGAACTCCCGGAATTCCTTGACGCCGATGGCCGGGTCGTACTTGCCATACGGCGTGGACAGTTCGCGCGCCGCCTCCGCGGTGGTCATGATGACCCACTTCTTCGCCTGCTGGTGGAACGAGAGCTCGCCGCTCTGCGCCCCGCCTTTGTTGGCGTACTTGGGATTGCGCGGGTCGCTCACGTCGATGACGTCCCGCCCCTGGAAGGCGAGCCGCGCGCCCTTGTAGTTCATGATCTGGACGCCACCGCTCCGCGCCGTTCCCGGCTCGAAGTGCGCGATGATCTCCATGTTGTGGATGTAGCTGTTCTTGTCGAGGTACTGGATGCTCTGGGGTGTCGGCTTGGGATGGTGGTGCGCCAGTGCCGGTGCGGCGACTCCGGCGGCGGCTGCCGCGCCAGCCAGCTTGAGGAAATCCCGCCTCGTGGGGCGGTCGACGCGTTCGTGGTTCGCCATGGCGGTCTCCTAAAGTGATTCGTGACCTGTGAACCGGATAGGGCAGCAGTGGGCGACGTGACGGCGCGTAAATATACATCCACGGTTTCTCATTATTCAAACCATAGGACGGCGGCGAGCCCCCGTCGCCATGTGCCGCGGGAGACCGAAATACCTTGACATCCAGATCTTGTGTCAAGTAAGAACATGATGCCTACGCGCGATGGCATGGCATTGAACCCCCCCGAGCAGCACGTCGCGTCGCTCCGCGACAATTGGACCGTCTACTGCAAGGGCGAGCGCGTTCCGGACATGACGACGCACCCGGTCATCCAGGTTGATACCTAGCGCGCAGTGATTCGCGAACTACCCGAACCCATTCAGCGGTTTCTGCTGGGCTACCACGCCGGCGGCGTCACCGAGGCCGACTGCCGCGCGTGCTCGTCGCCCTGCTGCAGCCTGGGCGGGTTCGCGATCCTTGAAAACGTCATCGAGATCTACGAGCTGTACCGGCAGGCCGGGTTGCGCCGCCGCGATCACGAGTTCGAGCCGGGCCAGAGCTTCGAGGAGTTCGTCTTCACGCACTTCGAGGTCTACAAGCGCTCGGTGCCGATGGCGTCGGGCGACGTCGTGCTGATGCTGTTCCACATGAAGTCGCTCGCTCCGGACGGGCACCTCGTGAGCATCCCGGCCGTCGGCGACTATTGGGAAACGCGCGCGGCGCTCTTCTACCCGAACGCCTGGATGAACGCCGGCTGCGTCTTCCTCAGCCACCGCGTGCAGCACTGGCCGCACGACGACCAGGATGTCGGCCGCCACTGCATCCTGCACAGCGCGTCGAGCGGCACGGCAGTCACCGCCAAGCCGATCGACTGCGTGTTCTACACCTGCAACACGCCCATCCAGGCGCGCGTGCCGAGCGACGAGCAGTCGGCCGAGTGGTTCCGGCTCCTCGCCGAGCACTTTCCCAACAGCCTCGAACGGTTCCAGCGCCTGCTTGGCATGCACGCGGACGGGGACCACGGCGCTGCAGCGCTTCGGAGGGACGCGATGACGACGAAGACCGACCGGATCACCGTCGAGCAGATCCACGCGATGGGTGAACGGACGAGCAACTGGGGCCGCTGGGGGCCGGACGACGAACTCGGGACGCTCAATCACGTCACCGCGCAGGACATCATCACGGCGGCCGGACTCATCAAGAGGGGGAAGGTGTTCTCGCTCGGCCTGAACTTCGACCTGAACGGCCCGCAGGAGAAATCGTGGGGCAATCGGTTCAATCCGATCCACGTGATGCTGCAGACCGGCACCGACGCGGTCGCGGGACGGCAGGACGGGCCGGTCGGCCTGCGCTACGCCGACGACATCGTGTCGCTGCCGCTGCAGTGCGGCACCCAGTGGGACGCGCTCTCGCACATCTTCATGGGCGAGAAGATGTGGAACGGCTACGACGCGCGGCTCGTGGACTCGACCGGCGCGGCGAAGAACGGCATCGAGAAGGTGAAGGACAGGATGGTCGGCCGCGGCGTGCTGCTCGACGTGGCGCGCTTCAAGGGGGTCGATCACCTCGAGGATGGCTGCGGGATCAGCACCGAGGACCTCGAGCAGACCGCGAAGGCGCAGGGCGTCGAAATCCGCAAGGGCGACTTCGTGATCTTCCGCACGGGCCAGATGGAACAGCGCTTGAAGGCCGGGGCGTGGAACAACTACGCGGGCGGTGACGCGCCGGGCCTGCGCTTCGAGACCGCCGAGTGGATCCGCCGCACCGACATCGCGGCGATCTGCGCCGACACGTGGGGCTGCGAAGTGCGGCCGAACGAGTCGGTCTCCGGCGTGAGCCAGCCGTGGCACTGGGTGGTGATCCCGATGATCGGCATCAGCATGGGCGAGATCTTCTACCTGAAGGATCTCGCCGAGGATTGCGCCGCCGACAAGGTGTACGAGTTCTTCTTCTGCGCGCCGCCGCTGCCAATCACCAAGGCCGTGGGCTCTCCGATCAATCCGATTGCGATTAAGTAAGCGCCCTTTGTGCACTATGTATGCTGCATGTGGCATGAACGAGAGACACCCATGGCCACGGTTCTGAAGGAAGCGTTGCCGGCCGCAGACATGACCGCCGCGGACGCGAAAGTCCGGGAGACGGTCGAGCGTCTGATCGCCGAGGTGCGCGATGGCGGCGACGCGGCCGTGCGACGGCTGTCGGGCACGCTCGACAAGTGGGCGCCCGCCAGCTTCCGCCTGTCGAAGGCCGAGCTCGACGATCTCGTGAAGTCGGTGTCGCCCGGGACGATCGCCGACATCACGTTCGCGCAGGACCAGATCCGCCGCTTCGCGGAAGCGCAGAAGTCCACGATAAGGGACGTCGAGATCGAGACCATCCCGGGCGTCCGCCTCGGCCACCGGAACATTCCGGTGAGCAGCGTCGGCTGCTACGTGCCGGGCGGCCGTTACCCGATGGTTGCCTCCGCGCACATGAGCATCCTCACCGCGAAGGTCGCGGGCGTCGAGCGTGTCATTGCCTGCACGCCGCCGATCGGCGGCAAGCCGTACGCTGAGACGATCGCCGCGATGGCGCTTGCCGGCGCCGACGAGATCTACGTGCTCGGCGGCGTCCAGGCGGTGGCGGCGATGGCGCTCGGCACCGAGACGATCCGGCCGGTCGACATGCTCATCGGCCCCGGCAATGTTTACGTCGCCGAAGCCAAGCGCCAGCTGTTCGGCGCGGTCGGCATTGACCTCATCGCCGGCCCGACCGAAATCCTCGTCGTCGCCGACGATTCAGCCGACCTCGAGATGGTCGTCGTCGATCTGCTCGGCCAGGCCGAGCACGGGCCGACCTCGCCGGCGGCGCTCATCACAACGTCGGACGCGCTCGCGCGCGAGGTGCCCGCGGAAATTGAGCGCCAGCTCGCCGTGCTGCCCACCGCTGACGTCGCCCGCGTCAGCTGGCGCGACTACGGGCAGATCATCCTCGTGAAGGATCTCGACGAGGCGGTCGTCGAGGCCGACCGGCTCGCCTATGAACACGTCGAGATCCTGACGCGTGAGCCGCGCTACTTCCTCGAGCGCATGCGCAACTACGGTGCGCTCTTCCTCGGCGCCGAGACCAACGTCGCGTACGGCGACAAGACGATCGGCACCAACCACATTCTCCCGACGCGGCGCGCGGCCCGCTACACGGGCGGTCTCTGGGTCGGCAAGTTTATGAAGACGGTGACGTATCAGGAGTGCACACCCGAGGCGAGCGTCGTCATCGGCGACTACTGCTCGCGCCTGTGCGCGATCGAGCACTTCTGGGCGCACAAGGAACAGGCCGACCTCCGGATCCGCCGCTACGCGGGGCGGCAGGTCGGGCTGCACCCGGTGCGCACCGGGACGACGTCGTGATGACAGCGGCCGCCCATCCGGGTCCGTTCCGCCTCGACGGTCGCGTGGCGCTCGTCACCGGTGCGGGGCGGGGCATCGGCGCCCAGTCGGCGGTCGCGCTCGCGGAGGCGGGCGCCGACGTGATGCTGATGAGCCGGACGCGTGCGGAGCTCGAGGTCGTCGCGGCGGCCGTCGAGACGATCGGGCGCCGTGCGGCCGTCCTGGTCTGCGATGTGATGGACGCGGCTGCCGTGCGCGGCGCCATCGCATCGATCGAGCGCCTCGACATCCTCGTCAACAATGCCGGGATCAACTATCCCGAGCCCTTCGTGGACGTGAGCGAGGCGCACCTCGACCACATGCTTGCGCTGAACGTCCGCGCGATGTTCATCGTGGCGCAGGCCGCCGTACGCAAGATGCTCGAAGCGCCCGATCGGCGCGAGCGCGGCGGGGCGATCATCAACGTGTCGTCGCAGATGGGCCGCGTCGGCGCGCCGCGCCGTACCACCTACTGCATGACGAAGCACGCCGTCGAGGGGCTGACCAAGGCGATGGGTGTCGAGCTCGCGCCGCAGAACATCCGCGTGAACGCCATCGCGCCGACATTTCTCGAAACGCCGATGACGGCGTCGATGTTCGCCAATCCGGAGTTCCGCGACTGGGTCGTCAGCCGCATCCCGATGGGACGCATTGGCCGAATCGACGAGGTGACCGGCGCGGTCGTGTTCCTCGCCTCGCCCGCCTGCTCCCTCGTCACCGGCGAGAGCCTCGCGATCGACGGCGGCTGGACGGCGCAGTAGAACGTGAGTCCGTGCACTGGGGGTCGGGCAGCGCGGGCTCAAGAATGGCGTGCGCGATGCTACGTTCGATTCGCGGATCGGTCAGGAGTGCGTTGTCGGGGCACCGTGTCGTTCATCGCTGAACACTGCGGCGTTTGTGGTGAGTCAGCGCCGCGGCCTTCCGCAGGCGCTCGACTTCCTCGGGTAGCAACTCCCGCCAGTACCCCGGCTTCAGCTTCCCGTCCCTCAGCGGTCCGATCGCGACGCGTTTCAGCTCCGTCACCGGATGGCCGATCGTCTCGCACATTTTCCGCACCTGCCGATTGCGCCCTTCGCGGATGGTGACGAGCAGCAGGCTGGGGCCGATCAGCTTGACGTCCGCGAGCTGCGTGCGGCGGCGGTCGATCGTCACGCCGCGTTCGAGTCGATCGAGATCGTGGGCGTCGGGGACGCCGAGCACTCTCGCCTCGTACACGCGCGGCACGCCGTGGCTCGGGTGCGTGAGCCGCGCCGCGAGATCGCCGTCGTTGGTCAGGAGCAGCAGGCCCTCGGAATCGAAGTCCAGCCGCCCGACGGGATAGACGTACTCCTTGACGCCGCGCAGCAGGTCGATCACCGTTGGTCGCCGCTGCGGATCCGACCGCGTCGTCACGTAGCCGCGCGGCTTGTTCAGCAGGATGTAGCGGTGGTGCTCGGGCAGTTTGATGCGTCGGCCGTCGACCCGGATGTCGTCCTTTGCCGGATCGGCCTTCGTGCCGAGCTCGGTGGCCGCTGTGCCGTTCACCGTGACGCGGCCGTCGAGCATCAGCTGCTCGGCCGCGCGCCGCGACGCGATACCGGCCTGGGACAGGATTTTCTGGAGTCGTTCCATCTTTCACCGTACGGTGATCACGAAGACACGAAGATCACGAAGGACACGAAGAGCCAAGTTTAGTTGTTCGCGTGCCTTCGTGTCCTTGGTGTCCTCGTGATGAAAAACGTTAGCGGTTGAGCAGATCCCCCCAGAACCCCGCGAGCTCGAGGACGTCCCCGACGTGTACGGGCCGGTCGGCCTCGGCATGCGAGATGAGTCCGCTCAGCAGCAGCCGCACCGGCGTATGACCGCGCAACCGATTGGCGAGATACTCGGACTCGATCGCCGGAATCACATTGTCATCCGTGCCGTGGAGCAGAAACACCGGCACCGACGGCGTAGGCGATTGCGACGGCGAGAGCGCCGGCGCTCCCCCGTAGAACCCAATCCAGGGCAGCAGGCGCGCGCCGAGATGGGCGACGTCGCGGTCGTTCACGTAACGGAGCAGCGTCGCCGACGGTTGCGGCAGATGCTCCGCCAGAGCGCGCAGCGCCGCGAACTCGCGCTCGGCCTGCGGCCGATCGACCCGATCGAGATGCGACGCCCAGAGGAAGCGCCGCACCGCCGCGCGCAGCGGCTCGACTTGCGCCGGCGGCACGACGCGGTCGGCCACGCCGAGCAGAATGACGGCGACGCCGTAGTCGTGCGGACGCGGGACGACGGTGTCCACCGCGTCCGGCGACAGCTGGATCTCGCGCCGCGGCGCCGGCTCGGTGCCGGTGCACAGATAACGCAGCACGCGCGGAAGATCGTCGTGGCCGCCGAACGAGAAGACGAAGGCGACGTGGCCGGCGAGCGACGGCCGGCCGGCGGCCACCACCGACAGGCCGCCGCTGAAGCTGATGCCCATCAGGCCGATCTGGCGATCGGGCGTCAGCGCCGCATCGCCGGCGAGCCATCCGGCCGCCTGCTCGATCGCGTCGGTGATCGCCGGCGTGATCGCAAACCTCGAGAGGTCGGGAATATCGGGCGTGACGACGGTGAACGCGCTCGCCGTCAGTTGATGCGCCAGCGCGACGAGCCGCGGCTCGTCAATCCCGGCCGGATGGAGGCCCGAGACGAGCAGCACGGTCCGGCGTCGAGCGCCGCCGGGCAGATACACACGCGCACGCAGCGCGCCGCTCGTCGTTCCCGGGGTCGGAATCGACAGCTCGCGCTCGGTGTCGGGCCGCGAGCCGAGGTCGGCGAGCTCCCGGGCGACACCGTGCATCTCGGCCGCGCGGATGACGAAAGCGAGGCCGCGAACGTAGGGACGCGCGATGAGCGCGGCGGCTGTGACCGCGGCGAATACGAAGACGAGCGCCGCGAGTCGACGACCGCGCACATCGCCATGTTACAGTTGCCCGGACGGGCAGGAAAGGCTGGCCCCGCCCGTCCTGCCCTGCATGCGTAAGCTCACCATCGCGATCGACGGCCCATCAGGCGCGGGGAAGGGCACCGTGGCGCGCGCGATCGCGGCGGGGCTCGGCTACCGTCACGTCGATAGCGGCGCGATGTATCGAGCGGTTGGCTGGAAGGCGCTCGGCGAGGGCGTGCCGCTCGACCAGGAAGACGCCGTCGCGGCGCTGGCCGGCGCCGCGCGCATCGACGTCACCGCCGCAGCGGTCACCATCGACGGCATCGACGTGACGCGCGCGATTCGGACGCCGGAGATGGACCGCGCGGCGGCCGCCGTCGCGCGCCTGCCGAAGGTCCGTGCGGTGCTCGTGGAACGACAACGTCAGGTCGGCGCGGATGGCGGGATCGTGATGGAAGGGCGCGACATCGGCACGGTCGTGTTCCCGCACGCCGACGTGAAGATCTATCTGGATGCGACGCCCGAAGAGCGCGCCCGACGCCGCGCGTCGGATCCGTCGCGCTCCGGCGTGCCGTCGGCGGTGTCCGATGTGGCCACGCTCCTCACCGAACGCGATCGTCTCGATCGCACGCGCGCCGCGTCACCCCTCTACGCCGCCGCCGATGCGGTGGTCGTCGACACGACGGGAAAATCAGTCGAAGAAGTCGTCAAGGAAGTGATGCAGGTGGTGGAGGCGCGCCGCCAGCCACCTGCCACCAGCCGCTAGCCGCTATTTCTTGCGATCTCTATAGTCCTCGGACGAGGCCGGATCGAGCTCCCACCGGTGCTTGTCGCGTTCGACGACTTTGTCGCTCGACTTCAACTCCTCGTTGGCGGCGTATTCCACGCCGAGCGCCTTGCCGACGTCGTCCACGGCGTCCTGATCCGGCGTCGGATTGTCGCCGCCGGGCGCTTCGTCGCCGGTGAAGTACGCGTCCTCGACATCGACATCGACGTCCCCGACCGTGATCTCCGGCGACATGCCTTCGTGCTCCAGGCGCCGCTCGGCCATCCCCGCGCGGCCGCTGCGCGCCGCGGTTCCGCGCCGGTTCATGTCGAGCGACGAAGGCGGCGTCTGGACGACTTCGTCGAGCGTCCGGCGCGCGCGCTCCAGGCGGGGCGCTCTTCGCGTCGCCGCCGCGCGAGCGGCTTTCTTGCGGGGCGCGGCTTTCCGCGGGGCGGCCTTCCGGCTTGTCTTCGCCTTCTTGATGGGGCGTTTACCCGAACGGCGGGTTGTTGCCCGTTTGCTGGCTGATCTGGTCGTTTTGGCGCGTCGTGCGGGCCGTCGCTTGGCCATAAAGCCGTCCTTTGGAAATCTTGACAGTTTGGCGATAAGTGTCGTACGCTCTGTCGCTTATCGGAAATTAGCGAACCCCAACCTAGCGCAACTTGCGGGTGCCGGTCCCGCTTACCAACCCCGGCAATCGACGACAAGAGGAGACGCGCACGGCATGGCACACGTAGAAGACGAGAACACGTCCGGTCCGGGCAGAGGCGGCGCGACGGCGACAACCGACCGCGTCAGCGACCGCAGCGAACGCGGCGCGCGCGCCGATCACGGCGGGCTCATCGCCCGTCCCCGCGGGGACGATGACCAGATCGATCCCGAAGAGTACGCCAAGCTGCTCGACATCTACGATAACAGCTTCCGGAATATCGCGGAAGGTGAGGTCGTCAAGGGCACGGTGCTCAAGGTGACCGCGTCCGAAGTGGTGATCGACGTCGGCTATAAGTCGGAAGGCATCATCCAGATCGGCGAGTTCCTCGACGAGAACGGCGAGGTCACCGTCCAGGCCGGCGACATCGTCGACGTGCTGCTCGAGCGCACCGAGGATCGCGAAGGGTACGTCGTCCTCTCGCGCGAAAAAGCGGAGAAGATGAAGATCTGGGACGAGGTCGAGAAGGCCTATGCCGAGCGCAAGGTCGTCATCGGCCGCGTTATCGAGCGGATCAAGGGCGGGCTCGCCGTGGACATCGGCGTCCGCGCGTTTCTGCCGGGATCGCAGATCGACGTGCGTCCGGTGCGGAACCTCGACGCGCTGCGCGGGCAGGAGCTCCGCATGCGCGTCATCAAGGTGAACAAGAAGCGCGGCAACATCGTGCTGTCGCGCAAGGCGCTCCTCGAGGAGGAGAACGCCGAGAAGAAGAAGCACACGCTCGACATCCTCGCCGAGGGCAAGGTGCTCAAGGGCGTCGTCAAGAACATCACCGATTACGGTGCGTTCATCGATCTGGGCGGCATCGACGGACTGCTGCACATCACGGACATGTCGTGGGGCCGGGTCGGGCATCCCTCCGAGCTGTTCAAGGTGAACGACGAGATCGACGTGATCGTGCTCAAGTACGATCCGGCGACCGAGCGCGTGTCGCTCGGCCACAAGCAGCTCATCACCGATCCGTGGGCGAACGTGATGGATCGCTATCCGGTGGGCCAGCGGGTCGCCGGGAAAGTGGTGAGCCTCACCGACTACGGGGCGTTCATCGAGCTCGAGGCGGGCGTCGAGGGGCTGATCCACGTGAGCGAGATGTCGTGGAGCAAGCGCGTCAAGCACCCGTCGAAGATCCTGAACGTCGGCGACACGGTGGACGCGCAGGTGCTCGGCGTCGACCCGACGGCGCGCCGGATTTCGCTCGGGCTCAAGCAGGTCGAGAGCAACCCCTGGAACGAGCTGTCGGAGAAGTATCCGGTCGGCACGAAGATCACCGGCAAGGTGCGCAACCTCACCGAGTTCGGCGCTTTCGTCGAAGTCGAGGACGACATCGACGGGCTGATCCACATCTCCGACATGTCGTGGAGCAAGCGCATCAAGCACCCGTCGGAAGTGCTGAAGAAGGGCGACGTCGTCGAGGCGATGGTGCTCAACATCGACGCCGAAAATCAGCGGCTGTCGCTGGGGCTGAAGCAGCTGGCAACCGACATCTGGGAAGACTTCTTCACGCGGCATCACGTCGGCGACACGATCGAGGGCAAGGTCGTGCGCATGACGAACTTCGGCGCGTTCGTCGAGCTCGACGAAGGCATCGAAGGGCTGATCCACGTGTCGGAGTTCGACGACACTCCTCACAAGGGCAAGGAAGGCAAGATCGAGCTGACGGTCGGCGAAAGCTACCCGATGAAGATCATCAAGCTCGCCCCGGCCGAACGCAAGATCGGGCTTTCGATCCGCGCGCTCAAGTCCGACGAGTTCCGCGCCGATTGGGAGGCGTACCAGGAAGGCGAAGGCACCGGCGCGGCGACGCTCGGCGATCACTTTAGGAATAGGTGAGGTGGCTGGTGACTGGTGTCTGGTGGCTGGAATGCTGAGCCACGAGCCACGAGCCACAAGCCACTAGCCACTGGAGAAGCCAGATGACCGGCGGCAGCATGACCAAGGCGGAACTCGTCGAGGAAGTTTCACGCGTGTCGGATCTGACCAAGAAACACTCCGAGGTCATCGTCGACACGGTGTTCCGCAGCATCATCGAGGCGCTGCACCGCGGCGAGAAGATCGAGCTGCGCGGGTTCGGCAGCTTCCGGCTCCGCAAGCGCGAGTCGCGCAAGGGTCGCAACCCGAAGACGGGCGACAAGGTGGACGTGCCGCCGAAGAAGGTCCCGTACTTCAAGCCGGGCAAGGAGCTGAAAGAGCTCATCAACAAGGAGCCCGCGCCGGCGGTCGCTCCACCGGCCGATGGGAACCCGGTTCCGCCGGACGCCATGGCGGTGTAGTAGTCGTCAGTCACGACTACATGGAGCGCCTTTGGTCCCCCTGGAGACTGGCCTACGTGACGGGAACCGGCAACGCTCAGGGCTGCATCTTCTGTGAAGCGGCCGACGACCTGGTTCTGATTCGCGGCCGCCTGTCCTACGTCATCCTCAATCTGTACCCGTACAACAGCGGCCATTTGATGGTCGTGCCGAACCAGCACGTCGGATCGCTGGCGGCGATGAGCCGCGACGAGCGGGACGAGCTGATGCGCTTCACGCGCCATGCCGAGATGGCGCTGACCGAGGCGTACAAGCCGCAGGGCCTCAACGTCGGCATCAATCTCGGGCGTCCGGCCGGCGCCGGCGTGCTCGATCATCTGCACGTGCATCTGGTGCCTCGCTGGACGGGCGACACGAACTTCATGTCGGTCGTCGGGCACGTGCGCGTGCTCCCCGAAGAGCTCGGTGAAACGGCGAAGCGCCTCAGGCCGATTTTCGAGAGGCTTGCCCACGACGACATTTGACGCAGAACACGCTGAACACGCAGAGTAAGATTGGCTCTGCGAGTTTTGCGGTTTCTGTGTTGATCGTCTTCTTATGATCCTGGAGCTCACACCGGAACAAGACGCGTTCCGCCAATCGGTCGAGCAGTTCGCGCGCGAGGTGGTCGCGCCGCGGGCGGCGTCGATCGACGAGACGGGCGTGTTTCCCGGCGACGTCATGCGCGCCGCGGCCGGACGGGGGCTCCTCGGCGTCACGATTCCGGCGAGCTGGGGCGGCGGCGGCCGCGACTACGTCAGCTACGCGCTGGCGATCGAAGCGATTGCGCGCGCGAGCGCCACGGTCGCCGTCGCACTGTCGGTCACCAACTCACTGGTCGCCGAGCTCATCGCGCACGCCGGCCGGGCCCCGCAAAAGGAGCGATGGCTGCGGACGCTGGCGTCCGGCGAGGCGATCGGGGCCTTCGCGCTGTCGGAGGCCGACGCCGGCACCGATGCCGCCAATCAGCAGACCAGGGCGCTGCGCACGACCGACGGGTACCGCATCACGGGGCAGAAAGTCTGGGTCGCCAACGCCGAGGCCGCCTCCGTCGCGATTGTGTTTGCCGCCACGCGTCCGGGCCTGCGCGCTCAGGGGGTCACCGCGTTTCTCGTGCCGATGAACGCGCCGGGCATCAGGCGCACCGCGCGCGCCGACTCCCTCGGCGTCCGCGGCCTCGGCTGCATGGATCTCGAGTTCGACGTCCAGGTCGGCGACGATCAAGTGCTGGGCTCGGTCGATCAGGGATTCCGCCTCGCCATGTGGGCGCTCGAGGGCGGGCGCGTGGCGATCGCGGCGCAGGCGCTCGGCATCGGCCAGGCGGCGCTCGACGAGGCGATCGCGCACGCCAAGCACCGCGAGACCTTCGGGCGCCCGATTGCCAGCTATGAGGCGATTCAGTGGATGCTCGCCGACATGGCGACCGAGCTCGACGCCGCGCGGATGCTCACGCTGAAGGCGGCCGCCGCGAAAGACCAGCAGGAGAAGAGCGCGCTCGAATCGTCGATGGCGAAGCTCGCCGCGTCTGAGGCGGCGCACAAGGCCGCGGACAAAGCGATGCAGATCCTCGCGTCGGCCGGCTATCGCCGCGGCTCGGTCGTCGAACGGCTGTTCCGCGATGTGCGCGCGACCGAGATCTATCAGGGAACGTCCGAAGCGCAGCGGATGATCATCGCGTCGCAGGTGCTCGCCGGAGGATAACCGTGGACACATCGGAGGCGCAGGCCAGGCTCGATCGCATTGGCGCCTTCACCGGGGAGCTCGCCGCACTCGAGCGCGACGGCGTGCTCTCGCTGGACGACGGGGAGCGGAGCGCGCTCGCGACGTACCACCAGCGGATCGTCTCCGATCTCACCACTCACTTCGATCTCGACCGCGACGAGGCGCAGCGGCAGATGTCGTTGGGCATGCGCGCGGCGTCGATCGTCGGCGCGATCGCGCTGTCGGCGTCGGTCTACCTGTTCTTCTTCCGCATCTGGGGCCTGCTCGCGACGAGCGCGCAGGTGTCGCTGCTCGTCGCGGCGCCGCTGGCCGGCGTCGTGCTGACGGAGGCGGCCTCGCGGTTCGACAAGAGCCGGCACTTCGTGCTGATCGCCGCGCTCGTCGCCTTCGCGTGCCTCGTCGCCAACGTGTCGATGATCGGCCACATCTTCGCCATGACCGGTTCGCCGGACGCGCTGCTGGTCTGGTCGGCGTTCGCGCTGGCGATCGGGTACGCGTATGGCCTGAGGCTCCTTGTCGCCGGCGGGCTCATCCTCGCGATCGCATTCCTGGCGGGACGAACGGTGGCCGCCGCCGGAGGGGAATGGAGCGAGGCGGGCCGTCGGCCGGAAGTGTGGCTCGCGATGGCGCTCCTGCTGCTCGTCGCAGGAGCCGTACGCTCCACCAGGCGGCGGCGCTTCGCGTCCACCTATCGCAACGTTGGCCTGTCGGTGGCCCTCATCGCCCTCTGGATCCTGTCGATCAACGCCGACCTGAGTGCGCTGCGGTGGTCCGAGACCGCAATCAAGGCGACATACCAGATTGGCGGGTTCGTGCTCACCGGCAGCGTGATCATGCTCGGGCTGCGCACGGATTGGACGGAAGGCGTCTATCTGGGCGCGCTCGGATTCATCGTGCTCCTGTACACCAAGTTCTTTCAATGGTGGTGGGACTGGATGCCGGCGTATCTGTTCTTCCTGATTGTCGGTCTCGTCGCGGTCGGCATGATTTTGGTGCTGCGGCGCGTCCGGGCTCTCGCGACGGTGCTCGCATGATGCGCCGCGTGCTGGTTCCGGTGCTCGTGGTGGCGATCGCGGACGCGGTGATGCTGTTGTCGGCGGCGGCGAACCGGGCGGGGCCGCCGGACGCGCGGGTGACGCTCACCAGCCGCCAACTGGTGTCGGCGCCGGTGTCGGCGCGCAACAGCGCGCGCGAGCTGCGCTGGATGAACGGCGTCGACGCCCTGCACGGCGTGCTGTTCGGCCGGCTGGATGCCGGCACGCTGACGGCGCTCGGCTTCGATTCGCGCCCGGGCACGCGCCAGTTGGGTCGGCGCGTCTTTGCCGCGCTCGAAGTCGACGGCGCGCGACTGCAAATCGTGGACGCGGCGCTCGCCGCCGAGACGTTGCGCCGTTCGCATCCCGATCGCGGCCGTTACATCGTCGCCCGGGCGGTGGCCTACGGTGACGGCCGCATTCGTGCGCTGTTGCCGGAGCTGGTCGTGCCGCGCGCGTTCGTGCACATGCTCGACCGGCCGCCGTACACCGTGACGCTCGCATTTGGACGTCATTACGAGCCGTGGATCGTCGCGATCGATCCCGTTGACACGCCGGCCGTCCGCCAATAGATTCGCTTCCACGAGGGACATCATTTATGAGCCGCACGTTGAACCGGCGCCAGTTCGTACAGACCACTGCGGCCGCCGGCGTCGCCGTGGCCGCCGCACCGAAGAGTCTTTTTGGACAAGCGCCGACGATGATCACGCCGAGCGGCATCACGCCGGTCGTGATCTCGGCCGCCAACGGCAACCACTACAAGAACGGCGGCACGAAGACCTGCGTGGAGACGGCGTTCGGCATGATCACGGGCGGTTCGGACGTGCTCGACGCTCTCATCGCCGGCGTCAACATCGTCGAGCTCGATCCGCTCGACAACAGCGTCGGCTACGGCGGTCTGCCGAATGCCGAGGGGGTCGTGCAGCTGGATTCCTGCTGCATGCACGGCCCGAAAAAGCGCGCGGGCGGCGTGGCGTCGATCGAGGGCGTGCGGACGCCGTCGAAGGTCGCGCAGCTCGTGATGGAGACGACCGACCATCATCTGCTGGTCGGCAAGGGCGCGCAGGACTTCGCGCGAGAGATGGGATTGAAGATCGAAGACGATCTCAACACCGACAAGTCGCGCAGCCTGTGGCTCGAGTGGAAGCGGCGGGTCGATCCCGAGCACTATCTCGATCCGAAAAAGCGCGGCGCCGCCTGGTACCAGGCGGGCCTGCAGATGGTGCGCGAGGGGCTCATCGATCCGGAGCATTACTTCGGCACGATCAATTGCGACGCCGTCAACGCCAAGGGCGAGATCTGCGGCGTGACGACGACGAGCGGGCTGGCGTGGAAGATTCCTGGGCGCGTTGGTGACTCGCCGATTCTGGGCGCCGGGCTGTACGTCGACGGCGACGTCGGCGCGGCGGGATCGACCGGCCGCGGCGAGGCGAATCTCTACAATCTCTGTTCGTTCTTCATCATCGAGGAGATGCGCCGCGGCGCGCACCCCAAGGACGCCGGCATGGCGGCGCTCAGGCGCGTGGCGAAGAACACGGTGGAGAAGCGGCTGCTGGACGACAAGGGCCAGCCGAACTTCGGCCTCAACTTCTACGTACTGAACGCCAAAGGCGAGTACGCCGGCGTGTCGTTCACGCCTTCGACGTACGCGGTCTGCACCGAGCACGGTGCGCAGACGCTCGACACCGAGGCGATGTACCCGGCGCATCCCACGGCGTGACCCCTTACTGCGTGTCGCGGACGACCGCGCCCATGCGCGTGGCGTTGATCAGCCACCGCGAGCCTTCTTTGACCATCACGGCGAAGAACGGCTCGCGGCCTGTCGGCATCTTGAGGCCACCGGCGGACGTCGCCGGCCCCGATTCGACCGTCCCGTCGACCAGCGCCACATCCGGCCGCAGGAGCCGCACCGCGCGCAGCGTCACGTGACGCACGCGCGCGGGCAGTCCCGGAAGTCCCGCCACCCACATCGCTTCGATCTCGGCGCGGCCGTTTCGCAGCTGCGCGTCGGGGACGATGCCTCCGTGATCGGCGTCGATCGTCCAGGCGCTCGCGATCGCGGCGGCGTCCTTCTGGCTCAGCGCCGCGACGAAGCCGTCCCACGTCTGTTGAATCCCCTGGCGGACCGCCGGATCGACTGTCGCGGTTTGCGCCGCGACGCCGGCAGTCATCATGACGGCGAGTCCGAGCGCGATCATCGGTCGCATGTGGCGCCTTTCTGGTAGACGAGGGCTCGTCAGGACTTCTGCCCTGGGATGATGCCGCCCTTGAATTGTCCGTGTCCGTGCTTCGCCGACTGGCCTTTGGGAATGCTCAGCGACTTCCAGTTCGGCCCGGCGAAATGCTTGGCGAGCAGCACGATCTGGCCGACGTGATAGGCCGTGTGGCCCGCCGAGCGATTCAGCGCTTCGATCACCGCGAACCCTTCACCGCGGATGTGAATCGTGCGCGTCGTGTCATCCGGCGCGAGCGCTCCGATGGCGTCGAGCGCCACACGCCAGCCCTCGTTCCACCACCGCATGGCGTCCTCGCGGGACGCGGGGCCGTCCAGCTCGAACTCGCCGTCGCGGTTGCGGTCCGGTTTCTCACCGTCGCTTGTCAGGAAGTCGGTGAATCGCGACTTCAGGTTGCCGCCGACGTGCTTGACGATCACCGCGATGCTGTTGGCGTCGGGGTCGACGAGCGCGTGCAGATCGGCGTCGGCGACCTGGGCCATCGCCCCTTCGCCGAGCGCTTTGTAATTGCGGAACGTGCGCAGCACGTCGCGTAGGTAGACGTTATCCAAGGAGCTGTTTGGCAATGGTCTGCAGCTGCAGGTTCGACGTGCCCTCAT
>ODAK010001487.1_pt1 | contig 25505 bp, 44 predicted proteins | sample 1539591 | NCBI WGS metagenome assembly ODAK01 (sample SAMEA3539303, study PRJEB22396) | soil metagenome | biome: tundra; feature: field; material: soil | place: USA | collected 2010-05 | depth 0.15 m
GGCACGGGTCACTTCCCTCTGTTTTCTGGGTTGCTTGATGGCCCGGCCGGCTCGCCGCCTGGGCGCGTTCGGGACTGTCGGAAATCCCGGTCGTGGGCCCGGGGCGGGAATGGCTAGAAGATGCGGGCGCGTGCGACTGTCGCGCCGGCGGTGACACCACCGGGCTGCGTGCAGCGGCCGATGACCTGGTCGACGGTCCCGGCGGTGTACTTCTTGACGTTCCCGGCGGTCGCGGCGGCCATCAGGAGGTCACCGAAGTCAGCGGCAGCCTCGTAGACGACGTGCATGTCGAACCCGGCGCCGCTGTAGACGGACACGTAGTCGCCGAGCGCGCTGATGTCCAGCAGCGGGTCACCGTAGGCGGTCGTATTGCCCGCCTGGGAGACGATCGGCGACGCGTCGTTCCCGGCGACGCCGAGGATGTTGGTGGCACCCGCCGTGGTGTTGGGGATGACGGTGGTCGAGTTGGCGGTGGTCTTGCAGACGAGCTGGCCGCCGACAACGGCCGAGGAGACCTGGTAACTGGCCGGTCCGCGACTGTAGTGAGGAAGACTTCCAGGCACTGAGATTCACCATCCTTGGTGTGGGCATGAAAAAACCCGCACAAAGGCGGGTGGCTGGATCGTGCGGGGACTAGTTGGAAACGCCGACCGGTTCACCGGTGGCGTCGCGGCGGGTGGTGGCGCGGAGGCTGGACGCCAGCGCGGTTTCCTGCGCGGCGGTCAGGTCAACCACGTCGCCTTTGCGCAGCGGCGGGGTGGTCGCGGTCGCCGCGGTGGTGACGGTGACGACATGGCGGCCCATGGGACTACAGGCCGTACTTGCCGGACGACAGCATCTCGCTGACCAGCGCCTCACGGGCCGCGGTCTTGCCGTCCTCCGCTTCCCGCGCGGCGTCACCGGCGCCGTCGACAGCGGAACCGAGCTCACCGGACAGGTCGAGCATCTTGACGGTGCGGCCGATTTCCTTGAACGCTTCGCGGAGGATCGCGCCAGCGTCAGCGGACTTGCCGTTGGCGAGTTCCACGACGTGGCCCTCGCCTTCGAGCACTGGCCGGCCCAGGTCGAAGATCCGCGGCGGGATGCCGTAGGTGCGGGCGAACACGTCACGCTCGGCCTCGTAGGCGGCGGTGGCGAGCTTCGTGGTGACCCGCTTGAGAGCCATCGCGGTCTCATCCGCGCGGGCGTTGGCCAGACTGATCTGAGTGTTGGCCAGGTCGATCGCGGCCTGCGCCTCAGCGGACAGGGACGTGCCAGCGGGAGCGAGTTCCTTCTCCGGCGCCACCTCGGCCACCGGCTCGGGTGTCTCGGCGTCGAGGGAGGCGACCAGTTCCTCCAGTTGCGCGTCGGTCAGGTCGCCGTCCGTCTCACCCTCGGCGGGCTTCTCCGGTGGTGTCAGGAGCGCCGTGAACTGCTCGTCGGGCAGGTCGAGCAACCGGCTCAGCCGGGCCTCCTGGTCAGTGGACAGAGCCATCTCGTGTTCCTCCGTAGCGGGAGTGCCGGTGTCGGCTGGTGCTTGCTGTGCGGGCTTCTCAGGCGCGTCGGCGCCGGTCTCGGGTGCTTCGTATTCCAGGGCGGTGAGGTCGATGACCACGCCCTCGTCATCGTTGGCGGCGTCTACCGCTTCCCACGGGCGCATGCCGGTGAGGCGGGGGTCGAGGGTGCCCAGGACGTGCTTGAGGGCGCGGGGGAAGAACTTGCCGTCGGCCCGGTCGTAGTCCTCGACGATCTTGGCGGACACGCCGAGGCGCGGATTCTTCTCCAGCAGTTTCCCGCCGTCTTCGCTGGCGGCCAGGATCACGTCGAGACCGTCATCGGTGAGTTCCAGGGCGGCGATCTCGCCACGCCACCGCTCGGGGTCCTCGGTGTGCGTATTGTCCTTGTCGGCGAGCTGGAAACTGACCTGGTCGTACGCGCGATCGTGGAACGCCGCGATGAGGCTTGAGGCGTAGTCCCGCGTGAAGTCGATGACGCGGCCCTTATAGTTGATCTTCGCGAAGGGCAGCAGTTGCTTGCGCCACAGGCGCTTACCTGCCGGCTGGGCATCGCTCTTATCAAACGGGGTGAGCAGCGAGGTCTTCACGCGCCGCCTCCAATCGGTTCTGGCACGATGAGGGGCATGCGAGAGGGAGAGATGTTCACCTGCCCGGACTGCGCGGGCAAGGACTTCGAGATCCGGTACGGCGGCCAGCTTTCGGGTGAGCCACCGACCGTGACCTGTACGGGGTGCCGCAAGACGTGGCGGCTCAGTGCGTCATGGCCGGAGGGCGTAATCCGCCTGACAGAGCCGTGGCCGGAGGATGTGGCCGCCAGCACAAGTCCCGTCGTTATCGGGAATCTTTAGGGCGCCTCCGCCGTATCAGCCAGGGCGCGGAACTCATCCGCCACCAGCCGCAGCGTCTTCGCTGGCCGGGAGACGCCTGGTGCTTCGCTTGCCCCGGCTGACTCAAGGCGGCCAGCCTCGGTCTCAAGAGCGTCAGCACGTTTCCGCAGGGCGGTGATGATCTGCGCACTCATGCCGCAGCCTTCCCGCGCATCGAATCCGCCCGCTTGGCCATCGCCAGCGCCGCCTTCGGGGGCAGCCCCTTCTTCCGCAGCCGGGCGAACACCCTGGCCGCCATGGGTGAGAGGCCCAGTTTCGCGTTCAGCGCCGTCGCCGGCTTGGCTGCGGCAGGCTTCCCGGCGCCCATCGACGTGACCCTCGGCCCGTCTGACGCTGACGCCACAGTGACCGCGAGGTCCACGGCGTTGCGTGGTTCCGCCGTGGCCGTGACACCGCCCTGCTGGGCTGGCGGCAGCTTCCTGGCGGCCAGCTTGTTGTGGTAGGCGATCAGCCCCGCGAGTGCCCCGGACACGCTCGGCGCGGCGGGGAACTTCTTCCCTGACGCGTGCGTCGCCGCCCAGCCGGTCTTCCCGCTGCCGTCCGAGGCCAGCACGCCGACCTTCACGCCCGTCGACCGGTGCGTGATACTCAGCCCCCCGGGACCGGTGCGGGTCACCTGAATGTCTCTCGCCCCCCGTACCATCGGCAGTTTCGCGGGCATGGACAAGGTGATCGCCTCCGTGGTGTTTGATCCCTGGAATGCCCATGTGCCCTTGACGCCGGGTGCGTTCAGTGCGCCGAGTTGCCGTGCCCGCTTGACGATTAGCGCCTTGAGTGCCGGACGCTTCGCCGGATCCAGCCGACCTACCGACCTGATGGCCTTCTTGAGGTAGGCGAGGTCGGGGATAGGTTCCTCGCCGCCCGGCAGCGCCTGACCTTTGGCCGCGAGTGCCTTCCGGCCTGCGGCGCGCTCAGGTGCGGGAGTCTTCACCATCTGCCGCCCCCTGGGTGCTTACAAACCATTCGCCTGCGCGTCGAGACGGCTGGCGGACACGAGCAGCCCCCGGGCGGCGCCGCGCAGTTGCGTGATCTGCCCGTTGAGTCCCGCGATGACCCGGGCTTTCGCCGCACCCTTGACCCCCGCCTTCTTCGTGGTGGTGGTCTTCGGGTTTTTCTGAGCCCTCGTCAGCGCCGCTTTCTTCTTCGCCACCGATGACATGTGCTTCACCGGGGCACCGGAAGCGGTCAGGTTCCCGGCGGCGTACCCGTCACGGAGTTTGGTCAGCGCGGCGGCTTTGGCGAGAATCAGGCGGGCTGCCTGCCGGTCCTCCCACGCTTGCAGCCGCAGAGCCCGGATCCGGGCCACATCAGCGGGCGGTTCCGGCGGTTCCGGTGGGCGCTGCATCGCGGCGCGGGTTTTCACGGTCGCCTGGGTGCTGCCGATGCCTCTCGAGCCGAACTGGCCGCCGTTACGGTGACCGGATGGCACCCGGGGGTGCAGTTGCTCGGTGAACGCCAGGTCCACTCCGGTGGGCTCGCTGGCCAGCTGGCGGTCGTGAGCCTTCTCCCAAGCCCCGTGCGGCGTTGTGGCTGTTCCCACGTACGCCGTCACAGGCTGGCCCTGTGCGGCGGAGGCGAGTGCCCTGCTGTGACCATCGACGGCGAACAGCCGCGCCGATCCGGGGCGCCGGATGAGGACGACCGGCTTGCGCCACCCGGCCATGATCCGCTTGCCCATCACCTGCAGTTTGGCCTTGTCCGCCGCCGCTGCTTTCCAGTCCGTCGCGCCTGTAGTCCGGTCGATCTGGGTTACCGGGACTCTTGTAGGACCCGTCCAGGTGAGCGTGGACACCCAGCCCAGAGCGCCGGGAGGGTAGTCACGGGCCAGCTGGGCGGTGACCTTCGCGGCGATGTCCGTGGCTGGTGGGGCCTTCAGGGAGGCGGACGGGTCTGCGATCAGGGCGGTCATACGAAGCCGCCGCAGTCGGTGCATTTGTGGAAGTCCGCCCATGCCAGGCGCCGGGGACCATCGTCCGTGAGGGTGAAGATCGGGACGCGGACGCCGGACGGGAGCAGGCACTCCCCGCACCAGATACCCGTCTCGGGTGTGCCTGCCGCGAGTTCGACGACGATGGAGCGGCCGTCCTCGCTCAGGTGACCGCCGGGGATCATCGCGGGCATGCTCACCGCCCAGCCAGTAGCGTTGGCGCATGGTAAGAGGACCAGGTGGCTACGGCCGGTACGACGATGACCCGGAGCACGTTGGCTGCCCCTACGCGAAGTCGGACATGTCGCCGTGCATTGCCCGGGATGGGCACCTTGCGCTCGCCGGAATCCCCGAAAGCGGACGCCGAGACTGTGTTGGCTGCGGCCTCACGCCACGGCATCTCATCACGGAACTGGCGGCCGAGTATGAGCCTGCTACGTACGCGACACTCCTGCCCGGCACTTACCGGCGTCGGGATGGGACCGCCCTGGACGAAGATGACCGCTGGGCGGACCTGCTGACGCAATTGGTCCATGTGGCCACCAAGCCGACTACACCCGCGAGCCCTTGATACCCCGTAGTACCGGAGCACCCTTGCGTGGTGGGGACGCCCAGCAGCGGCACAGGCTGTGGACCGCCCCCGGCAGGGCTGGCGCACCCTCAACGACCGGCGGGTCATCGGCATAAAAGTTGCACCCGTTCGCTCGCCGACAGCCCGCCGTGGTCCGCGCGTCCAGCACGGCATTCCATCCCAAAAGGTTCCCGTTCATCTCCGCCATGCCGTCCACGGCTGAACTCGCGGTCATCCGTTTCGTCCCCATCGCCACATGAAGCCCGTAGTACCGCTGCTCAGCCGTGATGGCCGCCTGGATCGCCGGGAACACCGGCAGGCCGTGAGCGTTCGCGTGGGCGACCGCAGCCTGCACCCTCCGTGACGCGCTGAGCATGAACTGGGCGCGTCTTAGTGTGTTCGTCCGTACGGCAAATCGCGTCGCTGGCCCGGTGCCTTCCATGACCGGCAGGGGCATCGACAGGACCAGCGCGATCGTGGCCTTCAGTGCCGCGTACCCGATACCAGCGGCGAGCATGAGGGCCGCGAGGAGGGCGAACACGCCGGCGACCGTGACCGCTGCGGCGAGCGCCGGGATGATGGCCGCGATCAGTTGCGCCTGGGTCGGTGGCGGGGGTTTCTGTTGCTGTTGCTGACCCGGCGGTGCCTGGGTTGTTGCAGCCACGGCTCACCGTCCTACGCTGGGCCAATGACCACGACTGCGCCAGTGCCACAAGACTGGCTGGCGGCGTGGCTTGCCGGGCGCTGCGTCTGCGATGCCGGGCACGCTGGCGGTGGTGAATGCGCCGGACCGGCCACATCCTTCATCACCGGCCCTGGCATCACCGGCCCTGGCCAACCTGTGCCGATGTGCGGGCCATGCCGGGCAGCCCTAGCGGACACATTGCGGCTAGGATGCTGACAGTCCCAGGGCGCGCAAGCGAGTCGGAGAAGCGGTACCAGCAACGAACCGGCTAGGGACGCCGATACTGCGTGGTGCGGGAAGCCTGATCAGTGGACTGCGCGGCGTCAGTCGCCGTAACGGCCCTGGGGCAATGCTTACTTACGGCCATCTTGGGCGCGGATTTTCGCAGCGTGGTTCCGCAGGACCCGGCAGACCGCGGTGAGGATGATGCTGCGCGGCTTCCCGTTGCGCTCAAGGTAAGCGGCGGCACGCTCAAGCGCCCTGGCGTCGTCCTCGTCACCATCCACGGGCACTAGTCACGGCCCTTCGGTGACGGCCTCTAGGATGGCGTGCTCCGTGATGGCCTCATCCGTGCAGGCGTCAGCCGCTGACATCGCTGTCGCGTCACTCGTCCAGTTCGCGTAGATCGAGATGAGCGCCAGGTAGTAGATCGACGCCCTGCCCCACACCGCCGGGGCGAGGAAGTACACGAGGGTCACGACGACGGCGTTCGCCATCCAGAACCGGGCCATGAACCGGTGCATTTTATATTGGGTGCGCGGGTTGCCTTCCAGGTTCCGCAGCAGTGACCGCACCCGAGCGGCCATCACGCTTTCGGGCTGCCGATAGTCGGTGGCTCACTGAACGGCTGGGCCATGTCCTCCGGCAGAGGCTGGCCAGCGGCGTGCCGCAGCGCCTTCTGGGCGATCCTCGTGGCCGCGCTGACACCCCCCGCGAGCTGCCCGATACCCGCCGCCGCACTCTGCGGCATTCCCGGCGGTGCCATCTGCTGAGCCTGCGCCGCCAGGTCCTTCGCCCCCTGCTGGATCACGGCTTCCACCGCGGTGACATCCAAGTTGAGGAAGTTCGCCAGCCGCAGCGAGATGAGGTCCAGCAGGCCCGTTGGCACCTGCAGGGTCGGGGCCACCGCGAGCGCCGAGAACATGGTCACCAGTTGTGTGTCGCTCTCGTCGGACAGCGGGCCGAACTTGAACGACGGGTACGCCGCGCCGGGACCGAAATTCAGGGTCACCAATGGGGCGATCACGTCGTGCGTGATGGCTGATTCCATCTCGGCGGTGACAGCCTGCCTGCTTTTCAGGAAGAAAGCGGACTGGTCCTGGGACAACGCCAATGATCCACGGCCGAGGGAGGCTAGGGAAGAAAGGCCCGTGAAGCCCGCGAGGACGCTGCTGGTCTGCCAGGTTTCGAGGAACGTCAGGGCGGCGTTAAATTCTCCGGCACCCTTGCCGGAGGACTCTAGGATCTCGAATGTCTTCTCGCCCTGAGGTGCCCGGCGGAAGCCGACGACGCCGGATGCCCGCATGCTCGCGATGTCCTCGGCTTTGGCCGTGGCCTCCGTCTGGTCCTGGCCGTAAACGAGGACTTTTGGCAGGCTCTGCTGCTCCAAAAACTGAAGCCAGAGGAAGATCAACTTGAGCTTGGTCTGGTAACTGGTAGCAGTTGTGCGTTGGCATAAAGTCGTTGACCAGGAATAGGCTGTCCCCGGACGCGACTGTTATGCACCTGCACTCGCTGCTACCTGAAGCCTCGATACTGACGATGGTGTTACCGTTGCTTCGTCTGTTACCACCCCCTCCCGCTTCCCAGGCTGCCGCCTTGCGTGGCAGCAGGAACGGGCACTGGCTGGTAAAGATGTCCACCCACATCGTGGTGCGGCTCGGCGTACTGCCCGCCGTGGCAGTGCCACCGAGGGAGCGCACCAGATGCCGCACATTCTGCGCGAGCCGCGACGAGGTCGTGTAGAACCGTACCTGCATGCCAGTGCCGCGGGTAACCGAGCCGTCGGTGTCCATCAGCCCGCGCAGCAGATCAAGCCGCTGCTTCACGGATCCCTGGAAGTACAGTTCTGGGATGAACCGCTCCCGGTTCACGCCAAGTGACACTAGTGCGTCTCTGAACGGGTTTGTGTCGTGCGAGACAACGGGGCAGAACCTGTAGTCGCCGCCCGCGCCGGTTCGGCCGTTACGGACATCGCGCGCACCGGGTGCCTGCACAAGCTTTATGTCTGCCGGTAGCCGATACCGTACTTCGTTAACGATCCATTCATCCGGCTCAAAGCTGGCCAGTTTCGGGCCGTAGCGCCGCACGCCGTGAGCATCCCTCTGGATTGAACCGTCACCGAGCCAGCAGCCAAGGATGTACGGGTCAATGATCAGGTCGCGCTCGGGATACTCGACGGGGGCGCAACCGGGGACCTTGAATCTCCAGAGCGGGTTGGCCGTGTTCCGGCGCAGACCCTCGGTCAGTATCTCCTGCGTTGACAGCACCCGGTACTGACCGTTGCGTGAGGCGTCATTAACCCCCCATAGGTGCTCGGCATCACAGTCAGCGAAAGTCCCGTCACGCAGTGTCACCCTAAACATCTGGCGCATTCCGCGCGGGTATATCGCCGTTACCTGTGTCGGCTGTCCGTTCAGGCCGAAAACCTCGTCACCGACCCGGAGTTCGTCAATTCTTACCGGACCGTCAGGGGTCTGGACATCCGAATCGTTGGCCATAGCCCAGTATGTCAGTTCTAGCTCTGAAATACCAGTCAGCGGCTGCCTATGCTTGCCGTTTATGTAAACGAACGACTTGACCTTTGGTATTTCGACGTAGCCCGGCGTCTTACCCTTTGCCTGGGGCCTTATCTCGCCACCAAACATCCACAATTGCTGGCGGAAACCGTCTTCAGCGGCCGTCTGGGCATTGCGCTTGAGTTCACACGTCGCCGTGGGCCTGAATGCAAGCTTCTCGTAGACGATCTTGCCGTCCGAATCGCGGACTTCCCAGCACTTCTCGTGGAAGCTCATCCGGAAGGTCTGGGAGCTCGTGACCTGCCCGATCACGTCTTGCAGCGGGGTCTTCATCCCGCCCGCCGTGGCCGGGGCCATCAGCACCGAGCGGACCAATTCACACTCGCCGCTGTCGCCCTTAGCCTTCTCGATCGCCCGGGAGGCTTGCCGGATCGGCAGCGTCAGCACGGCCTCAATGGCGGCGGCCTGCCCGTCGCGGCTGAGCATGACCTCAAAATCTCGCGCAGTATAGGTCCCATAATCGAACCGGGTAAGAAGACGTCCCCGCCGGAATATAGGGAAAACATGTGCTGCTGTGCGTCGAACTGAGTGCCAATCTCGCCGCTGAGGATCTGGCTGCGTGTCGCCGGCTTCAAGTCGGGGAACGCCACGATCCGCGCGGTCTGAGGATCCCGGGGTGACATCTTCAAAATCCCCCCCCGCCAGTGGTGAGATCATGCTGGGCATGGACCGGACATGCGTCTGCGAGCGGTGCGGGGCCACTTTCGAGTCGGAGTGGTCAGAAGAGGAAGCGCTCGCGGAGGCGTGTGCGAACTTTGCCCCGGAGTGGCTGGCCGATACGGCTACCGTGTGCGACGCCTGCTACGCACTGTTCATGGCCTGGTACCGCAGCGCCTAGTTGCTCACGCCAACGTGCATTCCCGGCATCCCGCGAAGCACGTTCGCCGGCGTGCAGGTGTCCACCGCTCCGCTCCCGGCGAGTGCGATCTTCCCGGCGGCCAGCAGAACCGCGGCAGCAGCCACAGAGCCCCGGTTGGTAGTTTCCACAGGGAAAGTGTCACCGGCATCGCAGGGCCAGCTCGCGATGCAGGAGATCATCTCCAGGTCTACGAGGGCCGTGTAGAGGACGACGGCCACACTGTCACCCCCCTGTGGTATGAAGTGGTGACCAGTCCAGGGGGGATGGTCGTCATGGCCGCACGTCTCGTTGTCATCGCCGCAGGGGCCGCCGTGCTGCTCGCCGGGTGCGGGACTCCGCCCATGACCCTCGGGCCGTCCCCGCAGCCACCTCCGCCAGCCGTGGCGCCGAAGGTCACACCGGGCCTGGCCCAGTTCCACGACCCCGGGAAGGTCACCTACTCGAAGGGCATCGCCTACTGCGCTGCCCGGGACACGGGCCAGTTGCCCAGCCCGTTCTGCACACCGGGGAGCACCGACCCCGCGGTCACCCAGGCGGACATCGGGTCCACGATCTGCCGCACCGGGTGGACGGCAGCAGTGAGGCCGCCGTCATCGGAGACGGAGCACGCGAAGTTCGCTGTGGCCTACCCGGCGTACGGCCTGCCGGTAACTCTGGTCAGCGAACTGGACCACCTGGTGCCCCTTGAGCTCGGGGGCAGCAACGACATCACTAACCTGTGGCCGGAAGCCGGCAAGGTGCCGAACCCGAAGGACACCGTGGAGAACGCTTTGCGGGCGGCGGTGTGCGCGCGCAAGGTGACGCTGGGGGCCGCTCAGGACGCTATCGCCCGGGACTGGCTGACAGCGGAAGCAGTGCTGCACGTCTAGGCCAGGTCACCGTCCGTTCAGGAGCACTCACTACACTCGTAGCTAACAGTGAGCCGGTGGACTGTACCGCACCCGCCGCAGGTGTAGCTGATGTCCCCCAAGCTGAACGTGCGGTCCCCGTCGATGCTGATCTGGGTGCGCAATCCGCAGCCGCAGACGAACAGCATCTGGTCGCCGTGTGACTCGAAGTCCACGATGCGCTGGCCGGTCACCTGGCTCCCGCCTCTACGGGCTCGCCGCACGCATGGCAGAGACCTTTGTGGATGCGGGACTTCGGGTGCGGTGGGCACTCGCCGTCTGGCTGGCGGAAGGTGACCGCCGGGATGGCCTGCCCGGCTGGCACGTCACGGCTGGCCCGACTCCGTCTCGCGTACTCCAGACGCTCATCGAACGGCCGGTCGCGCAGCGAAGGCTTGGCTTCCGGCGCGACGTTCCGCTGACTGGATGCGACGTGGGCGTCGATGGCGGCGATGGCCTCGTCGGTAGCCGTGCGGCCTTCTGCGGTGGCGAGTTCCCGGATCTCGGCCCAGAGTTCGTCGTCAACCCGGATGTTGCACAGCGTCTTGAGCGGGTGCTCAGCCTTGGGTATGTCACCGCCGGCCCGCCAGGCGTCGATCCTGGCCCTGAGCGCGGCCCTGACTTCTTTGCTCACGTCGCTGCGGTTCTCGTAGGCCAGAGCTTCAAGGGCGGCCTGGCGGTCGCCGGGGAGCTTGACGGTTCGTGATCTGCTGTGTGCCATGCTCACACTATACACGCAGAACGTCGTACGGGCAGGCCGAAATGTAGTATGGTGGGGTCATGAGCGCAAAGAACTGGACCTCAGAAGTACCGGACACGAGCGACATGGCCGAGCCTGTCCGCTGCACCCACAGCGACTGCGGCGAGACCTACGACCTGGCCGCGGTCGCCAGGACCCGGTGCGGTTCCTACGCCATGTGGAACTGCCCGAAATGCGGGAAGCTCGTGGACGACCGTGAGGAAACCATGACGCCCTGGAAGTCCATGAAGGACTACGTCCGGCTGGACCAGTCATGAGCAGCGCCGCCGAGTCCCGCCGGCTGGCAGGTAACCCGTTCCGTGACCCCAGTCCCCGGGAACTGCGCCGGGAGCGCCGGGAGCACGAGGCGACGTGGCGGGGCATGACCCTGGCCGCACGGGACGCCCGGACCGCTGACCTGGAACGCGAACTGGCGGAACTGGACGGCACCGCTAAGCCTGCGCCCGCGCCGGCCCTTCCCGCCGCTCCGCCGCATCGCGCCCCGGCCCGCGATGAACAGGACGAGTACGACGCGATCCTGAACGTGCCGCCCGGCTACTTCTGGGACAAGGAGGGCTACCTGCAACGGGACCCGCCGGAGCGGGAAGCCCTAGCCGTCGCCACCCGCCGCTGCCCGGTGTGCGGGCACGCGCCAGGCTCGCCGTGCCACACGATGACCGGGACGCCGCAGCCGAAGAAGCGCCCGCACCCCAAGCGGGCCGCGCTGGTCCCATGGCCGGCGTTCGTCAAGCAGGGTATGAGTGGGAAGAAGGCGGCATGATCTGCCCATACTGCGGGTGCTTCTTCTGTGTCGATGACCTTAATGACACCCTGCCTGGCACCGACGCAGCGCAGCGCTTTTGCCGCAAGGAGTGCGGAAGGAAGGCCGGGAAGGTATCAGCCCGCCGGCGGCAAAAGCGGCGGCAGTGGAGCAGTGCTAGTTGTGCCCAGAAGATCCGCTACATGGACGAAGGGGAAGCTTTCGCTGCGCTGCAACAGATGCGCCGTAAAACCGGCTACTTTCCCCACTCCAGCGACCCGGGTATCTACGAGTGCCTGATCTGTGACGGATGGCATGTCACATCGCACCAATATTCTAAGCCGTGACGTGGGATGATCCGGAACATGAGCACCAGCCCAGCAGATGCCGTCAGTGGCAAGTCAAGCCTTCAGGTGCTGCTTGACGCAGCCAGCGAGCGCTATCAGGAACACCAGCGCAAAACGGGCGAGAACCTGCCACTCGTGGAGGTGCATCTCGCGGTCGGTGAAGATTGCAGCGCAGGTGCCGGTGTGCGCCTGTATGCGGCACCCCAGCCCTAACTCCACTGCTTCACGTTCGGCCGGTTCCCCTGCCCCACATCGTCCTGCGGGGCGAACGTGTCGAGATCCCACGCACCGGGCTGCCGGGTGGTGTTCTCCCCGTAGTTCCCGGCGATCACGCGTCGGCGGAACAAGGTCTGCGACCCGGCCATCGCGTCGAGTTCCCGCGACTGGGCCCATCTCTTCGCGCCCAGTTTGTAGGGGTCCGGGAAGCCGAGGTCATAGTTCAGGAACGGGGTTGCGGCCCAGCAGAGCGCGTCAAGACGGTCCGGACTTCGCTCCCTGGCCGCTCCCGTGAAAACCGCCATCTGGTCCTCTAGGTCCACATGAGGCCCGTTGACGTGGCGGACCACGCCGCGCTCGTACATGGCGGCGACCGGCTCGGCGCGGGACCGCTTGCCGAGGCTGGCATGCACCTTCATGTACGGGACGAACACACCGAGGTCGCGCATCACCTGCCGCAGAGTCTCAATCAGGAACTCGCCACCGTGGTTCTTCTCGACCACCAGCGTCCCGTGCCACTTCGCCGCGGCGAGCACCGCTTTCTTGAGGAACGGCACCGGCCCGATCCTGCCGCCCCACGACTCGGCCACATACAGCTTGTAGTCCTCGCCCTGGCCTACTACCGCGAACGCCTGCTCGTCGCTCTCCTCGCCGCCGTCTGAGGGGTCAACGCCCACGTAGACGGTGTGCAGGCCCGTGTGCTCCGCGTCGGCGCCGGGGATCTCATCGACCTGGATCGCGTGCAGGAGATCCCGGGTCCAGAGGGCATTTTCCACGTCATCCAGGAGCTCGCCTTCGAGCTCTTGGCGTTCAAGGCGGGTGCCACTGGCGCGGGCGACGATGGCCTCGTAGAACGCGCCGGACAGGTTGGCCAGGTTGTCGACGGTGCGGAGGCGCCTGACGATCACGCCGGGCTCACCGGACAGGAGGCGGCGGATCAGCTTCGCGGCCGGGCGGGAGATCTTCGGCGTCCCGCAGGCGATGATCTTGCTCTCACCGAGGCGCACCGCGTAGGCGATGGACTCATCCCACGCAGTGGCCCACTTCAGCCACAGGCCAATCTCGGAGCAGTAAGCGCCCTTGAGGTTCTTGCCTTGAACCCTCAGCGCGCCGTCGTTCGCCGAGTCAACCCGGATCACATGACCCGAGTGCAAGGTGATCTCACCGTACGTGCGGTAAGCGCTGGCCACCGTCGCGCTCCGGTGCTCCTTGATCTCCGCCATCGACGTGCCCAGCGCCGCCAGGATGCCCGACGGGCCCTCCACACACGTTGTCCACGCCGCCTGGTAGGTCGGGGCGATGATGCCCCAGTCACCCGGGTCGCCCTTGTCCTCCCGGATCAGCTGCGCCAGGCCCTGAGTGCCCGAGCGGGTGTTGTGTGTGGGGATCATGCCCTCGCCTGCGAGGTACATGCTGTGGGGCGAGTCGACGGTCAGGCACCGCATCGGCATAGGGTCGATCAGTTCCGCCGACTTGATCATCCTGTGATAACGCCGCAGGCTTTGTTCGCCGTCAGCCTTGAACTGCCCCGCCTTGCGCGGCAGGCGGAATACGTTGATCGTCGGAGTCCACGTCACACGCCACCGGGGGCCGCAGTCCTTGCCGTACAGCGTGGCGCGGCTTTCGGCGCAGACGGGCTTCTGGCCGAGGCTGCGCGCCAGTTCTACGACCGCCAGCGCGAGCGACTGCTTGGTTGAGCAGAACTCGGCTGCGGCGCCACGGGATGAGGTCGCCCAGCCGCCGTCCGTATCCATGAGTCCTTGCAGGAGGGCAAGCCGCTGTTCTGCCGAGGCTCGCAGATAGGCGGCGGGGACATGCTTGTTTTTGATCAGGCCGAGGGATCTGAGCGCCGAGTGAAGACCCCCGTTTGGGGTCATCCGGCCCGTTACCGGGTCGCGCACACCAGCCCGCCCGCCGATCGGGTAACCAGCGCACGCCGCGCCCTCTTTGCGGAGAGGAGGTCCCGACGCAGGGGCGCCGGCGGCGGCGAGCAGGCCAAGCATGTCCTCTGCGTCGGCATCGGAGATAGTCACAACGCCGGCGGCGGAGCTACCGTCCCCGAGCCATACCCCCAGGACGTACGGGTCTACCGGCAAATCGAGTTCGGGCAGGTCCAGCGGGCCGCACAGCGGGATGCAATGGTTCCGGGCCTGCTGCTTGCCGTTGCAAGCTATGGTCTTGACGATCTCGCCTGTCGTGCGGACCCGCGGTCCTTGCCATTCCGGGTACACCTGCGGATCCCAGCGTGAATGCCCGTGCTTGCGCCGCCACGCTGGCCACTCGGCCGGAAACCGGCGTGTAGCCCCGCCGAGGGAGCGCAGGAGTGCCGTGCGCTCAAGGTGAGTCCAAGTAACCCACTGATGATCGACGCACGCATCAAGAGTCGTGCCGTCAGAGAAGGTCAGCCGGTACGCCTCTTCCGGCATGACGTCGAACGTCGCGGTTACCCGGCAGATGCGCCCCGACTCGTCGAACACCTCATCGCCGACAGCAATTTCGCCCAGAGTCTTCCATCCGGACGGGACTGGGATCATAGTTCTAGAGTCTAGTGCCTTACCGGAGTTGTGGTGATAGATCCCCTCGGCCAGGTAGTTCGCCGGGCCGGGAACAGTGAGGTCGTAGTACGGGCCGGTGCCAGCGGGCGTGATTGTGTAGATCCGCTGCCACGACAAGGTAGCCCCGCACGCCAGCAGGTTCCCCGGAATGAGCGAGCGGGCGAGCCGCCAGCCCACCGGAGTCAGGAATCGGTGCTCACCCGTCACTGTCACCGACTGGCCACCCTCAAGGCAGAACACAAAGAGGTTGGCGGTGCCCTTGCGGAACGGCGCACCAGCCGGAGCGGGCGCTGGGCCGTCCGGATAGAGCGCCAGCACGGTGATCGGCTCACCACGGGCGGCCAGGTCCGCGACCGGGACATGCTCGCCCGTCAGCGGCAGCCAGATCCGCGTCTCCGGGGCGACACACCCACGCCCGCCCTGGTAGTAGAGGATCCGCCAGTCGCCCCCTGGCAGGATCTGGTCAGGTCTGGCGCAGCGGAGCCATGCAAGGTGCGGGTCGGTGCGTTTCCGGGCCTCCGCGCGCAACTGGGCGAGCAGAGCGATCTTCTCAGGCGGGGCGTCGATCTCCGTGCTGACTACGTGCGGCATCGCGGGCCCCTCACGCTGATGTGGCAGCCTTTACGCGCGGGCCGGCGTCTTCACGGCGTAGCGTTAGCGCCATGCAGCCGAGCGTGCCTGTGGATCTCTGGGCTACCAACTGCCCGTTCTGCGGCGAGACGTATGAGGACTGCCGCACGGATGGCTCATGCAAAGAGCGCCGGGACCGGGCCGACAGTGTGGCCGCAGAGGTATATATGGCCCGCTACTCACTAACCCCCGGCTGGCGCCCGCTAGGGGCACCGTGGGTGCTGGACAAGCACCACGTCCTGCCCGGCGAGGAGCCACCCGGCGAGTTCGCGCGGATCTACTACATGGAAAACCTCGACGGCGCTGATTGGGCGGACGCCCCGTGCCCGCGCCGCTGGCACAGGTGCCGCCCGCAGACACGGGGATTCTTCGCCACGTCGGGCTATTCCGAACGGTGCGCCTGTGGCGGAGGGCGACCTGAGCCGTACGGCCCGTGGGTTCGCCGCAATGAGCGAAAGTGTTCCTAAGCTCTGGTCAGGTTGCTCCAGCAGCCCGGGAATCGGGCGAACGTGCGGCATCTCTGGCCTCCGCTTCGGCCATCAGCTTCTTGATCTCCGCGTCGACCGTGTCCTCGCCGATGACCTCGACCCGCTTCTTGGTGGGTGCCTTGATGCCCACTAGGTCCCACCAGGCCACCTCTACCTTCAGGAGCGCCAGCCCGGCCTGCATGCGCAGCGCGTTGTCCACCATTGGCGTGCAGCCGTCCGAGGGGTCCATGACGACCTTGCCGGAATGCAGGGACACCAGACAAGGCCGCGACTGCGCGATCTCCTCGAACAGCCGGCGCAGCGCGTTCAGCCGCTGCGCGGACATCGCGACCAGTTCCGTTGCGTCCTCGCGGAACGCATTCCGGATCCCCCGCTGGACGGCCCTGAACGCCCCTGAGCGGTCCGCATAGCCCATCTCGGTGGCGATCTCAGAGAACTCCAGGCCCTGACGGCGCAAGCCCATAGCGCGCAGATCACGGTCCGCGTCGGCGATCGTTCCCTTGCGTGCCACCGGGTGCCCCCTGACCAGCCGTGAATTTGGTTTTGGGCGAAACGGCATTCCCGTGTGAGTTCCATCCCCGATTACGCGAAATTTCCCTCCGGAACCGACCCCCCGGGCCATCCCATGCGAACGGCCGGAGCTGCCGCGGTGCCATACCCGGGTGTGGAGTGCCGGCCGGGGTGGCAGTCCCCTGACCTGCCCTGTTGACATGTACCTACCGGACCACGTACAGTGAAGGCATGACAACGAACGAGCGGGAACTCACAGACGCTGAGCGGTTCGCGATGGCGGTCGGATGCCCGGTCCACGGGCCTCAGGCGATGGACTACGACGACGACGAGGTGTTCTGCTACCTCTGCCCAGACACCCGGCCCATCGCGGACCGGTCATGAGGCTCACCCTGGCCGCCGCGCTCACTGCCACGGCACTGCTGACCGGGTGTGCGCACACGGTGCCGCAGGCCACGAACAGGGCGCCGCACTGCACCACGGTCACGGTCCGCAGCATCGCGGGGATCTACTGCCAGTCGCTGATGCCCAGTCCCTACCTTGACCCGATCGTCTGAGAGGACACGGACATGAGCCGTTACCAATTCACCGACAGCAACGGGTTCACCGTCTGCGGTGCTGTGACCGCCCGTACCGCCAGCGAGGCGGCCGTGAAGGCTCGCAGCCTGACCGGCCGCAGCGACCTGCTCTGCACTCACCTCAGCGACGACCACAGCGTCACCGGTACCGATGCGATCTTCCACTACGGACCCGACGCGGTCTGACATGCCAGCCACAGAACTAACCGCACTCACAACCAGGCAAGGAGCATGATCACCATGGCACGCAACGAATGCACGGCAGAGCAGGGCACGCAGTGGCAAGAGCGATACGGCGCCGGATACCGGGCCGCGCGTAGCGATGTCCTGTGGAACGCTGACCCGCGGATTGCCCTGGTCGTAATCCCGCCGGAGCTGCCAGGGGAAACGGGCGCTACGTACGTCGCGCGGCATGTCGGCCAAGCCTGGGCGATCGGTTACACGGCCGGATACCGATTCATGCAACGTGCCTGAACGTCCTAGGTGCTCACTTCCGCTCATGTCCCCAGACGTGAGCGTGAAGTGCCCGCTAGGCCAACCGAACCGAGAGGCAAGACCATGATGCCGACATACAGAGTCACCGCGGTTTACCCAGGTGGCCAGGAAGTGACCACCTGGACCAGCGTCCCGGACGGCCTAGCCGCCAGTTACCGGGAAGCGGGAGCGTTCGTCAGCACGAACATGCCGCGCGAGGAAGGTCCCAAGCGCTGAACCGCCCACCGCAGCGCCGTCACTCTCACGGGTGGCGGCGTTCTGGCGTGTACGCAAGGGGGACCGTGCGCGGACAGTCCTGGTAGTGACCCTTGGAGCGCGTATCCGCCCGCTGGAGTGTCCGTTTAGGTGTACGGTGATGTTTGTACGGTTAGGTACGTCATACGATACAGGGGGCAACGACGATGAACATCGGCTACGCACGGTGCAGCACGGACAAGCAAGATCTCGCGGCGCAAGTACAGACGCTCCGCGCGATGGGCGTGCCAGAGGAGAACATCTACAGCGACTACGCCAAGTCGGGCACGAAACTGGTCGGCCGTGACGGACTTGACCGGGCACTAGCCTGCGCGCGCTCAGGGGACACGCTCATGGTCCCGAAGCTTGACCGGCTGGCCAGGTCCGTCCGTGACTTCCACACGCTCATAGACGGCCTCACGAGCCGTGGTGTCACAGTGCAGATAGGCACCATGACCTACGACCCTGACGACCCGATGGGACAACTGCTCATCGGGCAGCTGGCGCTGTTCGCCGAGTTTGAGGCCAGCATGATCCGCATGCGGACACGGGAAGGCATGGCCATAGCGAAGGCCAAGGGTCATCTCCGCGGCAAGCAGCCGAAACTGTCGGCCGCCAAGCGCGCTCACCTGCTCGAGCTCGCTGGCGCTGGCGAGCACAACGTGACCGAGCTCGCGGAGCTGTTCAGCGTCAGCCGTCCCACCGTCTACCGGGAGCTTGCGAAGGCCGCTAGCGCGTAGGTGCGTACTGTCCCCACGTTCTGTGTGCGTCCACACGTTCTGTGTGTACTGTCCGCGTGCCCAGACCCCCTGGGGCTGCGTGCGTTGCCGTAGATGCCGCAACGGGGCTTAGTCCGCCCGTGCCGTTGCCGTGTCTCTCACCAGCCCGTTTAAGGTTCCCGCCTCATTGGCTTGACATGTAGCAATCGGACCAGGTACGGTACAGATATGAGCACGACGGAGCGGGAAACCGGTCCGGACAACTGAACAGCGAGTGCCCGGTTGAGGGTGTGCGTGCGGGCTAGCTGCCCGGTCCCACGGGAAACCTGGGGCTGTCAGGATCGTGAGTCCTGGCCGACTAGCGGGACCAGAAGTAAGCGCAAAACGCCTGGTCGCGATCGGAGCGAGCAAAACAGATGGCCGTCTGCTAACGGCTTCCAGACAGGTGGTGCCCTGCTAGGCACTAGTACCGCTCGTATCCGGCACACGGTGGGGACAACCGCAAGGCCCGGGATCCCCTGACAGGGACCGGAGGGCGAAGCCGAAAGGCCAGCCAATCCCACATGCCGCACGTACAACCCCATCCGGGCACTCGCACAAAGCAGGAAAGCGCACCGGACTCGGTACCCGGTGCGGCCTGGGAAGAATCCCCGCTGGCGGCTTGCCGTCAGGTCCGATGGGGACTGTACCCAGCAAGATCAGGCAGGCGCGTAGGTCCCGGGTGGACGCGTCAGGGTGCCAGGACTAGCCCACCATGCCGGGACCGGTGAACCAGGTTTCACCACTAGGCACGGGAAGGCAGCACGATGAGCAAGACAGAACGCCACGGCAAGCCAGGCGGCATGACGGTCGACACCGATCACGGTGTGTACGACGCGATGCCGTGGCGCGAGTCCGACGATGGGCCAGCCAATGCGCTGCTAACGGTGTTCCGTGACGGTGGGTCCCTCGCCGGGTACGTCACGCGCTGGGGAGGTGCCTACGCGGCTTTCCGCGCGGATGATCGCGGTGTGTGCGGCGCACGGTTCATCACGGTCACGGGAACACTCGCTGGCGCTACTGGCCGCGTGGCCGACCGCGACAGGGGACTGGCGTCATGAGCTACCAGACACGCGAGCAGGCCACGGCGAAACTTGAGCGCTCTGGCAGCACTCCAGCCGAAGCGGCGGCATTGCTCCGTAACGCGCTGGCGCTGTTCCCGCGATCCACGCGGACCAGTCAGCACCTGATCACCGGTTACCGCAAGGGCACGGTCATGGACGCCTGGTACCCGGGTAACCCTGGGATACCGGCGGACCTGTTCACGATCGCTCAGTGGTGACCACCTAGCCGAAACACGCTCACTGGCGGATCAGCTGGGAGTACCAGAGAAGCACCGATGAGAGGAAGCACGATGGCTACATGGTTTGAGATCAAGTTCACTGGCGAGCCGACCGAGGACGATTTCCAGCGGGTCTCCGAACTCGCCTCCGAGGGCTACACGAGCGGTCAGCTCATCAACGGCGACGATGTTCCCTGCGCCGAGTGCCAGAAGATCGGCGACCACGCGCGCACTTGTTCGTACCGGTCACAGGCTAAGCGCCACCGCTAACCGCTGCCTGATCACTCACGGGGCGGCGCGTCCACCTAGGACGTTCTGGCCCGCGGCGGATCAGCCGGAGGAATCCCCCGTCGTCAAGACTGAGAGGAAGTCAAAAGTGAGCCCAGCCAGGCCACCCAAGGGGCCCGATGCCTGGAACGGTCCGCCGCGGGTCGTGTCGCTCTCGGACATCGCCCGCAAGATGGGCAAGCCACGCAACCGCGCCCTGGAGACCATGGCGCGCCGTGACGCGCCACCGGGGAAGCAGACGGCAAGGTGCATGGTCTGGGACGAGGGCGACGTCGACGCATACCTGGCCACTCTGGAGCCGCGGAAAGGGCCGCAGGCTACCTGTGACCGGAACCACCCGATGAAGGAGTCACCTAGCGGGCGGAGGTACTGCCCTACGTGTGACGTACGGCGGCACAAAGAGAAGCGCCAGCGGGACAAAGTCCAGCAAGACGAGCAAGGGAGCGCGAAACCATGATCACCGAAGTCAGCCGTACCTACGAAGTCCGCTACGTGGACAGTTACGGGAAGGTCATGCACACGACCGTGTACCACGACATCAAGGCCGCGCGGGCGGTTCTGGTCCCTAAGAGCAAGGCCGGCGGGCTCACCGCTACTGGCTGGACGATCCACCACGGCAGGAACGGTGACAGCGAAGAGGCTGGCCTGCACGCACCCAGCGACAGTACAGAGAGCGGGAAGTCATGAACGAGGACACAGGCCAGGAAACACGCCCAGCGGGACGGACCATGAATGTGGCTGCGGGCGGTGATGACGCTGACGGCCTGGAACTTGCGGCACTGGATGAGGCGCGCAGGTTCTTCAGTCCAGACGTCCGGCTTGAGATCGTGCCCAGCTACGAGGTGCAGCAGGTGACCGGGGCGTCATTCGAGCCAGCGGCGGCGAACGGTAAGCGGTACTACGCGCATGTGACCGTGCGGGTGGTTGAGCGCTGACCTGCCAGCCGGTGCGTGTGCCACCTGAGACATGTACGGGCTAGTGAGCCAGAAGGCTTGCACAACCAGAGGGAGCGCCAGTACATGACCACCAAGACGTTTCACATCGGGGACATTCTGTCCGTCACCACGAGCAGGCTCGTCTCACCCAGCCACATCGACGGGGTGTACAGCATCCTCAACTGGATGACATGCGACAACCTGTACACCCACCAGCTGCCACGCGCCGCCGATGAGTGCGCGCCGTTTCCCTATGCCAAAACGTGTGGACTGTACACACGAAACGTAGTATGATCGGGGGACAGGGCAAGACGAACCGGGGGCGCAGAAATGACCATCACGACACAGGCGAAAGCAGCCGCGAGACAGGCCATGCGGACGATCCGCGTGTGCCTGCGCGCCACGCGTATCCTCGCCACCTCAAACGAACTGCCGCGCACCCTGCGGATCCTGTTCGTCATCGGATGCGTGCAGATCCCGGTGCTTCCCTTTGACGAAATCGCCATGGCCATCGCGCTCGGGTGGCTGGCCATCTTCCACCGCGCCACACTGCGGGCCGCGTTCGTCACCGCAGCGGCGGCAACGCGATGAACGGCGACGGGGTGGCGTGGTCCGATCTAGGACCCGCCGAGTTCGACAAGCGGCGCATGCCGAAGGGTCACAAGAGCGCGCCAGCGGACCAGGGCGGCCTGTTTTTCATCGCCGTCGCCCCGGTGCCCGCGATGCCCGTGACGATCGCCCCGGAGCTCCCCGGCCAGGGTGACCTGTTCGGCGGGGATGATTCCCGGTGACCGCCGGACTGCTCGAGAGCGGCCTGCGGGGCCTCACCGACGATGAGCTCGCCGCCGCGTACGGCAACGCTGACGACACCCTGCGGGCCGAGCTCGCCGGTGAAGGCGACCGTCGCGACCGGGCCGGGAAAGACTCCGTGCGGAGTAAGGCACGGTGGGCGTCCGTGTCGGGTCAGTGGTTCGACGGGGCGCGGGCAAACTACCTCGCCGCCGAGACCTACTGCCGCGGGTACATGCTCAGCCGCGAAGGGCAGGCCGCGGGGGTTACCGAGTGGTCGCTGTGGTCGGGGCCGGCGAAGCGCGCGGAACGGTACGCCAGCGAGGAACTGCTCAACTTCTGGCTCGAGCACCCGCGGATGACCGTCACTGAGTACGGCGCGGAACTGAGCCGGGACCGCAAGCCAGAGGACTACCCGGCCGAAGTCGCCGGTAACGATGAGCACATTAACGAGGGGAACGTGAGCACCATGACTGCAGCCACAGGGACCGCCGAACAGGAAGCGTTCAGCTACGCCACCGCGTACGCGGACATCCAGCCACTGCCCGCGGACTGGCTCTGGACTGAGCGGATCCCCAAATCTGAGCTGACCATCATGGCCGCGGAGGGCGGCACTGGCAAGGGAATGCTGTGCGTCGATCTGGCCGCCCGGATCACCCGCGGTGGCCTGCTCCCCGGCGACGACGAGGCGGAAACCGCAGGGAACGTGATCCTGGTATCCACTGAGGATGACCCGGCCGTCGTGACTGTGAACCGGCTGCACGCCGCTGGAGCTGACATGTCCCGGGTGTTTGACCTCTCGACCGTAAATGGTGCGACGTTTGAGCTGCCGCTGCACACCGCGGTGCTGCGGCAGGCCATTGACGAGATCGGGAACGTCCGCCTGGTGGTCCTTGACCCGCTCGCCGGTGTCGCGCCGGTGAACCTGGCGTCGGTCGCTAAGGTGCGCGGGATTCTCGGGCCGCTGCGGCAGATCACCCAGGACACAGGAGTCGCCATGGTGATCACCCATCACCTGACGAAAGGCAAGGGCCTCGCGGGCAGCCCCGCTATCCGGGACGGGGTTCGCTCCGTGCTGGTGATCACCCGTGACGCCACCGATGAGGAGATCCGCATCGTCCGGGTCATCAAGTCGAATATGGGCGCCATGCCTGAGGACATCCGCTACCGGACCCCTGAAGGTCCCGAAGGTGTGCGTGTCGAGTACACCTTCGACGTGGGCGCAACCCCGCTGTCTGGCCAGGAACGCATCATGAAGGTCCTCGCCGACGCCGGGGGCACCGTCACCGGGCAAGACGTCGCGCTGAAGGCTGACATGCCGTACAACACCGCACGGGGCCTGCTCGCCAGGCTTGTCACCGCTGGCAAGGTTTTCTCGCCGGGCCGCGGCTCGTTCACGCAAGCGCCGGCGGAGGGTGTAACAAACACGCTGGCTGCGTGACCGGAGGGTGTAACCGGGGAAGTGCCTGGTACACCCTCCGCTTGTACTAAAAAGCGACCGAACTTAACCCCGCATTGGTTCTACGCCGACGACACCCCGGAAATCCGCGCTGAGTTCGCCGAGGTGCCCGTCGTCCCGACGTCGGTCGGCATTCCCCGGGTGGTGTTCGCTCACGAGCGGGCAATGGCCATCATGGTCTCCGACGAGATGCGGCGCCGGCAGGTCATCGACCCCGTGACCAGGATGCTCACGCAGGTCAAGAACACAATGGTGTACTCGTGGTCAGTCGCTTTCTACTCGGCAGTGGTCGCCAACGCGGGAATTCAGACGCTTGCCGTGTCCAATGCGTGGGCGTCCTCGAATGCCACGATCCGCGGGGACATCGCCAATGGCGTATACCTCGTCGAGAATGCCAGCATCACCAGTCCGCTGGGGGTGTCGCAATGGCTAGGCTTCGAAGCCGACACCATGATTATCAACCACGGCACCAAGAACACGTTGCTGCAAAGCTCGTCATTCGCGGCGCCCTACATTGGCGACATCGCCAGCGAATCCCTGCAGTACACCGGTGTCCTTCCCAACAAGATCTTCAACCTCGACGTGATGGTAAGCCGCCAGGTGCCGGCCGGGAATGCGATCATCATGCAGCGCAACATGTGCGGCTTTATTGCGGACGAACTCCCATTCCAGGCCAGTCCTACCTATCGCGATGAGCCTCGGAAGCTAAGCCGGAGCGATGTGCAAAGGGCCTCAGCAATTGGCCTGGACAAGCCCAGTGCAATTGTGTTGCTTTCAGGCGTCTAGGTTTAAACCGGACATAGGGGTATCGAACACCTGCGCGCTTTTGTCTTGCTAGAATGGGACGAAAGGTCCCCGGCACCTGCACTGTCCAGTAACAGGCACCGGGGACGTGGCCACACCTAGCTAGAGGTGCGACACGCATGCAGGATAACCCTGTCAAGTCCCGGCCGCCGTACATGGCCTCCGGGGAGAACCACGGTCGCTGGGTGACGCTAGAAGCCGCTCGCGTCAACACTGACAAGGTCATGTGCCGCTGTACGTGCGGCACGGAAAAACGGGTCGCTGCCTTCAGTCTCAGACAAGGCACATCACAGTCGTGCGGGTGCTTGGTCGGCACGTTCCACGGACTCAGGAAACACCCCGCAGCCAACGGCTGGTACTCAATGATCGCCCGCTGCACCAAGCCTTCGGCCACCGGTTACAGCAACTACGGTGGCCGGGGAATCACGGTCTGCGACAGATGGCAGGGGCCTGACGGCCTTGCGACCTTCATCGCCGACATGTGGCCTAAGCCCAGCGATGGGCACACGCTTGACCGGATAGACAACGACGGCCCGTACTCCCCCGAGAACTGCCAGTGGGCCACCGTATCGGATCAGCAGCGCAACCGGCGGAAGATGATGACCCACGCAACCTACGCCGAGTTGCTGGCAGAGAATGCTCTGCTGCGCGCCGAAGTTGCCCGGCTACGCCAGATGACACCCATAGCCGCCTAACCGACCCGTCCTCCGTGGCGGGCTCCACGTCACGGAGGAGATTCACCATGCCCGCAGCAGCCAAGACCGACCCGCCAGCCGAGACGCCGCCGGAGCCCAAGCCTGAGGCCAAGGTCAAGGCGGGTAGGTGGTTTGCCCTAACTAACCTCAGCCGATCCCGGCCATTCAACAAGGACGGCGATAAGGCAGCCGACATCATCCACACGGGCGAGACGGTGGAGAACTTCACTGACGAGGAGATCCACGGGTTCCTGCACCGCCACAAGCGCCCGGTGATCAGGCCGGCGACGGACAAGGACCCGGCACCGAAAATGACCGCCCGGGACCTGTTCGGCACGCCGCCAGCCCCGCAGCTCGGTGCCCGCCCTGACCCGCCCAAGGACCCTGACCGTACGGTTCTGGGCCTCCCGCTGGGCGCGTCGGTGGTACCCGACTCGGAGCATGCGGGGAACGCACCGGAGGCCAACGACCCGGTGGTGGACATGGGGGGCAACCCGAACGCGGCGAAGGACAGGTCAGCAGGCGGTGCCTGACGATCCTGACGACGACGGGTACGTGTGCGGGGCCTGCGCGAGAAACCAGTGTCACAGGTGCGTGGAAGCCGCGTGCGTGTGCTGTCAGGGCGGAACTTCCGGCAGGTAGGAGGCCACCATGCCCGTGTTGTATTGCCAGCCCAGCGACATCAAGGACAACGTGGCGGGCACCGACGGCGGGACAGGCACATGCGCCGCGCTTTTGGATGACCAGCTCACAGCCGCCATAGCCAAGGCTTCGGCCAAGGTCAGCGCGTATGCCGGCACAGCGTGGATGACGGACGTGAACACCCCGGTGGT
>ODAK010001491.1_pt1 | contig 25451 bp, 28 predicted proteins | sample 1539591 | NCBI WGS metagenome assembly ODAK01 (sample SAMEA3539303, study PRJEB22396) | soil metagenome | biome: tundra; feature: field; material: soil | place: USA | collected 2010-05 | depth 0.15 m
GGCATAAGCCAGCAGATTTACAGTCTGCCCCCGTTGGCCGCTTGGGTACCCCTCCCTAAAATGAGCCGCGTATTTTGCGGCGCGACTGCCCCAGTGTCAATGTCAACTCCGGCCTTATTTCGCCGGGCACGGGCTCAAGCATGCCGGCGAGCGCCGGACCGCAATTCATCCCTACGACACCGGCACCCGATTAATGGCGCACCCAGCGGGAAACGCGGCGTGCATTGCCGGATTTCGATCCCAAAAACAATCTTTAGATATATTTTAAAATAGTAGAATCCGCACATGCCTTCGCGCAAACACCATTCCCTCAGGAGGCATCATGGCGCTCGCGGGCCGGCGGCGCATTTAGGCCAAGGCTTCGCGCAGGGCGGCCTCGGCGGACGGGCGTTCGCCATGGGGCGCAAATTGGCCTCTGCCGAATTGCAGTTGTTGGTGCTGAGGTTGCTTGCGGACGAGCCCTGCCATGGCTACCAAATCATCAAGGCCTTGGGTGAACGCTCCAACGGTTTCTACGTGCCCAGCCCCGGGATGATCTACCCGGCGCTGACCCATCTGTGGGAACTCGGACACGCGTCGGTGCAGACCGACGCAAATCGCAAGCGCTACCTCATCACCGACGCCGGCCGGCGGTACTTGGAGAAGCACCGCCGCGCTGCCGAGGCGCTGCTTGCCCAATTCGATCAGGTCGCGGTGCGGATGGAGCGCGTGCGGCGCGCATTGGACCCGGAAGCAGTGGCCGACGAACCCGACCGCGTGCCGCAGCGCCGCGATTCGAGAGAATTGCTGCGCGCGCGCCAGGATCTCAAATTGGCGCTCGCCGACAAATGGGATGACTCACGCGAAGAGCAGCGGCGCATCGCGGAGATTTTGCAACGCGCCGCCGCGGACATCGCCGCCAAGGAACCTCGCCGGTGAGGCGCCGGCTTTGGGTCTCTCGCAGAGGGCGGCCGCACGCGTCAATCGAGTCGCAGATCGAGCTCCAGGTAGAGCGCATCGGGCGAAGGGTTTTGATAATTGGCGGCGGTCTCGTGAAATCCCAATGATTCGTACAAATTGCGGGCTGCAATCATCCCGGCGAGAGTGTCCAATACCATGTTCACGTACCCTAGCGCGCGCGCCCTTGCAATCAAGCTTTCCGCGATGAGACGGCCGAGTGCCGCGCCGCGCGCATCGGCTCGCACGTAAAGCCGCTTCATCTCGCAGGTATCCGCGGACAGGCGGCGCAATGCGCCGCAACCGACGAAGGCAGCGCCGCGCCGGGCGAGCAGCAGACATCCGGCCGGCGGCCCGTAGCGCTCCTCGAGTTGATCCAGTTCCGCTGCAAAGCCCTGAAAACAAAGATCAATCTTCAATTCCGCGGCATATTCCTCGAACAGCGCGCGGGCGGTCGCGAAGTCCGCCGCAGCGGCGGCTTCGAGAAGCTCCACCCCATCGCGCGAGCGCATGCGGCTAGCGGCGGCATTGCGATTTGCGTTCATCTTCGTCGGCGAAAATCGCCCCCCCCCTAGAACTTCAGCGATACCCTCAAACCCGGATTGGCGTCATCGAGGATCAGGCGCGCGCCGTGCAGCTTGGTGACCGCGGCCACCAGCGACAAACCGAGACCGGATCCGGGAAATTTGCGCGCTTGGTCGAGACGTACGCGTCTGCCGAGGACGATCTCGCGCTTGTCGGCGGGTATTCCCGGCCCATTATCCTCGACGACGACCTCCGGCTCGGCGCTCGGGCCTTGCAGCAGCACCCGGATGCGTCCGCCGTCGGGCGTGAATTTGATGGCGTTGTCGAGCAGGTTGGCGAGCGCCTGCGCCAATAGCTGCCGGCTGCCTTGCACCTGCGCACCGGGCGCCACGGCGCTGCGCAATTCGATGCCGCGCTCTTCGCACACCGGAGCGTACAGCTCCGCGATGCTCGCGACCAATTCGGACAAGTCGACCGGTTCGCGGGCCACCGTGCCGGTTTCGGCGAGCGCAATGCGCAGCAGCGCATCGAGAGTGCCGCGCATGCGGTCGACCTCGGTGCTGACACTCTCCAGTATGCGCCGCTCGTTTGAACCCGGCACAAGCTGGCTCATCGCACCTTCTGCGGTCGACTGCAAACGATTGAGCGGGGTGCGCAGGTCGTGCGCCGCGCTGTCGAGCACCGTGCGCATACCGAGCGTTAGCTGCTCGATCTTGTCGAGCATGCTGTTGATTTCACGCGCCAGCGTATTGATTTCGTCGTCCGCATCGCGCACCGGCAGGCGCTGCGAGAGATCGCCACGCATGATTTGGGTCGCCACCGCCGAGATCGCGCCGGCCTGCGCCAGAATGCGCCGGCCCATCCAGAAGCCCCCGCCCAGACCGAGCAGCAAGGTCAACACGACGGCGATAATCAAGCCGCGCATCATGAGGTTCTTGACGTCCTGCCGCTCCTGCACGTCGTGTCCGACCAACATGCGATAGCCGCCCGGCAATGGAAACCGCCGCGCACGCATCTCGTGTTGGCGGGTTTCGTCGCCGAACGGCACCGACACCTTGAATTGAATCCATTTGCCCTCGTCGGCGTCGATTTTCGGCCACGCCGGCACGTTGCCGGCGACCGGACGCAGCTGCGGATCGACCATGAGGTAGACCGCGCCGCGCACATCCTGGTCCTGCGACCGCTGTTCGATCAATTCGATGAAATCGCTGCGCGACAGCACCAAGACCTGTTCTCGCAGGCCCTGCACCTCGGCCTCGATGAGGTTGTCGGTGCTGCCATCGACCACTCGCGACACCGCGAAGTCCACCGCCCCGAGCAGCACCGCCGCACCGCAGGCGAAAACGATCGAGTACACGATGGCGATGCGAAACGGGGAGGTATCGAGCACCCCGAGAAACCGCTGTTCGGGGCCCACGGCGCGTCGCGGCGAGTCACTCACTATTCGTCTTCGCGCAGACTGTAGCCGGCACCGCGCACCGTGTGCAGCAGCGGCTTTTCGAAGTCCTTGTCGATCGCTTGGCGCAGTCGGCTGATATGCACGTCGATCACGTTGGTTTGCGGGTCGAAATGGTAATCCCAGACGCCTTCGAGCAGCATCGTGCGGGTCACCACCTGCCCGCTGTGACGCATCATGAATTCAAGCAGCTGGAACTCGCGGGCCGTGAGTTCGATTTTCTTGCCGTTGCGCATCACGCGTCGGGTCATTCGATCGAGCTCGAGATCGGCCAATTTCAATTTGGTATTGGCTTCCGCGCCGCCCGAGTCGCCGCGCCGGGCAAGCGCGTCGATTCGCGCCAGCAATTCGGCCATATGGTAAGGCTTGGTCAGATAATCGTCGCCGCCGGCGCGCAGGCCGGTGATGCGATCATCGACATCGCCCAGTGCGCTCAAGATCAGGACCGGCAGCTTGCGGCCCGTTGCCCGCAGCGATTGCACCAGGGCGAGCCCGTCGAGCTTCGGCAGCATTCGGTCGACGATGGCCAAATCCACCGCGATCGAGGAGGCCAGGTGCAGACCCGCGATGCCGTCCGCCGCGGCATCCACCGTGTGGCCCGCCTCGCGCAAGGCCTTCGCCAGATAGTCGCGCGCGATATCGTCATCTTCAACAATCAGAATGTGCATGGCCTGATATCTTACAGACGTTGAACCGTTGTTTGTCGGCACTGTAGGCTTCGCCGCCCGGGGGTGGCTCAGGCGAGCCTAGCCCAGGGAAATGGAGCCCAATTTATGACGCCCAAGGCCATCTCGCAAATCGGCACCGCGCTGATTGCAATCATTTGGCTGGCGGCGCCGGCGCAAGGCAAAGAGGAGCCCTTGTGGGAATACGGGTTAGGGCTGGGTGCGTTGGGCTATGCGGATTATCGAGGCGCGAATACTTCCCACGTCTATCCGGTTCCGGTGCCCTACTTGGTCTACAATGGACCGTTCTTGAAGTCAGACAAGGACGGCCTGCACGGCAAGCTGTTCAACCGCGAATGGGTCGAGTTGAGCTTGAGCTTCGACGCCACCATGCCGGTGAGCAACGATCGAACCCGCAACTCATTGACGGAACTGAGACCCACGGTCGAGGCGGGAATCTCGCTCGATTTTCATTTATGGCGCAGCGCTGATGCGCGCACCAGGATTGATTTCAAGGTGCCGGTGCGCCAGGCGTTTACTTTACAATTTCCGCCGCAGCCGATCGGATGGACGCTCACACCCGGGTTCAAACTGAATATCGCCGATGCGTTCGGACACGCCGGCTTGGAGGCGGGATTGTTCGCCGGCCCATTATTCGCCAACCGGCATTACAATGATTATTTCTATTCGGTGACGCCGCAGGAAGCGACTGAGTCGCGGCCGGCATATCAGGCAACCGGCGGTTATGCGGGAACCCAGTTCGTCGCCGACCTGACGAAGCGCTACCCCAAGTATTGGGTGGGCGGATTCGTGCGCTACGATACGCTCGCGGGTGCGGTTTTCGCCGAAAGCCCGTTGGTGCGGCGCGAAAATTACTGGGCCGCGGGCGTCGTCTTTGCCTGGATGATCGGCCGATCCTCGCAAATGGTCGAAGTCGCCCCCTGAAGCGCCGCATGACCGATCGCTCCACGACGCATCTTGTGCTCATTCCGAGTTACAACCCCGGGCCGAAGGTGTACGAGACGGTGCTCGCCGCTCTTGAGCAATGGACCCCCGTGTGGGTGGTCGTCGACGGCAGCACCGACGGTTCGGCCGAAGGCTTGTCGGCGTGGTGGTGCGGCTGTGTTGGGGGGTATTGAACCCATCAATATTCCGGCGCCGGTGCGCTATTTTCGATGCAACCAAGGCGGCGTCTCGCACTTCAACTACTGGCGGGACAATGCGCTGCTGGTTTGGATGCACGCGCGGCTGCTAGGGGGCTACTTGCTGCGCCTGCCGCTGCTGGCGGCGCGCCGCGCGCACCGCCGGAAGCGCCCCCGCCGAGCGACTTAGTTGCCGCACCGGCCGACACCTATATAATGGGTTCCTCGGCATATCGATGCCCGCAGCAACGTAACCCTAACAGCAAGCCTAGCCTATGCCCGACAAAGCGTCGCTCTTGCAACAGTCGGCGCCGCCGGTCGATGTCGATCTGGAGCGCGAAATTGCAGCGCTTTTCGTCCAGGCGTTGAATCTGGAGATCGCACCTCAGGACATCGATCCCGAAGCGCCCTTGTACGGCGCTGGACTCGGGCTCGATTCGATCGACATTCTGGAGGCCGCGCTGATCCTATCCAAGCAATACGGCATTCAATTGCGGGCGGACAGCCCGGAAAACCACCAGATCTTTCGTTCGCTGAGGCACTTGGCAGGGTACGTTGCGGCACGGAGAACCAAGTGATCCTGCGCCGAGGCGCCATGCGGGCGCCCGCGACACAGGCGCGGGGTCGGCCGACGAGTGGCATGGTCAGCTGACGTCCCGCGACATATGCAGTACGCGGCTGGTAAGGCCGCGGATCACGTGAAGCCGCTGCTGTCCCACGAGTCCCCCGCCTCGGTGGTGGCCTATCGCGGCGGCCGCGCCATCCAGGCGCAGCAATTCCTCGCTGATGCGCGGCAGTTGGCCGAGCGTATGCCAAGCGGTAAGCACGTGCTCAATGCTTGCGTCGATCGATACCACTTTGCGGTCGGACTCGCCGCCGGTCTCATGTCGGACAAAGCGAGTCTGTTGCCTTCCACCTACGCGCCGGAATTCGTCAGACAACTCGCTCAATTCGCGCCGGATGCGTTCGTTTTGACCGACCAGGCACACTGCGACATCGATCTGCCTCGCTTCCGCTATCCTCGCGATCTCGGCGAGCGCAACCCGCGGTGCGCGGCGGTTGGTCCGCGCGGCACGGCGCCCTATTGCGTGCCGCAAATTCCACAGGAACAGGTCGCGGCGATCGTATTCACCTCCGGATCGACCGGCACGCCCCTGCCCTACCAGAAGAGCTGGGGCCGACTCACGCGCTGCGTGCGCGATGGCGCATCGCGGCTCGGGCTGCTCGACGGCAGAGCACACACCCTGATCGGCACGGTCCCTGCGCAACACATGTATGGCCTTGAATCGACCGTGCTGCTGGCTCTGCAGAGCGGTAATGCGTTCGCCGCCGAACGTCCGTTTTTTCCCGCCGATATTTGCGCCGCGATCGCCGCCGCGCGGCGGCCGCGAGCGCTGGTGTCGACTCCCATCCACCTGCGCACGCTGCTTGCCGCCGGCCTCGACTTGCCGCCGCTGGATCTGATCGTTTGCGCCACCGCTCCCCTCTCCCAGGAACTCGCACGCGAAGCGGAGCATGGATTCAAGACCCGCCTGCTCGAGATTTACGGATCCACCGAGACCGGACAAATCGCCACACGCCGCACTGCCGACTCCGCGGTCTGGCATTTGTGGCCGGGCGTGCGCCTGCGTTCAGATCATGGGCAGGTGTACGCGGAAGGCGGGCACCTCGAGCAATCGACGCCCATGTGCGACGTGCTCGAGATCACCGGCGAGGATGAGTTTCTGCTGCACGGTCGGACCGCGGACTTGGTGAATATCGCGGGCAAGCGCAGCTCCTTTGGGTATTTGAACGCTCAGTTGATCGCCATTCCCGGCGTGATCGATGGTGCGTTTTTCCTGCGCAGCGCCGCCGATCTCGACGGCGGCCTCACCGGCGTCGCGCGCCTGGCGGCCGCGGTGGTCGCTCCCGGCCTTGACGCCGGCACGCTCCTCGAGCATTTGCGACAACGCATCGATCCTGTGTTCCTGCCGCGACCGCTGCTGATGGTCGAGCGGCTGCCGCGCAACGCCACGGGCAAGCTTCCGTTGCAGGCGCTGCAGGCGCTGTGCGATCGTGATTCGCCTGAGCCCGGCTCGCCGCAGGGCTCATCGTGAACTCGAAGCGGGCACTTCGGATTGCGCTCGACCATCCGGCATTCGCGGGACACTTTCCCGGAAATCCGATTCTCCCGGGGGTCGTCGTGTTGGACGAGGCACTGCGCGCCATCGAAGTCGACCTGGGTCTCGATCTGCGGCAATGGCAAATTGCCGCCGCCAAGTTTCTCGGGTTTGTCCGCCCCGGCGAGACGCTCACGATTGAACACACATCGCCCGAAAGCGGCCTGATCCGATTCACGGTGCGCGCCGCGGACCGCGCGGCTCTCACCGGCACGTTATCCCGGACGGCGGCGGGCGGCACGTGAAGACGCAGCAAGCCGAGTGGCTTGCCGTCCGCGAACGCGGCAGCATCCTGTTGTTGCGATCCATGGTTTTTGTCTCGCTGCGCGTCGGCCGCACGCTGAGCCGCGGCCTGCTGTACGGCATCGCGGTGTATTTCTTTCTGTTCGCACCCAGCGCACGGCGCCATTCGCGTCGCTACTTGAGGCTTGCCTTGGGCCGCAGTCCGAGCGTCAAAGACCGCTTCCGGCACATTTTGTATTTCGCCACCTGCATCCACGATCGCGTGTTCCTCCTCAACGAACAATACGATCGATTCCAGATTACGATCGAGGGCGAGTCGCTGGTGCGCGCGCAGCTCGACGCCGGTTCGGGAGCGTTTCTCCTGGGTGCACACCTGGGCAGCTTCGAATTGATGCGAAGCGTCGGTCGGCGCCAGCGCGGACTGCATGTGTCGATGGCCATGTATGAGCGCAATGCGCAAAAAATGAACACCGTGTTCGCTGCGATCAACCCCGCCGCAAATCCCGACATCATCGCATTGGGTGAAATCGATGCCATGCTGCGCATCGCCGAACGTCTGGATCGCGGCGCGTTCGTCGGCGTGCTCGGCGATCGAACCCTCGGCGAGGAAGCGGTGCAGGCGGTAACGGTGCTCGGCGAGCGCGCCTACCTGCCGGTGGGACCCATGCGGGCTGCCGCCGTGCTGCGCCGTCCGGTGGTTTTCATGGCCGGCTTGTACCGCGGCAAGAACCACTACCACGTGGTCTTTGCGCAAGTTGCGGATTTTTCCGCGATTCCGGCCGGCGGCCGCGATGCGGCGGTGCGCGCGGCGATCGATCGCTATGCGGCATTGCTTGACCGCTACTGCCGCACGGATCCTTACAATTGGTTCAATTTCTTCGATTTCTGGCGCGAGCGAACCGCCGCCCCGGGTGCTTGACGATGCGGCGCGCGATCGGCATCGGGCTGTTGGTGCTGTGGGGCGCCGCCGCACGCGCCGCCCCCGATAATCTCGATGAACTGCTGCACTTGTTGGGGACGCGTCACCACGGACAGGCGGACTTCGTCGAACAACACTTTCTGGCGCTGCTGTCGCGCCCGGTCGAGTCCTCCGGCGAATTGCTCTACGACGCGCCGGATCGGCTCGAGAAGCGCACGCTGGAGCCGCGGCCGGAAAGCTTGATGCTCGCGGGCGACGTGTTGAGCATTCGCCGCGGCGGTCACCGCCATGTGCTCGACCTCAAAGCGCATCCGCAGATTCTGCCGTTCGTCGAAAGCATCCGCGCAACCCTGGCGGGCGACCGGGAGGCGCTCGAACGCAATTTCCGCGTCGAATATGCCGGCGATCTCGAGCGCTGGACGCTGACGCTCGTGCCGCGGGAGAGCCAAGTCGCCGCAACCATCTCCCAAGTGCGCATCGACGGCTCCCGGGAGCACTTGCGCCACGTGGAAATCCACCAAAGGGACGGAGACCGTTCGCTCATGACCCTGCGCGATCATTCGGGCCCATGACCGCACGGCGCGCCCGCGTGATCGCCGCCTGGTTGACCTGCATCGCGCTGGCGGCGGTCATCGTGGCGCGCGGCCGCTACGTCACCGACATGTCGGCCTTTCTGCCGGCAAAACCGACACCGATGCAGCGCTTGCTGGTCGATCAACTGCGCGAAGGCCCCGCCTCGCGCGTGATCCTCATTGCGCTCGAGCGCGGCGATATCGGGATTCGCGCGCAGATCTCCGTCGCGATGGCGCGCGGCTTGCGCCTCGACCGCGAGTTTACCGGCATCGAGAATGGCGAACCGATCACCGCGGAACGCGACCGCGAGTTCCTATTCCAACACCGTTATCTTTTGAGCGAAACCGTCACCGCGCAACGTTTCTCCGCAGCCGGCCTCAAGGGTGCGATCGCGGAGACCATCGCGGGCCTGGCGTCGCCCGAAGGATTGATGCTCAAGTCCCTCGTGCCGCACGACCCCACCGGCGAGATGCTGCAGATCATCGACCAAATGTCGCGCATGGCGCGGCCCGAGACCCATGAAGGCGTCTGGGTCTCGGCCGATGGCGAGCGCACCCTGTTGGTCGCGCAAACCGCCGCGGCCGGATCCGATACCGATGCGCAGGAACTTGCACTGGGCGCAATCCGCCGCGCGTTCGCTGCGGCATGCCGCGAGTTCGCGGCACCCGACACCGCGGCATCCGAGGCTGCAGGACCGCCGCCGTGCCAGGTGCAAATGAACTTGAGCGGTCCCGCCGTGTTTGCGGTGGCGGCGCGGGCGAAAATACAACATGCCGCGGTGCGCCTGTCGATCGCGAGCAGCGCGCTCGTTGTCGCGCTCTTGTTCGTGGTATATCGATCGTCGCTGATGCTGGTCCTGGGGCTCCTGCCGGTGGCCACCGGCGCCTTGACCGGGATCGCGGTGGTCGCGCTGGGCTTTGGCGCCGTGCACGGCCTGACCTTGGGATTTGGCATCACCTTGATCGGCGAGTCGGTCGATTACTCGATCTACTTTTTCACTCAATCGGCGACCGGCGCCTTGAACAGAGCGTCGCCGCACTCGTGGCAGCGGCGGCAGTGGCCCATCGTACGGCTCGGCATGCTTGCCTCGGTGTTCGGCTTTGCCTCGCTGCTGCCGTCCGGCTTTCCGGGTCTGGCGCAGTTAGGCGTTTATTCGATCGGCGGCTTGATCGCCGCTGCGGCCGTGACGCGCTTCGTCTTGCCGGAACTGCTGCCCCGCCTCATCGCGATCCGCGATATCACGCCCTGGGGCTCACGTCTCGAGCACCTGCTGCGTCCCATGCGCCGCATGAGCGGTGCGGCGCTTTGGGGCATGGCCCTCGCAACCGCCGGCATTGCGGTGTTTTTGCTGTACCAGCAGCGCGATACGTTGTGGAATCGGGAACTGTCCAGCCTGAGCCCGATACCGCTCTCGGACCAACGCTACGACGCCAAACTGCGCGGCGATCTGGGGCAAGCGAGCGCGCTCGATCTGGTGGTCATCTCGGGGCTGGATCTGGAATCGGTGCTGCGCGGCGCGGAGCGTGCCGCCCGCTCGTTGGCACCGTTGATTGACGAGAAAGTCATCGGCGGCTTCGACAGTCCCGCGAGCTATCTACCCAGCCTCGCCACTCAAGCAGCGCGGCGCGACAGCCTGCCGGAGCCTTCGGTCTTGCGCGACAACCTTGCCAAGGCCACTGCCGGTCTCGCCATACGTAGCGAGCAACTGGCGCCGTTCCTCGATGACGTCGAGTCGGCGCGGCGCGGCGCGTTGATCACGCCGCAGGACTTGCGCGGCACCTCGCTCGCCGCCGGATTCGGCGCGCTGGTCCTGCATCAGCGGGATCGATGGAATGCGCTGCTGCCGCTGCACTCGGCCGACGCAGCCGCGCCCGATATCGACCTCGCGCGAGTCAAGCAGGCCCTGGACGGCGCCGGATCGAGCGATGCGCAACTCCTTGATCTCAAGCGCGAGTCCGATGCGCTCTACAGGAGCTATCTGCACGAGGCGATCCGCTTGTCGCTTGCCGGGCTGGCGGCGATCGTCGCGCTGCTCTGGGTCGCATTGCGCTCACCCGTGCGCGCCGCGCGCGTGTTGGCGCCGCTCATCCTGGCGGTGCTCTGCGTCGCTGCCGCCTTGAGCTTGTGCGCAAGACAGCTGACCATACTGCACTTGGTGGGCATGCTGCTGATCGTCGCCGTGGGCTCCAATTACGCCTTGTTCTTCGACGCGCCGGGGCACGGGGACGGCAACGACGCGCTGATCTTGGCGTCATTGAGTATCGCGAATGTGAGTACCGTGATCGGATTCGGCCTACTGTCCTTCTCCGGGGTGCCGGTGCTCGAAGATCTGGGCATGACGGTTGCGCCGGGAGCCCTGCTCGCTCTGCTGTTCGCCGCGGTGCTTACACCGAGGCGGCGGCCCGACCGCTGGTCGGGCGCAAAACCGTGACTCGGTATGACAACGACGGCTACCATGACGTGCCCCACAAAGGGGACAAAACACCCATCCATTCCCATCCTACGACGGTGGTGTATGTGCTCAATGGGGGTCGGGTCAAATACACGATGCCCGACGGCGGCGTAAAGATCGTAGATTTGAAGACCGGCGAAGCGTTGATACGGCCGCGGGTCACGCATACGGATGAAGCACTCGATGACGTGGAAGCTATACTGGTGGAAATCAAGCAGTAGGAGACCCCGGCGCCATCGCGACTGCCGTGTCCGAACTCGATCCTTGATCGACAGCGCGAGATATCGGCATGCGCGCCGCCGGGACGCTGAACGCCACGGCGCTGCGCGACATGGCGGAGCTGCTGCGATTGCGCGATGGCGATCGCGTGGCATGAGTCGCGGGTCCGAGGACTTAAGCCATGGTCTGCCACAATCAAAATAGTAGAGCAACGAGAAACCCCTTGAAATTTCGCACCGCGGTACTGGTCCCAATCGTCCTCGGATTCGCCGTCAACAGCGTCCTTGCAAAGGATCCGGCGCTGCTGTCGCTCGACATGGAGCACTTCCGGGATACCGCAATCGTCAAGATCGATCCCGCCGATGCCGTTGCGACCATTACCACCGAGAACGGCTACCTCGAGCATACCGGTCCGATGCGCATGGTATGGAACGACGAGTTTCTGAGGGGTGTGATCGACAAAAGGACGGGGCAGAAGTCGTTCCAGGTCTACGCATCGATCATCTACAAAGGAAACCTGCGATCCTTCGCGACCGCGACTTATCAAGCGGCGGGCGCGACGCAGTCGGTACCGGTGACTGCGTTGAGCAACGAGGTGACGAATTGCGCCGTTGGCGATTGCACCTACACCGAGCGCATCGCATTCCCCGTCGACGAGGAATTATTGCGCCAGCTCGTCGCCGCCTATGTTCCGGGTAGACCGGCACTGTGGCGTTTCAAGGTCATCGCCAAATCCGGCCCCGCCTACTCCGGGAAATTATCGAATGCGGAGATCGCGGGCTTTCTCGCCAAGGTCGATGAGTACACCGGTGCGCTTCCTGTCTCAATCGAGAATACCGCCAACGCGTCGCTCAAGCTCGACTTCGGCGTCGGCGGCATGCCGGTTGCGGCGACGCAAGAACAGCCGAACCGAGCGGGTGTCCTGATCGTCGCGGTCAATCACGGCTCGGTCGCGCACAGAGCCGGAGTCATCGTCGGCGACATTCTGTTCGAATTCGATGGTCATCCGATCAAGACGCCTGCAGATCTCGAGGCTGCCGTAGCCGCATGCGCCGCGAAATCGGTCATTGCAATCAAGCTCTACCGCGGCACCGAAACCATGGCGGTGACGGCTCAATTTTAGCGACCGGCTCCGGCCGGCGGCGGACTCCGATGAGTGGCCGCAGTTGCGAAAGCAAACGAGACGATCTAGGTCGCAGCGCTCGCCTGCACTTTGCCCGTTGACAGCTCGTAGATCGCGCCGACTACTCTGACGCGCCCGGCCTGAACCGCTTCCGCAATGATCGGTTGCGCGGTGGCAACGCGCGAGACGTTGTACTGCACATTGGTCGCTACCGCGCGATTGGCGAGATCCGCACCCCCTTCGCTGACGGCCTTTTCAACGCCCGGACGTACGGCATCGACAATGTCCCAGATATGTCCCGGCAAAGAGGCATGGCCCTGCAATGCGCTGATCGTGGATTTGACGGCACCGCATTCGGTGTGGCCCAGCACCATGATCAGCGGCACATTGAGGACGGCGACGGCATATTCGAGACTCGCCAGACTGCTGCTGCTCAGGTAATTTCCTGCGACGCGGATAACAAACAGATCGCCGGGTCCTTGATCGAAAATCAGTTCCGGTGCCACGCGCGAATCTGCGCAGCTCAGAAATGCCGCGATTGGATACTGCGCCTTGACGCGCGCCGATCGGCCTACGGAAAAGTTTTTGACATCGAGCGCGTTCGCCACATAGCGCGCATTTCCTTCCTGCAGTCGAGTCAACGCCGCATCGGGCGTGATCGCGTTCTGTGGCTTGGGCTCCGCATCCGCGCGACCGGGTCGCGATAGCAGCCACGGCAAGGCCATCAAGCTTAAGGTCCGGCCGACGAACTGACGGCGATCGTTATCGGGAGCACGACGGCTTTTGCACTTATCTTGACCATTGCTCTCATCGATGGACATCTCATCTCCTTGGCGGCGTGGACGAACGCCGACGCCTTTGCTGCGAACTTTAACCTGTTTGACCCGTCGCAAGCCGCGATTGGCGCTGCGCCGGCAAGTCGGCACCGCGACTTCGAAAGCGAGGGCCGAGGAAGCCTCGTGCAAATACGCCTCAGCGAGGCAAGCGTCAAGAGGGTTGGCCAGCGTCTGCGGGGAGCGAACTTCAACGCCGCATAAAGCCGTGCTCCGCCCACGCGCCACGTGGTATTCGACGCCCCGCCCGCATTCAGGCCAGCGTAGAGGCCGTCCCACGATTAGTCGCTTTGTGCACACGCCGCCCCTGCAATTGAGATCATCGCAACAAGTCCCACCGGACGGCGTGCAAGTTGCATCATCTTTTCTCACCTAAAGCCATTTGTTTGAACCAACGGTTTGGAAATTATATAGATTGCGCGGTGCCGAATGACCGGGATGCCGCGCCGGCAGTGAATCGGTAGACGCTCGCATACGCATCTGCGGGCTTCGCGATCAATTGGGGAAACTGAGCTTGCGCTCGATCTCGCGGAAGCGCGGTTCCTTGCGCAAGGGATCGACCAGTTCATCCGCACGCAGAGTGCCGAGACCCGGGTCCGGCAGCCGATAGGCCGTATCGAGCCATTCCAGGGCCTTCGGTATGTTGCCCCACTGCGCAAAAATCTCCGCATACTGATACGAGGCTCCGTCCCCCAATTCGGCCTGCATCGCCGCCAGCTCCGCCTCGGCCTCGGAATGGCGGTGGAGCTTGTCGTACAAAATCGCCATGCACAGCCGGCCTTGCCAACTGCGCTTCGGTGTCTCGCAGGATTCGCGCGCGGCATCGAGCTCGCCGAGCAGGAGGTGGTTCATGCCGCGAGAATTCTTGATGGCGATATCGTTGGGATTGAACTGCAGGGTGCGCTCGTCGGCCTCGATCGCCTCGCGATATTGGCGGGCATAGGTAAGGCCGATACTCAATCGCGCGTAGCCCTCGGGATTCAGCTGGTCGAGTGCGATCGCCCTGCGAATGTTGGCAAGGCCGGCCTCCGCTCGCCCCATCGTCACGAAGAAGGTGCCGGACCGCAACAGCACCTCGGTATCGTTGGGTGACAGCGCCAGTGCGCGATCGTATTCCGCCTGGGCCCGCGCAAAATCCAAATATCCCCGTTCCCATATCCCCGCCATTGCGGCATGCGCCGCCCCGAGCTCGGGCGCCAGCGCAATCGCCTTTTCAGAATTCTCGCGCGCCCGCTTGAACCAGGAGCGGACGTCGGAGCCGGGCGCGAAGTTGTTCGCGTACGAGTTTTGCGCGTTGGCAGCTCCCACATAGGCCTTGGCGAACTTGGGGTCCAGCCGCGCGGCTTCGGAAAAGGCGGCAATCCGCGCCAGCGTATTTTCCTTGTCGAAGTTTCCGCGCTCCAGATGCTTGCCGCGCAAGTAGGCGTCGAAGGCGGCCGGATTCTGCGTGCCGCCGATCTCGATGGTCGTAGCGGCATCGGCCAGCAGCGTGGCCTTGAGGGCCTTGGTGACGGCAGTCGCGATTTCCGTCTGTAGCGCGAGCACGTTCTTGAGGTCCCGATCGTAGGTCTGCGACCACAAATGAAACCCGGTCGAGGCATTGATGAGCTGGGCGGTGATCCTGACTTGATTGCCGTCCTTGCGCACGCTGCCCTCGAGCACGGCACCGACGTTGAGTTTGCGGGCGATGTCGGCAACGTCGTCGTTCTTGCCCTTGAATGTGAACGAGGAGGTGCGCGCCGCCACCTGCAGATCGCGGATGGCGGCCAGCGAATTGAGCAGTTCTTCGGAAAGCCCGTCGGAGAAATAGTCCTGCTTCGGATCGCCGCTCATGTTCACGAAGGGAAGCACGGCGATCGAGTGCGGCGGGGGTGCGAAGGCCGGCGCGTCGCCGCCCGACTTGGCCGGGGCGGCGCCGATGGCGCCCGGGGCCGGGACCGGCGCCGGCTCGGTGATCGCCGCATTGCGCTTCGATTGCCGCGCCTTGTCGACGACGAAATAGACGGCCCCGGCCGCAACCATAGCGATCACGATTGCAAGTGCAAGTTTCCAGCGCCGATTCGTCTGTACGCCGGCAGTAACGGCGGCGGCGGGCTTGGCGTTGTCCGCTCCATGATCCGGATTGGCGCTCGGGGGGTGTGCAATGAGGCGCTGCGCCGCCTCGAACAGCTTGGCGGACGCGGCGTCCGTCCCGCCGGCACCCACATCGATCCACTGCGACTCACTGAGAAAGTATTCGAGGGCGGGCGTCAACGGCGTCGCATCGGTCCGAAGAACAATGATCGGCCGGCGCTTCGATGAGGCACGTTCAATCTCCTTCCCCACGTGCGGCGACGAAACGGCATACTCCGTCAGCACCAGCACGAGGATCTTGGCTCCGTTGATCGCGCGAATAATGCCCTCCGCGTACGGGGCGCCGGGAGGCACGTCCCGTGGCGCAATCCAGCACCGCAGACCACGGCGCTCCAGCGCGGCGACGATTGTCTCGGCAAGCGCCGCATCCGGCGAGGCGTAGCTCAAGAATACGTCGTGGAAGCGGTCGGTATCGGTCCCTGCATCTGCTCCTAGGGACCGCGGTTTATGTGTCGGTGGCGACTCGCCGCTCTCAGGCATGCTTCATTATCCTCGTGGGTCGCCACGCATGTTCGCGGATGCTGTCGGCGCGCAGGTCCAGCCATAACATCGAATAAGGCGTGTCACTGTTGGGGGTGACGACGGCCGTGTCCTTGTAGGTAAAGACGCGCGGTTCGTTGTTGATCTGATTAAACGGCGCTTTGAATTGACCGGAGTCGCGATCCACGGCATACGCATACTGAACGGCGTAGTTCATCACGATGGGCAGGCCGTAGGTGAAACCTTCCTCCGCAATGGCTTTCGTCTCCGCAATGCTCGGCACCGGCACGGCCGCCACTACATCCTTCTTTTCCGCCTGCGTCACCGCATCGTTCTTGTTGCCGCAGCCGGCGATCGCCATCGTTGCGGCGGCGAATAGGACGACCCATTTCAGGCTTTTAGACGTCGCGGCTTTCATGTTTGCAAGACTCCATTGATCATATTGGACAATTCAGGGATCACATGCGTGTCGGACACCATATACTGGCATGGATCCGCACGTGTTCCTATTAGCCGCAAGGTCAACGTCGCGGATTGCGGCTCGAAGCGAGCGCGAGCCACAACGGGCTTCGATACGTAGGAAGAAGGAACTCATCATGTCTGAATCTCCGCCTGAAGGTTTTCCGCTATACCGTTTGCTCACCGGCAAGGACAATGCCGAGTTCTGTCGCCGGGTCTCGGAAGCGATCGCCTTGGGATACCAGCTCTACGGTTCACCCGCAGCGACGTTCAACGGCGACCACGTGGTCGTCGCGCAGACCGTGCTTTGGCCCGATCAAATGGGATGAGGCACGACCGCGACGCGCATGGCCGTTACCGATGAATTTGTTCGCTATGTGCTGGAGTCGCTCGCCGGCCTGCGAGGTGTCGCCTCGCGGCGCATGTTCGGTGGGACGGGCCTGTACAGCGACGGAGCGTTTTTTGGGTTGATCTCGAGCGGCGTCTTGTATTTCAAGGTGGGCGACGCCAACCGCGCTGACTATGAGGCGCGCGGCATGTGCCAGTTTCGCCCGTATCGAGATCGACCGCAGATCAGCATGAGTTACTACGAAGTGCCCGCGGAGGTGCTGGAGGATGCCGACGAATGCATGCTCTGGGCGCAGCGCTCGATTGCCGCCGAGCACAAAAGCTCTCATGCCGACTCCCGATGGGGTGATCTATTCCCGCCGTGCGGAATATCTTGCGCAATCCGGGCAAGAACGTCGAATATGACACACGCTGCCGGCGCACCCGCCCGGCGGCCACGACCGGCGCAATCTCGCCGACGCTGTTAGGAACCATTCGTGGATTCGAGGCATCGATTGAATCACCAAGGAGCCGAGCGGCCGCGATGGATACCCGCGCCGCTCCTGCTGACATCCGCCGCGCTGCATTTGGGCGCCGGCGCGGCCTCCTTGATTCGCCCGCGCCTATGGCCCTGGGCGTTGGGCGCCGTTGCGCTGAACCATGTCGTGCTGGGAGCAACCGGGCTATGGCCGAAGAGCAGGCTGCTGGGCCCCAACTGGACTCATCTGCCGGCGAGCAGCGCCGTTCGCGGCGAAGTGGCCATCACCATCGACGACGGCCCGGACCCTGCGGTGACGCCACGGGTCTTGTCGCAGCTCGGCATGTACGGCGCGCGCGCGAGTTTCTTTTGTGTGGGCGAGCGCGTCGAACGCTACCCGGAGCTCGCGCAGGAAATCGTTCGCTGCGGCCATGCGATTGAAAACCACACCCAGCGCCACCGGCACACTTTTTCGCTGCTTGGTCCGCGTGCCATCGAAGCGGAAATTGCCCGAGCTCAGGACAGCATCGAGCGGGTGACAGGCGGCAGCCCGCGCTTCTTTCGCGCACCGGCGGGGCTGCGCAATCCGTTTCTCGAGCCGGTGTTGTGCCGCATGCAATTGCGCCTCGCGACCTGGACACGCCGCGGCTTCGATACCGTCAGCGGCAATGCGGACGTCGTCTACCGGCGCTTGGTAAGCTCGTTGCAGGGCGGCGACATCCTGCTGCTGCATGACGGCAACGCGGCGCGGGGTCGCAACGGTGACCCGGTGATCCTGGAGGTGCTGCCGCGGTTGCTGGATACATTGATCAGCGGGCAGCTCAAACCCGTCACCTTGCGCGACGCTGCCGCGAGCGGCAATCCCCGATGACCCCGCTTCTCCTCAAGGAATTCACGGCGACCAGCTGCATCGGGCGGGGCCTCGATCAGACGCTCGATTCCCTGATCACGCAGCGCAGCGGCCTCAAGGCTTGCGAATTCGAGACCGTGCGCCTCGATACCCACATCGGCGAGGTGCCGGGCGTGGACGGCCAACGCATGCCCGCCGATCTCAAGCGCTTCGATTGCCGCAACAATCGCCTGGCCGAACTCGCCCTGGCGCAAGACGGCTTTCTCGAAGCGGTCGAAGAGTGGGCGGCCCGCTGCGGGCGCAAGCGCGTCGGCGTATTCATCGGCACCAGCACCTCGGGCATCCTCGAAACCGAACTGGCATACCGCGCGCTCGATCCGCTCACCGGCGCGCTGCCGGCGAATTTCGACTATGCCGCGACTCACAACTCGTTCTCGGTGGCCGATTACCTGCGCCGGCGGCTGCATTTGGAAGGCCCGGCGATGACCGTGTCCTGCGCGTGCGCATCGGGCGCCAAGGTGTTCGGTTCGGCACGACGCATGATCGAGGCGGGTCTGATCGATGCCGCCGTGGTGGGCGGGGTGGACTCGTTGTGCTTGACCACGCTGTACGGTTTTCACTCGTTGCAACTCTGCTCGAGTGCGCCGTGCCGCCCGTTCGACGTGGCGCGCGACGGCATCTCCATCGGCGAAGCCGCGGCCTTTGCTCTGCTCACCCGGGTTCCCGGCGCATTGAACGGCGACGACGTGCTGCTGTTGGGCGTCGGCGAATCGAGCGACGCCTATCACATGTCCGCACCGCACCCCGAGGGGGATGGCGCGCGCCGCGCGATGCTGGCTGCGCTGTCGGCCGCGAACTTGGACCCCGGTGCGATCGACTACATCAACTTGCACGGCACCGGCACTCCGAGCAACGACCGCGCCGAGAGCCAGGCCGTCACCAGTGTATTCGGAGCGACCACTCCTTGCAGTTCGACCAAGGGCGCGACCGGACATACCCTGGGCGCCGCGGGCGCATTGGAAGCGGTGATCAGCGCGCTGGCCTTGCGCAACGGCCTGATGCCCGGCGGCACACAAACGGCGCAAATCGATCCCACGCTCAGCGCACAATACCTCTTGGAGAACCGCCGCAGCCGCTTGGCCCGGGTGCTGAGCAATTCCTTCGGCTTCGGCGGCGCGAATTGCTCCCTGATTTTTGGACTTGGCGGATGAAGGTTGCCGGCTACGTGAGCGGCATCGGCGTGCTGGGTCCCGGACTCGACAATTGGCCGGACACGGCGGCCGTGCTGTCGGGCCGGCGAGCCTACCAACCCGCTGCGACGGTGCTGCCGGTACCGGCGCTGTTGCCGGCGACGGAGCGGCGGCGCGCCGGCCGGGTCGTGAAAACCGCGCTCGCGGTCGCCTTGGAAGCCACGACGCGCGCCGGCATCGAGCCTGCGGCGCTGGCGAGCGTGTTCGCTTCATCGGGCGCCGACGGTCACAATTGCCACGAAATTTGCCGGGCGCTGGCGCTGGAGACGCGCGAGATATCGCCGACACGATTCGCGAATTCCGTGCACAACGCCGCGGCCGGCTATTGGAGCATCGCCGCGGGCGCGAAGCGCGCATCGACGGTCGTGTGCGCATTCGACGCCAGCTTTTGCGCAGGGTTGTTGGACGCGCTGACCCAGGTGGCGGTGGATGGGGAACCACTGTTGCTGATCGCGTATGACGCAGACTATCCCGACCCCATACGTTCCAAGCGGCCGATTCCGGACGCTTTCGGCGCGGCATGGGTGTTGACGCCGCATCGAGAAGCCGGATCGTTGGCGCGCATCGAGGCGTCCCTCGGATTCGGGCCCTGCGATTCGATGCCGGACGCGCGGCTCGAGTCGCTGCGCGCCTCGATTCCCGCCGCACGCTGCCTGCCCTTGTTGCGGCAATTGGCGATGCATACAGAAGGCCGCACGATTCTCGAGTATCTTGACGTGTCGAATACCATCGTTGAGGTCGAGCCGTGCAACTGAATCGCGCCTGGATAGAAGCGCACATCCCGCACCACGGCCGCATGTGCCTGCTCGATGAGGTCGTCAGTTGGAGTTCGGAACGAATCTCCTGCCGCAGCGGCGGTCACCGCGCGGCCGATCACCCGCTGCGAGCGCACGGCCGGCTCGGCGTCGCCTGCGGCATAGAATTCGCTGCTCAGGCGATGGCGGTGCACGGCGCACTGGTCGCCGACGTGTTCGGGGCGCGCGACGGACCCGACGCCAAACCGCCCACGGGTTTTCTGGCGAGCGTTCGCGGCGTGCGCCTGCACGTCGCGCGGCTCGACGATGTGCAATCCGATCTCATTTGCGATGCGCTGCGGATTGCCGGCGATCAGGGAACGATCCTGTATGAATTCGAGGTGCGCTCGGCCGCCGCGCCGTTGCTGAGCGGCCGCGCCACCGTGCTCGAGGCGAACTTTCGGAGGGATCCGTGACCGCGCCGGCGATGCGAGCGCTGGTCACCGGCGGCAGCGGCGGCCTCGGCGCGGCGATTTGCAAGCGCTTGAGCGCCGCCGGACACTTCGTCTATGTGCACGCCAATCGCGCAACCGCCGCCGCGGAGGGCGTGGTGCGGGAGATCGTCGCCGCCGGCGGCCAGGCGCAGGCCATTGCCTTCGACGTGACCGACGCGGCGGCGACCCGAACCGTGCTGGATGGCGTACTGGAACACTCGGCCGTGCAGATCCTGGTGAACAACGCCGGCATCCATGACGACGCCGCCTTTCCGGGCATGAGCGCAAACCAATGGCACCGCGTCATCGACGTCTCGGTCAACGGTTTCTACAACGTGACTCAAGCGCTGATATTGCCGATGATTCGCACGCGTTGGGGCCGCATCGTCAACATCTCCTCGGTCGCGGCGCTCATCGGCAGCCGCGGACAGGTCAACTACGCCGCGGCGAAGGGCGCACTGAATGCCGCCACCAAGGCGCTCTCGCTCGAGGTCGCGAGCCGCGGCATCACCGTCAACTCGGTCGCGCCCGGCATCATTGCGAGCGGCATGGGCGGCTCGGCCTTCGACGCCGCGGCCATTGCGAATCTGGTTCCGATGAAGCGCGCGGGGTCGGCCGAAGAAGTGGCCGGCCTGGTGGCGTATCTCGCCTCCCCCGAGGCCGGCTACATCACCGGTCAAATCATTTCGATCAACGGCGGAATGATCTGAAACGAGCCGGCCGAGTGCCCGAAACTCACTCGACGCCCCATTGCGGAAACGCCCGCAAGGCATCCCCATAATTGTGAATGACATCCGTGTGCGCGTCCTCCTGCCAGCCGCCGAGCTGCGGGCTGGTGCATAGGTCGCGCGGGCGTCCCTGCTCGTCGATCGAATAGAGGGTGAAATCGAGTGCAGCCCGCGCTTCGCTCGCCAGGTCCGCTGAGTCGATCGCCTTCGCATAGAGCGCGAGCACCGCCCCGTATGTCGAGTTTATGCCGCCCCAAGCTTGATGGTCCTCGTCCTGTTCGTGGCAAACGGTCACGCCGAATTCACGGTGAGTGAAATTCCGGCGCACGAAATCGATCAGCGCACCCGAATCGGCGCGCCAATCCGGATCGAGCGATGCGCCTTGCTCGAGTAAATACCGCGCGAGATTCAAAGGCGCCCAAGCGGTGCGATTGGTGGGCGTCTCGTGATCCTCGAAGAACTGCGCAAAGAGAGCGCCATCGGCGGCTGCGCTCGGAATTTGATGGCGCTTGATCCAATTCCAGAGAGACCGGCGCGGCGCGTCGAATTCTTCGAATCCGCGTGCCAGTAGTGCATCGTAGAGCCTGAGGATGTAGCTCATGTTTCCCGAAACCGGGCCACGCCCTTCGCCGCTGCGATAATCGGCGCGAAACGGCCAGGGCGATTGCGCTGAATCGCCGTCCTTTTGGTTGGCGGCGAGGACGCGGGCGTTCTTAAGCCCCTGCTCCAAGTACTTGCGCTCGCCGGCGGCTTCGGACAACAGCATCAGGGCGTAGCCGGCGATGCCGCCCTTGTCGGGCTCGATTTCGAACGGCCGATCGCCCTGCGAACCGCAATCCGCCGGCTGCGGAAACTTGCCGCGCAGTCCGGTCGAGCGCGTGAACGCCGGATATCGGCCGGAATTCGGCGTCAGCGATTCCTTCAACAAATAATCGCCCATGGAACGCGCCGTATCGAGATAACCCGCATCCCTCCCGCCGCGCAGCTCGCGAAATTTGAGGTAGGACAGAATGCCCATGCCGTTCTGCGTGGCGGGGATCGTATCGGTGCGATCGGGCATCGGCACCCAGTCGCCGTCCAAAAAAGTCGCTTGCACGAAGCGCGGATAGCCGTGTTCGGCCGGACATTGCCGGTAGAAGCTCATTTCCAGATCGAGCGCGGTGTTCCAAGCGGTCCACGGCTTTAAGCGGCCCGAGGCATCGAATGCCAGGGGATGCCCCGCCAAGGTGCTCGGACGATCAGGTTCTCGAGCGGACATCAGTCCTCAGCCGCGCGCTGCAAACGACCACGATGTCGACGCTGTCGGTGCGCGGATCGAAAACGATCTGCGCTTCGCCGCGCTCGAGCTGCCGCATGACCCGGCGCACCTTGTCTTCGAGCGAGAATTCCCGTTCCCCGTAATCCGTGCCTTCGCGTAGTACGAACGACTCGATGACCGAGCGCAATAATTCCGGGTTGAGTTCCGTATGCGGCACTACCACGGCGCTGAGCGATTCTTCGTCCATCTCTTTAAATCCGGCCATCCGGCGATCCGTTTGCCCTGTCGGCGCTCGAGAATGAGTATGGCGAGTATAGCCCGCGACGTGCACGTACGAACCCGCGGCGCCTGGCCGCAAGCCTACGGGGCGTGGCCGCAAGCCTGCGGTGATTTTGGAGTATAATTGCCCCATCTTTTATCGCATTTCCCTGCTACTGCCTGCCGTTAAGCCCAAGGTTCCGATTCATTTTGAAAACCGCTAATCGCAAGACTCCCAAGGTGGGCTTCGTGAGCTTGGGATGTCCCAAGGCGCTGGTCGATTCGGAGCGCATTCTGACGCGGCTGCGGGCGGAAGGGTACGAAGTGGCCCCGAGCTACCGCGCGGCGGACCTGGTCGTGGTGAACACCTGCGGCTTCATCGACGCGGCGGTGGACGAGTCTCTCGATGCGATCGGCGAAGCACTGGCCGAAAACGGCAAGGTGATCGTGACCGGCTGCCTCGGCGCACAGCCGAAGAAAATCCTCGACCGGCATCCCCAAGTGCTCAAGATCACGGGCCCCCAGCGCTATGAAGAGGTGGTCGCATCGGTGCATGAATTCCTGCCGCCGAAGCACGAGCCGTTCCTGGACCTGATCCCGGCTCAAGGGGTGAAACTCACGCCCCGCCATTACGCGTATCTCAAGATATCCGAGGGCTGCAATCATCACTGCAGCTTCTGCATCATCCCCTCGATGCGCGGGCGATTGGTCAGCCGGCCGATCGGTGAGGTGCTGCGCGAGGCCGAACAGCTGGCGCGCGCCGGCGTGAAGGAAATCCTGGTGATATCGCAGGATACGAGCGCCTACGGCGCCGATTTGAAATACGCTGCGCAGCCCTGGCGGGGCACGCCACGGCACGCGCGCTTCTACGATCTCGCCGCCGCCTTGGGCGAACTCGAGGTGTGGATCCGGCTGCACTACGTCTACCCCTATCCGCACGTGGATCAAGCGATCGAGTTGATGGCCGACGGGCGGGTCTTGCCGTATCTCGACATTCCGTTCCAGCACGCGAGTGCGCGCATATTGAAGTTGATGAAACGGCCGGCGGCCGCGGAAGACACCTTGGAGCGCATAGCCGCCTGGCGGCGTATCGTTCCCGATATCACGATACGCAGCACCTTCATCGTCGGGTTTCCGGGCGAAACCGAGCAAGACTTCGAGGAGCTGCTCGATTGGCTGCGTATCGCGCAACTCGACCGCGTCGGCTGCTTCGAATATTCGCCGGTCGAGGGAGCGGCGGCCAATGCGCTGCGTCAAACACCGGTTCCCGACGAAGTCAAAGCGGAGCGCCGCGCGCGATTCATGGTGCTTGCCGCCGAGATCAGCGCCCAACGGCTCCAAAATAAAATCGGCCGCAGCATGCGAGTCCTCATCGATCGTGTGGAAGGGGACGTAGGCGTAGCCCGCTCGGCAAGCGATGCGCCGGAAATCGACGGCAGCGTGCGCATTGTTGATGGGAACCGATTGAAGGTTGGGGATTTCGCCGACGTGCGGATCACCGCAGCAAGCGCCTATGATCTCGAGGCGCGCTTGCATTCCTTTGTGTAACATTCCATTGCGTAAGCTTGGCTGATCGAGGCGCGATCGGCGCGGGATGGAGAGTCAAACGTGGAAATAGCGGCATATAGAGTGGTCTTAATTCATTACACTCTGAAAGACGAGGGCGGCGCGGTACTCGACAGCTCGGCCGGCGGCGAACCCCTCGCCTATATTCAAGGGCACGGGAATCTTGTGCCCGGCCTGGAAAAAGCGCTGGAGGGCAAGCAAGGGGGCCATACTCTGGCGGTTACCGTTGCGCCGGCGGACGGCTACGGCACCCGCGACGAGTCGTTGATGCAGCGCGTCCCCAAGCGGGCGCTGCAGGGCTCCGGCGAGATCCGCAAAGGAATGCAGTTTCAGGCGCGCACCGAAGCGGGCATGCGCCTATTCACGGTGACCGGCATCGCCGGCGACATGGTGTCCCTGGACGGAAATCATCCGCTCGCCGATCAGACTCTGTATTTTGACATCGAAGTGGTCAGCGTCCGCGAAGCCACCACGGAAGAATTGGAGCACGGCCATGTCCACGGCGTCGGCGGGCATCACCACTAAGCGCCTTATCCTTAATGTTCCGCTCGGCCGCCGCTGAATCCGGCATTCGTTTCGCCGCTCGCTGCGGCGCGAAGTTGTCCGCCTGTCGGATATCCGGGGTCGGATGTCGGACGATCGTAGGCTGCGCATTGGACGTAATCATCGACGGCGCCGGGCGCCGCGCGCACATGGTTTTACTTAACCTTTTCCCTCGCATCGAATGCTTCGCTAAGCGCGATTCGGTGTGCATAATGAGTGCTCGCCAAGAGTTCACCTCAAAGGACCGTCCGGATGGAGCGTCGTTTGCACACCCGACACCGCGCACGCACCACCGTGTACGTCGTCATGTCCGGCCGCAAGAGCCGGATCTGCAAAGCCAAGAACTTGAGCGCCAACGGCGTATACGTCGAGACGGAAAATTTGGGTCTGCGCAAGGGACAGCAAGTACACCTCGCCTTCGCGATCAACTTGGGGTTGGTCACCAAGATCCATCGCCGCACGGCCATCGTCGCCCATGTCACCCGCGGTGGAACCGGGCTCATGATGGAACAATTCGCCGGACGCTGACCAAGGCGATTCCCTGTAAACTCGCGGGTGCATGCCACCCAGGGGCCTGTCTGAGTATTCCACGTGGCCGCGACCGCGGCAGATTTCGCTTCAGCCGAGGCGGAGCCGACGTGGTTGGGT
>ODAK010001492.1_pt1 | contig 25442 bp, 26 predicted proteins | sample 1539591 | NCBI WGS metagenome assembly ODAK01 (sample SAMEA3539303, study PRJEB22396) | soil metagenome | biome: tundra; feature: field; material: soil | place: USA | collected 2010-05 | depth 0.15 m
GCGCAGGGGTTGAAATGCGCCCTGGCGATGCCATCGTCGTGCCATTGGACACCGAACGTCTGCCGGGACTGGTGCTGTGGCAATCGGTCAGCACCATTCTCTACAACATTGCCATCGCGACCGCGACGGCGCGTACGCTGTAAGGGCACGGCGCTACAGTCGTGCGCCAGGGCATCGTACTTGCCGGCGGCGCCGGCTTCATCGGCTCGAATTTTGTTCATTACTGGATACGACAACACGTTGGAGACCGCGTCGTCGTGCTCGATGCACTGACATACGCGGGCAATCTGATGAGCCTGGAACCGGTGCGGGGAATCCAGGGGTATAGCTTTGTCCGTGGAAACGTCTGCGATACCTCTTTGATCGAGTCGCTGTTGCGCGAAGAGGGCATCGACACCATCGTGCATTTCGCCGCCGAGTCGCACGTCGATCGCTTAATTCATGGCCCGGACGTGTTTGTCGAGTCAAATGTCATCGGCACGCAGTCGATGCTGAAAGCGGGTCGTCAGGTTTGGCTGGAGGAGAAGAGCGTTCCGGCACATCGATTCCATCACGTCTCAACCGATGAGGTCTACGGCTCGCTCGGGTCGGCGAGGTGTACAACATCGGTGGTGGGATGGAGCGCGATAATATCGAGCTGGTGCGAAAGCTGTGCTCGATCGCGGATGAAGCGTTTCGCTCGGATGCAAGCTTGGGGCGCCGCTATCCGAATTCACCGGCAGGGCGCGGCGCTGGGAGCAGTGGCTTGATCTCGTTAGTGAGGGACCGCCGGGGACATGACCGACGCTATGCCATCAACAGCGGGAAACTGGAACGCGAACTCGGCTATCGCGCGCTGACTTCAAACGCTAGGGGCCTGCGCGATACTTTTGATCGGTACATTCAGAATGAGCGCTGGTGGCACGACGTGATCAATGGAAGCTACCGGCAATGGATCGAGCGGCAGTACCCAGTCACGTGACTGGGCTGATGCGTCTTGTAAACGCGAATGGGGCGCTATAGACTACCTGCGTTCAACGAATGAACGCAGGTCGGAAATGCACATCGCGTCTTGTGATGGGCTGCAATATGCTGCGCTGGTACCTGGTCCACACAAAGCCATCGCGCGAAGCTCTGGCTCAGGACAATCTTGAGCGACAGGGCTTTGAAGTCTACTACCCGCGGCTCAGACAGTGCGTGCGATGGTGCGAGCGGCCCAAGGAACGCATTACGGCGCTGTTTCCGCGCTACTTGTTCCTGCATCTGGATGAGGGACGTCAATCGCTGCGACCGGTTCACTCCACGATTGGAGTCGCGACTGTCGTGCGGTTCGGGTTTCAGTACACGGTCGTTCCCGAGGCGGTGATCCGCGAGCTGCAAATGCAGGCAAATCCGGATACTGGCCTGCACCAGTTGACCAGCGCGCCGAAGCTCGCGCGCGGCGCGAAGGTGCGAGTCAGCGCGGGGGTCTTCCACGGACTTGAAGGCATATTCCAGCGCTCAGCTGGTGCCGACCGAGCGGTCGTTCTGCTTAGTCTGCTGGGGCACGACACAGCGGTCCACGTTCCGGCGGAGTACGTACAGCTCAGTCTTGGTGCCTAGAGGTCCGCGGATGCTCAGCGACGAGATGGGCTTCAAATTGATGCGCTTGCTCGATGCCAAGCCCGAGCTGAGCCAGCGAGACGCCGCGCGTGAGCTCGGAGTCAGTCTTGGGAAGGTTAACTACTGCGTGCAGGCTCTGATTCGCAAGGGTTGGCTGAAGGCCGCGCGCTTCAAGCGCAGCCAGAACCGAGCCGGCTATATGTATTTGCTGACGCCGCGTGGAATCGAACAGAAGGCGGGTCTTACGCTGGAATTTCTGCGCATCAAGACGCGCGAATACGAGATGTTGCGTGGCGAGATTGAGCAGATGCGTCGCGAGGCCAAGGCCGGGGGGCGCTAATTCGAATCAGCCTGGCACGGTCAGGCATCGCCCCACAGAACGAGTTGTGGTGCGGGTTCCAGGAAATATGTGAGGAACGTAGGGTTCTCTTACAGGGCGGTAGCTTGCCCGGCACATCCTTGCGCTAAAATGCGCCTTCCAGGGTGATTTCTCATCAGTATCCATAGCACCTACCGCGTGCCTGCGACGCCTGGTCAGTGACAGAACGCTCTCCAACGGCTGAATTGCCTGCTGTGCTCGTGCGCCTGTGGCGTTGCCTCAGTCGGCGCCGGCAACGTCAATTCATGCTGCTAATGGGGCTGGTAGTGGTCAGTGCGTTCGCGGAAGTCTTTACGCTGGGAGCGGTGTTACCGTTTCTGGGCGTACTCATTGCCCCTGAAAAGGTACTGCATCGCCCAGTGGTCGCAGCTTTCGTGGCTCACTGGGGCATCACTTCGGCGAATCAACTGGTCTTGCCCATGACGCTGTTGTTCGGATCGATCGCCCTGATAACCGGCGCAATCCGCATCCTGCTGCTGTGGGCCAGTATGCGCCTTGCGTTTGCGACGGGATCGGATTTGAGTATCGACGTGTATCGTCGAACGCTGTACCAGCGCTACCATGTGCAAGTCTCGCGCAACAGCAGCGAAGTTATCAGTGGCATTGTCAACAAGGTGGCCGAGACGGTTTACGTGCTCGGCCAGCTGCTATTGCTGATCAGTTCCGTGCTGTTGTTGGTGGTGATCACTCTCGCCTTGATCGCCATAGATCCGGCGGTGGCTGCAATCGCGATCGTCGGGTTCGGTTCCAGCTATGGGGTGCTCACCTGGATACACCGACGGCAATTGCGTCAAAACAGCCAGCGTATCGCTATTGAAAGTACTCAGGTCATCAAGGCGCTCCAAGAGGGCCTGGGCGGTATTCGCGATGTGCTGCTAGATGGCACGCAGTCGGTGTATTGCGACATCTATCGCCGGGCTGACAATGCATTGCGTCGAGCCCAGGGTAACAATCAGTTCATAAGCGGCAGTCCGCGATTTGCCATGGAAGCGTTGGGGATGGTGCTGATCGCGGCCCTGGCCTACGGCCTAAGCCGGCAGGCCGGCGGCGTGGCCACGGCTCTGCCAGTGCTCGGCACTCTGGCGCTCGGGGCCCAGCGTCTGCTGCCTGCCATGCAGCAGGGTTACAGTGCGTGGGCGTTTATTGCCGGCTCCTATGGTTCGGTGGCGGAAACTGTCGACCTGCTGAATCAGCCACTGCCGGAGGAGGCAGTCCAAGCCTTGCGGGTGCCGCTGTACTTTCGGGATTCGATTCGCTTCAATCGGGTGCGCTTTCGCTATGCCAGCGATGGACCGTGGGTGCTGAATGACCTGAGTCTCGTCATTCACAAGGGCAGTCGGGTTGGTTTCGTCGGCAGTACCGGGAGCGGCAAGAGTACGGCATTGGATCTATTGATGGGACTGTTGATGCCGACGGAGGGGGAACTTTTGGTGGATAGCGAGCCCGTCACCGGCAGTCGCGTCAGAGCCTGGCAGCGATCTATCGCCCACGTCCCGCAGAGCATTTATCTGGCAGACGCCACCGTGGCGGAGAATATCGCCTTCGGCGTGCCGCGCGAGACTATAGATATGGAGCGGGTGAAGCTTGCGGCACAGCAAGCGCAGATCGCGGCGTTCTTAGAGAGCCAACCCGAAGGCTACGGCGCCTCAGTGGGCGAGCGCGGCATCCGACTTTCAGGCGGTCAACGTCAGCGTATTGGTATCGCTCGCGCACTCTATAAGCAGGCCAGCGTTCTAGTATTCGACGAGGCAACCAGCGCTCTGGACAATGCGACTGAGCAGTCGGTGATGGACGCCATCGAAGGTCTTAACCGGGAACTGACGATCGTGCTCATCGCCCACCGGCTCACGACCGTCCGGCACTGCGGCAGCATCATTGAGCTCGAGCGCGGCCGATTGGTGGCGCAGGGGACCTATGAACAACTACTCGAATGCAGCCCTAGCTTTCGCCGTATGGCCCAAGCGGTTGCCTGGTCAGACGCATTGAAATGAAAAGGATTCTGGTCACTGGCGCCGATGGATTCATCGGCTCCCACCTCACGGAGGCGTTGGTGCGGGCGGGACACGAGGTGCGCGCCTTTGTTCTGTATAACTCGTTCAATTCCTGGGGATGGTTGGACCATTGCGGCGCAGACGTCAAGGGTCATTTTGAAGTGTTCGCCGGCGACGTGCGCGATCCGAACGGTGTGCGTACGGCGACCAGGAACCGTGACGCGGTGCTGCACTTGGCGGCCCTGATCGCGATTCCGTACTCATATCACTCGCCGGACACGTACGTTGATACCAATATCAAGGGAACCCTTAACATTGTCCAGGCGGCGCGCGAGCTGGGCGTAGGAAAGGTAATTCACACGTCTACGAGTGAAGTCTATGGCACGGCACGCTTCGTACCGATCACCGAGGATCACCCCCTGCAGGGGCAGTCTCCCTATTCTGCTAGCAAGATCGGCGCTGATCAGATCGCCATGTCATTCTACAGTTCGTTTGGAACGCCGGTCACGATCGTACGTCCGTTCAATACCTACGGACCGCGTCAATCAGCCCGTGCGGTGATTCCGACAATCATCACGCAGATCGCCAATGGCCAGCGCCAAATCAAGCTGGGTTCGCTGCATCCCACGCGCGATTTTAGCTACGTGGCCGACACGGTCGCGGGCTTCATGGCCGCGCTGGAGTCGCAGCGGGGCATCGGTGAAGTCATCAACCTCGGCAGCAATTTCGAAATTTCGGTCGGTGACACGGCGCGGACCATAGCCGAAGTCATGCAAACGGATATTGAGATCCTAACCGATGAACAGCGCTTGCGGCCCGATAAAAGCGAAGTCCAGCGGCTCTTGGCGGGCAATCAAAAAGCACGCGACTTGCTCGGCTGGCAGCCTGGATATGGAGGGCTGGATGGATTCCGCCGCGGTCTGTCGGAAACCGTGACATGGTTCAGCAATCCCGCACATCTGAGCTCCTATCGCTCGGACATCTACAACTTGTGACTATCGCCGCGAGCCGTGCAGATCTCGCGGAGCGCATCGTCGATGCGCTGCGCACCGCCGTTGGTCCCGGCCCCGTGGCCCTGCATGAGCCGCATTTCGGCGGCAACGAGTGGGCTTATATCAAGGAATGTCTTGATTCTACCTACGTCTCTTCGGTGGGAAAATTTGTTGATCGGTTCGAGGCCGATCTGGCTGCATACACGGGGGCGAGACATGCCGTTGCCGTCATGAATGGCACGGCGGCTTTGCACGTCGCCATGCAATTGGCGGGAGTAAAGGTCAACGACGAGGTGCTGATCCCAGCGCTCACCTTTGTCGCCACCGCCTGCGCCGTGCGCTACTGCGGCGCGGTTCCCCACTTCGTGGACAGCGAAGCACGAACTCTGGGAGTGAATGCACGGGCGCTGCGCGAATACCTGCAAGCAAGTACGGAGATGCGTTCCGGCCAGTGCCTCAATCGCTACACCGGCCGGGTGATTCGAGCCTTGGTTCCCATGCATACCTTTGGGCACCCAGTGGACATAGAGGGTTTGCTTGCCGTAGCCGGGGACTTCAATCTGGCGTTAGTAGAGGATGCCGCGGAGTCGCTCGGCAGCACCTTGCGCGGTCGCCACACAGGCACTTTTGGCCTCATGGGCACGTTGAGCTTCAACGGCAACAAGACGGTTACCACCGGGGGCGGGGGCGCCATCCTCTTTGATGATACCCTGCTGGCGAAGCGAGCCAAGCATCTGACGACAACTGCCAAGGTGCCCCATCGCTGGGAGTATCGGCACGACGAGGTGGGTTATAACTACCGTATGCCGAATATCAATGCAGCTCTTGGCTGTGCCCAGCTGGAGCAGCTTGCCGGATTTGTCGCGGCAAAGCGCCGTCTGTTCGAGCGCTATCGCAGTGCATTTGCCCAGGTGCCAGGCGTGCGGCTGGTCGCAGAGCCCGATGGCGCGTGCAGCAACTATTGGTTGCAGACCTTGTTGCTCGATGAGTCCAGCGAAGGGCAACGTGATCCGATACTCGCAGCAACCAATGATGCCGGATTCATGACCCGGCCGGTCTGGACTCTGATGCATCGGCTCGATCCGTACCTCGATTGCCCCAGAATGGATTTGACTGGGGCGGAATCGCTGGAACGGCGATTGATCAATATACCGAGCAGCGCCCACTTGGATGTGGAGAGAGCCCGTTGACGCAGCGCCCGATCTTGCTCGTCGGTGCGGGCGGGCACGCCAGGGCTTGCATTGACGTCATCGAGCAGCAAGGGCGCTTTGCGGTGGCCGGATTGATCGGGCTGTCCCATGAGGTGGGAGCGCGACTGCTAGGCTATGGGGTTCTGGGTACAGACGAGAATTTGCCCGCAATGCTTGGGCGATGCTCCGCCGCCCTGGTAGCAATCGGTCAGATCAAGACCCCCGAGCCTCGGGAGCGCATATTCGTCCTGCTGGAGCAACGAGGGTTTGAGTTGCCCGTGATCGTGTCGCCCGTTGCCTACGTGTCAAAGCACGCCGTCCTTGGCGCAGGTACGATCGTCATGCACGGCGCAGTGATCAATGCCGGGGCGGCGGTCGGAAAGAACTGCATTGTCAACAGCCGAGCGCTGATAGAGCACGATGTCGTCATCTCAGACCATTGCCATATCGCCACTGCCGCCGTAATCAACGGTGGCGCGCGTGTGGGAGCCGGGACTTTTATCGGTAGCAACTCAGTCGTACGAGAGTGCGTCAGTATCGGTGATCGCTGTGTGATCGGTATGGGCCAGCGGGTCCTTGCTGATTGCGCATCGAACGCCACGGTCTCGACAAAATAGGTTCATCGTGAAGACACTCATTATTGCCGAGGCCGGCGTGAACCATAACGGCAATCTGGAACTGGCGCGTCGCTTAATCGATGTCGCGGCCGATGCCGGTGCTGATCTAGTCAAGTTCCAGACCTTCAGTGCCGATCGCTTGGTGACGATCGATGCGGCTAAGGCGGACTATCAGGTTGATGCCACGGTCTCGGACGAGTCCCAGCATTCCATGCTGAGGAGATTGGAGCTAACCGCGGAAATGCACGAGGCGCTGATTTCGCACTGCAAGTTGCGTGATATCAATTTTTTCTCTACCGGCTTTGACATCGAAAGCATCAATCTGCTGGTCAAACTTGGAATCGATCGCTTCAAGATTCCATCCGGTGAGATCACCAATCTGCCCTATTTGCGCCATGTGGGTCGTTATGGCAAGCCGGTGATTCTCTCCACGGGCATGGCTAATCTGGGCGAAATCGAGGCAGCCCTCGACGTGTTGGAGCGAGCTGGAACGCCGCGAGAGCGCGTCACGGTGCTCCACTGCAACACTGAATATCCCACTCCCATGAGGGACGTGAATCTGCGTGCCATGCTCGCGATAGGCGCTGCCTTCGGGGTGGCCGTGGGGTACTCGGATCACACAGCAGGTATTGAGGTGCCAATTGCCGCAGTCGCGCTGGGTGCCACGGTAATTGAAAAGCACTTCACCTTGGACCGCAACCTTCCAGGCCCGGACCACAAAGCGAGTCTCGATCCCCAGGAACTGCGCGCGATGGTTCGGGCCATCAGGAACATCGAGCTCGCACTTGGGGATGGCGTCAAGCGCCCGAGCCCGAGTGAGCTGAAGAACAGGCCCGTTTCGCGCAAGTCTCTTGTGGCGGTGCGGCCCATCCAGGCCGGGGAGGTGTTCAGCGAACTCAACATAGCCGCCAAGCGGCCTGGCACCGGAGTATCGCCCATGCACTGGGATGAGGTGCTTGGTATGCGAGCGCTTCGCGCCTACCGCGCCGATGAGGCAATTGAACTGTACAAATGATTCTCTCGATACATCAGGCGAGCTATTTTCCCTGGCTAGGCCTATTGGACAAGATCGACAAGAGCGACGTCTACATGGTGATGGACGAGGTGCAGCTGTCCGACAACGCCTACCAGCACCGGAACATCTTTCTCACCGCCGACGGCAAGATCAAATTCTTAACCATTCCGATCGTCAAGAAGGGCTACCTCGATCTACCGTTTCGCGAAATCCAAATTGCTCATCGGGGCTGGCGTAGGGATCACCTGAATTTCATCTTGAACACGTACCGGAAACATCCCTATGCTACGGAGATTATGCCGCGGATAGACGCTTACTATGACACCGAGTACGAGTTGTTGTGCCAGGCGGTCATCGCGTCCATGCTGCTTTCTTTTGATCTGTTCGGCATCCGCACGCGAATCACCTGTCAGAGCGACATGCAGTACGACCGTTCCCTGCAGCGCGGTGAACTGGTGCGCGCGCTGGCTCGAGCCGCCGGTGCCGACTGTTACTTGTCCGGGGTCGGCGCCCAAGCCTACTTGGACGAGTCAGCGTTCAAAGATTCAATGTCAATTCGCTATAATCACTTTAAGCATCCTCGATATTCGCAGAAAGGGTCTGTGGAGTTTCACTCAGACCTGAGTTGTCTGGATGCGCTGTTCAACCTCGGCATTGATGGCGCGAGAAAGCTGCTTCGAGGTGCGCCACAGTGAAAACAATTCTTGCAATTAGTACGATTCGATCCGATTACGACCTGATGAGCAGCCTGTACGCGCGTCTGCATAATGACCCCGAGATAGATCTTCGACTGCTCGTTGGCGGAGCGCATTTGTCTGCGACCTATGGACGCAGCGTGGACCTTATTCGTCTTGACGGGCTCAAGATCCTGGGAGAGATCGAGTGTCTGATCGATGGGGATTCGGCGCGTACAAGATTGAAGACGGCAAGTGTCTTCCTGCAGTCGGCTGTCGATATTATTTCGCACTGGAATCCCGAGCTTATTATCTTTGCAGGCGATCGTGAGGATGTGCTGATGGGAGGAATGATCGGCACGTATTTACGCATTCCGACAGTGCATTTCTTTGGTGGGGACCACGAGGATGATGGACATGCCGATACGGTCGTTCGCCACGCGACCTCGAAGCTTGTGACGGCGCATGTTGTGTCGATCGAGGAGCACATGCAGCGGCTGATCAGCATCGGCGAGGAACCTAGCCGTATCTTTGTATCGGGCAGTATTGCGCTGGACAAGTTCGTGCGGACCAAACCCATGAGCAGGCAGGATCTATTGCGCAGGGTGCCAGAGGGAAAGCACATGGATGGATATGCCCTGCTAATCTTCCACCCGGTGGATACCGAAGACCAGGTGGCGGCACAGCAGTTCGAGAATATCCTGTTGGCGCTTAGGGACAGCGGGATTCCTGTTGCCTGCAGCGCCCCGAATACCGATCCGGGCAACAGACGCATCCTCGAGGTCATCAGCCGATACGCAACAGAGCCGGATTGCTGGTTTTTCAAGAATCTGGAGCGTGAGTGGTTTTTGTCTCTGTATACGCACGCCAATTTCATTATCGGCAATTCATCGTCTGGTATTCTTGAAGCGGCATCCATACCGTTGGCCGCCATCAATGTGGGCCTCAGGCAACGTGGCAGACTCACCGGCAAAAATGTCATTTTCTGCGACGATGACTGTGCCAGCATCCGGCAGGCAGTCGCCACGGCTCAGCGGCCGGATTTCCGAGCGGCCGTTGCAAAGATGAAGAATATCTACGGCGACGGCCATAGTACGGAGAGGGTCTACGAATACCTCAAGCGCACGGATTTTGGCGCTATGCAATTGAAGACGCAGGACCCTTTGCGCCCGCCGGGCACCGGCACTCGGCGTAAGGATAACTCATGAGCGATCTGACGACCGAAGCGAATTCCGATGTCTGGAGGAGGCTGTACGCGGAGGGAAAGAATGACCTGCGCTATCCCAGCGACGTTCTTGTTCGACTTGCAGTGCGGCTATTCAACACTACGCGGGATCACAAGATCTTCGATTTTGGATTTGGCACCGGGGCTAACCTGTTGCATTTTGCCAGCCAGGGATACGAGACTCATGGAGTGGAGATATCTGAACATGCCGTTGCTCGTGCGCAAGAGCGGTTTGACGCGGCCGGCTTGCCCAGCGATCTTCGACTGATCAGCGCGGGGCAGCCGCTGCCCTATGCTGATTCCCTATTTGACGTCACCTACGCCTGGCAGGTTTTATACTACGGTGATCGCCAGAGATGGGCTTCGACCGTTGGGGAGTTGGAGCGGGTGACGACTCGAGGCGGGCTGATCATTCTAGCGACAGCGGCTCCAGGAGACATCTCCCAGGTGGAGGCCGAGCCGCTCGGCAATCACATGTATCGCTCCAAAGTTGCGGGCCAGGAGGGCTGCGTTTTGACAATTCCTGACCGCCAGGAAATTTCGCAACTGCTGCCAGGTCGGCAACTTGAGATTGGTGAGTTCGGATTCCGATTTGGAACCACGACGGCTCGTTATTGGATTATTACTTACCGGATACTGACGCCATGACAGAGCGCGTTCTGGTGGTAGCGCCACACCCGGATGATGAGACTCTGGGCTGCGGTGGTACCTTAATGCGCCTGCTGCAGCAAGGGGCGACGCTGGCCTGGCTCATCGTCACAGGGATCTCGGAGCAGACCGGATGGACTTCACACGAAGTCAAGCAACGCGAGGGGGAGATCAGTCAGATTACTAAATTGCTGGGATTCTCCCGCGTCTTTAACCTGAATCTGCCCACGACGCTCCTGGATACCATTCCCATGGCAGACATGGTCAGAAAATTCTCCGCGGTGTTTGAGAAATTTGAGCCGGAGCAGCTGTACTTGCCCAACCCCTCGGATGTGCACACAGATCATCGGATCGTGTTTGAAGCAGGGGCCGCGTGCTCGAAGTGGTTTCGGCATTCCAGTGTGCGACGCGTACTGACCTATGAGACCCTTTCCGAAACAGAGTTCTCTCTGGAGCCCGGCGCCATCTTCCGACCGAACTACTTTGTGGATATCAGTGAATACCTGGAGCGCAAGCTCGAGGTTATGGCTGTCTATCAATCGGAGTTGGGCTCATTTCCATTTCCACGCAGCACGCAAGCGATTCGGGCTCTGGCGAACGTCAGAGGAGCCAAAGCAGGATTTCACGCGGCTGAGGCGTTCCAACTCCTCTTGGAGCGCTTCTAATGGTGCAGGCGCGAGCTGAACAATGCCTTTGACCCCGGAGTCGCAAGGGTTGGATGCCCCAGCGAACTGGCGCAAGGCTCTAATCGGGTCTCAAGTGACGCTGCAGCAGGCGATTCGATGTCTGAACGAGTCGGCCGTGCAAATTGCGCTCGTGGTGTCGGGTGACGACTTGCTGGTGGGCACGATTACGGACGGGGATATCAGGCGTGGACTCTTGCGCGGCCTGGATCTGAACAGCTCAGTGGACGCGATCATCCATCGCGATCCGTTGGTTGTGCCTCCGAAGCTGGCGCGCGACACGGTCATGCAAATCATGAAGGCCAATAAGATTCGTCAACTGCCGATTGTCGACGGCGATCAGCGCGTCGTGGGACTGCACCTCTGGGATGAGCTGATAGCCCCGAGTCAACGGCCAAACCTGATGGTTATCATGGCGGGCGGTCAGGGGAACCGGCTGCGTCCCCATACCGAGAACTGTCCGAAGCCGCTATTGCACGTAGCGGGAAAGTCCATGTTGGAGCACATCATTGAGCGGGCGAAGTCGGAGGGATTCCAACGCTTCGTGCTGGCGATTCATTATCTTGGTCACATGATTGAGGACTATTTTGGGGATGGCGGGCGTTGGGGGGTGCAGATCGACTATTTGCGCGAGCAGTCGGCTTTGGGTACCGCCGGAGCCCTCGGTCTGCTGAGTCCCAGGCCTAGCACTTCATTTCTGGTTTCCAATGGCGATGTACTTACCGACATACGATACGGTGAGTTGCTCGATTTTCACCGTCGACATGGCGCGGCGGCTACTATGGCGGTGCGCCAGCATGAGTGGCAGCATCCGTTTGGTGTTGTGCATACAAAGGGTGTTGATATTGTAGGCCTGGAGGAAAAACCCATTGCCCGCAGCCACATCAACGCGGGTATCTATGTGCTGGAGCCCGAAATACTCGATATGGTGAGTGCCGGCGAGCACCTCGATATGCCGACGCTGTTCACCCGTGTGCTGCAGAAGTCGGCGCGGGCGATCGTCTATCCCATGCATGAGCCCTGGTTGGATGTGGGGCGCCCGGATGATTATTCATCCGCGCAGGTCCATCCACGCGGTGAATCGACTTGAGAATACTGGCGCTGATCGCGGCGCGAGGAGGGTCGAAGCGTGTTCCGGGCAAGAACATCCGTCTTCTCGGGTCGTATCCGCTGATCGTGTGGAGCATCAAGTCCGCCAAGGGAATACCCGGGATCTGCGACATACTCGTGTCAACCGACGACTCGGACATTGCCGCGGTCGCGCGCGAGGCGGGGGCGCTGGTTCCGTGGCTGCGACCGGCGGAACTGGCGACCGATACAGCCTCCTCTCTCGACGTGTGCCTGCACGCGCTGGGGTGGTATGAGGACACAAAGGGCAGCGTCGACGGGCTGCTGCTGCTTCAGCCGACATCCCCGTTTCGCGAGCGTACCACGATACTTCGAGGGATCGAGCTGTTTTGGGAAGGCAATCGCCGGCCGGTCGTTGGCGTCTCTCCCGCGCAGTCTCATCCGCTGTGGTGCTTCCAGATCCAAGGCAAGGTCTTGCGTCCGTTCATCGATAGCGGTGGACTGCACATGAGATCGCAGGATCTGCCGCCGGCCTACGTGGTCAATGGTGCGTATTATTTGATTGAACCCAAGGACCTGCGATCGATGCGGTCGTTCTTTAGCCACGATATGGTGCCACTCGTGATGGACCAGGCAGAGGAAGGTCTCGACATTGATACCGAGTGGGATTGGAAAATGGCAGAGGCGGTGCTGGCGATGCGGAGTGCCAAGCCGAATTGAGCTGCGCTGGAGTCTATTTAGCGGAGGGCCGCCTTTTATGAAACTGGCTTTTCTGAAACAAGAGTGCTCAGCTTGAGTGTGCCAAGTCAGTCACTAGCCGACGAAGGCATCGTTAACGGCGAATTGCTGGCCTCGGTGCTGTGGCCGCGGCGCTGGTTGATAGCCACACTCGCTATCATCAGTACCGGATTATTCGCCGCATTGGGGTTTGTGCTCTCCCCGGTATATCGCGCCACCGCGGTATTGGTGGCGGCCAGTCCGGATCGCAACGCCCTCGGTGGTTCACTGGGCTCCGCCTTGGGGTCCGTCGGTGAGCTGGCATCGCTGGCTGGCATCGGCGAGCCGAATGGTACTTCGGGGGTTGACGAGGCGCTGGCGGTGCTTCAATCGCGTGAGTTTACGCAGACTTTCATCGCTGAGCACAATTTGATGCCCGAGCTGTTTTCAAAAAACTGGGATCCGGTGTCCAATACTTGGAAAGTACCGGCAGCGAAGCGGCCGACCCCGGCGAAGGCGTTTCGCTTTTTTGACAACATCCGGACCGTCAAGCGGGACACGAAGACCGGCTTGATTACGCTGCAAATTGATTGGAAAAATCGTTTTGATGCCGCAGCCTGGGTCAATGCATTGGTAGCCGCGCTGAATGCGGAAATGCGTGGGCGCGCGATCACACAGGCGGATGCGTCTCTGGGCTATCTGCAAAAGGAGCTGGGGGCCACGTCCGATGTCGGCACCCGTGACGCCGTAAACAGGCTGATCGAAGGCCAGATCAAGCAGCGCATGTTGGCGAATGTGACTCAGGAATATTCTCTGCGATTCGTTGACCGAGCGCTGGTGGCTGATGCTGACGATCCCGTAGGTCCGCGCAAGCTCGTGTTGATCGTGGTAGGCCTGTTCTTGGGGCTGGTTTGCGGGATTGCGGTGGCTCTCATACTCACCGCACGCGCCTTGGTTGCGCGTCAGGGCGAATGACAGGTCCGCAGGGTCGCTTGCACGATACGAGAGCTTCCACTTTCGATTCGGCCGACAGCGGCGTGGTAACGAGCGCCGCCGATGGGATTGCATTCGATATACCGTTGCATACCTAAATCACATGGTTCGGTTGACGAAACTGGCAAAACGCTCCTAGGGGTAATCTTGTCGCTATTGCGCCGTTCACTGGTTGCTTTCGGCAGGGCTTTCGATTTGTGCCATACGCTGATCGTGCGAAGCTCTTTTGCATCGTGGGGGTCGCGTTCGCGGATCAAACGTGGTGCGAGACTGGAGAATCCGCATCTGATAATAGTTGGAAGCGGCGTTGCGATCTGGGAATGCGCATGGCTGAATGCCAAAGACGATCAGGCCAATAACGTTCCCACGCTGCATATCGGTGACGGCGCGTACATCGGCAGACTCGTGCAAATCAACGCTTGGCGCAGCGTTCACATAGAGAGCAATGTGATGATTGCCGATCGTGTCTTCATCAGCGATTCGGATCATAATTTCAGTGAGTTGGAGGTCCCTATAAAGCTTCAGGGGGACAGTTTCCGGGGGGCGGTGCGCCTCGAGAGGGGCTGCTGGATTGGGATAGGCGCCGTCATTTTGCCAGGCGTAACCATAGGACGAAATGCTATCGTTGCCTCCAATGCGGTTGTTACGCACGACGTACCGGCCCACAGTGTTGCGGCGGGTGTTCCTGCGCGTATTGTCAAGATCCTTCGGTGAGTGGGAATGGACAGCTCAGTCAGCGATGGACGTTGTAAGTATTCGATATCGCGAAGCGGTTGATCAGTGCTGCAGCTAATGGGCGGCGTGTGGCGTCTTGACGGTTGCCAGCTGGCTGGACTTGCCTTCGGGGTCTATAGGCAATGGGGTTTGCTGAATCGCGTGCCAGATAGCTATGCTTAATTCAGTACTTGTTACCGGTGGGTATGGATTTCTGGGTCGTGCCGTAGCACGCAGATTTAGACAGCAAGGGTATCGCGTTGTCGGAATAGGGCACGGACGATGGGCACCTGAGGAGGCGCACGCGCACGGATTTGACTTTTGGTTAGACGCCGGTGTGACGCTGTCCAGCCTGATGACTCTGCGTGAACCATTTGGGCTGGTCGTTCACTGCGGTGGCAATGGTTCCGTTGGGTTTTCATTGACCAATCCGCTGGAGGACTTCTACAAAACCGTGCAGGGCACTGCTAATCTGCTTGAATTCATGCGGCTCTCCTCTTCGGAAGCGTTACTCGTATATCCGTCCAGCGCCGCCGTGTACGGTTCAAAGCCCGACAGACCCATCAGAGAGTCCGATGCGTTGGAGCCAATCTCTCCGTATGGGGCGCATAAGAAGATCGTGGAGGAACTGTTGGCCTCTTACTCAAAGAGCTATGGAATTCGAGTTGCCGTAGTGCGGTTCTTCTCCATATACGGACCTGGTCTGACGAAGCAACTGTTGTGGGACGCCAGCATGAGACTGAGGGCGGCAAAGGACATTCCGGCAGTCTTCTGGGGTACCGGTGAAGAGACTCGGGATTGGATCAACAGCGAGGATGCCGCAGCCCTGATATCCGCGGTCAGTCAGTCGGCGGAACGATTCGCGACGATCAATGGTGGGAGTGGGCAGCGCGCTACTGTAAAGGATACCCTAACGCTGCTGAACGATGCTCTGGAAACGGGAAGCGCGTTCGTCTTTAATCAATTGGTCAGAGAGGGCGATCCTCGTTTTTACCACGCCAACGTAGAGCGGGCTACGGCACTGAATTGGACCTCAAAGGTGTCGCTGGAGTCGGGAATACAGGGTTATGCGAACTGGTTGAGGTCTTACCGAGATCAAGCGGGTGATTAAGGTCGCCTCCTGGTACGACCAGCGGCAGGAGTATTACGGGAGCAAAGAGCAAGGATTGGGAATGATCCGATGAGTAGCCTACTCATTCGAAAGGCGGTCTACCACTATGCTATGGGGCCCGGTTTTCTATACTCAAAAATCAGGGACTTGGTTAGCCCGCATCGCCTGCGAATGCGCGACCAATTGGGATCGTTCTCAGGAAGTGGACTGGAAATAGGGGGAAGCAGCGTGGTATTTGAGCCGCGTGGGCTGTTTCCAATCTATGAGACTTGCTCCAGCCTAGACAATGTCACCTTTAGCGATAAGACGGCGTGGGAGGGCGAAGTGCAGATCGGCAGGACATTTCGATTTCATATTGAAAGGGAGCCCGGATACCAATATGTGATGGAGGGCGCATCGTTGGGGTCGATGACGGCAAGCGCTTATGATTTTCTGGCGTCATCGCACATGCTGGAGCATTCGGCGAACCCACTCGCCGTGCTTTTTGGGTGGAAGCGAGTTCTCCGAGACAACGGTCGCTTGCTATTGGTGCTGCCGCACCGGGACGGAACATTTGATTATCGCCGCCCGGTGACGAGCATGGAGCATCTTGTGCAGGACTACGACAATCAGATCGATGAAGGCGATCAAACGCATCTTGGCGAGATCTTGAGGTTACACGATCTCCGTCGCGATCCCGCTCAGCCATCCAAGGAGCACTTTGAGCGATGGATATCTGAAAATTATGTCAATAGAGGGGCTCATCATCACGTATTTGACATGAGGCTGGCAGTACAAATCGCGGATTACGCGGGTTACCAAATAATCGATGTAGAGGCTGTAAGGCCGTTTCATATCTTCCTGATCGCAAGCAAGCCTCCAGAGTCGGAGACGCTGGATAACTCGGCTTTCCTGCAGTTCGACTCACAGCGCTATAGATGCAGTCCATTTCGGACGGATCATGTACTCCGGAAGCCTGAAGGTCACTGACTGCGCGGCCGTGCGACAGCATCCGATGGAACAGGGTGCATCTGAGCCGCAATTTGTGACGGATCGGCGTGCCTCCAATGTTCCGTGGGCGCTAGTACCGTGGGCTTCCTAGAGCGAAACCTATTTGTCGATCGATTATCGCGTCGGGGGTCCTGAGTGCTAGCGCTGCTATTCTCGATTACGTTGGTCGAACTGTTTATCGGCGGCGGAGGACGCTGGATCACGCTTGGGCCAATCACTCTGCGCATGGTCCTGTTTGCGGTGTGCCTCGTGGTCGGATGGCTGGCAGCGCTGTTTCCCAAGCGACAGTATGGTGGATTGCCGTTGGCATATGGATTCGTAATGACATACCTACTGATCCACTTGTCTGGACTTATAGCGGGCGCCGCGAGGGGCACCGACTCTTCAATCATGTTCACAGAGTTGCAACAGTCATTGTATTGGCTGGCTGCCCCGTTCTTCGCCTGCACGCTATCATCGACCGCGTACATCCAGCGAACGGCGACCCTGGTGCAACAGGCAGGAATTCTTCTGGCGCTCGCGTATATCGCATTAGTTGTTGGCTTAGCGACGGGCGTCTTGACCTTTTTGAGTCTCTATTCAGTCCTGTCCGAGAACGGTGAAGTAGTCTCGCGTGGCGGCGGATTTCTGGTTTACAAAGGAGATCTGTATTTGGGAATTGCGCTGGTGTTTCTGGTCTCAATTCGCGGCAGATATTGGCTGCCAGCTGTTCTGGTGATATCGGCGGCGTTGATTCTGACGCTGACGCGAGGGTTCATACTCTCGACCTCGGTGGCAATTCTGATGTTGCTTGCTCTGCAGCGACGGAAGCGCGCATTCCTCTTCGGCCTGTTACTGACGGCGATTGCGGCGGCTCTTGTTTGGCGGTATCTCCCTTCTCTAAATGAGGGACTGTCCAGCAACAGGGGATTGTCCAATCAGCAGAGGCTGGATGACATGGACTACTTATGGAATAACACTTCCTTGAGGACCGTATTGTTCGGGGAGGGATTCGGTTCTCTCATTGATGGGCGAATCAATATAGAAAATACCTTTCTCTGGGCATTGTGGAAGCTGGGTCTGCTAGGCCTGGCATTCTGGTTGACGCCGCTGGTGCTCTGCATGACTTATTTCGCGGCGATTCCAAATAGTCGCGACAGCCGTCTTGCATGCGCGTTCCTGTTCGGGACAATTCTCGTATATACGCAGACATTGACCAATCCGTATCTCAATAATCCAATCGGCCTATCGTTTGTGCTGCTGTCCGTCTTTTCGCTGAGAACAATCGCGAAGGACGGGAATGCAGGCAGACTACCGCGGATCGCTAACGGGAAACGCGCTCATGTTTAATCAATTGGTCAAGGAAGGTGATCCTTAAATTTACTACGCCAAGGCACAGCGGGCTACGGCACTGGCTTGGGCTTCAAGTGTGCCGCTGGAGCGGGGAACGGGGGGTTATGCTAACTGGTTGAAGTCTTGCGGGGATCAGGCACGTGATTAGAGTCGCCTTCTGGTACGACCGGCCGCAGGAATATTCCGGCGGTCTTAACTATTTTCGCAATCTGATGTATGCACTTTCCAGGGTGAGTGCGCCGGAAATCTCCCCTTATGTGTTTTTCGGCACGCGCGTTGACAAGAAAACAATCCGTGAGTTTCACCAGCTCGCCACGGTGGTTACTACGCGCCTTCTGGACAGAATGAGCTTCGCGTGGATCATCCAAAGGGTGCTATTTAAGTATCTCGGGTCCCTAATCCTAATCAAGCTGATTGTTAGAAGGCATGGAATCGAGGTTGTTTCCCATGGGGAACACGTTTATGGGAAAGTCAGGCCATTCCTCGTGGTTCGCTGGATACCTGATTTTCAGTATCTGCATTTGCCGGAGCTGTTTCCCCGGAGCTATGTAGCGCAACAAAGTAGTCGGATCCGAACCATGGTTCAGCAATCAGACGCACTCGTGCTCAGCAGCCGCGATGCGCTCGAAGATTTTCAGCGAATAGCGGGATCCAATGTGACTGCGCCAGTCACGGTATTACCCTTTGTGTCTCAGCCCACAATAGCGTCTGCCGATGAATCGCCAGCGGTCAGACGCTCGAGATTGAAGGAACGCTACGGTGTAGAGGGGCAGTTTTTCTATCTGCCGAATCAGTTTTGGAGCCACAAGAATCATACTGTTGTCTTCGAGGCTGTCCGGTTAGCCAAAGTTCAAGGTAGCGATATAACATTGGTGTGCACCGGCAATCTCAAGGACTATCGCAGTGGGGATGATTCCTACGCCAATCAAATGGCGGGCTTCATTGCGGCCCATCGACTCGAATCCAATATTTCAATACTTGGGTCGATTGACTACTCGGATGTCCTGCAGCTTATGGACGACTGCATCGCTGTCATAAATCCGTCGCGCTTTGAAGGCTGGAGCTCCACGGTGGAGGAGGCGAAGAGTATGGGAAAGCGTCTCATTCTCTCGGATATACCGGTGCATCGTGAACAGGCGCCGGCTCGAGCCACCTATTTCCGTCCCGACGACGTCACGGAGTTAGCCCGCGTGTTGATTGAAAATTGGAAGAATCCGGTAGACGCTGATATGAACGGAGACCGTCGTCGAGCTCGGGAGGCCCTGGAGCACCGCACGCTTGAGTTTGCGCGAGGCTATACCAAAGTAATTCTTGACCTTTGCCGTACCCATAGATGCTCTTGACTTTGCAGCATTATCTGGTTTTGGATAAATGGTGCCTCAAAGGCGGATTGATTCCTTGAATATCTCCTCTGAGTGGGCGGCAAGAATCCTTGCGGTACTCGTCGTCTATGAGCAAGACTTGCAGCAAGTGCACGCGTGGCCGTGGCTGGTAGCTGGGCTGAAGAACGAAGGGCGTGCCGGCATCAAGCTGGAGCACGTGCTGGTATACGACAACTCTCAACATCCAAGTGCGAACAACGTAGGCGCCCATGAAGGGTGCACCTATGTCCACGATTGCAATAATGGCGGCACTGCCGCTGCATACTCGCGAGCGGTTGCCGTGGCGATCGATAAGGGTATCGATTGGTTGCTGCTGCTCGATCAGGACACCCATTTGCCACAGGATTTCCTTGATGCTGCTGCAGCTTCACTCACAAGGGGGTCCGCGGAGAGACCGGCGGCGCTGGTGCCCTGGGTCGTTGAGCGGGAGAAAGTGGTGTCTCCTGCACGAGTCACGCTGCTCGGTACTATCAGACCCTTGAGGCGTGGCAGCAGCATCGAGCACGTCCATGGGCTGACGGCTGTGGCCTCGGGCTGCTTGATTCGAGTTGCGACATTGCAGCAAATCCTACCTTTTCCACGGGAGCTTTGGCTCGACTACGTGGACCATTGGATGTTTGCCCGCTTGAACCTGCGTGGTGCGCGGATAGAAGTACTTGACGAAGTGCTTCGACATAGGTTGTCGATTACGACGCCGACGCAGCTGAGTCGGCGCCGGCTTAACAGCATCCTTGACGGGGAATCGTATTTTCACGGGTTATTGGGACCTCTGGCGCGGCTAATTTATCCTCTGCGGCTGCTGGGAAGACTAGCTAGATACGCGTTGATTAGTCCAAAATTGGCGATCAACCTGGTGAGATGGATGGTTGATGAAGACCGGTCGACAATGTGCTGACGCTACTGCTTCACGTTCACAGTGCTTGAACTGTTTCGCGGTGGCGGCTGAACCATGAAACCGGCGCTTGGTCGATTGAGCGCGGTATCTTTATGAATCTGGAGGATGGCGGTGACGTTGGGGCGACTGACGGCAGACTCTTAGGTCCATGCGTGAAACAGAGCGGGCATCAGGTCACTGTTGCTAAATGAAAAGCCGTCTACTGGCAGTACAAGGACCCCTTCAATTTATTGCCGGGCTTCTGGCAATGGAGTGGTACAAAAAGATAAAGGACAGTTCCGAGGAGTCGAAGTCAGTTCTGTTGATGTACGACTTTTTGGCGCCTGAAAGTATTGAACCGGAATTGTTCGAGGTCATAACTCGGATGGCATCGGTTCGAGTGTGGCATTCCGTGGTCTTTATTAGCAGTAATGACATGGGCAGCATTATGAAGGGAAGCTACTCCAGTAGTATAAGAAGACTATGCGACACTATTGGAGAGTATGACTTCGACGAGATATATCTGGCGCGTGACTTTTGTGGCCATGGCAGCCCATTGATTATTAATGCATACAGGAATGCAAACAAGATAATTTATGGGGATTCATTGGGTGTCGTTGGCAACGAAGCTGGCATCAATAGTTTCAACTGGCATTCACCGGCAACTTCAGTGCTTTCAGTTTGCAAACGACTTTTAAGGGAGTGGCTTTATGGGGCGCCAGACAGGCTGCAATTCAATGCGGCAGTCTTAACGCTGCCAATAGTTTGTTCGAACGGCTATCTGGATGATGTGCCGCTCTTTATTCCGAGAATAGACTTTGTGGTGAGCACCATAGAATCAGTTTACCAAAAGCTAAGTAATTTGAGTGATTATTGTGATTCTCTTATTAGGCTCGCTGGAGAGTCGAACTGCCTTCTGTTTCTATTGAGCAACCTGAATGGCTCGGGGTTAATGACGAAAGAGAAGGAAATTGCACTATACGTAGAAATAATAAATGAAACGGCGGTCAAGGGCTCGTCAATATTCTTGAAGGCGCATCCAAGAGATTCTGGCGAGGTGCTTGACGCAATAGTAGACCGGCTACACGCGAACTTTAAGATTATTGTGATCGATGATGCCAGGCTCTCGAGAATCCCTATAGAGTTGTGGGCTGGTTTGATTGAAAGCTGCAGAGTTATTCCGATCTTTTCCACTAGCGCCATAAATCTAAAATACATTTACAGAAAATCCGTTTGGCTCCCATTGAATGAAGAATTGGTACGAAGATATTTCTTCAAAGGCAAGATATCTTACATCTTGGCAAATAATCATTTGGTATCTAAATCCATAGAGAATCTCGACATATGGGATGGCAAGTCGCTACTTTTTGAGTCCACGCTATGAGCCGCCTTGACCTGCGAGGTGATATTCAGATCACCTGATTAGCATGGACGGATTGAACGCACGAGGAGCAATCATATAAGCTCTCCAACCTCTGCGAGGGTCTTTTTCAAGGAGCTTGGCCGTGTACCCAAGAACAGGCGAGCCCACTAATGCCATGACGGCATTGGCCCATGATTGCTTGGCGGGGGCCGGCGCTGGGTCTCTTCCTGGTATGTTCATTGCGAAGAGCCGTCTTGAATGACTTTGTCTCAGTGGTAATGGCCGTTTACAATGGCCGCGAGTTTCTCCCGCATCAGATGGATTCCGTTCTGTCCCAGCTGCTCCCGGGGGATGAGCTGATTATCATCGACGACGCCTCCACGGATGGCAGCGTGGAATTTCTCACAGAACCAATGTTTCGAGACGTGAGGCTATTCGTCAACTCGCGGACCCTGGGCGTTGTCGCCAGTTTTCAGCGCGGGTTGTGTCTCGCACAACATGGGGTGGTGTTCCTGTGTGATCAAGATGATCTCTGGCTTCCCGGGAAGCGAGCCGCCTTCGTGGCAGAGTTTGCGCGCGATCCCGCGGTATGCCTGGTGATTTCGGACGCCGAAGTTATAGATCGCGAAGGCGCACAAATAACGCCATCCTTCATGGCAACGCGGGGCGGCTTCAACGGCAGCGCGCTGGGCACTCTTTGGCGCAATCGTTTTCTGGGATGCGCTATGGCGGTGCGGCGGTCGCTGCTGCAAATTGCGCTGCCGTTTCCCAAGAACGTACCTATGCACGACATGTGGATTGGTATAGTGGGCAGCGTCAGCGGTCGTGTGGTGTACCTGCCGGAACCGTACTTGCGTTATCGACGGCACGGCCACAATCTGACCCCAAGTCAGTCTCAAAAGCCGTGGTACCGCCTACTCAGTTGGCGCATAGGGCTGTTGATGATGCTGTTGCAACGTCTGCTGTCAGCGCGGATGGGTCGGCACAGGTCTGCGCTGTCTCGGTGAGCGTGTCTGCCTCCGTCCGGCCATGATCACTGCATTTCTCACTGCAAGGAGTTCTAAATTGCTACTGACCCGGAATGCCCTCAATCTAATGTCCAAGACATATCCGTCGGCGCAAAATGCAGTGGATATATTCAAAGACGCTTGGTTTTCGCGCCTTCCAGACGTGGACGGTGTCTCGCTCAAAACAGGCCACATGGGAATGTTCAATGACAAAAATATCCGTTGGGCAAATGAACAGGTAGGCGGCTTCAAGGGCATGAATATTCTTGAGCTGGGTCCGCTTGAGGGCGGGCATTCATATCTGCTATCCCAGTTGGGAGCGGATCACGTGCTGGCGGTCGAGGCAAATATCAGGTTGTTTCTCAAATGCTTAATAGCCAAGGAATTATACAAGCTAGATAGATGTAATTTTATGCTCGGAGATTTTCGCAGATTTATGGCTGAAACGTCTCAGACTTTCGACTTCTGCTTGGCAAGCGGCGTTCTATATCATATGGAAAGTCCTCCGGAGCTGCTTTCTCTGGTGGCGAAAGTCAGTAATCGTGCCATGTTTTGGACGCAATACTATGATCACGCCATCATCAAAAGCCGGATGTCATATTTGAAGCGTTTACGCTTTAGGTCAGCAGAGCAGGCAACTTACAATGGATTTACGTATACGCGCCACGAGCGAAGATACGGAGTTCGTCTACGTAGTCTCCAGTTCATTGGCGGGACCGCTGCCTACAGCTGCTGGATGGAATTAGAGGATATTATTGCGGGTCTAAAGCATTTCGGTTTCCAAAGGGTTGAAATCAATTTTCACGACAAAGAGCACATAAATGGACCGGCAGTTTGTCTTGCATGCTCAAAGGAATAAGTCTCCGTCTTGGGCCTGTCAGTAATATTTCCTTTTCCCGTGGTGCTGGTGTGCGGAGCGACTTTGATCGAAGGGCTGCACGCGCTTGCGCGGACCCTTGCTGCACGCTGATACCGGTGCGACGCTCAAGGCCACGACGGCGCTGGCTGTGCTCTAACCTGCACTATGCATGAAGCGAGCGATTTTGGTGCTCATAGAAGCGAGTATCGCCATGGCGAGGCGTGATGTCGATGCGCGGCGGTGATTGTTCGCGCGGCGATAACGCTGGCGAGCGATTTGTGGGCGGCGGCATGCGCGCCGAGCTGATTTCGGCGATGGGTGTCCGCTGCAGCGGAGTGTCCTCGCGATTCGTGCGCGGAGCGCTCAGTCCGACAGCGCTACGCGGGAGCGGCGCCAAGACTTTGGGCGATGAGCTGCCAGTCGTGGAAGCGCGGGAAGGAAGCCGGCAGATGCAGCACGATGCGGCGCACCGAAGAGTGCACCGAGGCGCCAAGCTTCAAGAGCTGTTCACGCAGGGTGCTGACCTGAGCGCGCCGGAACGCCGTGCGTGCGGCGTTGAGGCGCAGCTCCTGGTAGAGGACGTACGCGGCGGCGGTGAGCAGACCGCGCAGCTGATTGGCGAGGAAGCGGCTGCAGCTGGTGCGATCGATCTCGAGACCGTGGTGCAGCTCCTTGATCCGATTTTCGATGTCGCCTCGTGCGCAGTAGATGGCTTCGTACAGATGCCGGGGCGAGGCTTTGAGATTCGTGACCACGAAGCGCGGGTTGTCCTTGGGCTCGCGCCCCGGATGGCGAACGACTTCGGCCTTGATGATCACGCGCCGACGCTCGGGCCAGGTGCCGGCCGCGTAGCGGCACTCGCCATAGAGATGAGCGCTCTCGCCCATCTCCCGGGACACTCGTCGCGCCGTGCCCATCAGTCGGGCGGCGCGGCGCTCGAGCACCTTGTTTTTAGCCATCCCGACCACGTACTCAAGACCCTCGCGCTCAAGGAAGGCGAAGATCTCGGCGGCGGCGTAGCCGCCATCGAGCCGCACTCGGAGCCGTGCGCGGGGAAAGGCCGAGCGCAACCGAGGCAAGAGTCGCGAGAGGATGCCGATCGCACCGATCGAGGCCGTGACGTTGCCGGGGCGCAGCACATAAGCGAACAGGTATTGCTCGGGTTCCTCGTTGAAGGTCAGGAACCCGGCCACCGGCAGATAGCACCAGGTGTCGTAGTGGCCATTGAAGAACGCGAGCTGCTGCGCGCCATGGGTCGGATCGTCGGTGGGATCCAGATCGATCGTGATCCGCTTGACCTTGCGCCCCAGGCGCCGGCGGTGCCGATCAATGACTGTCTCGGCCAGTGCCACCCCCATCCGGTAGAGCGAACGGCGATCCAGTGCATTCTCGAACCGCGAGAGCGTCGGCTGCGAGGCCAGCTCCTCGCCACGGATCGGGTCGCGACCACAGAGCAGCTTTTGGATCGGGTCACTGCCCAGTCGGCTCGCATCGTTCCCATCCGAGTAGCCGCACGCGATGGCATACAGGCGCTGGCGCACCAGCTCACCGATCGCATGCTGAATCTTGCCCGACTGGCGCCGATCATCGATAGCGCCGATCAACGCCTCGGTCAGGCCCAGTCGACGATCGCACGCTTGCAACAGGATCGCACCGCCATCGGAGCTGCCGTGCTGCTGGTCAAACTTTGCCACCACCGGCCGGCTGAACAAATCGGAAAACAGGACAGTTTGTCGTGTGCTATCGTCGTCCATGCAAAAGCCTCTTGAGTGACGAAAAGTGCTTGTGGTAAAGCCTTTCTATCACGATGGGGGCTTTTGTTTTTGACTACTTCACGAATAATTCAGGCTAGAGCGCGTCGCAACGGGTCGCAGAGTGGAAGCCTGCCGAACAAGACGAGATGCATTGAGCAGTGGCGCAATAGCGTTGCTACTGAAGCGGCTTGAGACACTCAGGTCGCGTTCGCTACTGCATATATTTTCACCTGATCGCGCCAGCGGTAGTGCTGTTGCCAGCCAAGCAGGCGCTTGAGCTTTT
>ODAK010001494.1_pt1 | contig 25409 bp, 27 predicted proteins | sample 1539591 | NCBI WGS metagenome assembly ODAK01 (sample SAMEA3539303, study PRJEB22396) | soil metagenome | biome: tundra; feature: field; material: soil | place: USA | collected 2010-05 | depth 0.15 m
TCGAGTCCTACCGCGAAGCGGGTTGCACGCACGTGATGCTCGAGCTGTGGGGCGAAGACCGTGAGCGCCAGATCGAGCTGTTCGCGACCAAGGTCCTCCCCCGCCTCGATCGATGAGCCCGGCGATCGACTCCAACCGCCGAGCGCAGCTAGCCGCAGCGGTCGACGAGGCCCGGCTGGTCGCTACGGCCTGCTCGTTCGTCGACATTTCCAGCCCGACCGGCAGCGAGCAGCAGATGGCGGAGTGCATGCGCGACACGCTCGAGGGGATCGGCCTCGCCGTCAGCTGGCAGGAGGTCGAGGACGGACGTCCGAACGTCGTCGGGCGCCTCGAGGGATCCGGCGGTGCTCCGAGCCTGATGTTCAACGGCCACATGGACACCTCCTACTCCGGGCGCGAGGCGCATCTGCGCGCCAAACCCGGTTTCCAACCACACGCGGAGGTCCGCGACGGGCACATCTGGGGACTCGGCATCTCCAACATGAAGGGCGCGCTCGCGTGCTACGTCGAGGCGCTGCGCGCGATCGCCGACGCGGGGCTTCGCCTGCGCGGGGATGTCGTGATCGCCGCCGTCGTCGGCGAGATCGAGAAGACGCAGTGGGGCGAGGAGTTCCGCGGCGCGCAATATCGCGGCTACGCCGCAGGCAGCCGCTACCTGCCGACGCACGGCGGGATCGCCGACATGTGCATCCTCGGCGAGCCCACCGAGCAGCGTGTCGTGCTCGGCCACTACGGGACGATGTGGGCGCGCATCTCGACCCAGGGCCCGTTCATCCACACCGCGTTCTCAAGCGGTCGGCTCGGCGAGAACGCGATCGTGCGGATGGCGCGCGTGCTCGACGACGTGCTCGCCTGGATCCCCGAGTGGGAGCGGCACTCCGCCTACCGCGGGATCGACGGCGTCGTCAACATCGGCGCGATCGGCGCCGGAGCGCCGTGGCGGGTCAGCCGCACCCCCCATCAGGCGGATCTGTTCCTCGACATTCGCGTGCCGCCAACGATGGCGATGACCGCGGCGCGTGAGGAGTTCGCGACGCTCGTTCGCGAGCTGCGCCGCCGCCACCCGGACTTCGGCATCAGCTCGGAGGTCTTCGTGACCGCTCCGGGCGCCCAGATCGAGGAATCCCACCCGCTGATCGCGGCGATCGACGCGGGACACGAACACGTCTTCGGCGAGCCACCGGCGCGCGACACGGTGCGCTGGTTCTCCGACGCCTCGGCGCTGACGCGCTACGGCATCGAAACCGTCAACTACGGCACCTCCAGCGGGCTGCCAAGCCCCGACGGGGAGAACCTCGAGATCGCCGGCCTGCGCGACATGGCGAGCGTCTACGCGCTCGTCGCGGCGGAGATCTGCGAAGTGGCACAGTGAAGCTCGCGACCTTCGAGACGCCGGACGGTGCGCGCCGCGTCGGGCTGATCGAGGGCGAGCAGATCAGCGTCGTCGACGTGCCCGACATGCGAACGCTTTACGAGCGCGGCGTCGACACGGTCGAGCCGGCCGCCGGCGGGGAGCGTTTCGCGCTCTCCGACGTGCGCCTGTGCGCGCCGATCGTGCCGAAGAAGTTCTTCCACACCTCCGGCAACTTCCGCGAGCACGAGGAGGAGTCGAAGGTCGTCGGGTGGTCGCACGAGATCGCACCGTGGATCGTGTTCTTCCAGAACATCGACGCGATCATCGGCCCCGACGACCCGATCATCTACCCCGGACACCTCACCGAGGAGCTCGACCACGAGCTCGAGCTCGCCGTGATCATCGGCAAGGCGGGCAAGCATTTCGACGCCCAGCAGGCGGCGTCCTACATCGCCGGCTACACGATCTTCAACGACATCACCGCGCGCGACATCCAGCGGCGTGAGATGCGCTCCGGCGTGTTCTCCTTCTGCAAGGCGATCGACAGCTTCTGCCCGCTCGGACCGTGGATCGTCACGCCAGACGAGGTCGGCGATCCGCACGACCTCAAGATGTGCCTGCGCGTCAACGGCGAGGTGCGCCAGGAATCCCACTCCGGCAACATGTCGGTGACGATCCCGGAGATCGTCGCGCACTACTCGGCGCTCGGCTACAGCGTGGGCGACATCATCTCCACCGGCACGGTCTCCGGCGTCGCCGGCTTTCGCGAGAACGCCGCCGAGCTCTACCTGCGTCCGGGCGACGTCGTCGAATGCGAGATCGAGAAGATCGGCGTCCTGTCCAACCCGGTGATCTCCTGGGAGCAGGCCTACGGCGTCCCGGCGCCGCCGCGCAGCCGCTGGTGAGCACGTGGGCTGGGCGATCGACACCGTCAAGCTCGATCGCGTTCGCACGATGATGGCCGCCGAGGGCCTCGACACGCTCGTCGTGCGTTCCCCGGACAACGTTTGCTACCTCACCAACTACTGGCCGATGAAGGGCTACGACGTGGCGATCGTGCCGCGCGAGGGCGAGCCGACGCTGTTCGTGATGGAGCCGCAGCACGAGGAGGCGCAGCGCACGGCATGGACGGCTGACGTGCGTCCCTTCCCCTTCTATGACCCCGACGACCCGCGGCCGCCGGCGCTGCGTGCGCAGGATCGCTGCGTCGAGTGCTTGCGCGAGCACGACCGCGGACGGATCGGCCTGGAGCACTCGCAGGGCACGCAGGCGGCCGACCGGATGGTCGGCGAGCCGACCGTGTTCTGGAGCGGCTGGTTCGACGGCTTCGACGCGGTGGCGACCGAGGTCGTGGACGCTGCGCCGCTGCTGGCGCGAGCGCGGATGATCAAGACGGCGCAGGAGCTTGAGCGGATGCGCCTGGCCAACGAGCTCGCGACGCTCGCGATGGAGCACGTCCGCGACAACATCCGCCCGGGGATGCGCGAGAGCGAGGTCGGCGCGATGTTCGAGGCGCACGTGCACGCGCTCGGCACTGGCTATCAGGGCAAGGTCGACCTGGCGCGGGCGTTCACGCTCGTCTGGGCCGGCCCGGGCATTCGCACCTTCACCGCGACGTTCAATCGGCCCGTGCTGGCCGATGAGCCGACGCTGCTGGAGATCTGGGTATGCGCCGACGGCTACTGGTCAGATCTGACCAAGAACGCGTGCCCCGGCACGCTGCGCCGCGAGTACGACGAGCTGCTGGACGGCCTGCTCGCTGTCTACGGCGCGGCGATCGACCATGTCCGACCGGGAGCGGAGCTCGCCGAGCTGGACGTCCTGATCCGCGACGCCCTGGCCGAGATCGGCTACCCCGGCCAGCCCAGCCACCCGGTCTGCCACGGCGTCGGCGCGCGCGCGCACGAGCCGCCATTCGCGCACCGAGCCGTGCCGACGCGGATCGAGGAGGGCATGGTGCTGGCGATCGAGCCCGGCGCCTACTGGCCAGGCGGCGGCGGTCTGCGCCTGGAGGACAATTTCCTCGTCACCGCGACCGGCAGCGAGCGGCTCTCAGGCTATCCCGACGACTTCCGCGTGGCATGATCGAGCGCTCGAAGCGCTGGCTCGGCGAGCGCAACGGGAGGGCGTTCGCCGCTACGCCCGACGCGCCCGCCCAGGTCGGTCTGTATGACACGACACTGCGCGAGCGCGAGGTCGAGCCCTGATGGCGATCTCGCGCGTCTGCGTGATCGGCGCCGGCACGATCGGCAGCCTCTTCGCGGGGCATCTGGCCGGGGTCTGCGAGGTCAGCGTGCTGACGCGACGCCCGGGGCACGCGGCGCTGCTGCGTGAGCAGGGGCTGCGGGTCAGCGGCAAGCACGAGCTGCACGCTTCGGTCTTCGCCACCGCGCAGCCGACCGAGCTGCCGCAGTTCGACGTCGGGATCATCGCCTGCAAGGCGCTCGACCTCGAGCTGATCGCCTCGCGACTGGCCGACCAGGCCGGCGGCTCGGCGATGATGACCGTGCAGAACGGACTGGGCGCCGAGGCGGTCGTGGCTGGACACGGATCGTGGCCGATCATCTCCGCGGTCACGTTCATGAGCGGGATCCACCACTCCGACGTGCACGTCGAGTACGAGCTCGATACCGCGACCTGGATGGGTCCGTGGGCTCAGACCGCCACGCCCTACGAGCTCGTCGAGGAGCTCGCGGCGCTGATGGCGTCCGCCGGTCTCGAGGTCGAGGCCATGCCCGACCTGCTGCCGGCTCAGTGGTCGAAGCTGATCTTCAACTCGGCGATCAACACCGTCGCCGCGCTGACCGAGCTGCCGCACGTCGCGCGCTTCGCGCAGGAGCGGGAGTTCGGCGATCTCGGGCGGCTCGTGCACGGTCTGATCGACGAGGGCGTCGCGGTGGCAGGCGCCGCGGGCGTCGCGCTGCATGACGACCCGTGGGAGATGAACGTGCTGGCGGTGGCTCGCGGCGAGACCGGACACAGTGACTACGCCCACCTGCCGTCGATGCTCGAGGACGTTCTGGCACGACGCGCGACCGAGGTTGAGTTCATCACCGGCGCGCTGGTGCGCGAGGCCGCTCGGCTCGAGGTCGAGGTGCCGCTCAGTACCGCGATGTACCGGTTGGTGCGGGCGAGGGAGGCCTCCTGGGAGCCGCGGGGCGCGGCCGGAGCGGCGGCGGTGAGCTGAAGATGCGCGTCTGCATCGTCGGTTGCGGCGCGGTCGGAAGCCTCTTCGCGGCGCACCTCGCGACGCTCGAGGAGGTCGACGTGTGGGCCTACGACGTCGTCGAGGAGCACGTCGCGGCGATCAACTCGGGCGGTCTGCGCCTGACCGGCCGTGCGGACATCGTCGCCCGGGTGAACGCGCGCACCGATCCGAGCGAGATTCCCCCCTGCCAGTTCGGCATCGTCGCCACCAAGGCGACGTTCACGGCGCAGGCGATCGCCGAGTGTGCGGGCGTGTTCGTCGACGGTGCCGTGTGCAGTGTGCAGAACGGCGTGGGTAACGAGGAGCTGATCGCCCAGCACGTGCCGCGCGTGATCCGCGGTACGACGTTCCCGGCCGGCCGTGTCGTGGCGCCGGGCGTCGTGGCGATGGACACCGCCGGGGACACCTGGATCGGGCCGTTCGAGGAGCGCCCGGCCTCGCCGGCCGAGATCGAGCGGCTCGCCGATGCACTGACGCGGGGCGGCATGCCGACCAAGGCGCTCGCCGATGCGCGCGGCGCCCAGTGGACCAAGCTGATCTTCAACGCCTCGAGCAATCCGCTCGGAGCGCTGACCGGACTCACCCACGGGCGCCTGTGCGAGCTGCCGGCGACGCGCGCGCTGATCAGCGGGCTGGTCCGCGAGGGCGTCGCGGTCGCCGACTCGCTCGGCATCACGCTGGACTCCGACCCCGACGCGCTGATCGACCACGCCGCCGAGGTCGCCTACGACCATCGCGCGTCGATGCTCCAGGACGCGCTGGCGCACCGGCGTACCGAGATTGACGCGCTCAACGGCGGCATCGTGCGCTTCGGGGCGCAGCGCGGCGTGCCGACGCCGCTCAACGAGGCGATCGTCGCGCTGATCGGCGGGATGGAGCGGTCCTGGAGCTCACAACCGCCGGCGGAGAGCGAATGAGCGACGCGCCACCAACAACCCGGGCGGCACGCGTCAGCGATCCGGCCCGCACGCCGAGCGCAGGCGAGGTCGCCCGCCGCTACGCAAACGCGCGCGCGGCGATGGCCGAGCATGGCGTCGACGCGCTGCTCGTCAGCGGCAGCGAATACAGCGGCTTCGAGGGCGCCGTGCGCTACCTCTCGGGCTTTCGGATCGTGCACCGCTACGCGTACGTGCTGCTGGGGCTGGCGGGCGATCCGATCACGATCTTCCCCAGCGAGGCGCGCTGGGTCGGCGATCACGCCGACGGCTGGATCCGCGACCCGGTCTTCGCCGAGCATCCCGGCGCCTGGATCTGCGAGCACCTGCGCGAACTGGGCGTCGAGCGCCTCGCTGTCCACGGGCTTGACTACGTGATGGCGGTGCGCGACTTCCGCGCGCTCGCACAGGGCCCGTTCGAGCTCGTCGACTTCGATATCGCATTCGACCTCTCGCGAGCGGTCAAGAGCGAGGAGGAGCTGGCGCTCGTGCGCGAGAGCATGGCGATCAACGTTGCCGGCTTCTGGGCTGTGCACGAGGCCTACGAGCCCGGGCGCACGCAGGCCGAGCTGATGGCCGCCGCCGAGCAGGTCTTCGCGCGGCTCGGCACCGCTCGCCAGACGATGGACATGGTCCTCTGGGGGCCCGCCGGGTCGGCGACGCCGGAGTTCCGCATCCCCGACCCGCAGGCGCCGATCGCAGCCGAGGACCTGCTGCTGTACTCACTCGAGGTCGCCGGGCCGGGCGGCCACTGGGTCGAGTTCTCGCGCCCGCTGACCCGCGGCGCGCTCGGCGCGGACACCCAGCGGATGCTCGAGGCCTACGCGGAGTACCACGCTGCCGCCCGCGCGACGATGCGCGACGGGGCGACCGCGCACGACGTCCACCGCGCGGTCTCCGCCCCGTTCGTGCAGCGCGGCTATCCGCTCGGTCATGTCACGGGGCACTCGATCGGGATGACGATGATCGAGCACCCGAAGATCGGCGAGGGCGTCGACGTCGAGCTGCGCGAGGGCATGGTCTTCTCGATGCATCCGCACGCGATCGCCGGCGGCGGCAGCGCGTGCTTGTACATGCAGGACACGTGGCTGATCGGCGCCGAGCGCGGCGAGCCGCTCTCGAGCGTGCCGCTGTCGGTCTTCGACGGTTACGAGCCGCGCCCAACACTCGACCAGATCACAGGAGGGGAGTGAGCGATGCTGCTAGCCGCCACCGAGTACGTGCGCCCGGCGAGTCTCGATGACGCGCTCGCCGCGCTCGGCTCGAGCGCCGGCGCCCGCGTGCTCGCCGGCGGACAGACGCTGATCAACGTCCTCAAGCACCGGGCGGCGGAGGTCGAGTTGCTCGTCGACGTCAGCCGCCTTGCGGAGCTGCGCTTCATCGAGGTCAGGCCGGACGGCTCGGCGAGGATCGGCGCGGCGACGACCTACGGCGAGCTCGAGCGCTCGGTCGAGCTGCGCGCGGCGCAGCCGGTGATCGGCGAGGTCGCCGCCGGCGCCGTCGACCGCCAGGTGCGTGCCCGCGGCACGATCGGCGGCAACGCGTGCTTCGCCGATCCGGCGTCCAACTACCCACCGCTGCTGGTCGCGCTCGGAGCGTCGATGGAGATCGCCGGCCCGCACGGATCGCGCAGCGTTCCGGCGGCCGATTTCTTCCTCGGCCTCTGGCGCACCGCGGTGGCCACGGGCGAGGTCCTTGTGAGCGTCACGCTGCCGCCGCTTGACGGCGCCGGCGTCGGCTACCGCTCGCTGGCGCTCGCCGCCGACTCCTGGGCACTGGCGCGCGCGGTGGCATGGGTGCGCACCGCGGAGGAGGTCCGCGGCCAGGTGGTTGCGGCGGCGCGTGTCGTGCTGGGCTGCGTGGCCGCGACGCCGGTTCGCGCGGCGGCGACCGAGGCGCTCCTGGTGGGCGGCCCGACGACGACGGTTGCGCTCAGCGCCGCGGCCGCCGTGGCCGGCGAAGGACTCGAGCCGCCGTCGGACGTGCACGCGAGCGGCTCCTACCGGCGCGACATGGCGGCCGTGATGGCGAAGCGGGCGTTGCTCGACGCGATCGGAGGCTGAGCATGGACACCAAACTCGACGAGGCGGAGGTGGTTGATGGCGACTGAAGGCGCGGTTCACGCGATCGACGTGACGGTCAACGGCGCCTCGCACAGCGCGGCGGTGCCGGCCCGCCGGCTGCTCGTGCACTTCATCCGCGAGACCCTCGGCCTGCGCGGCACCCACATCGGCTGCGACACCGGCAACTGCGGGGCCTGCTCGGTGATCTGCGACGGTGAGCTGATCAAGAGCTGCATGATGCTCGCGGTCCAGGCCGATGGCTGCGAGATCGAGACGATCGAGAGCCTCGGCGAGGGTCCCGACGACCTCGACCCGATTCAGGAGGCGTTCAAGGCGCACCATGGCGTGCAGTGCGGCTACTGCACCCCGGGCATCGTGCTGAACGCGAAGACCCTGCTGGCCGAGAACCCCCATCCCAGCGAGGCCGAGATCCGCCGAGCGCTCAAGGGCAACATCTGCCGCTGCACCGGTTACATGAACATCATTCGCTCGATCGAGGCCGCAGCGCAGGCGCAAGGAGAGGTGACGCGATGAGCAAGCCGTCAGGCGAGACGATCCACTACCCCGCGGTCGAGCAGAGCGATCGGCTGGGAGCGTGGACGGGCAAGAGCGTGGCGCGCAAGGAGGACAAGCGCCTGCTGAAGGGTCAGGGCGCGTTCGTCGACGATCTCTGGATGCATCGCCAGGGGCACGTGCACTTCGTGCGCTCTCCCTACGCCCACGCGCGGATCGTCTCGATCGACGTCTCGCGCTGCGAGGCCGTAACGGGCGTCTACGCGACGCTGACCGGCGAGGAGGTCGCCAAGCTGGCGCAGCCCTACTTCCAGATGGCGCCGGAGCCGGCCGGACTGATGAAGGACTACTGCATGGCGGTCGGCAAAGCGCGCTACATGGGCGAGCCGGTGCTCGCGGTGCTCGCCGAGTCCGCAGAGCTGGCGCGCGACGCCGCCGCGCTGGTCGAGGTCGTCTACGAGCCGCTGGCGGTCGTGGTCGACGGCATCGCCACGATCGAATCCGATGCGCCCGTGCTGCACGAGGAGATCGGTTCAAACGTCGCGTGGCACGGTGTCTACGACTACGGCGACGTCGACTGGGCGCTCGAGCACGCCGATCACGTCGTGCGAATCGACCGCCTGCACTTCCATCGCTTCTCGTCGACGCCGCTTGAGACCTCCGGCGCCCTGGTCAACTGGGATCCCGGCACCGGCGTCGTCGAGTTCCGCTCCAACAACCAGATGCCGATGTTCGCGGCGATGTTCATCGGCCCGGCGATCGGGCTTGGAATCGACCACATGCAGTTCTCGAGCCAGGACATCGGCGGCGGGTTCGGGATCAAGATCACCAGCTACACCTACCTGACGGCGCTCGCACTGCTCTCGCGCAAGGCCGGCCGCCCGGTGAAGTGGAGCGAGTCGCGCTGGGAGCACCTCGCGGCCTCGGCCCACGGCAACGAGCGGACCTTCCTCGACATCGAGATCGCGGTGATGAGCGACGGAACGATCCTCGGCTTCAAGGTCCGGGCCTTCGACGACGCCGGCGCCTATCTGCGCTACGAGCCGCTCGGCGCGGTGATCTGGGCGCAGGTCGTGCCCGGCAACTATCGCTTCAAGCACGTCCGCGTCGACTACACCGAGACGCTGACCAACAAGTGCCCGGTGGGCCCGAACCGCGGCTACTCGCGGCTGCAGCATCTCTGGCTGATCGAGCGGATCGTCGACATCGTTGCGAAAGAGCTGAACTTCGATCGGGTGGCGCTGCGCAAGCTCAACTACATCCAACCCGACGAGTTCCCCTACGAGACGCCAAACGGCTGCATCTACGACTCCGGCGACTACCCCGCGATGCTCGATCAGGCGCTGGAGCTGATCGACTACGAGGGAGCTCTCGCGCGTCAGCGCGAGAGCGTGGGGAGCGGCAAGCGGATCGGTATCGGCATCGGCTCGACGCTCGACTCCGGAACCAACAACTTCGGACAGTCGCGGATCATCAACGCCGCGCTGCCGTTCTCCGGCAACGGCGAGGCGGCGGTCGTGCGGCTCGACCTCTACGGCGAGGTCACCGTGACGATCGGCACGAGCCCCCAGGGACAGGGACACGAGACGACGGCGGCGCAGGTCACCGCCGACATCCTCGGCATGAGCCCCGACCAGGTCCACGTGGTGGCCGGCTACAACAAGGCGGCGAACACCTACGTCGGCTTCTCGGGTACCTACGCGAGCCAGTTCGCGGTTACCGGGCTCGGCGCCGTGATGGGTGCGGCCGAGCAGCTGCGCGGTGAGATCATCAAGGTCGGGGCGTGCATGCTAGGCGCCGAGGAGTCCGACATCGAGCTCACCGACGGGTTCGTGCGGCTCGCCGCGAACCACGAGGCCGCGATCCCGTTCATCGGCATCGCGGCGACAGTCTTCGCGAACGTCGCCGAGCTGCCGGGCGAGCTCGCGGACTCCGTCACGCTCAACTGCCGCTACGTCTACCGTCCGCCGTTCACGGTCCCCGATCACGAGACCAAGACCGGCAAGCTGACCCTGACCTATGCGAGCCAGATCCACGCGGCGGTGGTCGAGCTGGATGACGAGACCGGCCAGGTGACGATCCTCGACTACGCGGCGGTCGACGAGTGCGGCCGCAAGGTCAACCCGATGATCGTCGAGGGCCAGGTGCACGGCGCGACCGGCCACGGCGTCGGCGCGGCGCTGTATGAGGCCTTCCAGTACGACGCCGACGGCCAGCTGCTGAACTCGACCTTCATGGACTATCACGCGGCGACCGCGCTGGACGTCCCACACATCCGTACCGGAGACATCGAGTGCCCGTCGCCGTTCACGCCCAACGGCGCGAAGGGCATGGGCGAGGGCGGCGGTGCGCCGCTCTCGACGATCGCCAGCGCGATCGAGGACGCCCTGCCGGAAGGCGCGCACGTCGTCTACGACAGCCACAACAACTCCGAGCGGGTCCACGAGCTGCTGCGCAGCGCTGCAGTGGCCGGTCCGCGCGGCGTGCAGGTGACCTCGAGATGATCATCAACGGCAGGGCCCAGGTGGCGGCGGCGCGCGACGAGCTGTGGGCGATCCTGAGCGACCCGGGACGCCTGGCTGAGGCTCTGCCCGGCGTGGAGGACGTGTCGATCGAGGACGAGCGACGCTTCAGCGCCGTCGCGCACCCGCTCACCGCGCTCGGCGCGACGCGCGTGGCGATGGAGTTCGAGATCGTCGAGCAACGCCCCGAGAACTACGTGCACATCGTCGGGCGCGGATCCTCCGGCGAGAACCTGCTGGAGCTGTCGGTCGAGCTCGAGCTCACGCCCGGCGGCGCCAGCACGACGGCGAGCTGGCGGGCAGATCTGACGGTGCGCGGCGTGCTGAGCTCGCTGCTGCAGCGCGGCCTGGGCACGCTCTTCAACGAGCAGGTCGAGGCGGTGCTCGCGGCGGGCGCCGGCGAAGCCGCGCGCGGGAGCTGAAGCGGTGTCCAGCGGACTGGCCAAGCTCGCCGGCACGGGGGTCGTCGAGGGTCACCGAACGCTCGCCGACCGGGCGTTCGCAGCGTTGCACGATGCGATCGTCGCCGGCCATCTGGCGCCCGGCGAGCGGCTGCCGATCGAGGAGCTGGGCGTCGCGCTGGGGATGAGCGCGATGCCGATTCGCGAGGCGCTGCGCCGCCTGGATGCCGCCGGCCTGGTCGAGAACATCCCCCACCGCGGCGGTCGCGTGACGCAGCTCTCGATCCCCGACCTCGCCGAAGTCTACGAGGCGCGCCTGGCGCTCGAGCCGCTGGCCGTCAGGCGCGCGGCCGAGCGCTTCGGCGAGACCGAAGCGGCGCTGGCGACCGAGCGCCTGCGGACGCTGGACGAGCTGGCCGACGACAACTCGCCGGAGACCTGGGCGGCCCACACGGCGTTTCACTTCGCGCTCTACGAGGCAGCCGACTCGAGCTGGCTGTTGCGACTGATCGAGCCGCTGTGGGAGACCAGCCAGCGCTACCGGCTGGCGGCGAACGTCGCGCCGAAGCTCGTGACCCGACGCGCCGAGCACGCGGTGATCCTGCGGGCCTGCATCGACCACGACGCCGATCTCGCCGCGCTCTCGCTCTACAACCACCTGACGACGACCGCGAACGTGATCTCGCAGGCGATGGGCGGCACCGCGCTGTTGGCAGTGCTGCCCGCGGATTAGTGGCTCCAAAGGCGCCCCTGCGGGCCGAGGCGAAGTGCGCGAGACTAGCGGGCCGATGCGGATCGAGGCGAAGTACGCGAGACGCAGGCGCACCGCGGCGGCGGCGCTGCTTGCCATCGCGGCGGCCACCGTCGCCGCGATCCTGCTCAGCCCCGGCGGCGGACCCCCCGCGCATCGGCCGCCGGCGAAGCACGCCGCCGCTGTGCTCCGCCACGTCGTCCGCGACGGCCCGCATGGCACCGAGTCGGTGCCGATCCTGATGTACCACGTGATCCTGCCCGCGCCGGCGGGCGCGCCCTATCCCGGGCTGTATGTCACACCGACCCTGTTCGCGGCGCAGATGCACGCGCTCGCCGTCGCGGGCTACCACGCCGTGACGATGAACGAGATGTGGGACAACTGGCATTACGGCACGCCGCTGCCGGCGGGCAAGCCGATCGTGATCAGCTTCGACAACGGCTACGAGTCCCAGTACCGCGAGGCGCTGCCCGTGCTGCGCTCGATGGGCTGGGTCGGCGTCGAGAACCTGCAGCTGAGCGGGCTGCCCCCGTCGCAGGGCGGACTCTCGCGGCGCCAGGTGCGCGGCCTGCTCGCCGCCGGCTGGGAGCTTGACACGCAGGGTTACAGCCACGCGGACCTGGCCACGCTGACGGCGAGTCAGCTGCACTTCCAGGTGGCGGTCGCCAGGCAGCGCATCCGCGCGCTCTACGGCGTCCACGCCGAGTGGTTCTGCTACCCCTCGGGACAGTACGACGCGGCGGTCATCGCGGCGGTCAAGGCGGCGGGCTTCCGCGGCTCGACGACCGTCATCGCCGGCTGGGCGAGCCCGACCGAGGATCCCTACCGCCTTCCGCGACTTCGCGTGCTGGCCGGCACGAGCCCGCAGTCACTGCTCGACGAGCTCGACGCGATCCGCAACGACCCGACGCCGGGTCCCTCCTACGTCACATAGTGCATCGCCGGCTCGCTCTGGCGCTCGCGACGGCGATCCTGCTCGCCGTCGCGGCGCTCGCGCTGCACGGAGCGCTCGGATCCTCACCACGCCACGCGCCGACGGCGCCCACCCTGATCCTCGCCGCGCCGGCCGGGCCGGCGATCACGATCGGGCGTCACCCGATCGGCCTGAGCATCGAGTACCCGCTGCTGGCGCACGACCTCGGCAGCGGCCGCTGTCCGCCGGCGGCATTCGTGCGCGCGCTCACCGCACTCGGCGCGCCGACGCTGAGGATCGGCGGGGACTCCCAGGATCAGACCGCGCCGGCCGGCGCGCCGGCGCACCCCGGTGTCAGCGACCTGCAGGGCGGGTTCTGGTCGCAGGTCGGGTGCCTCGAGCGCGAGACACGGATCCCGATCGTCGTCGGCCTGAACCTCGCATCCGGGGAGACGGCCTGGGCCGCCGAGTTGGCGGCGAGCGCACGCGCGGCGATTCCGGCGGCGCGTCTGAGCTTCGCGCTCGGCAACGAGCCGGACATCTACGGCGCACCGGTGAAATGGTGGAACGGGCAGGCGCTGGTGAGCGCCCCGATGCCGTGGCCGACCTACCTGGCACGCGCCACCTCAATCGCCTTGGCGCTGGGTGGCGGCAGCGCGCTCGAGGGTCCCGATTTCGCCTCCGGTCGCTGGATCGCACTGGTGCCGGCGCTCGCCAAGACGCTCCACCTGCGAACGATCGACGCGCATTTCTACCCGCTGGACGGCTGCCGCGATCCGGCCAGCGCAACGAGCGCCGCGCTGCTCAGCAGGGCGGTCCAGACGAAGCTCGACGAGCGCGTCCGACTGGCCCGCGATGCGCGCGCGGCGGGGCTCTCAGCCGTGATCTCGGAGACCAACTCGGTCAGCTGCGGAGGCCTGGCGGGAGTCTCCGACGCGCCGTCGTCGGCGGTCTGGGCCGTGCGGACGATCCTGACCGCGCTGCGCGACGGTTTCGGTTCGGTGCGGTTTCACGCCAGCGGCAGCAGCTATGACCCGTTCGTCGTGGCCGGCGCCACGCTCGTCGAGCGGCCGCTGTACCTCGGCCTGCGGGCGATCGCCGGCCTGCTGACGCCCGGCGAGCTGCTGCAGGCGATCCCGAACGCCGCCGCGCTCGACGCGGTGGCGATCAGCGGCTCCGGCGGCGAGCGGACGGTCGTGCTCAGCAACTACTCCTCCCAGGCGCGCCGGGTCGCGCTCGCCGCCACGGCACGCGTGCGCGTGCTGCGCGTGGAGGCGCGCGCACCCGTCGTCACCGCAGCCACGGTCGCGCCGTCGCGGCGACGCGTGCTGGTCGAGCTTCCAGCCAACTCGGTGGACGCGATCACGCTCGCGCCCTCCGCCTGAGAGCGAGCGCGGGCGCGCCGAGCGCGGCTCCGTCGGATCGGCGAGCAGCGCGGGCCGACGAGGAGCTCGCGTGGGCGGCGAATGCGCGGCCCGGCTGCTCAAGCGGGCGCGAGCACGTAGATCCGCACGGTCCCGCTCGGGAACGCGACGCCCGTGAAGGAGGCGACGGCGTAGCGGACGCCGCGGTATCTGATCGTCCCCTGGGTCGGCAGCCTTGCCGGACCGGGGAAGGTGCCGGCGAGCTGGCGGCTACCGGCGCGCACGAGCACGGGGACCCGCGTGAGAGATTGCGCGAGGACGGTGTAGCCGTGCGCGTTCTGGACGGCGAACAGCGCCGTGCCGACGACCGATCCGGCGGCATCGACGATCGGCCTGCGCAGCGGCGCGAGCAGCGGGATCGTGCTGCCGGCGTCGGCGATCACGCGCCCGCCCACGAGCACGCGCAGGCGGGCGAACCCGCCGGCGCTGACCATGCCCCTGACGATCTTGGCGGCACCCGTCCAGTCGCTGGCCGCGAGCGCCTCGGGAAGCGCCTTGTCGAGCGCGATCGTCGCCAGCGCCGGCACCACGGGAGGACCGGACTTGGACTCGTCGTAGGCGCGCCGGGCGACGTCCGCGAGCACGTCGGCGCCAACCTGCGCGCAGCCGACACGTGCGAGCGCCGCCGGAGGCTGGCGCACCAGCAGCGAGATTCGCAGCGTGCCGACGGGGAAGCGGCCGGCGCTGAAGCTCTCGACCAGGTAGCGCGCGCCGTGGACCGTCACGGTGCCTCGGCTGGGCAGCGGCCGCTCGCCGACGGCGATGTCGCTCATGATCGTGGCGCCGCGGTAGCGGATCACGCTGCCAGCGCCCGCCAGCCGCTGGGCGAGCTTGCTGTAGCCCGCATCGTCCTGGACCGACATCACGAACGTCCCGACCACCTTCCCGCCCACCCGCAGGGTTCCGCTGACCGGCGCGAGCACCAACGGCCCGCCCAGGTCGTCGAGCACGCGGCCTGCGCGCAGGACCCGCAGGCGGACGATGTGCTCGTGGTTGTAGACCAGCAGGCGCACCTCGCTGCGCACGGTCGCGAGGTCGCTGGAGGCGACCGCATCCGCCAGCAGCGGATCGGACTCGATCGTTTGCACGGCCCGCTTGACCCCGTGGCCGGTGAGCTCGCCGACGTTGATCCAGTGCGCCACACCGAATCGGGCCGCGAGGTAGGTTCGGTCGGTGGCGGCACCGCAGGCCGTCGCGGAGGAGCTGCCGGTCGCACCGATCGCCAGCAGCGCCACGATCGCCACGATCGCCGCGGCAGAGAGAAGCGACGTGGCGATGCGGGCGCGCTGCGACATCGGGCGACACCGTAGCGCGCAGCGACGCCGCGTCGCGCGCGATCGAAACGCTCGCAAGGTGCGCAATCGGCTCTACTACCGCGTCCGGCCGGCGTTCTATGGTGGCACTCGATGACCGGGGTGCCCCCGAGCGATCGCGGCAACCATGCGCGAGCCAAGGCGGCGGGCGTGCGACGCATCGGTTGGTTCTCGCGCGCCAGGGTGGAGATGCGCCTCTATGACCAAGAGGCCGAGGTTCGCGCGCAGCTGTACGCCAAGCCGGACCCGACCGAGCGCACGGTCGAGCACGTCGGGCGGATCGAGCACGTCGAACGGGCAGCGCGGATCGAGCCGGTCGAGCCGGTCGAGCTAGTCGAGCCGGTCGGGCGGATCAAGCGGGCAGAGCGGATCGAGCTAGTCGAGCCCGTGGAGCGAGCCGAGGCGGTGGAGCGCCGGGAGCGCATCGCGGACCGTCCGGCAGCCTGACGGCGACACTCAGGAAACTCACAGCTGCGCGCGGGAGAATCCCCGCATGACGAGCAGCGAGCAACTGCGGGTCCTGGTCGTCGACGACGAGCCAAACATCGTCGATGTGATCTCGATGGCGCTGCGCTTCGAGGGCTTCGAGGTCGAGTCCGCCGCGACCGGCGCCGCCGCGATCGCCGCAGTCGCGGCGCGAGCGCCGCAGCTGATCGTGCTCGACGTGATGCTGCCCGACTTCGACGGCTTCGAGGTGGCTCGGCGGCTCGCCTCCGCGCGCGCCGACGTGCCGATCATCTTCCTCACCGCCCGCGACTCGACCGAGGACGTCGTCCGCGGCCTGACGCTCGGCGGCGACGACTACGTCACGAAGCCGTTCAGCCTCGAGGAGCTGGTCGCCCGGATCCGCACGATCCTGCGCCGCGCGGGCCTGTCCGAGGAGACCAGCTCGAAGCTCGTCTTCGGCGATCTCGAGCTCGACGAGGACACCCACGAGGTGGCGCGCGGCGAGCGCCCGATCGAGCTCACGGCAACCGAGTTTCGCCTGCTGCGTTACCTGATGCTCAATCCGCGCCACGTGCTCACGCGATCCCAGCTGCTCGACCACGTCTGGAACTACGACTTCGGCGGCGACGCGCGCGTGCTGGAGACCTACATCAGCTATCTGCGCAAGAAGATCGACGTCGGCGGGCCGGCGCTGATCCACACGGTGCGCGGCGTCGGCTACGCGCTGCGACTGCCCAGGAACTGAGCCCCCGGTGTCGCTGCGCACGCGACTGCTGATCGGCCTGGTCGTGCTCACCGCGGCGGGGCTGCTGATCGCGGGCGTCGTGACCTACGCCGCCGAGCGCTCGTTCCTAGTCTCGCGCGTCGATCAGCAGCTCGTCGGCAACGTCAACAGCTTCGAGGACGTGCTCGACACCGACCTCAAACTGGTCAAGGGCGGCCCGGGAGCCGGCGGCTCGGGCCAGCCACTGTTTCCCCAGTTCGGCGGCCCGGGGCCCGGCGGCGGCGGCGGGCCCGGCACCAGGGTCCTGCTGCCTCCCGGCACCTACGGGATCTATGTCCCGACCAGCGGCAGCGTGCAGCGCTACGCGGTGCCGCCCGACCAATCCGCACCCAAGCTGCCGGCGCGCATCGTGCTCAGCACCGCCAAGCACCTGCGCCTGATCACGGTCGACTCGGTCGCCGGCTCGGGCCTGCAGTACCGCGTGCTCGCCAAGGCCAGCGACACCGGCTCGGGAACGCTGATCATCGCGATCCCGCTGAGCGACGTCGGCCAGACCCTCACCCGCCTGCGCAACGTCGAGGCGATCGTGATCGCCGCGGTGCTGCTGGCGCTCGCCGGCTTCGCGTGGCTGCTGATCCGCCTCGGCCTGCGGCCGCTCGACCGGATGGGCACGACCGCCGGCGCGATCGCGGCGGGCGACCTCTCCCGGCGCGTCAGCCCCGCCGAGTCGCGCACCGAGGTCGGCCGTCTCGGTCTCGCGCTGAACGCGATGCTCGGACAGATCGAGCAGGCCTTCGCCGAGCGCCAAGCGAGCGAGGAGCGCCTGCGGCGCTTCCTCTCGGACGCCTCGCACGAGCTGCGCACGCCGCTTACCTCGATCCGCGGCTACGCCGAGCTCTTCCGGATGGGCGCCACCGCCGGCCCCGAGGACACCGAGAAGGCGATGGCGCGGATCGAGGAGGAGGCGACGCGCATGGGCATCCTGGTGGAGGACCTGCTCGCGCTCGCGCGGCTGGACGAGATGCCGCAGAGCCGCCGCGAGCCCGTCGATCTCGAACCGCTCGTGCGCGATGCGGCCGACGACGCGCGCGCCGCGGCGCGCGAGCGCGAGGTCAGCGTCAGGGTCGAAGGGCGCCACATCGTCACCGGTGAGGAGTCGCAGCTGCGACAGGTGCTGGCCAACCTGACGCGCAACGCGCTCACGCACACGCCCGCCTCCTCGCCGATCGAGCTCTCCGTCGCGGGTGACGAGCACAAGGTCCGGATCGAGGTGCGCGATCACGGTCCCGGCCTGCCGCAGGGTTCGCAGGACAACATCTTCGAGCGCTTCTGGCGCGCCGAGCGAGGTCGCGAGCGCGGCAAGGCGGGCGCCGGACTCGGCCTCGCGATCGTCGCGGCGATCGTCGACGCGCACGGTGGCAGCGTGAGCGCGAGCAACGCCCCGGGCGGAGGCGCCGTGTTCACGGTCGAGCTGCCGGCGCCGGCCGCGACGCGATAGCGCTCGCCGCTCGCCGCCAGCCGCTCGCCGCTCACCGCCAGCCGGCAGCTGTGGCGATCGGCCCGAGAACGCGAAGGACGACCGCGCCGAAAGGCGCGCCATCCCCCTAGGACTGCGGCGCGATCACGGCCGGTGCGCCGAACGCCACCAGGCATGCCGGCAGCGCCACCGAGCGGTCCTCGCGTTGGTGGTTCTCCAGCAGCGCGATGATCGTGCGCCCAACGGCCACCGCCGTGCCGTTGAGCGTGTTGGCGGTGAGCGGTCGCCCGCCACCGTCCGGGCGCACGCGGATCTCGAGCCGGCGCGCCTGGTAGTCGGTTGTGTTCGAGCAGGAGGTCAGCTCGCGGTAGCGCTGCTGGCCGGGCAGCCATGCCTCGCAGTCGTACTTCTTCGCCGCCGAGGAGCCGAGCTCGTCGACGGCGATGTTGACCACGCGGTAGGGGATCTCCAGCTCGCTCAGCAGCGACTCCTCGATCGAGAGGATCCGCTCGTGCTCCGCGACGGCGTGCTCGGCGGTCGTGAAGACGAACATCTCGACCTTGTCGAACTGGTGGACGCGGAAGATGCCGCGTGTGTCCTTGCCGGCCGCCCCGGCCTCGCGGCGAAAGCAGGGCGAGAAGCCGGCGTAGCGCAGGGGCAGCGCAGCGGCCTCGAGGATCTCGCCGGCGTGCAGCGAGGCGAGCGCCACCTCGGAGGTGCCGACGAGGAACAGCTCGTCGTCGGCCAGACGGTAGATCTGCTGCTCGGTGTCGGGCAGCATTCCCGTGCCGTAGAGCGCGTGCTCGCGCACCAGGACGGGCGGGATCACCGGCTCGAAGCCCTGGGCGCGCAGACGTTCGAGCGCCCAGCGCACGAGCGCCAGCTCGAGCATCACCAGATCGCCCTTGAGGTAGGCGAAGCGTGCCCCCGACAGCCGCGCGGCGGCCTCCATGTCGATCAGCCCGCCGGCGAGCTCGAGGTGGTCGGCAGCCGGTTCGTGGCGAGGCTCGCCGACCGAGCGGACCACCGTGTCGGCGTCGGCGGCGTCGTCGCTCGGCAGATTGGGCAGCGCGATCAGCGCGGCGTGCAGCTCGGCGTCGGCGAGCGCCAGCTCCGCTGCGAGCCGCTTCTCGCGCTCGCCCACCTCGCGCATCCGGGCGATCGCGTCGGCCGTATCCGCGTCCTCCCGCTTGGCCCTCGCGATCTCCTCGGAGGCCTGGTTCTTGGCGGCGCGCAGCGCTTCGAGCTCCGGCAGCAGCGCGCGCCGTCGTGCATCGAGCTCGACCACCCGATCGACGCCCGCCACGACGCTCTCGCCGCGCCGCGCGAGCGCCGCGCGGACGGCGTCACCCTGCTCGCGGATCAGCCTGAGATCGAGAACCGGCGGGCTCCTAGCCCGAGCAGGAGTTGCTCGACCCGATCGTCGGCGTGTGCGGCGCCTGCAGGCCGGCGTATTTCGCGAGGAATTGGGCGACCGCGGTCGCATCTGTGCCGGCGACGACGTTCTGGGGCATGATCTGACCGGAGAAGCCGCCGTTGCGGATCGCGTAGAGCACGCAGGCGTAGCCCTCCTTGCGGAAGTTGAAGTTCGGCCCGTTGGTTCTCACGCGGCCCTGAGCCGAGCTCGCCGAACCCGCGGCGCCGACGAGCGACAGCGTGTGGCAGCCGGAGCAATGCGTGCTGAACAGCTCCGCGCCCGTGCGGTAGGGGCTGTCCTTCGCCAGCTTGATGCTCTGCGAGCCGCAGGCGCTGATCGCGAGTGCTGCGGCGACGCCGACCGCGACGGTCCGAGCGATCTGTGCGGGACGAGCCATGCGGGCGCAGATCATATGGGGAACCGTCACGCGAACGCAGCATGCAAACCGCCTCACGAGGCGCGCTTCGCCCGCGAACGATCAGTAGGTGCCGGCAGCGCGCAGCGCGAGCACGCAGACGACCAGCGCCGCCAACGCCATCACGCCCATCTCGCGGCGCAGGATGGCGGTCACGATCGCCTGCTGCTCGGGCGCCGGAAGGGTGGCGACCGCCTGCGCGTCGTCGAGCTCGCGCGCCGTGAGCACCTGATCAGCGGCCACGAGGCGCAGTTGCTCGGCGACGAAGCCGACCGCGATCGGCAGCAGCGCGTAGAGGTAGTAGAGGCTGCTCGCCGGGCGCTGGTGGCCGAGCAGCGCCACAGCCACCAGCAGGGCGTAGGCGAGCGCGAGCGCCTGGCCGGCGCGCACGCCGAACCAGAATCGGCGGCTGGGCGCGACCTGGTACCAGCGCAGCGCGCCGAAGCACCCGACCAGGCCGTTGACGACGGCGACGGCCAGCGCTCCCCAGATCGCGAGCTCGCGGGCGCTCATCCGCGCGCTGCGCGCCGGGGTATCGAGCGTTTTGCCACTAAGTAACACATCATCACAAACATCGGGGGTAGTGATATAACGCCCGCTGTGATCAGAACCTACCTGCCTGCGATCGTGTTCCTTGCGCTCGGGGCGATCGTAGGCGGAACGTTCGCCGCGCTCAACGCGGCGTTCGGGCCCCACCGGCGCATCCCGGCCAAGACACAGCCGTACGAATGCGGTCTGCCCTCCGAGGTCAAACGCGGCTTCCGCTTCGGCATCAGCTTCTACATGATCGGGATGCTGTTCATCCTGTTCGACATCGAGGTGATCTTCATCTTTCCGATCGCCGCCGAGCTGCGGGCCTACGGCGCCTTCGCGCTCGGCGAGCTGATCACCTTCATCGTCCTGCTGGCCGTCGCCTTCGTCTACGTCTGGCGGCGCGGGGCGCTCGAATGGCGCTGACGCGCGAGCCGATCGAGCCGGGCAGCCTGCGCGCCCGCCAGCTGCTGGCGCGGGACCTGCTGCGCGGCGACCTCGAGGGGCTCGAGCTCGAGCGTCACGTCGAGCAGTCGCTGCTCCTGACGACGCTCGACAAGGCCGTCGCCTGGGGGCGCTCGAACTCGATCTACCCGGCGACCTTCGGCCTGGCCTGCTGTGCGATCGAGATGATGTCGGTGGTCGCCGCGCGCGTCGACATCGCGCGCTTTGGCTGGGAGGCCTTCCGCGCCTCGCCCCGCCAGGCCGATCTGCTGATCCTCTCCGGGCGCGTCTCGATCAAGATGGCGCCGGTCGTGCGGCGCATCTACGACCAGATGCTCGAGCCGAAGTGGGCGATCGCGATGGGGGCCTGTTCGTCATCGATGGGCGTCTTCAACAACTACGCGATCGTGCCGGCCGACAAGTTCATGCCGATCGACGTCCATGTGCCGGGCTGCCCGCCGCGTCCAGAGGCGCTGATGCACGGCATTCTCAAGCTGCGCAAGATGATCCAGGACGACCCCGACATGGGTTGGCGCGAGCGCTACGACGCGCAGGGGACCGAGGAGATCCTCGCCGGCGCGGAGCCCGCCGGTGCCTGACCAGGTCGGGCTCGAGCTGATCGCCGGCCAGCTCGCGCAGTCGATTCCAGGCGCCGTGCGCCGGACGACCTTCTTCCGCAACCGCGGAACGGTCGAGATCGCGCCGGGCGCGGTGCGCGGCGTGCTCTTGACGCTGCGCGAGCAGCACGGCTACCGCGCCCTGATGAGCGTGCACGGCGTCGACTACTACCCCGAGGAGCCGCGACTCGGCGTGCACTACGAGCTGCTCGACATGGAGCGCGTCGATCGCCTGACCGTGAAGCTGCGCGTGCCCGTGGCGGAGCCGACGGTCGAGTCCGTTACGCCCGACTGGCCGACGGCCGACCATCAGGAGCGAGAGATCTACGACATGTTCGGCGTGCGCTTCGAGGGCCACCCGGACCTGCGGCGGATCCTGATGCCCGAGGACTACGAGGGCCATCCGCAGCGTCGGGACTTCCCGATCGGCGGCGAGCCGGTGCTGTTCACCCACAATGACGCGACCAGCCCGGGGTGGACCAGATGAGCACGCGCTCGCGCTACCGCGCGAGCGAGGAGTCGATCACGCTCTCGCCGCTCGAAGAGCAGATCGCCGAGCAGCGCGGCGGCGAGACGACCGAGCTGCTGACGCTCAACATCGGTCCCCACCACCCCGCGACGCACGGCGTGCTGCGCCTGCTCGTGACGCTCGAGGGCGAGATCGTGCGCGAGCTGAAGCCGATCATCGGCTACGTCCACACCGGCATCGAGAAGACCGCCGAGCAGAAGGCGTACTGGAAGGTCATCCCGGTCGTGGAGCGCATGGACTACCTCTCCTACTACTTCAACGCGATGGCGTTCTGCGGCGCGGTCGAGACACTGCTCGAGTGCGAGGTGCCAAAGCGCGCGCAGTACCTGCGCGTGATCCACCTCGAGCTCAACCGGATCATGTCCCACCTCGTCTGGCTCGGCACCAGCGCCCTCGATCTCGGCGCGATCTCGATGTTCTGGTACTGCTTCCGCGAGCGCGAGACGATCCTCGATCTGTTCGAGTTCTCCTCCGGCCAGCGGATGCACACGCGCTACTTCCAGGTCGGCGGCGTGATCGAGGACATCCCTCGCGGCTTCGAGGCGAAGCTGCGGGAGTTCATCAAGATCATGCCGGGGCGCGCCGACCAGTACGCCGACCTGCTGCGCCGCAACGAGATCCTGCTCCAGCGCCTGCGCGGCATCTGCCCGCTCGATGAGGCGACGCTGCTCGCACTCGGCGTCACCGGGCCGCTGCTGCGCGCCGCCGGCAACCCGTGGGATCTGCGCAAGGCCGCGCCGTACACGAGCTACGAGGAGTTCGAATTCAAGATCCCGGTCGGCACGGTCGGGGACAACTACGATCGCTTCGCCGTTCGCCTCGCCGAGATCTATGAGTCCGTCAAGATCATCGAGCAGGCGCTCGACGGCCTGCCCGAGGGACCGCACATCACCGAGGACCGCAAGGTCGCACTGCCGCCACGACACGAGCTGGCCACCTCGATGGAGGCGCTGATCCATCACTTCAAGCTCGTGACCGAGGGCTTTCGCGTGCCGCCGGGCGAGGTCTACTACCCGATCGAGAGCCCGCGCGGCGAGCTCGGCTGCTTCGTGCGCTCCGACGGATCGTCCAAGCCGGCGCGCGTGCACATGCGCGACCCGAGCTTCGTCAACCTGCAGGCGACCGCGCCGATGGTTCGTGGCGCCTACATCGCCGATCTGATCGCGACGCTCGCGATGCTCGACCCGATCCTCGGAGGGATCGACCGATGACGCGCGTCACGCGCTACGCGCACGGCTCGCGCGTGCCCGGCTGGGATCAGGCCGCCGACCTCGAGAAGGACCCGGCGGGCGTTCCCGACCCCGCGCAGCTCGACGTGCCCGCCGAGCTGCGCGCGGAGATCGAGGCGGCGATGGCGCGCTACCCCGACCGCCACTCGGCCGTGCTGCCGGCGCTCGCGGCCGCGCAGCGCGTTCACGGCTGGTGCTCGCCGCAGGCGATCGAGCAGGTCGCCTGCGTGATGGCACTGACGCCCGCCTACCTCAGCTCCGTGGCGAGCTTCTACGACATGTTCGAGCTCGAACCGGTCGGCCGCCATTCGGTCTACGTCTGCACCAACATCTCCTGCTCGCTGCGCGGCGCCGACGAGCTCTACGCGGCGATCGAGGAGGCCGCCGGCGGCGACCCGCAGATCAACCTGCGCCACTTCGAGTGCCTCGGCGCGTGCGACATCGCGCCGATGGTCTCCGTCGACCAGGTCTATTACGGGCCGCTCGAGCTGGGCGACGCGAAGCGCCTCGTCAACGATCTGCAGTCCGGCCGCGAGCCGATCCCCGACCTGGCGCTCGCCCGCCTGCGCAGCGCAGACCCCAACGCGAACACGCAATGAGCCCGACGATCCTGCTGAAGGACATCGACGAGCCGGGGCTCGCGACGCTCGAGGTCTACGAGCGCCGTGGCGGCTATCAGTCGCTGCGCAGGGCGCTCGCGATGGACCCGGCGGCGGTCATCGCCGAGCTCGACGCCTCGGGGCTGCGCGGCCGCGGCGGCGCCGGCTTCCCCGCCGGGCGCAAGGCGGCGTTCCTGCCGCAGGGCGACATGGACAAATACCTCGTCTGCAACGCCGACGAGTCCGAGCCGGGCACCTTCAAGGACCGCGAGCTGATGCAGAAATGCCCACACATGCTGATCGAGGGGATGATGATCGCGGCCCACGCCGCGGGCGCCAACCACGCCTTCATCTACATTCGCGGCGAGTACGAGGCGCAGGCGAAGATCCTCGACTCGGCGCTCGCGGAGGCCGCCGCCGCGGGATACATCGGCGAGCGGATCCTCGGCGGCGACTTTTCCTGCTCGCTGGTGCTGCACCGCGGCGCCGGGGCCTACATCTGCGGCGAGGAGACCGGGCTGCTGGACTCGCTCGAGGGCAAGCGCGGCAACCCGCGGCTCAAGCCGCCGTTCCCGGCCGCCCAGGGCCTCTACCAGGGACCGACGCTGATCAACAACGTCGAGACGCTCTCGACGATGCCCCACATCATCCGCATGGGCGGCGCCGAGTACGCCAAGCTCGGCGTGACGGGCTCCGCCGGGACGAAGGTGGTGTCGGTCTCAGGCCACGTGCAGCGCCCCGGTAACTATGAGATCGAGCTGGGAACGCCGTCGCGCGAGATCATCTTCGGACTCGCCGGCGGTCCGCCGGAGGGCCGCTCCGTGAAGCTCTGGTTCCCCGGCGGCTCGAGCTCCCCGGTGCTCACCGAAGCCGACCTCGACATCCCCTACGACTTCGACTCACTCGCCAAGGCCGGCACGATGCTCGGCTCGGGGGCGATCATCGTCGTCGACGACTCGACACCGGTGCTCGACGTCGCGCTCAAGCTCGCCAAGTTCTATCGCCACGAGTCCTGCGGCAAGTGCACGCCGTGCCGCGAGGGCACCAACTGGACGGTCCGGATGCTCGAGCGGATCGAGCTCGGCGAGGCGACCCCGATGGATCTCGACATCATGACCTCGGTCCAGGAGCACATCATCGGCAACTGCCTGTGCGTGCTCGGCGACGCGATGGCGATGCCGATCAGCTCGATGATCGCGAAGTTCCGCGAGGAGTTCGAGGCGCACATGCGCTCACGGCAGCTGGCGGCGGCGCTCTGATGCCTCGTCCGAACGCCAAGATGATCACCCTCTCGATCGACGGTCGCGAGGTCCAGGCGCCCGAGAACGCGATGCTCGCCGACGCCGCGAAGCTCGCCGACGTCGAGATCCCCGTCTTCTGTTACGAGCCAAAGCTCGGCGCGCCGGTCGGTGCATGCCGCATGTGCCTGGTCGAGATCGAGGGCATCCCGAAGCTGCAGACCGCCTGCTCGACGGCGGTCAAGGACGGCATGATCGTCCACACCCGTTCCGAGCGGGCCAGGGTGGCCCAGCAGGCGGTCGTCGAGTTCCTGCTGATCAACCACCCGCTCGACTGCCCGGTCT
>ODAK010001497.1_pt1 | contig 25389 bp, 24 predicted proteins | sample 1539591 | NCBI WGS metagenome assembly ODAK01 (sample SAMEA3539303, study PRJEB22396) | soil metagenome | biome: tundra; feature: field; material: soil | place: USA | collected 2010-05 | depth 0.15 m
CTGGACGCGGTGGGCCTCCTCGTCGGACGCGGACGGGATGTGCGCGTTGACATTGCCGGGCGGATCGACGGATGGGTCCCGCCGGATCATGAACGGTATCGCGACCGCCTCATCGCGCGCGCGAACGAACCTGACCTGGCCGGCCGCGTCCGCTTCCTCGGCTACCGCGAGGACGTGCCGGCGGTGCTCGCGATGGCCGGCATTCATTGTTGCCCGTCGCGCAAAGAACAACGCGAGGCCTTCGGCATCGTCGTCATCGAAGCGAAGCAGGCCGGGATCCCATCGGTCGTCACGAAAAGCGGCGCACTGCCGGATCTCGTGACGCACGGCGAGGACGGATGGATCTGCCGCGACGAGAGCGCCGAGGCGGTCGCCGAAGGCATCGACTATTTCCTCGATCCGGATCGGCTGCGTCAGGCGATGGCGTCGGCGCGCGAATCGGCTCGTGTCTACAGCCGCGAGCGGTTCGAGCGCGCGTGGGTCGCGGTGTTTCGCGGGCAGGAGTCGCGTTGACGTGGACCGTGGTGGAGGTGGGCTGAATGACTGGAACTGACCGCCCTGTGGCACTCGTGACGGGTGCCGCCGGCTTCATTGGATCGCATCTCACCCGTCGGCTCGTCGAAGGGAATCGCGTGGAGGTCGTCGCGCTCGACGATCTCTCGGGCGGCTTTCGAGACAACCTGCCGGACGGCGTCACGTTTGTCGAAGGCAGCGTGACCGACGCCGCGCTCGTCGCGGATCTGTTTCTGAAACACCGCATCCGCTATGTCTTCCATCTCGCGGCGTACGCCGCGGAAGGACTGTCGCACTTCATCCGGCGGTTCAACTACACGAACAACGTGATCGGCAGCGTGAACCTGATCAACGAAGCGGTTCGGCACGAGATCGACTGCTTCGTGTTTGCGAGCTCGATTGCCGTCTATGGGCCCATCACGCCGCCGATGCGCGAGACCGACGTGCCGGCGCCAGAGGATCCGTACGGGATCGCGAAGCTGAGCGTCGAGCTCGATCTCGCCGCCGCGCACCGCATGTTCGGCCTGCCGTACGTGATCTTTCGTCCGCACAACGTGTACGGCGAGTACCAGAACCTCGGCGATCCGTATCGCAACGTGCTCGGGATCTTCATGAACCAGATCATGCAGGGCAAGCCGATGACGATCTTCGGCGACGGCTCGCAGCAGCGCGCGTTCAGCTATGTCGGCGACATCGTGCCGCCGATCGCGGACAGCCCGTGGGTGGCGGCGGCCGCCTGCCAGGTGTTCAACGTCGGCGCCAAAGTGCCCTGCACGGTCAACGAGCTGGCGACGACCGTTGCCGCCGCCATGGGCGTCCCCGACCATCCGATCGAACATCTTCCGGCGCGGCTCGAAGTGCACACGGCGTACAGCGACCACGCGAAGGCGGCGCGCATTTTCGGCGCGCGCGACCAGACGACGCTCGGCGACGGAGTCCGCCGCATGGCTGCGTGGGCGAGGCGGGGCGGCGTCCGATCGAGCAAGCTCTTCGAGGGCGTGGAGGTCACGCGGGGGCTGCCGGAGCGATGGCGCGCGTTGACTCAAGTGGGAAAGACGCCCGGTGCGTGATTCGGCGCTGAAGCGCGCCCTGGTCGACGTCTATTTCAACTGGCGCGAGATCGGGAACGCGGCGACCGGCATGGTGCGCCCGCCCGCGTACGGCGAGCGCGTCGAAGACTACGACACGTACTGGCGGCACCGGGCCCCGGCGACGATGCAGCCGCGGTTTCCGATCATCGCGGAGGGCATCGCGCCAGGCGCCTCGGTGCTCGACATCGGCTGTGGCGACGGCGTGATGCTGCAGTTCCTCATGGCGACCCGGAACGTTCGCGCGCTCGGGATCGACGTCAGCGCCGAGGCGGTGCGTCGCGCCATCGAGCGCGGCGTCGAGGCGCGCGTGCAGCCACTCGGGGAACTGGCCGCGTCCGGGACGGCGTTCGACCACGTCGTCATGAGCGAAGTCGTCGAGCACGTCGCCGACGCCGAGCAGTTCGTCCGTGACGCCTGGGCGCTCACGCGGAAGACCTTGTGGTTGACCTTCCCGAACATCGCGTATTTTCCACACCGGCTGCGGCTGCTGGCGGGAAAGGCGCCGGTGCAGTGGGTCGTGTTTCCCGGCGAGCACCTGCGCTTCTGGAGCGTCTCCGACTTTCGGGCGTGGACCATCCGCCTGTCGCTGCCGCCGCCGGCGATGGTCGCGAGCAACGGCTTCACGCTCGCGCGGCTGCATCGCCTGTGGCCGAACCTGTTCGGCAATCAGATCGTCGTCCGGTGCGATCGATGACGAGGGGACGCATCAGCTTCTTCGTGCACGACCTCGCGTCGAACCCGATCGTCCGCGCCGCGGCGCTCGCGAAAGCGGTGTCGGGCGCATACGACGTGGAAATTCTGGGGTTTCTGTTGAGCGGCACGAAGGTCTACGAGCCGTACCACGGCCTGTTCCCGTACATCGCGGTGCGAGTGCCGCGCGACACGCGGGCGGTCCTGCGCGCGATTCCCGCGCTCGCCCGCCAGGCGACGGGCGACATCATCTACGCCTGCAAGCCGCTGGTGACGAGTCTCGGGCCGGCGCTGTACGCCGCGAGGCGCGGCGCCCGCCTTCCGCTGCTGCTCGACGTCGAGGACGACGAATGGGTGACGCCGCGGAGCGGATGGCCGGAGTTTCTCTGGCGCGATGTGATCAAAGGATGGCGCCACGCGACCGCGTGGAAGTACACACGCGCGCTGCATGGCCTCGTGGGCTGCGCGGACGGCGTCACCGTCTCGACGCGGCGCCTGCAGCAGCGCTACGGCGGCACCATCGTCCGGCACGGCCCGGCGGGCGACGGCTTCGATCCCAATCGCGTCGAGCTGCGGGACCGCGCCGCGTGTCGAGCCCGGTGGAATCTGCCGCTCGATGCGCCGCTCGCACTGTTTGCCGGCATCCCGCAGCCGCACAAGGGGTGGACCACGCTCGTCGATGCGCTGCAGCGTCCCGAAGCGCGCGCGTGGCAGCTGGTCCTGGCCGGCGCCGCCGATCATCCTGATTTCGTCGAGGCGGCGCGCGTGCTCGGCGCGCGGTGCCACGTCATCGGACCGCAGCCGAACGATCGGATGCCGATGCTGCTGGCGGCGATCGACGCCGTTCCGGTCCCACAGTTCGACATGCCGTTCGCGCAGAGCCAGCTGCCGGCCAAGGCGCTCGAAGCTATGGCGATGGCGCGAGCCGTGATCGCGACGCGCGTCGGCGATTTGCCCGAGATCCTCGGCGACGGAACCAGGGGATGGTTGATCCCGCCCGGTGATGCACCCGCCCTTGCGGCGACGTTTGCCGACATCGCGCAGCGCCCGGACGAAGCGGCGGCGCGCGGCCGCGCGGCGCGCGCGTGGTTCCTCGAGGAAGCCAGCCAGGCGGTGATCGAAACGCGCGTGCTCGCGCTCCTCGATCGCATCACGCACGCCGCCAAACCGGAGATGCCGCGTGCAGTCTGAGACGCCGATTGTCGCGCAGCCGCTCGACGGGGCCGACATCCATCAGCCGGGTGAGGAACCGCCGCCCGGCTCGGAACTGCCGCCGGGTCCTGACACCGACGATCGGCGCCTCCGTCTGATCGCGGGCCTCACGTGGAACGTCGTGTATCAGGTCATCGAGGTTGTCTTCAGCTTCGGTGCGATGCTGCTGCTCGTGCGCATCATTCCGGCGCGCGACTACGGCCGCGCCGCCGCAGTCGTCGGCCTGCTCGCGATGGTCAACACCTTCAACGCGCACGCGTTCTACGAACAGGCGCTGCAGCTGCCGGAAGGCGAGACACCCAACTGGTCGCTTCACTGGACGTTCGGCTTCTACGTGCAGACCGCGATGTCGATCGTGTGCCACATCGTCGCGGGCGTCTGCTGGCTGACCCCGGCGTATCGGCCGATCGCCAAGCTCCTGCACCTCGCCGCCTTCGGCGTCTGGTTCGACGCCGCGAATACACTCGGCGCGGCGATGCTGCGCCGCGATCTGAATTTCGAGCGCCTCAAGGTCGTCGCGGGTTGCGGGATGTTCGTCCGTCTGACGACGACCGTCGCGCTCGGGCTCGCCGGCGGCGGCGCCTACGCCATCGTCTTTGGCGGCAACGTCGTGACGAGCCTGCCGTACGCCGTCGATCTGTTCGTGCTGCGAGGGTGGCGTCCTGATCCGGGGTGGTGGCGCCGGTTCGACTGGCGGGGTTACGGCGATGCCACGCGGTTCGGCCTGCAGCGAATCACCGGGGGCATCGTCGGCGGCGTGCGCGACGGCCTCGAAGCGGCGATCCTGCCCGGCGCGCTGGGGTTCGCCAGCATCGGCCTCATCAACCGGGCGCAGGCGCTCTACGGGACGACGGTCGGGCGGCTGGGCGTCGTGCTCGCCGACACGGTCTATCCGTTCTTGCCGCGCGAAAAACACAACAAGGAACGCTACGCGTCGTACGCGACGACCTATCTGCAGGTGATGTTGTTCATCGCGATCCCCGGCGCGTTGTTCATCGGCCGGCACGGTCCGCTGCTCTCGCGGGTGCTGTATGGCAGCAAGTGGGCGATAGCCGATCCTCTCATCTGGCCGGGTGCGGCGATCGGGCTCGGCTTGACGGTGTTCGGCATCGCCTCGGAGATCCTGCTCGCGGCGGGCCTGCTGCGCGTGTGCCTCATTCTCGACACAGTGGCCGCCGTCAGCGTGCTGCCCGCGCTGTTCGCCGCATGGACCACACGCCTGGCGCTGCCGTACGCCTGGACGCTGGCCGGCGTGCAGGCGGCGCTGGCGCTCGTCGCGCTCGGCTGCGCGTCGCATCTGCTCCAGCGCGGATGGTGGCGCACGACGGCGATTCCGGCATGCGTCGCCGCGCTCGCCGGGCTGGGCGCCGGCTGGCTGCTGCCGCTGGGCGGGCAGCGCCCGGCGATCGAACTCGCCATCCACGCCCTCGTCTTCGTCGTGGCCGGCGCGCTGTCGCTCAGGATCCTGTTCGGCGCGGTGCTCGAGCGCCTCACCATGCGCATGCCCGCCGCGCATCGCTTGCGTGCCCTTTTCCTCTTTCCGAAGGTGCGGGCCGAGGCGTTGTCGAGCACGCCGGTGGTTCCCTGATTCAGTGGTGCATCACGATGGCTAGCATCGAGCAGAATCTTCAGATCTGGAACGTCGAGCACGAGTGGCCTCTCGAGGGCGACGAATGGTCCGAGGAGTGGGGCGGCGCGCGTGCTCAGTGGTTTGGCAGCCTGCTCCCGCGCATTTCGTGGTTTCTTCCGGCCGCTCACGTGCTCGAAATCGCTCCCGGCTACGGCCGTTGGACACAGTTTCTGGCAGCGCACACCAAGCAGCTGTCGGTCGTCGACATCTCCCCGCGCTGCATCGCCGCGTGTCAGGCGCGATTCAGCGGCCTCACGCATCTGCGGTATCACGTGAACGATGGACGTTCGCTCGACATGATCGAGGACGACTCGATCGACTTCGTCTTCAGCTTCGATTCGCTGGTCCACGCCGATGCCGACACGATGCACGCGTATGCTCAGCAGATGGCCCGCAAGCTCCGGCTCGGCGGCACCGGCTTCATCCATCATTCGAACCTCGGCGCCCACAAATCTTGGCTCGTTGCCAAACGCAATGTCGTCCGTCTGTGCCGAGGGCGGAGCCGTCTGGGAAACCTGCTCATCCACGATTGCCTCCGGGCGCCAGAAATGACCGCCTCGCTGATGGCGGACTTCTGCACTGAGGCGGGGCTGACCTGCGCGGCCCAGGAAATTATCCCGTGGGGCCAATCCCACCGAGCCATCGACTGCCTGACCGTCTTCAAGAAGGAGGCGGTGCGCACCCAGGCGTCACCTCGGATCCTTGTCAATCATCGCTTTTTGCAGGAAGCGGCTGACGTGAAGCGGCTCGCCTGGGTCTACAACGGGAGCGCCGCGACACTTTCGGCCGAAGAAAGACCGGGCACACCATGACCAATGTCGTCATCCTGAAGCCGTCCCGACCATTCAGCCACTGGGTGTGGCTCGCCGGAATTGCCGCAATGGCCGGGTTCGTCGTCGACGACTGGATGGGCGCCGCGGCCGTCTTCGTGCTCTGGCTCGCGTGGTTCTACGTCCACGACGACTTCGGCCTGCCGATCATCGCGATGGCGCTGACCTTTCAATGGGTTCAGGTGACCTGCGCCATCTGGTACCACGCGATCGTCGGCCGGCCCGTCCGATCGATGCTGCTGAGCGACTACAGGCCGATGGTCCTCATCGGCCTCGGCTGCGTGGCCGCGCTCGCGGTCGGCCTGCACGCGGGCATGTCGCTCATCCGCCGTTCGCAGCACGGCGTCATCCGCGCGGAGCAGCTGGCGATACCCGTCGGCTGGACCGGGCTGTGGATCGCCTACGCGACGGCGTTCGGGCTGCAAGGCGCGCTGACGCAGATAGCGTATGAGTTTCCCGATTTCACCCAGGCCATTCTCACGTTTCGCTTCGTGCACCTGGCGCTCCTGTTCCTGATCTTGCGCCGTTTGAGCCGGCCCAAACCGAAGTGGCATTGGATCGCGGCGCTGATGACGTTCGAGATCCTGCTCGGCATCACCGGCTTCTTCGCCGGGTATCGCGAGCCGATCGTGATGGCGATCATCGCCCTGTTCGAGGTCTTCAACCCTCGTCGCGTGCAGCAATGGATCGGCGTGACCGTGATCACGCTGGCGCTCGGCGCACTGAGCCTGTTCTGGATGAGCGTGCGCGCCAATTATCGCCAGAGCTTCGACAACGAAACGTTCGCGAACTCCGAGAGCGCACGCTTCACTCGCATGGGGCAGCTCTCGAACACGTGGCTGACCGACAAACACGACATGTTTGACGACATGGACGCCCTCGTGGACCGTCTTTGGGTGGTGTACTATCCGGCGCTGGCGGTGGCGCGTGTGCCCAAGGTCCTTCCGTACACGGACGGCGCCATCCTGTTCGGCGCACTTCAGCACGTGTTCAGCCCGCGGGTGTTCTTTCCAAGCAAGGCCGAGCTCGCGAACGACAGCGACATGGTGCGCAAGTACTCCGGCTTGTTCGTCGCGGGAACCGCGCAGGATACGAGCATCGCATTCGGGTATGCGGGCGAGTCCTACATCGATTTCGGCTTGCCATGGATGTTCATCCCGGTATTCCTGTATGGATTGCTGGCCGGCCTGGCGTATGAGCTCTTGAGCACGCGCATTCATCACGAGGAGCTGCGCTCGGGGCTTCTGGCCGTGATCTTCTGGCTCTCGCTCTATCTGTTCGAGCGATCGTGGGTGAAGACGCTCGGCCTGATGGGGACGCTGCTCGTGTACCTCGGCGGGCCCGCGCTGCTGTTCGATTACTACCTGTCGCGCGCCCGCCTCGTGACCAAGCCCGACGACGACGTGTCCCCGGAGGCCGAGCAGTGGACCTGACCGCGCGCCGCGCGGCACGCTGATGCGGATCGTTCACGTGACGCCGTATTTCGCGCCCGCGTACGTCTACGGCGGTCCGCCGCGCACCGTGCTGGGCCTGGCCCGTGCGCTGCTGCGCGCGGGCGCCGACGTGCACGTCGTCACGACGTCCGCCAACGGCGTCGGCGACTTGCCGGACGAGGTCACGCAGTCCGGCCATTTCGAGGATGTGCCGGTGACGTACTTGCGTCGGTCGTTCCCGGTCCGCGATTTCCGATCGGCGGCGCTTCCGGGCGTGCTCGACGCGGTCGCCCTGGGCTGCGACGTCGTGCACGTGCACGGCTGCTGGAACTTTTTCGGCTGGGACGCGGCTCGCTGGTGCCGGCGAGTGGGCATTCCCTATGTCGTGTCCCCGCGCGGCATGCTGTACCCGTGGTCGTTCCAGCAGGGCCGCCGCGTGCGCAAGTGGATGAGTTATCACGCCTTTGAACGGCCCACGCTGAAGCGCGCGCGTTTCATTCACGCGACCAGCGAACAGGAAGCCGCGGAGGTGAGCGCACTTGGCCTGGGCAACCAGATCGTCGTGGTGCCAAACGGCCTTGACGATCTCGATCACGCACCCTGCGCGCGCTCGGACGCGTTCCGCGCGCGCTTCGGCGCGCAGCCGGACGATTTCCTCACGCTGTTTCTCGGGCGCGTGCATCCGAAGAAAGGACTCGACACGTTGATCGCCGCGTTTCGACAGACGATCGACGCGCCACGCCGCGGCGTGCTGCTGGTGGCGGGAGCCGGGGACGCCGAGTACCTCAATCGTCTCCAGGCCGAGGCGCGAGACCTGATCGATGCGGGCCGGCTGGTATTCGCGGGTCATCTGACGGGCGACGATCGCCGGCTTGCGCTCGCCAGCGCGGATGCGTTCGCGCTCACGTCGCACTCCGAGAACTTCGGGCTGGCCGTCGCCGAGGCGATGGCCGCCGGCCTTCCCGTCGTCGTGAGCCGGGATTGTCCGTGGCCCGAGATCGAACGGTGGCGGGCGGGGCGCTGGGTCGAGAACACACCGGCCGCCGTCAGCGAGGCACTGCGGATGCTCATGGCTGATCGCTCCGCCGCGCGCGCGATGGGCGAGAATGGCCGGCGCGAAGTGCGGGTGCGCCTGAACTGGCCGCACCTCGCCGCCGAAATGCTCAGCGCGTACGCGACCGCGGCGGCGAGATGACGTCACACACGGCCCCGACGCCGATGCCCACCGTCATGCTAGTGTCCGAGCTGTTCGCGCCGGGCGGCATCCAGCACGTCGGCCGCGACACCGTGGCCGCGCTCGCGGCGGCGTCCACGCCGCTCGCCGTCTGGTCGCTTCGCGACGGCGCGGTTCCCCTCGACTATGCGGCGCCCGCCCACACCGCCTTCCGGCTCGCCGCGGGATCCAAAGTGGCGCTCGGCGCCTGGGCCATGAAGCGCGCGTGCCGCCGCTGCGACGACACGCAGGTCCTGCTGATGCACGTGCACCTGGCGCCGGTCGCGCTGCCGATGCTGCTTCGCGGGGCCCGCGTCGTGCTGATGCTGTACGGCGTCGAGGCCTGGCGTCCGCTGACCGCCGTGGAACGCTTCGTCGTCGAGCGCGCGTCGCGCGTCATCGCGATCTCGGCGTACACCGCGCAGCGTTTTCGGAACGCGAACCCGTGGATGCGCGACCGCCCGATCGACGTGTGCTGGCTCGGCGTTCCTGCCGATGCTGAGCCCGCGGACGGCAGCGCGTGCGCCGACGGCGCGCTGATTGTGTCGCGCATTTCCGCTGAAGATCGCTACAAAGGCCACGAGCCGCTCATTCGGGCGTGGGTAGGCGTGCGGCGGAGCGTGCCGGATGCGACGCTGGTGATCGTCGGCGACGGCGACGATCGGCAGCGGCTCGAATCGCTGGCGGCGGAGCTGGGCCTCGACGGGGCGGTCCGCTTCGCGGGGCGCCTTCCGGATCGGGAGCTGGCGGGGTGCTACGCGCGCTGCGCGTTCTTCGTGATGCCGAGTCCCGACGAAGGTTTCGGACTCGTCTTCCTCGAGGCCATGCGCGCCGGCAAGGCCTGCATCGGATCGACGGGCGCCGCCGAGGAAGTGATCGTCGACGGCGTCACGGGCGCGATCGTGCCGCCGCACGACGAGGCCGCGCTGGTTGGCGCGCTCGTGCGCCTCTTTCAAGATCGGACGGCCCGATCGACCCTTGGCGCCAACGGCCGTCGGCGATTCGAAGAGCAGTTCACCCTGGCGCATTTCGCCGCCCGTCTGCGCCGCCTGTTGCAGACCGATACGTCGATCGGAGCATCCGCATGATTGTCGTCGGCCTCAACGCGTACCACGGCGATGTCTCGGCCGCGCTCGTTCGCGACGGCCAGCTCGTCGCCGCGATCGAAGAGGAAAGATTCCGCCGCATCAAGCATTGCGCCGGCTTTCCGCACTTCGCGCTCGCCGAGTGCCTGCGTATGGCGGGCGTGACGCCGGCCGACGTCGATCTGTTCGCCGTCTCGCGCGATCCGCGCGCGCATCTGTGGCGGAAGGCGTTGTATCTCCTCCGACATCGCCCGCGCGGCACCGTCGGCGATCGCGCCAGAAACGTCCTGAAGATCCGATCGCTGCCCGACACGATCGCTGCCTCGCTCGATCTCGATCCGTCGCGCGTCCGCCGCCGGACGGTGACCGTCGAACATCACCCGGCGCATCTGGCGAGCGCGGCGTACGTCAGCCCGTTCGACAGCGCCGCCGTCTGTGCGATCGACGGATTCGGCGACTTCGTCAGCACGTCGTGGGGCGTCCTCGACGGCACGCGGATCGGCGTCCGCGGACGCGTCTATTTCCCGCATTCGCTCGGCATGCTGTATCTCGCCGTCACGCAGTACCTCGGCTTTCCCAAGTACGGAGACGAGTTCAAGGTGATGGGCCTCGCGCCGTACGGCGAGCCCAGCTTCACGCGCGAGATCGGCTCGCTCGTGCGCGTCGGCGACGCCGGCGGCTTCGAGCTCGATCTCTCGTACTTCAAGCATTGGTCGGAAGGCGTGTCGATGACGTGGGACGATGGTGAGCCGACGATCGGGACGGTGTTCACGCCAAAGCTCGAGGCGTTACTCGGGCCGGCGCGCAGGCCCTCGGATCCGCTGACGGCCCGCCACGAAGCGCTCGCCGCGTCGCTCCAGACCGTGTTCGAGGATGCGGCCATGAAGGTGCTCAATCACGTGCAGCGATCGACCGGACGTACGCGGCTGTGCTATGCGGGCGGCTGCGCGATGAACAGCGTCGCCAACGGCAAAATCCGGTCGCGGACCGGTTTCACCGACGTATTCATCCAACCCGCCTCGGGCGACAACGGCACGGCGCTTGGCGCGGCGTTCGAGGCGTGGCACCGCCACTCGAACGCCCCGCGCGCGTTCGTGATGGAGCACGGCTACTGGGGGCCTGATTTCAGTGATGCCCAGATTGCCGCCACCCTCGACGGCGCGCACGCCGAGATTCAGGCGTCCGGATGCGTGCGCCGCGAGCTGCCCGACGAGCAGGCGGTCGCGGAGTGGACGGCGCGTCAGATCGCCGACGGCCGTGTGATCGGCTGGTTCCAGGGACGCATGGAGTGGGGCGCCCGCGCGCTCGGCAATCGCAGTATCCTGGCCGACCCGCGCCGAGCCGACATGCGCGAGATCATCAACACGCGGATCAAGTTCCGGGAGCGGTTCCGGCCGTTCGCGCCGTCGATCCTCGAAGAGGCCGTTCAGGAATACTTCGTCGACGGCGTCATCGATCCGTTCATGCTGCATGTCTACCCGATCCGCCCGGAGAAGCGCGCGCTCGTTCCGGCGATCACCCACGTCGACGGCTCCGGCCGCCTCCAGACGGTCAGCCGGCGATCGAATCCGCTGTACTGGACGCTGATCGACGCGTTCCGGACGATCACGGGCGTGCCGATGCTCCTGAATACGTCGTTCAACGAGAACGAGCCGATTGTGCTCACGCCGGCCGAAGCGCTCGATTGTTTCCTGCGAACGAGCATGGACGTGATCGTGCTCGGCCGCCACGTCCTCGAACGGGCTCCGGTCGCGGCGGCCGGCGGGGCGCCGGGCGTCCGCACGGGAGTGGTGTCATGATCGACTTGTCGACGCGCCGCATTCTCGTGACCGGCGGAACCGGGTTTCTCGGCCGCCACGTCGTCGCCGTACTCGCGGGCCGCGGCTGCCGCGACGTGCTGACGCCGCGCCGCGCCGACTACGACCTGACCGTCGAGGCCGACGTGGGTCGCCTGTTCGAGGCGCTGCGGCCGCAGGTCGTGATCCACCTGGCGGCCGTCGTCGGCGGCATCGGCGCGAACCGCGACTCGCCGGGCCGCTTCTTCTACGAGAACGTCATGATGGGCGCGCTGACGATGGAGCACGCGCGGCGGAGCGGCGTGGAGAAGTTCGTCGGCGTCGGCACCATCTGCGCGTACCCGAAGCTGGCGCCCGTCCCGTTTCGCGAGCGCGATTTGTGGAACGGCTATCCCGAAGAGACCAATGCGCCGTACGGGATCGCGAAGAAGATGCTGCTCGTGCAGGGGCAGGCCTACCGGACCCAGTACGGCTTCAACGCGGTGCATCTGTTGCCGGTGAATCTCTACGGCCCGCACGACAACTTCGATCCCGCCTCGTCGCACGTGATTCCGGCGTTGATTCGGAAATGCCTCGAGGCGATCGACGCGGGCGCGCCCGAGCTCGAGTGCTGGGGCAGCGGTCACGCGACGCGCGAGTTCCTGTACGTCGAGGATTGCGCCGAGGCGATCGTGCTCGCGACCGAGCGGTACGACGAGCCGGAGCCGGTGAACATTGGCGCCGGCTTCGAAATCAGCATCCGCAATTTGTCGGAGCTCATCGCGCAGTTGACCGGGTTCTCGGGCCGCCTCGCCTTCGACCGCACCAAGCCCGACGGGCAGCCGCGGCGTAGCCTCGACACGTCGCGCGCGCTGGAGCGGTTCGGCTTCCGCGCCACGACCGACTTCCGCGAGGGGCTGCGGCGGACAATCGATTGGTACCGGTTGGAACGCGAACGTAGAGCGTGAAGGTCTGTTGTTTCAACCGCTCCTACTGGCCCGATGTCGCCGCGACCGGCCAGCTGCTGACCGAGCTCGCCGAGGATCTCGTGGCCGGGTACGGCTGCGAGGTGTCGGTGGTCGCCGGGCAGGCGCTCACGGTCGCCGGCGGCCGCCTGCCGTGGTGGCGCATCGTGCGGCATGAGACACACAACGGCGTCAGCATCCTGCGCGCGAACGGCACGCGCGCCCGACCGCGCCGATTCGCCGGCCGCGCGCTCAACTACATCAGCTACTTCCTGTCGGCGGCGGTCGCGTCGTTCGGCGTCGGCCGACCGGACGTGATCGTGTCGCTGACCGATCCGCCAATCATCGGGCTGCTGGCACTCTGGACGGCGCGGCGCACCGGCGCGAAGTTCGTGTTCCTCTGCGAAGACATCTTTCCAGAAGTCGCGGTGCTGCTCGAGGACTTCCACAACGAGACGGTGAACCGCGTGCTCGACCGCATCAATCGATATTTGCTGGCGCACGCCGATGCCATCGTCGCGCTCGGCGATCGGATGCGCCGGCGCCTGGTCGAGGAGAAAGGCGCCGACGCGCGCGCGATCACGATCGTGCACAATTGGGCCGACTGCGAGGCGATCGCGCCGGCGGGCAAGGACAACCCGTTCGCGCGCGCGCACGGCTTGACGGACGCCTTCGTCGTCATGCATTCGGGCAATATCGGCTTGTCGCAGAACCTCGACGTGCTCCTCGACGCCGCCGAGCGTCTGCGCGATCGCCGCGATCTCGTGTTCGCGCTGGTCGGCGACGGCGCCAAGCGCCAGGCGCTCGAGTCGGCGGCCGCCGCGAGGCACCTGGACAACGTGCGCTTCTTCCCGTACCAGCCCAAGGCGCAACTGGACGATTCGTTTGCGACGGCCGATGTGTTCATCGTGTCGCTGAAACCGGGTATCGAGGGCTACATCGTGCCGAGCAAGGTGTACGGCATCCTTGCAGCGGGCCGTCCGTTCATTGCGGCCGTCGATCCCAGTTGCGAGGTTGCCGACATCGCGCGCGACCACCGGTGCGGCGTGCTCGCGGCGCCGGGCGACGCGGCGGATCTCGCGTCGCGCATCCTCGCGCTCTACGAAAACAGAGGCGAGACGGCCGCGATGGGGATACGCGCGCGCGAGGCCGCGTGGCTCTTCGATCGCCGCCGCGCCGTCCAGGCCTACCACGAGCTGTTTGCCCGACTGGCCGGTGCGCTGCCGGGAGTGACGAATGAAACGCGCGTTTGACCTGGTGCTGGCGGGAGTCGGCCTGCTGGTGTCGCTGCCGCTCTGGGCGTTCTTCGCGGCGGCGGTCAAGCTCGAGGACGGAGGGCCCGTCTTCTTCGGTCAGGAACGCGTCGGCTTGAACGGACGAATCTTCCGGGCGCTCAAGTTCCGGTCGATGATTCCCGACGCCGAGGCGAAGACCGGGCCGGTGCAGGCGAGCGAGCACGATCCGCGGATCACCCGCGTGGGGCGCCTGATGCGCGCGACGGCGATGGACGAACTGCCGCAGCTCTGGAACATCTTCGCCGGCGACATGAGTTTTGTCGGGCCGCGTCCGCTTCGTCCGGGCGAAGTCGACGTGATGGGCGACGGCCAGCTCGTCGCGCTGCAGGACATTCGCGGCTACGAAGAGCGGCATCGTGTCCGTCCCGGACTGACGGGCCTGGCGCAGGTTTACGCGCCGCGCGACCTCCCGCGCTCCGGCAAGTTCCGGCTCGATCGACTCTATCTGAAGAAAGCGGGTTTCTGTCTCGATCTGAAGTTGTTGCTGCTGTCATTCTGGATCACCGGACGCGGCCAATGGGAACAACGCGACCGGAAGTTTTGAGGCGGAACTCGCTATAATGGCGCCATCGATGACATACGACGCGCTGATCGTGGGGGGCGGGCCCGGCGGGCTGTACGCCGCCTGGCGTCTCGCGCAGGAAGGCGTCCGCGTCGTCGTGTGCGAGGAGCACCAGGCGGTCGGCGTGCCGGTGCATTGCACGGGCGTTCTGGGCGCCGACAGCTTCGACGAGTTCGAGCTGCCGCGCGAAACGGTGCTCAATCCGCTCCCGACGATTCGGTTCGTGTCGCCCACGGGTCTCGAGCTGCGCTACACGCCGCCCGATGTGGAGGCGGTCGTCATCGATCGCGGCGAGTTCGACGGCACGCTCGCCGAGTGGGCGCGATCGTGCGGCGCCGAGCTGCGTGCGAACGCGCGCGTGACCGCGCTCGACATCACCGACACGGGCGTGCACGCCGTCGCGGGCGGCGAGGCCGTGTCCGCGCGCGTCGCGATTCTGGCGTGCGGCGCGTCGTACGCGCTGCAGCGCCGCTTTGGTCTAGGGTTGCCGCGCCGCTATCTGCACACTGCGCAGCGCGAGCTGCCCGTGCGCACGCTGCACGATGTCGAAGTGCATTTCGGACTCGAGGTCGCGCCGGGCGGATTCGCCTGGGCGGTGCCGGTCGAGCGCCCGGACGGTCCATACGTACGGATTGGCGCCATGGCGACCTACCGGGCCGACCACTGCTACGCGCGCATGTGCGGACGCCTCGCGGCGGCCTGGGGCCTTGGCGACTGGAAGGCATGTGGCGGCCCGCGCCTCAAAATTCTCCCGCTCGGGCCGATCGACCGCACCTTCGCCGATCGGCTGCTCGTGATCGGCGACGCGGCCGGCCTGGTCAAGCCGACGACCGGCGGCGGCATCTACTACAGCATCGTCAGCGGCTCGATCGCCGCAGACGTCGCGCAGCAGGGTCTGGCGCGCAATCGCCTCGACGCGGCGTTTCTCGCAACCTATGAAGCGCGCTGGCGCGGGCATCTGAGCAGCGAGCTCAAGGCGCAGGCTGCGCTGCGCGAAGCGGCCGAGGCGATGAGCGATCACGATATCGACGCGCTGTTCGACCTGGCGAAGACCGACGGCATCATGCCGATCGTCCGGAAAACCGCGCGGTTCAATCAGCACCGGCATCTCATCCGCGCGCTCTTCAACCATCCGCCCGCCCGCCGAGTGCTCTTTCGCGCGTTCGCAGGTTAACGGCCCATGTTCCGACGATTTGCCAGCCTCCCGACCGCCAGACGCCGGCTGCTGCCCGTCGCGCTGTCCGTACTGACGGCCGTCCGTCTGTTGCTCCTGCTGATCCCGTTCCGCTTCGTGCGGCGCGCGATCGCCCGCGCTCGCGTGCCGATCGCCTCCTCCCGTGTGCGTGTCGCGGATGTCGCCTGGGCGATCGAGACCGCCGCGCTCGGCTCCCGCGCCGTCAACACGTGTCTGGCCGAGGCGCTCGCCGCCGATGTGCTGCTGCGATCGGCCGGCGTCGCCGGCCAGCTGCGGTTTGCCGCCGGCCGTCACCTCTCGGGCCGATTCTCCGCGCACGCGTGGCTCGAGCTGCCCGACGGCTCGATCGTCGGGACACCGCCGCCGGCCGACGTCACGCTGGCGCCGCTGCTGTCCGCCTCGTAAGCGTCCCGCCCCGCTCACTCCTCGCGCCGCCCGCCCGTCCGCTTTCTCCCACGACTGTTCCACGAGTCTGCCGCTGTGTCTTCCGGCCGGGCGGCCTGCGGCCCGTAAACCGCGACGGCGCACACGACCGCGAACAGCAAGCCGTTGGCCGGCATGCGCAGCCCGATTTCCCAGATGTTCTGCGTCGTGATCCCGGCGAGGCTCGCCACGGCGCCGGCGCGAATCCAGAAGCCGCTCGACGTATCGTCGCGAAGCCGCCGTGCGATTGCGGCGATCAGCGCGCAGGCCGCCAGCAGCAGCGGGATGCCGACGAGCATGCCGCCCTCCGCCGCCAGCTGCAGATACTCGTCGTGCGCCGTGTTGAAGAGGATTTCCCGCTCGGTGCGCTGGTAGACGAGCATCGTCATGCGGTAGGTGCCGAGCCCGGTGCCGGCGAGCGCGAAGTCGTGGATGATCGGCAGCGTTTCGATCCAGATCTGCCGCCGCCCGCCGGTCGCATTGTCCTTCAACTGATCGAACTTCGCGAGCAGCTGGCTCGACACGGGGATGGAGACGAAGACGAGCACCGCGGCGACGGCGGCGGCGAGCAGCCATTTCCGGCTTCTGGCGCCGTGCCGGTTCGTCGCGAGCACCGCGCCGACGATCGCCGCCACCGCCACGCCGACGGTGGCGGAGCGTGACGTCGACGCGACCAGCGCGGCCAGCATCGCGCACACGGCGCCGCCAATCCAGAGCGAGATCGCATCCATGGCGTCCACCGTCGAACCGCGTCGCACGATGCCCGCGGCCAGGTAGCCGACGGCAAGCGGAATCGCGAGCACGAGCCAGGTCCCCATGTGGTCGCGATTGACGAACGGTCCATAGACCTGCGTCTTGCCGTCCGCGCTCGGCCAGATGCCGTACAGCAGGGTGGGCGTCGTGTACCGCATGGCGATCGCCACGATCGAGACGATCAACCCCGCCCAGCAGACGGCCCGGATCACCGTCCGGATCCCGCCGCGTGCGAACGTCTCGCGGGCCGTCCAGAATGCGCCGATCATCATGGCCGTGATGGCGAGCGCCCGTAGTGTCAACGATGCGTCGAGCGTCAGCGGACGGTGGCGAATCGCCTGGGCGTCAAGGCGGAGCACCCCTTCGACCATCGACGCCTGCGGCGACACCCACTCGCGCACGTGATCGGACAGCGGCACGAGCTGCAGGCATCCGCCGGCGACGCAGAGGAGCAGCAGCAGATCGAGCCAGCGCGATGTGGGGGTGAAGATGCGCGGCCGGACGAGAATGGCGGCCGCGGCGATGGCGATGGCGGCGGGAGGCAGCGTCCAGGAGTACCAGCCGCCGAACGCGAAGAGCGTCCAGACGACCGCGAAGGCCAGCAGCGCGGACGACGCCGCGACGCCCGAACGGCTAGACCGCGGCTTCGGCGTAGTAGTTCTTGTACTGGTGGCCGTAGTAGCGCGAATAGTAGTACTTGTTCCGCGCAAAGTCGACCTTGTTGAGGACGACGCCGGCAAACTTCGGCCGCGTCTGCATCACCGTCTCGACGGCGCGCTCGGCGAGGCGGCGCCGCGTCATTTCGGCGCCGATCACGAACGTCACGCCGCTCACGAGCGGCGCGAGGATCACGGCGTCGGTGACGGCCAGCACGGGCGGCGTATCGATGACGATCCAGTCGAACGGACCGTGGGAGAGGTTCGTCAGGAGCGTCTTCATGCGCTCGGACGCGAGCAGCTCCGACGGATTGGGCGGCATGTGCCCGGCGGTGATCGCGAGCAGGTTCGGATCGACCGTGCGCTGGATCACGTCGCGGACGCGCGCCTGGCCGATTAGCACCTGTGAGAGCCCGCGCTCGTTGGTCAGCCGGAGCGGCCGGTGCAGGCCCGGCCGCCGCATGTCGGCGTCGATGAGCAGCACGCGCGCGCCGCAGTACGCCAACGCCATCGCGATGTTGGCGGCCGTCGTCGTCTTGCCTTCGAGCGGCTGCGCGCTCGTCACGAGCATGATCTTCGTGCCCTCGGCCGGGTATCTCGAGGCGAGTGAGGTGCGCAGCGCGCGGAACGCTTCGCCGAAGTCGTGCGGCACGTGCGAGGAGGCGAGCACCGGGTGCTTGTCGCCCCGCACCGCCGGCACGAGCCCGAGGAAGGGCAGGTTGAGCCGGCGCGTCACGTCCTCGGGCGTCTTGATCGTGTCGTTCATGTAATCGAGCCCGAAGGCGAGGCCGACCGCCATCACGAGCCCGACCGCAAACGCCAGCAGCCACGTCCGCCGCCCGCCCGGAGTGATCGGCGCTTTCGGCACCTCGGCGCGGTCGACGATGTGCACGTTGTTCGCGTGGCTGTTGCTCGCGACGCTCAGCTCTTTCTCGCGCTGCAGCAGCGCTTCGTACACCGTCCGGTTGCTCTTGGCCTCGCGCTCCATCACGTTGTAGTCGACGCTCTTTCGGTTCAGATCCTGCGAGTCGACTTTGGCCGCCTCGAAGTTCTGCGCGAGCGTCCGCTCCGTGAGCAGCGCCGTGTCGTACTCGTTCTTGATCGACTGCAGCGCCTTGCTCGTCTCGATCTGCAGCTGATTCTGCGCGTCCGCGAGCTGCGCGTTGACCGCCGTCATCTGCGGATGCGCCGCGCCGTACTTTTCAGACAGCTTCGATTTCTGCGCCGCGAGATCCGCGATCTTGGTCTTGAGCTGCTGAACCTGGGGATTCTGCGCGACGGCGGGAATCGCATCGGGCGACATCCCGGTCGACATCGTCTTCACCTGGTTGTACAGCGACTCCTTCTGAATGCGGTCGTTCTTGGCGAGCATCAGCTGGTCGTTCAGGTGATTCAGGCGCTGCGCGACGATGTTGTTCTTGTCGTCGAGCGACATCGCGTTCTTCGTATCGCGATATTCGGCCAGCTGCCGTTCGCCGTCCTGGACCTTCTTCTGCTGGTTCTGGAGCTCTCTGTCCAGCCACTCGATCATGTTCTTGGTGGCTTGCGTCTTGAGGTCGACGTTCTGCTGGACGTACTCGTCGACGAGCGTGTTCACGGCGAGCGCGGCAAAATTCGGATCCGTGCCCTGGAACGTCACGTCCACGAGCCGGCTCGTGCGGACCGGCTCGACCCCGACGCGGCTGATGAACGCCGACACCAGCGCCGATTCGTCGGGCGTCTCGTCGATGCGGGGCGTCTCGACCGGCGGCAGCGCCGCGCCCGGCCTGACCATGCCGAAGACGCGCTTCCCGAGATCGCGGACGACCGACATCGGCGTCGTCGGCGGCGCGGCCGTGCCGTTGAACTCCGGCACGTTCTCGAGGTGCAGTTTCTTCACCGCCTTGCGGCTCAGATCGCGTCCCTGAAGAATCTTGTATTGCGTGTTGTAATACGGCTCCGGATCCTCGTAGTACGTGTTCTCGGCGCTGTTGACGCCGGGCACCGCCGTGGACCGCTCGTCGTCGATCTGCAGGCGCGCCTGCGCCTTGTAGATTTGAATCGACGTGTAGCCCTGGATCATGACGCCCAGACTGGTGAGGATGAAGACCGTCGTCGCGATCGTGCGATACCGATACAGGACCGCGAGGCGGTCGAGCAGATGGACGTCCGACTCGATGGTGAACGTCGCGCCGCCGGGCCGCGGCTCGCCCGTAGGCGCAGCAGCCGGCCCGGCAGCCCGGAGCGGGGCGTCCTTGGTCGGCTGAGATCCGCTGCGTTCGTTCATCAGGAAGACGCGCCCTTCTCCAGTTCTAGCCGCCGCACGGCTGGCTCTGGCACGCGGTGACCGCTCGCGCGAGGACGCCCGACGCCGCCGCCGCCGACGAGACCGCGATGGCCGACGCCGCGGTGTGGCCCAACAGGCCGCCGAACGGCGGAATCCTGAACGGCAGCTTCACGATGGCCGATACGGCGGCGCCCGCGTCGACGTTCAGAATCTGGCTCGCGGCCAGAATCATGTCATCGTTGCCCATCAGCTCGACGACGTAGCTGCCGGGATCGACGCCGCGGAACGTGAAAAGGCCGGACTTGTCGGTGATCGTCGTGTCGACGATCCGTCCGAAGCGCACGTCGCGCAAACGCACCGTGCTGTCCGCCAGCGCGCCGTTGGTCGACGTGAGCGCGTTGCCCTGAATCGTGGTGAACACGTTGAGCCGCGTGCCTGGCAGGACGCGCGGCGCGGAACTCGACGATGTTTTCGTGGCAGCCGTCGTCCGCGCCACCCCGATCTTGGTGGGCTGCTGAGCGGCCGCGCCGACCACACCAGACACGACGACCGCTCCGACGATGGCGACCAGAACGCGCTGCATGTTGAGCCTCATTTGTACTTCCATTTATCGGATGAATCCCTCTCCAACAAGAGCCGTGGGCGGTCGGACTTTATATGACACTAAGGTCCTTTGAGGTATTCAAGGCAATGCTACCACGGGGAGACGGCCTCAACAAACGAAGTTATGCGAAACGGGGGCCAGCCTGGGGAGAGGCCGCACGACGTCAAGAACACCGTAAGTTGCTGGTAAAATAGAGTTTACCTCATCCAGTTGCTGATCTCAAGCGGACAGGATTCAGAGAGCGAAATCGGACAATCATGACGCGAACCCATGCGTGGCATGCCGCCGTCGTCCTGCTTGCCGCCGGCGCGGCGCTCGTCCCGACGCCCGCGGGGGTGGTGGAGCGCCTGTATTCAACGGGGGCGTATCCGATCGGGCAGAGAGTCCTGACGAGCGTTTCCAACCTCGTGCCGTTTGCGCTGCTCGACGTCCTGGTCGCGGTCGTCGTGGGTGGCTGGATCGCGGCGCTCGCGCGCGACGTCGCACGGGCCCGCGGCGCCTGGCTGCGCGCCGCGGCCACGATCGCCGCACGATCAGTCGCTGCCGCGGCGGTGCTGTATCTCGTCTTCCTGATCGTGTGGGGCCTCAACTATCGGCGCGTCCCCCTCGCGGACAAACTGCAGTTCCAATCGGGCGACGTGTCTCCAGACGCCGCGCGCACGCTCGCGGCGTCGGCGGCCGAGCGCGCCAACGCGCTCTACGACCGCGCGCACGGCGACGGTGAACGCACCGAGCTGGCCGTCGCGTTCGTGCGGGCGCAACGCGATCTCGGCGGCGCCCGTCTCGCGGTGCCAGGCCGGCTTAAGTTCACGCTGTTTGATCTGTATTTCCGGCGTGCGGCGGTCGACGGGATGACCGACCCGTATTTTCTCGAGACGCTTGTCTCCAGCGATCTCCTTCCGTTCGAGCGGCCTTTTGTCGTCGCGCACGAGTGGAGTCATCTCGCCGGGTACGCCGACGAAGGCGAAGCGAACTTCGTGGGATGGCTGACGTGCCTGCGCGGCAGCGACGGCGATCAGTACAGCGGCTGGCTCTTTTTGTACGGGGAAATCCTGGGCAGCGTGCGCGCGGCCGATCGCGCGGACGTCGCGGGGCGGCTGGCGGCGGGGCCGCGGGCCGATCGCCGCGCGATCGCGGATCGCGTGCGCCGGCACGTCAACCCGCGCGTATCGGAGGCGGGATGGCGCGTCTACGATCGCTACTTGAAAGCGAACCGCGTCGAGGCGGGCGCGGCCAGCTACGCCGAGGTCGTGCGCCTCGCGCTCGGCGTCCGCTTCGGTCCGGATTGGACGCCTCTTCGAAAGTGAGAGCTCAACGCGGAAACGTCACAAGGGAAGGCATCGCTCAGCGTACCGGCGTCGCCGCGCGGAGCGTGGTGTCGCGCGGATCGCCTGTGTACGAGACGCGCACGAGAAACAGGCCCGACGGCGGCGCGGTGAGGCGCGCCGGCGCCGCGGACGACTCGGTCAGGAACAGCGCCGCATCGGCCGGGTCGAGGCCGCCGCGGCCGATCTCGACGAGCACCCCGACGATGCGCCGCACCATCTTCCAGAGAAAATGCGATCCCTCGATGCCGACGAGCACGAGATCATCCTCTTCGGCGATGTCGAGACGGTCGACGAGCACCAGGGTCGATTTGTTCCTGCGCGTCTCAACCTCGTCCTGCAGGCCGTCCTGTCGGATGTCCTGCGCATCGCTCTTGGCGAAAGACTGGAAGTCGCGCATGCCGACAAATGCGCGGGCCGCTTCCCGCATCCGCGCGAGATCGAGCGGTTCCTTCACCCACCAGACATAGTTCTTGGCGAAGGCGGTGCGCCGCCTCGCGATCTGATAGAGGTAGGTCCGCGACACCGCGTCGTGGCGCGCGTGAAAGCGGTGGGGGACGATCGCCGCCGCGCGCACGTGGATGTCGGCGGGGAGCTCGTCGTTCAGACGCCGGCACAGCGCGTCGATGGGCAGATTCGTGCTGACGTCCAGATGCGCGACCTGCGCGAGCGCATGGACGCCCGCATCGGTGCGTCCCGATCCGTACAGCTCGAAGTCGGTCCGTCCGGTCGCCGTCCGAACCGCGCGATCGATCTCGCCCTGCACGGTCCGTGCGTTCTTCTGAATCTGCCAGCCGCTGTACCGCGTGCCGGCGTACTCGATGGTCAACTTGAAGCGCGGCATGGTTAGACTACCAGTATACTGACGCCCAATCCCATGGCTGCGCCGTCCACGCCCCGTCTCGTTGTCACCGATACGCTCGGCCGGCGGATTGTCCCGCTCGACAAACCGCTCTTCACGATTGGACGCCGGAGCGAAACGGATCTCCGGCTGCCCGGCGCCGACATCTCGCGCGTCCACGCGGAGATCTCGGTCGAGGGCGGCGTCTGCACGATTCGCGATCGCGCCTCGCGGTTCGGAACCTTCGTCAACGGCGAGCGCACGAGCGAGCACGTGCTCGTGCACGGCGATCACATCCGTCTGGGGCAGTCCGGCGACACCGAGATCACCTTCGTGGTGGACGACGAGGCGCCGTCGGTCGAGAAGAGCGCGGTGGCGGCGGCGACCGAGCTGCGCCAGATGGCGGCGCTGCTCGAAGGATTGCGCGCGCTCGGGTCGGGCCGCGTGCTCGACGAGGTGCTGGCGCTGGTGCTCGACTCGGCGATCGACGTCACCGGCGCCGAGCGCGGGTTCATCATGCTCGCCAACCGCGACATGCAGCTCGAGTTCAAGCTGGCGCGCGCGCGCGGACACGTCACGCTGCCGGGCCGCACGTTCGAGACGAGCCGGAAGATTCCCGAGAAGGTGTTCGCGACCGGCGAGCAGATGATCGTCGAGGATTTGCTCGACGGCGACCTCGCACAGCTCCACACGGGCACCATCGCCCTCGGCATCCGCCACGTGTTGTGCACGCCGCTGCGCCTGGTCCGCTACGTCGAGCGGGCCGATCAGCGCGGCGCCGACGAGATGATCGGCGTCCTCTATCTCGACAGCCGCGAGCGCGGGGCGCTGAAGTCGGCGTCGGCGCGCTCGGCGCTCGAGACGCTCAGCGCCGAAGCGGCGCTCGCGATCGAAAACGCGCGGTTGTACCGCGAAGCGCTCGACAAGGCGAAATTCGAGCAGGAACTGAGGGTCGCGGCGGCCATCCAGCAGTCGCTGCTGCCGGCGTCGAACCGCGACGGCGCGTTCTTCACGACCGCCGCCGCATCGGTGCCTTGCCGCGCGGTCGGCGGCGACTTCTTCGACTACGTGGACCTGCCGACCGGCGCCTTCGGGTTCATCCTCGGCGACGTGGCGGGGAAGGGATCGCCCGCCGCGCTCCTGGCGGCGGCCGTGCTCGGGATGTTCAGCTCGGAAGCCACGTACCAGAACAGCGCCGCGCCGCTCATCACGCGTCTCAACCACGGCCTCTTCCGCCGCGCGATCGAAGCGCGCTTCCTCACGACCTTCTACGGCATTCTCGGTCCCGACGGATCGTTCTTGTACTGCAACGCCGGGCACAACCCGCCGTTTCTCGTCACCGCGAACCTCGTCCGCCGCCTCGAGACCGGCGGCGTCGTGCTCGGCCTCTTCGAACACGCGGTGTTCGACGAAGAGGCGCTCACGCTCCAACCCGGCGACTTCATCGTCGCCTTCAGCGACGGGGTGAGCGAAGCGATGAACGAAGCGGGCGACGAATTCAGCGACGAACGGCTGCTCGCGTGTGTCGAGTCGAACCGCACGGCCTCTCCGCAAGTCGTGCTCGACGCCCTGTTGACGGACGTCCGCGCCTTCTGCGGTGACGCGCCGCAGAGCGACGATGTGACGATCGTCATGGTTCGCTACGACGGCTGACGCGCCGTCGATACCAGCGCCGGACCGCGACGACGGTCCACGCGATTTCGACGACGCCGAACGGCCACGCGCCCTGAAGAAAGCCATAATTAGAAGACGCCACGCAGCCGCCCGCGAAGGCGAGCGTGTAGGCGGGCGAGCGGTCCTCTAACGCGTAAAACACGAGCGTAGCGGTGACGGCGGCGAGACCGAATGCGTTGAGCATCGCAAGAGAGCATACGGTATTCGCGGCGGTCGAAACCGGCTATGCGGTGTCGGACTGACCTACCCCGAGCACTGACGATCGGTCCGCCGCAGGCTCAAGAGAAGGCAACCGATCGACACGCCGAACAGGACTCCGAAAACTCCGTCGACCAGGTTCTGCGCGACGGGGGCGGCCGGGTGGATGAGTAAGTGCAAACCATTGCCCAGCAGTAGGCACCAGAGGCCGACGGTTCTCATCGTGTGGCGGTCTTTGATTCGAGGGATCATGCTCTGCTCTCCATTCAGGTTCAATCGGTCACACGGTACCAGATCAAGACGGCCAGCTTGACCACCGCGATCGTGACGCTGACGGCCAACAAGTCCCAGCTCCAGAGGTGGTCGACGTAGAAGCGGTAGGTGAAGAGGCCGATGGCGACGACGCCGCCGGTCACCCCGGCCACGCTGGTGGAACGGAGGCGGTGGGTGAGGAAACGTTCGTCGATCGCCAGGCCGAGGATGGGGACCTTCATGGTTTGATCTCCAGCGAAAAAATATCGTCGGTCGAACAGTTGAAGACCCGCGCGAAGGTGAGCGCCAGCAGCAGGCTCGGCACGTAGCGGTTGCGCTCGATGGAGTTGATGCTCTGCCGCGAGACGCCCACCGCGTCCGCGAGTTGCTGCTGCGTCCAGCCGCGGTTGCCGCGAAACTCCTTGACCCTGTTCAGGACGTTGGGCGCCATGTCAAGCTAACTTTCCACTAAGTCGCGCTGAATGTCAAGCCGGCTTGTCTTCTGCCTTGTGGGCAGCCAGTCATGGGCTAAAGTGGGCGGGAATTTCCAGATCCCAGGTTCCAGCAGAGATGAAGATGACGAAGCCGGCGGCGACCGCGCTCGTGGCGGCCGCGTTTTTGTGGACGTTCAGCGTCGGGGCTTCTGAAAAGGTCGAGAGGCTGACGTTCGAGTCGGCCGGCCAGAAGCGGACCTACTACCTCTTCATTCCTGAAAGAGCGAACCCTGGTCCCGCGCCGGTGATTCTGCTGCTCCACGGCTCCGGGCACGACGGCAAGTCGCTCATCGATCCGTGGCTGCCGCTGGCCAAATCCGAGGGGATCGTGCTCGTGGCGCCCAATGCGTCGGATCCGCAGGCGTGGCGGATTCCGCAGGAAGGCCCCGACTTCATCCACGAGCTGATGGAGAT
>ODAK010001498.1_pt1 | contig 25387 bp, 26 predicted proteins | sample 1539591 | NCBI WGS metagenome assembly ODAK01 (sample SAMEA3539303, study PRJEB22396) | soil metagenome | biome: tundra; feature: field; material: soil | place: USA | collected 2010-05 | depth 0.15 m
ATGTACCACGCCCGCGAGCTGGCGATGACGCGGATGGAGGAGGAGGCCGATCAGCTCGGCGCGGACGGCGTCGTCGGCGTGCGCTTGGACATCGGTCGCTACGAGTGGGGCGAGCACCTCGCCGAGTTCATCGCCGTCGGCACGGCCGTCAAGCACCACGGCGGCGAGCTCCATCGCGCGCCCTCCGGACGCCCGTTCACCAGCGACCTCAGCGGTCAGGAGTTCTGGACGCTGCTGCAAACCGGCCACCGCCCGGTCGGCATGGTGATGGGCTCCTGCGTCTACCACGTCGCCCACCAGTCGATGCGCCAGAGCATGCGCCAGGTCGGTCAGAACGTCGAGCTCGCCAACTACACCCAGGCGCTGTATGACGCGCGCGAGCTGGCGATGGAGCGCATGCAGGCCGAGGCGCTCGAAGCGAAGGCCGAAGGCATCGTCGGCGTCGACCTCCACGAGCGCTCACACGGCTGGGGCAGCCACGTGATCGAGTTCTTCGCGATCGGCACGGCGATCATCCCCGCCGAGGGCAGCGAAGACCACGTCATCCCCGCACCACAGCCGGTGCTCGATTTGTCGTGAGGCGGGCGGCCGCGACCGCAGCGCTGGTCGTGGCACTGCCGGCGGCGCTGGCGCTCTCCGTCGCGGCGACGGCGACGGCGAAGCAGAGCAAACAGCCGCGCGGACCGTTCGTCAGCGCGGCAATGCGCGCCTTCCTGGCCAGCCGCTCCGGCGACATCACTGCCGCGGTCTACAACGTCAAGACGAAACGCCTGTTCATCTACCGCCCGGGCGTAAGCGGCGACGACGCGAGCATCGCCAAGGTCGACATCCTGGCGACCGCACTGTATGAGGCACAGCAGAACGGCACCACGCTGAGTCCCGACGAGCAACAGCAGGCGACCGCTGCGATCGAGCAGAGCGATAATGACGACGCGCAGCGGCTGTGGAACGACGTCGGCGGCAACCCCGCGATCGCCGCATTCAACGCCCGGATCGGCATGACGCAGACGATCCTCGACCCGCAGGGCGTCTGGGGCCACTACGAGACCACGGCGCGCGACCAGATCCGCCTGCTGCAACACGTCGCGTTGAGCAACGACGTGCTGAGCTACGCCTCACGCTCCTACGAGCTCGGCCTGATGCACGACATCGACCCGGCACAGGACTGGGGCGTCTCGGCCGGCGTGCTGTCCCCCGCCACGGTCGCGCTCAAGAACGGCTGGCTGGTGCCCTCGAACGAGGTCGGCTGGGAGATCAACAGCATCGGCGCCGTGAGCGGTCGCTATCGCGACTACCTGATCGCCGTGCTGACCAGCGATGACCCGAGCATGCCATACGGCGTTCAGACGATCGACGGCATCTCGGCGCTGGTCTGGAGGTACTTTCTGCCGCGGCGCTTCAAGCCCCACGCAGCGTCGGCCGGCAGCCCGGCTCGCTAGAGCTGGAACTCGCCGCCGGCGTAGATCACGCGCTCGCTGCCGTCGCCCAGCGTGGCGGTGACGGTGCGGTCGGCCGTCGAGACGATGTCGGTGTGAACGCTCGATTCGTTGAACCCCAGCCGGCTCCACTCCTCCGGGCTCACGGCGCCGGGATCGCCCGCGTAGCAGTCGTGGTAGGACTTGCCGAGCGCGATGTGCGTGTTGCCGAAAGGGCCGCCGACGTTCTCGTCGTACAGCGTTTCGGCCATGAACTTGGTGATCCGCGAGAAGCGCCGGTCGGTCAGCGAGAACTCCCCCACCTTGTCGGCGTTCTCGGTCGCGACCATCTCGCTGAGCACCTGCTCGTTCTGCGCCGCCGAGGCCTTCACGACCCGTCCGTCCTCGAACTCGAGGCGAATCCCGTTGACCAGATTGCCGTAGCGGTACAGCGGCTGGTTGAAGGCGATCCACCCCTCGGTGCCACGCCAGTCCGGACTGGTGAAGATCTCGAAGCTCGGGATGTTGCGTCCGCTCCCCCCCACCCACTGGCGTTGCTCGCCGAGCGTGATGCGCAGATCGACGTCTGAGCCCACCACGTGCAGCCGCTCGATCGGCAGCGCGTTGAGGCGCTGCACGTGTTCGCCGATCTGCGCGCTGACCTCGCGCCAGCGCGTGATCGGATCCTCCTCGGCCAGGAAACAGGCGTCGGTGATCTGCTGCCAGTACTCCTGCTCGGAAAGGCCGGCTTCGGATGCCATCGCCGCCGTCCCGTAGAGGCCGAGCGTCCAGCTGAAGCGCCCGGAGTTCTCCTTCTCGGTACGCCAGTCCATGGCTGGTTTCATCGAGCGGCCGCTGCGCATGATCAGCGCTGGGTCGACGCCCTCCAGTGCGTGCATGTCGGTGTCGCTCAGCACGCTCACCTGATGGTCGAACTGATCGATGACCCCGCGCATGTAGGTCTCGGCGAAGAAGTCGATCTGCTCGTCGCCGGCCAGCGTGTAGAAGTCGCGCGAGAGGTTGCAATCGCCGTCGTCGTCTGGCAGGTAATGCCCGATCGCATGCGCGCCAGCACGCCAGACGGCGCGGTGCAATTCGACGTAGAGCGGTTTGGCGGCCTCGTGGGCTGCGATGCGAACGACATCGCCGCGTTTGACCCCCGTCCCGCCGCCGAGGGCAAAGTTGACGAGGACGTTCGCGTAGCGCTCGAGAACTGTTTGCGACGGTTTGAAGGACATTGGGCCGACCCTACTCGATTCACCGCGAGGCCAGGCGATTCGGTTTTTTCCCGGAGGATGCGGGAACTTCCCCGCGGCGGTCTTGCACCGTGTAGGAGCACCTCGTATCTTCTCGCCAGGACGCGGGACGAGCCGCAAAGAGCGAGGCCACCGAGGTGTGAGGCCGCGCCACCCAGAGAACGGAGTGCCCCTTCGGGAGCAAACCGTAGGAGGGTTCCTCAGACGGCTCGCTTCCGCGTCTGAATTATTTAATGCTCCACCGGGCGAGCAGCAGTCTCCCTCACCCCCCGGCGAGCTTTCTTGATCGGGCCGCCTCCTGGCAGCACACGCGCGGCGAGGATCCCGCCGAGCCCTCCGAACAGATGGTCCTGCCAGGAGATCCCGCTCTGCGGCACGAGGTCGGAGGCAAGCGCGCCGCCGAACAGCAACGCCACGACGACGCCGACCAGCAACGCGCCGATGTTGCGGGTGAAGAACCCCCGCGCGATCAGGAAGCCGGCGTAGCCGAACACCACACCGCTCGCGCCGACCGTGTCGGTGCCGCCGCCGGCGGTGAGCCAGGTCCCCAGTCCACCCACCAGGATGACAATCGCCGTGACCTCGATCACGCGTCGCGCGCCAGCCGCCGCGATGACCAGCCCGAGCACGACGAACGGAATCGTGTTTCCCAGCAGGTGGCCGAAGCCTGCGTGCAGGAACGGGGCCGAGAGGATCCCCGGCAGCCCGGAGAGCGTGCGCGGGTAGATGCCGTCGCTGCTGAGGCGTTGACCGTCGATCTTGTTGACGATCTCGATCACCCACATCAGGCCCACCAGCCCGCCGATCACGGCGGCACCCTCGAACAGCGCGGCCCGGCGAGCGGTCTTCACAAGTCCAGTGTGACGCATGCCGCGGCGTCCTACCATCCATGGATCCGTCGCCCGACGCCGATCATGCTCCCCGCGCTCGCAGCGCTGACGCTCGCCGCCTGTGGCGCGCAGAAGAGCACGCTGCCGCCCTCCCCCGGCGCATCCGGCACGGTCGCACTGCCCAACCTGGCCCGTCATCCCGAGGTCTATGCCGGCGCCCAGGTCTCGACCGTCGGAACGGTCGAACGCACGATCGATCGGCGAACGCCGCTGTTCGTCCTGACCGGCGGTCACGGCACGCGAATCGTGCTCGAGCCGAGCTCCAGCGCGGCGAGCGAGCTCGGCAAGCGGGCGCGCGTCAGCGGCCTTTTCACCGTCACGTTCCAGCTCGGCTACGAGATCCTGATCTCGCGGATCGCGCCAGCCGGTACCCTCTGAGGCGATGGTGGAGCACAGCGAGCCCGGGTCTTCGACGACCGCTCATCGCGGGCTCGCGCTGCGGCGGCGGGATGTGATCGGGCTTGGGGTGGTGCTGGCCGTGCTCGGTGTCGTGCTGGCGCTCGTAGTCCACGGTCCCCCCGCGCCCAAGGGCCCGGGCGGCGTGAGCACCACCCACGGCGACCGCTACGACGGTTCCCCGCTCTCGAGCGCGGAGCTGGCGCCGCCGCTGGCGCTCGACAACTACCTCGGCACCCCGGTCAACATCGCCAGCTTCCGCGGCAAGGCCGTGCTGGTGACCTTCCTCTACACACACTGCCCCGATGTCTGCCCGCTGATCGCCTCGCACCTGCACACCGCTCTGAGCGAGATGCCGACTTCGGAGCGCCGTCGACTGGCGATCATCGCGGTCTCCGTCGACCCGCACGGCGACACCCGCTCGACGGTCGCGCAGTTCCTGGCCACGCACGAGATGACGGGCCAGATGCAGTACCTGATCGGCTCTGCCACTGCGCTGAAGGCGGTCTGGAAGAGCTGGAGCATCGCCGACGCCGCCGAAGCCAGCGCCGGCAACCCAGATCTCGTTGCACACAGCGCGCTCGTCTACGGCATCACCGCACATGGCAAGGTCGCCGTGATCTACCCGTCGAACTTCACAGCCGGCGAGATCGTCCACGACGCCCGCATCCTCGCCGTCTCCTGAGGCGCCGATGCTCGCGCGCCTGGCCATGCACCGCTATGCGCTGCGAGTCGCGCTCGCGGCGCTGATCCTCGCCCTGCTGGCCTACGGGCTCCTCGCCCACGCCTCGAATCGGCGTCAGCTCGCACCCGCGCTGCCGACCCACACGCTCAGCGGCCAGCCGACCACGTTGTCCGAGCTTCGCGGACACGCCGCCGTGGTCGTCTTCTGGGCGAGTTGGTGCCCCGGGTGCAAGGCCGAGGCCTCCGCGGTCGAGCGCTTCGCACGCTCGCCGGCCGGCCGCGGTCGTGTCGTGGCGATCGACTACAGCGATGGCGGCAACGGTTGGCGCGGCTTCCTGCGCCAGTACGCCTGGACCTTCCCGGTGCTCGCGGACCCGGACGGAGTGACCGGCGACGCATTTCGAATCCACTTCCTGCCCACTACGGTCTTCCTCGATCCCGAGGGGCGAATCGCGGCCACCGCCGCAGGAGCGCAGAGCGTGGCAAGCCTCACGCGCGGGCTCGCGGCAGCCGCGTAGGGCGCCACCCGCGTCGGCGCGCGACGCGCTACGGCGCTTTCGCAGCTCCGTGGTCGAGTATCGCGAGGTCGTGCAGGACGGTCTTGCTCGGAATCGCGAAGCCGATGCCGCTATTCGCACCCTGCGCCGAGGGGCCGCTCCCGCCGGTTGCGATCTGCGAGTTGACACCGATCACCTGGCCGGCGGCGTTCAGCAGCGGGCCGCCGGAGTTACCCGGGTTGAGCGCCGCGTCGGTCTGGATCGCCCCGGTGATGCTGGCGCCGCTGGGCGAGGTGATCGTGCGGTCGAGCGCCGAGATCACGCCGACTGTCAGCGTCTGGTCGAAGGTGAACGGGTTGCCGATCGCAAATGCCGGATCGCCGACGTGGACGGCGTCGGAGTTGCCGAACGCGAGCGGTGAGAGCTTCAGGCCGGCGGGATTCACGGAGAGCAGCGTGAGGTCATTGGACGCATCGACGCCGACCACGCGCGCGGGCCGGGTGGGCCCGCCGCTACCGCCGAACTGGACGGTGATCTGGTTGGCGCCGTCGATCACATGGTTGTTTGTCAGGATCAGCCCCTTCGCGCTGACGACGATCCCGGAGCCGCTGTCGCTCTGCGTCCCTCCGAACAGCCCGCTCGTCTGCGTCGTGGCCAGGATCGAAACGACGCTCGGCGCTGAGCGCGCATAGATCACGTGGGCGAGCGTCTGATGCGTCTGCTCGTCGGAGGCGAGCGCGGTGGCCGCAACGCTCGTAGACGACGCGACCGTCCGGGTCGTCGTCGCTCCCGACGGCGCGATCACGACGACCACGAGCGCCGCGAGCAGGCCCCCGAAGGCGGCTGAGAAAATCGATGTGGTCAGGCTTCGCTTCATCGGCGCGATGCGGATGATGCCGGTGCACTTTGAATCCGACCTAAAGGCCCTTCAGAGGCTGATCCGCAGCTCGACCGGGCCGGCGCGCGTTGCTCGCAGCCGTAGCCAGCCTCCGCGCGCGGGACCGATCGTCGCGTGGCCGCTCGCGACCTGCCAGGCATCGACATAGCGCTCACGGACGACGATCGAACCGGCGTGCGTGACCAGCAGGCGCAGATCCGCGCCGTTGGAGCTGATCAAGCGAGCCGCTCCGCTGACGATCCCGGGGGCGCCGAGCACCAGGTAAACGCGCCAATCACTGCTGCTCCATGCGAGCCGGAGCCCGGGCACGCCGGCACGCACAAGCTTTCCCTCTGTGATCGCGGCATAGTCGAGCGGGACGTTCGGCAGCGCAACGAAGCGAACTCCGTTCCTGAACAGCCAGGAACGGTAGGAGGCAACGGTCAGCCTGCCCGGCACGTAGAAGATCGGGTTGGCCACGGTGTCGAGCTGGCGTTCCCAGCCGCGCGCGAGCGGGAAGGAGGGTGCGACGTAGGCCGCCTCCCAGTGCAGCGCCGTCGGCACCACCTCGACGCGGCCGAGCGGCTCATCAGCGCCCCGCAGGAAAGAGAGCAGCGGCTGGAAGTAGGCGGCCTGGATCGATGGGTTACCGTCGCCGAGCAGCGCGTGCGCGGCCGGCACCCACTGCGCCAGCGCCAGCGGAACGGCGGCAGCGACCAGCAGAGCCTTCGTGTAGCCGCGCTGGTTCCAGGCGAGCATCACGACGAGTGCCACGCCGCATGAGATGCCGAGCCGGGTGACGTTGTTGCCGATTGCGCTCGGCACGGCGAACGCGAACAGCAGCGCGAACGCGTAGAGCCCCACGCCAGCAGCCACGGTGCGATCGCGGCGGCCGACAGCGATCCCGATCGCAACGAGCCCGGCGAACATCCCGACGAAGTTCAACAGCGGAAACGGCTCCGTCCCCAAGCCCGGGAAGAGCAGCTCGAGCGCCACCACGGGGAGGGCCGCCGCCGCAGCGAGCGTACCCGCGGCGAAGCGGCGCTGCGGCCAGCTGCCGAGCATCCAGGCCAGTGCCGCCATCGCCAGGAATCCACCGGCCAGCGGGCTGGCGAGCGAGGCCGCGAGGCCGAACGCGACGGCGAACGGCCAGCGCCCGTTGCGCGCCGCGAGCAGTGCGACGAGCGCCAGTGTCTCGCCGAGCAGATACGGCTCCTGGCCGATCGCGACCTGCACCACGGTCCCGACCGCGAAGACGATCGCCCCCGCCCGGCCCGCCCGCCCGAAGCGCCCGACGGCGAGGCGATCGAAGGCCCACGCAGCCGCGGCGACGCAGACGATCTCCATCAGCGGGATGCCGGCGACCCAGCCGATCGGAGCAAACAACACCGAGTAGTCGAAGGTCCAATGGCCGCCATACCACTGGCTGTCCCAAAGCGTCAGCCCGCTGCGCGCGAACAGTTCCACGCGATAGGTCGCAGCCGCGAGGTCGACGCCGCGCGCGCCGGTGAGGATCGCAATCAGCGCCAACCCCGCGGCGAGCAACGGCGCGAGGAGGCGCGAGCGGGCTCGCAGGACCATAGGACGATCTTAGTGCTCCGTGCGGGAGAGCTGCCAGCCGTTCGTGACTATCGGCTCGACCGCCGTCCAATCTCCCCGGTAATCAGTCAAGTTCCGGCGCGCTCCTGCCGATTAGGGCCTCGCGCATGTCGAACGGCGTAGGCCGCGCGACAGAGCCGCAGACCTGTGATCGTGACGCTCAGGCTGATCACCGACACCTCAGAGGTGCCGCCGGCGGCACCGGTCAGAGCACGCGCGGATCTGGGCTTGGAAGCCTACGAGCAGCTCTTTGCCAATGCGGGGTGCATGCTCGCGATCTTCGACGGACAGGCTCGCTTCGTAGCCGTCAACTCGGCCTGCGAGAGTGTTCTCGGCTGTCAGCCAAACGATCTGATCGGGCAGTCGCTGTTGGATTGCCTGCATCCGCACGACCCCGCCTCCGTGGCACGCAAAGCGGATGCGGCACTCGGCTGGCCCGAGGGGTTTGTCGAGCTGCTCGGACGCCACCGCCACAGCGACGGCAACTATCGCTCGCTGCTGTGGAGCGGCAGCGCTCACGGCGAATACTGGTACGCCTCCGCCAAGGATGTGACCGAATGGCTACGCCTCGAGCACCGCGTCGGTCGCGACGCGCTGACGTCGCTGCCGAACCGTGAGGTCTTCACCGATGAGCTGGCCCGGGCGCTCGCCCGGCACGGGCGCTCGACCCTCGACCTTGGCGTCCTGTTCATCGACATCGATGCCTTCAGGCAGATCAACGACAGCATCGGCCATGAGGCAGGCGATCGCCTGCTGGCGGAGGTCGCACAGCGACTGCGCGAGGCCGTCCGTGTCGGCGACGTCGTCGGGCGTCTCGGCGGTGACGAGTTCGCGATCATGCTCGAGCTGCTGGAGAACGATTACGAGGCGGTCGCCGTCGCCCGGCGCGTCCTGGCGGCCTTCAGCAAGCCGTTCGAGGTCGGCAGCGTCCCGGTCGACGTTTCAGCGAGCGTCGGGCTCGCCACGGCGAAGGACTCCGAGAAGACCGCCGAGCGCCTGATGCACGAGGCGGACATCGCGATGTACCGGGCCAAGGCGGTCGGGCGCAACCGCTTCGCGATCTTCGACACCGAACTGCGCATCGAAGTCGACCGGCGCCTGAGCCTCGAGCGCGACCTGCGCCACGCCCTGTCGCGCAACGAATTCGAGATCCATTATCAGCCGGTCGTCTCGCTCGCGGACGCATCGGTCGCCTCATGTGAGGCGCTGCTGCGCTGGACTCACGGTGAATGGGGTCTGGTCTCACCCGACGAGTTCATCCCGCTCGCCGAGGAGAACGGGCTGATCGTACCGATCGGCGCCTGGGTGCTTGGCACCGCGCTGCGTCAGCTCGCCGAATGGCGCGCTCACGGCAGCGAGATCGGCGTCTCGGTCAACATCTCGCCACGCCAGCTCAGTGACGAGAGCGTCGGTCTGATGGTCGCGGCGTTGCTGGCCGAGACCGGCGTTCCCCCGAGCGCGCTCTGCCTCGAGATCACCGAGACTGCGGTCCTTTCCGACCCGATTCGCACTGCGACGCGCCTTGCGGAGCTGCGGACGTTGGGCGTGCGCATCGCGTTCGACGACTTCGGCACCGGATACTCCTCGCTGCGCCACCTCAGCCAGCTTCCGGTCGATGTGATCAAGCTCGACCGTACGTTCGTCAGCGCGCTGAACCGCCCAGATGCCAGGCGCGACCGGGCGATCCTGATCGCCGTGACAACCGCCGCGCGCGAGCTTGGCATCAGCGTCATCGCCGAGGGTGTGGAGGACACCGAACAGCTCGCCGAGCTCCACCGAGCGGGCTGCGGCTACGCCCAGGGATTCCTCTTCTCGGAGCCCCGTCCCGGGGGCAACACGGCGCCCGACGCCGGCTCCGGCGTGGTGATTCACACCGCCGATGGGGGCGCGCGCCCTGCCGCCGAGCCAGCAGGCTCGGGCTACTACGGCTTCGGGCGCGAAGCCGCTGGCTCGCCTCGCCCGATCGCGCTTCGCAGCAACAGCTGAGCTAGGCTGGATGCGATGCGCATCCTGGTAGCCGAAGATGAGCCGGCGATCGCCGATTTCATCGAGCACGGCCTGAGTGCTGAGGGCTACGCCGTCAGCGTTGCCTCCAACGGCGATGACGCTCTCGCGCTGGCGCTCTCCGAGGACTTCGCGCTGGTGGTGCTCGACCGCATGCTCCCGGGCCGCGACGGCATCGAGGTGCTCGAAGCACTCAGGGTCGCCAAGCCGGAACTGCGCGTAATCATGCTCACCGCGCGCACCGGGATCGATGATCGCGTCGCGGGACTCGACGCCGGCGCGGTCGACTACATGACAAAGCCGTTCGCCTTCGACGAGCTCGCCGCGCGCGTGCGCGCACACCTACGCACACCGTCCCAGACGCAGTCGACGCGGTTGGAGGCGCTGGACATCCAGCTCGACCTGCTCACGCGCCGCGTCACCCGCGACGGCGTCGAGGTGACGCTCTCAACCAAGGAGTTCGACCTGCTCGCGTACTTCCTGCGTCACCCCTCGAACGTGCTCTCGCGCGAGCAGATCCTGAGCGCCGTATGGGGCTACTCGCACGACCCAGGCACCAACATCGTCGAGGTCTACGTGAGCTATCTGCGTCGCAAACTGGGTCGCCCCGGCTCGCCCGCACCGATCGTCACCGTGCGCTCAGTCGGCTATCGGCTCGCGCCGATCCGTGGCTGATCTCGGCCGGCTTCGGCCCCGCTCGCTGCGCTGGCGGCTCACGCTCGCACTCGGATCGGTCCTGATACTCGCCTTCCTGGGGACCTTCTACGTCGTCTATCACGAGACCGACTCCCGCCTGCGCGGACAGATCGACAGCGCGCTGGCGACCGAGGCGAAGTCGTTCTCGAGCTACATCTCCCCTCCCCGTGAGCGGACCGCCGCCGCCATCGCTCGGGCAGCCCACAGCTTCCTGAAGGTTCAGCCGTTCTCGGCCTCCGCACGCCTGCTCTACGCGATCGTTCCGGGACAGGCGATCCAGACCAACCAGGCCGAGCTGCTCGGCGTCGCCCGCGACGACACCGACGACACGCCTGCGATGCGGCGCGAGGAGGCCCGCTTCAGCGCCGCGTTGAAACGACAGGCAGCGGGATTCTCGAACCGACACGCGCCCGACGTCGGACGCCTGCGCCTGTATGTCGAGACGATCCGCACCGAGGACGGCCTGCTCGCACGCGTCGGAGTCGGCGAGTCGCTGGCCCCCGTCGAAGACGCGCTGGATGGGATCACCCGCGGCTTCGCGATTGGGGGGTCGCTCACGCTGGCCGCCGCGCTGCTCGCCGGTTTCCTGCTGGCCGCCGGCTTCGCCCGTCCGCTGCGTCGCATGGCGCGGATCGCTGCGCGCGTCGACGCCGGCGATCTCTCGCCGCGGATCGACTACCGGGGCCCACGCAACGAGACCCGCATCCTGGCCGACGCCTTCGACCACATGCTCGACAGGCTCGAGGAGGCCTTCGCGCGCCAGCAGGCCTTCGTCTCGGACGCCTCCCACGAGTTGCGCACGCCGCTGACGGCGATCCGCGGCCAGCTCGAGGTACTTGCCCGCCAGCAGAGCCCCGACGCTGAGGAGGTCCGCCGAGTGCAGCGTCTGGTCCAAGCGGAGGTCGAGCGCATGACCAGGCTGACCGAGGATCTGCTGCTGCTCGCGCACGCCGACGAGTCGCGCTTCATTAGGCGCGAGGCGATCGAGCTCGAGCCCTTCCTCGCGGAACTGCTGACCAGCGCCCAACCGACGACAGATCGTCGACTGAGCCTGCACGCCGAGGCCCCGGGGATGCTCAACGCCGACCGCGACCGCCTCGCTCAGGCGCTGCGCAACCTCTTGCGAAACGCGGTCGAGCACACCCAACCCGGCGGAACGGTCGAGCTTCGCGCGCGCGAGGCCGCCGACGGCCGCGTCCAGATGTGGGTCGACGACGATGGGCCGGGGATCGCGCCGGCGGAGCGCGATCGGGTCTTCGACCGCTTCCACCGCGCCGACGCGGCGCGTGCGCGCAGCACCGGTGGAACGGGCCTCGGACTCGCGATCGTGCGCGCGATCGTCGAGGCCCAGGGCGGTAGCGTCTGGGCCGCGCAGGCACCGCTCGGCGGCGCGCGGGTCGTGATCGAGCTGCCGGGCTACCGGCGCAGCAGCCTGTAGCCGATCCCGCCACCCCCGGTGGCCGGATCGCCGGCGCAGCGAACTGCAGCGGCAGCTCTGCCAAGAGGACGGCCCGCTGTCAAGACGGGGGCTAGAGCCCGATGAAGTTGATCCCCAACGAGTGCAGGCCGCTCTGCGCCTCGGTGTTGAGCACACTCAGCTCACCGGTCCACATCAGCACGCCCATCGCGATCAGCACCGTGCCGCCGCCGAAGACGATCACGCCATAGTGGCGCTTGACCCAACCGAACACCGTCGTCATCCGGCCGAAGGCCAGCGCCGTCGCCAGGAACGGGATCGCGAGGCCGGCTGAGTAGAACGCGAGCAGCAACGCGCCATGACCCTCGGAGTGCGTCGTGCCGGCGGCCAGCAGGATCGCCCCGAGCGTCGGCCCGACGCACGGCGTCCAGGCGATCGCGAAAGCGGCTCCGGCGACCAGCGGACCGCCGCGGCCGGCACGAGCGAGCAGCCGCTCGACGTGCCACTCACGGCCGAGCGCGGGCACAACGGCCGAAAGCACGAACAACACGCCCAGCACGACGATGATCGCCGCGGCGATGCGGTCGAGCGTGACGTGGTTCTCGATCAGCGCCGAGCCGATTGCGGTGGCGCCGAGCCCGCCGAGGATGAAGATCGCCGAAAAGCTCGCAATGAACAGCAGGCTCGGCACCAGCACGCGACGGACGCCCGCGCCGGGGAGATCGTTCGGCGAGACACCGACGACCGTGGAGAGATAGCCGGGCACCAGAGGCAGGACGCAGGGCGAGAGGAACGACACCGCGCCCGCGGCGATCGCGGCGAAGATCCCAACACCTGTAGCAGAGGACGCCACTACGCTAGAAGTCTAGAAGCAGGCGCGAGAGTTGACCCCCCTGCCAGGCGATCGGCGAGCGGCCCTTCTCCTCCACCACCAGCCGGGCCCCCGGAATCGCCTGCGCGTAGCGCCGCGCAGTCGCCAGCGGATGGGTGTGATCGGCCTCGTCGCGGCTGCCGACGACCAGCGTCGGAGCCTCGATCGCAGCGAGCGCCTCCCAGCTCTCGAACGGCCGCGAGCGAGGCACCCCAGCCAGTGCGTCGGCCACGGCCAGCGGGTGGTGGTGCGCGGCCAGCCGCTGGCGCAGCACGAGCTCGACCGTCTCGCGCCACTGGATCGGTACGCGATCGAGCTCGTAGGCTGCGACGAAGCCGTCCGCGCCGCCCTCGCGCAGGCCGCGCGCAAGCGCGTCCCAGCGCGGCAGCTCAGCACCGCTGCGCTCGGGATCGAAGGCCGGCGTCACGACCGCCAGGCCAGCAACGCGCTCGGGCCGCGCGAGCGCGAAACGAACAGCCGTGTGTGCGCCCATCGACGCGCCGACGATCAGCGCACGGGTCACGCCGAGCTCGTCCATCACGGCCTCCAGGTCGCCGGCCAGCGCGCCGTAGGAGTAATCCCCATCCGGCGCGGGCGAGGAGGCCCCGTGCCCGCGGGCGTCATAGAGCACCGCGTGCCGTCCGCCCCGCGCGAGGATCCGCGAGCCCATCAGCACGTAGCGGCGCGTCGCGGTCAGTCCATGCAGGCCGACGACCGCCGGTCCCTCGCCGTGCAACTCGTAGGCCAGCGACTGCCCGCCGTGTCTGACGATGTGCGTCACGCCCTGATGTCTAGCGCAGGACGCGATCGACCGCTCCCGCTCCCGCGCCCGCGCCCGCGCGAGCAGACTGCTGAGCGATCGGTTCGGCCCGCGACCGCGATCTCATAGGCTTCGCGGGTGACGGTTGTGGATGTCAGCGAGCTGGACTTCGACGTCGAGGTGCTCGAGCGCTCGCGCGCGACACCGGTGGTGGTCGACTTCTGGGCCGCGTGGTGTGGCCCGTGCCGAGCGCTTACGCCGCTGCTGGAGGAGGCCGCGGCGGCACGCGAGGGCGCGGTGGTACTGGCCAAGGTCGACACGGACGCCAATCCGCGCCTGGCGCAGGCGTTCGGCATCCAGGGGATTCCGGCAGTCAAGGCCTTCCGCGACGGAGCGGTGGTCGAGGAGTTCGTCGGAGCGCAGCCGCGCGCGGCCATCGAACAGTTCTTCGACAACCTGGCACCCAGCGAGGCCGAGCTGCTGGCGGCCGCGGGCGACGAGCAGTCGCTGCGCGCGGCGCTTGCCCTCGAGCCGGGCCGGTCTGACGCCGCCGTCGCGCTGGTGCGGATGCTGCTCGCGCGCGACGAGCCAGACGAGGCGCTCGCGCTGCTGGAGCCGCTCGCCGACGGCTTCCAGGTGGACGGCCTGAGGGCGCGGATCCGCCTGCGCCGCGACGGCCAATGCGCCGCGGGGATCGCTGCGCTCGACGGCCGGGACGACGAGCGGGCCTTTGAGCTGCTGCTCGGGGCTCTGCCGGGCGACGACGTGCGGCTGTTGATCGTCGGCGAGCTCGATCGCCGCGGCGCCGCCGACCCGCTCGTACGGGCAACTCGCCGCCGGCTCGCCGCGGCGCTGTACTGAACCGCCGCCCGCTCGCCGCAGCGCGCCGCGCAGGCGCGTCAGAGGACGCCGAGTCGTCTGGGCTGCGGCGGACAATCTGCTGCGATGGCTCAGGCCCGTCGCGTCATCGCCCACCTCGACATCGACGCGTTCTACGCGTCCGTCGAATTGCGCCGGCGCCCCGAACTGCGAGGGCTTCCGCTGATCGTCGCCGGCTCTGGTCCGCGCGCGGTCGTCACCACGGCGAGCTACGAGGCGCGGCGTTTTGGCGTCAACTCAGCCATGCCGGCAGCGCGAGCGCGCGCGCTGTGCCCCGATGCGGTCGTGCTGGCGCCGGACTTCGAGGCCTACCGCCGCGCGAGTGGCGAGGTCTGGAGCCTGGTGCGCGAGCAGGTTCAGCTGATCCAGAGCGCCGGCATCGACGAGGCCTACCTCGATCTGAGCGAGGAGCCCTTCCCGGTCGCTCTGCTGCGGCGACTGGTGGCGAGGGTGCATGAGCGCACCGGGATGACGCTGTCCGTCGGCATCGGGCCCTCGCGCCTGGTCGCCAAGACGGCGAGCGCGTCGTTCAAGCCCGCGGCGTTCGTCGCGATGAGCCGCGAGCAGGCGGCCGCGCACTTCGCGCCGCACGCGGCACGCGTGCTTCAGGGCATCGGGCCGAAGACCGCCGAGCGGCTCGCGGGACTCGGAATCCAGACCGTTGGTCAGCTCCAGGCCGCCTCCGCCGAGCTGCTGGCGCAGCGCTTCGGCGAGCGCATGGCCTGCGAGTTGCAGGCACGTGCGCACTTCCACGACGACAGCCTCGTGGAACCCGTTCGGATCGCCAAGTCGCGCTCCAGCGAGGTGACATTCCCAACCGACGTTGCTGACGCCGCCACGCTCGAGCGCGCGCTGATCGGCATGGCGGCCGAGCTGGGCGAAGGGCTGCGGGCGCGGACCCGCCGGGCGCGTACGATCGCGATCAAGGTGCGCCTTGACGACTGGACCACCGTGACGCGCGCGCGCACGATCGAATGCTTTACCGACTCGGGTGAGACGATCGCGGCGGTGGCACTGGAGTTGTTGCAGGCTTACGGCCCCGCACGCCCGGTGCGCCTGCTCGGCGTTCGCGTCGCGTCGTTCGAAGACGAGAGCGACATGCCCACGCGGGGCACTCCGGTGCAGCTCGTGCTGCCGCTCTGAACGAAAGGGAACCGCCCGCGCTCAGCTCGTCTGGCGGCGCTCAGGCGCTCGCCCAGATCTGCGACACGTCTCCCGCACCGAGCGCGAGCCTGGTCGCGTAGGTGAGGTCGTAGTCGCGTCCGGTGACGTAGGGTCCGCGGTCGATCACCGGCACCCGGATCGTGCGCTCTCGGTATCGCAGGGTGACCATCGTGCCGCACGGCAGCGTCTTGTTCGCCACTCCCATCGTGGTCGAACCGAGCGCGTCGCCACAGGCCGTCACGCCACCCGGTCCGTACCACGACGCGATCACCTCGTGGTACACGGTCGCGGTCCTGCCGCTCAGCAGCGTGCGGCGCGCCAAGACACCCGAAGCGCGCAGGCGCAGTGCCACGCGGCCGAGTCGGCGCGGCCAGAAACGCTCCACGAAGTAACCGCGCGGATCGGTGACGGCCCTTGCGACCTGCACCCAGCGCGCGTCCTGGCGCTCCTGGAGAGAGACCGTTCGGCGCGCGCCACCGGGGGTCGCGATGCCGACGAAGGCGACGTCCTGGCCGAGCAGCACGTTCGGGTGCAGCAGTAGCCCGCGCAGGCGCGGCGTCAGCCGTCGGCGGTGCACGCGACGTGCGGCGACGGCGCGGGGCGGCGAGCTCGACGCGCTGGCGATGCTCCCGGCGGAGATGCCGGCGCCCAGCACGAGAGCGCCGAGCGCGGCAGCGGCGCGCGGCGCGCGCCGGTTGAATTGCGGCCTCATACGAGGTCCTCCTTGGCTTCGCTGCCTACGGGGTTAGCTGTCGGGCTCGCGGCGCGGGCGTGGACTCAACGGCGAGCCAAGCCCTTCGTCGCTACAACCGCAGATCAGCGGCCGATTCGCCCCAACCGAAGCCGTGCACACCAGATGCGCAGCGGCCTTGGCAATGGGTCCCCCGCTCGCGCCGCTTTTGGTGCGGCACGACTCGGCAGGCAGAACAACGATTCAAATTCTACCCTGGCGGCGGACGCCCCGGCTGACCTTCAGGTGCCGATCAGCACAACCTCGCGTCTAGGCCCGCCGGGTCGAGCCCCGGCCGAGCCCCGGACCACAGCCGCCCGACCGGCCGATGCTCGATAATCGGAACGTGGCCACGTTGCGCCTGGCGCTCTGCCAGCTCAATCCGACGGTCGGCGACATTGCCGCCAACGAGGCTGCGATCGCCGACTCGCTGGCGGCTGCACGCGCGCAGGATGCGGGGCTCGTGCTGTTCGGCGAGCTGGCGATCACCGGCTACCCGCCTGAGGATCTGCTCTACAAGGAGCACTTCCTGCGCGACGCCCGCGAAGCCATCGACCGCCTGGCGACGCAGACCCGCGGGCTTGTCGCGATCGTCGGTTTCCCGGAACGCTCCGCGGACGTCTACAACGCTGCCGCGGTGCTGGCCGACGGGCGCCTGGTCGGCGTCTGCCGCAAGATTCGGCTGCCGAACTACGGCGTCTTCGACGAGCAGCGCTACTTCCAAGCCGCAGATACCGCCGGCCTGATCGAGCTCGGCGAGCATCGTGTCGGGGTCACGATCTGCGAGGACATCTGGCAGCCTGGTCCGCCGTGCTCGGACCTGGCGCTGGCCGGCGCGACGCTGATCGTCAACCTCTCGGCCTCGCCCTACCACGTCGGCAAGGGGATCGAACGCGAGCAGATGGTGACCCAGCGTGCGCGCGAGCACGCCGCCGCGTTCGCGTTCTGCGCGCTGGTCGGCGGTCAGGATGAGCTGGTGTTCGACGGTCACTCGTTTGTCGTCGATCACACCGGTGCGCTGCTGGCGCGCGCCGGCCAGTTCGAGGAGGAGCTGCTGGTCTGCGACGTCGACCTCGGTGCACCGCTCAGCGAACGCCGGCGGCGCTCGGCACACCGAGCTCTGGCACGCGACGGTGCGCCCGCCGTCGAGCTGCTTGCCCAGCTGCCGTCCCGACCGGCGCCCGCCGGGGCAGCGGCGACACGCATCGCCACGCTGCTCGAGCCCGCTGCGGCCGAGATATACGCCGCGCTGTGCTGTGGTCTGCGTGACTACGTTCGCAAGAACGGCTTCGCCCACGTCGTGCTCGGGCTCTCCGGCGGCGTCGACTCCGCTCTGGTCGCCACGCTCGCCGTCGATGCGCTGACACCGTCGCAGGTCAGCGTCGTGGTGATGCCCTCGCCGTTCTCCTCAGCCCAGACGCAGGACGACGCCCGCGCGCTGGCGCTCAGACTTGGGGTCGAGGTGCTCGAGCTGCCGATCGACGAGGTCATGAGCGGCTACGAAGCGCTGCTGGCCGCCACCTTTGCCGCTCGCGACGCGGACCTGACCGAGGAGAACCTGCAGGCTCGCATTCGCGGCAACCTGCTGATGGCGCTGTCGAACAAGTTCGGCTGGCTGGTCCTGACGACCGGCAACAAGTCCGAGATGTCGGTTGGCTACTCGACCCTGTACGGCGACTCGGCGGGCGGCTTCGCGGTGATCAAGGACATCTACAAGACGCTGGTCTATGAGCTCGCGCGCTGGCGCAACCGCAGCGGAGCGCCGATTCCCGCCTCGATCATCGAGCGCGCGCCGTCCGCCGAGCTGCGCCCTGATCAGCGCGACGACCAGTCGCTGCCGCCCTACGACACGCTCGACGCGATCCTGCGCGGTTACGTCGAGGAGGATTGCGGCCGCGAGCTGCTGCTCGCGCGCGGCCTGCCGGCCGGTGCCGTCGATCAGGTGATCGCGCTGGTCGATGGCGCCGAGTACAAGCGCCGCCAGGCGCCTCCCGGGATCAAGATCACCGAGCGCGCCTTCGGCCGCGACCGGCGCATACCGATCACCAACCGCTACCGCGGCTGAGCACCGACGCCCGCACTCCAGGGTAGGCACTCCCACGCGAGGCGCCGTCCCCGCGCTCCCGCGCCTCGCTCTCGCCGATCGCGCTCGCCGCACCGATCAGCTCCGACGCGCTCTCCCCACGCGGGCGTTTCGCGTCGTTTATGCGCGCGCCGAGGCGTCGATTGGGCGCACGGCGATCGTCACCCGCGAGCTGGCGCACAGCCGGCCCTGATCGTCTGTCATGTCAACGTCCCAGACCCAGGTCGTGCGCCCCCGGTGGCGGCGTGTGGCGAGCGCGTGGATCGTGCCCTCGCCGATCGGCCGCAGGAAGCTCGTGTTGTTGGAGAGGCCCATCGCAGCCTGACCCTCGCCGAGCACGACCGTCGCCGTCGCCCAGGATGCGAGCGACTCGGCGATCGTGGCGAAGACGCCGCCGTGGACGATCCCCCACGGCTGCATCAGCTCGCGGCGCACCGGCAGATCGCCACGCGCGGTGTGCTCGTCGGCCTCGCTGACTGCCAGCCCGACCAGGCCGTTGAAGCTCTGATCGAGTGGCACGACGATGCCGGGAATCTTGGACGCCACGAGCGATCAGGCTCCGGGGATCAGCTTGCCGGGGTTCATCACGGCGAACGGGTCGAGCTGGGCCTTGAGCGCTCGCAGCGACGACACGCCGAGCTCGCCCAGCTCGGACGAGACCCAGCCGGCGTGGTCGCGCCCGATGCCGTGGTGGTGGGAGATCGTCGCGCCGGCGCGAACGATCGCGGCGCTGGCCGCGTCCTTGGCGGCCCGCCACTGGGCCTCCTCCTGGCCCTCGAGCGCACGCGCGAGCACGGTGAATGTCAGTGACGCGCCGGTCCCGTAGACGTGGGAGATCTGGCAGCCGACCAGCGGTGGCGTGCCGCGCGTGCGCAGCGCGTCGATCAGCGCCGTCGTCACGGCGGAGCGCAGCGCCTCGAGCCCCGTCCACGTGGTGGCGGTCTCGAACTGGTCGACGAGCACGCCCCGTCCGAGCAGCTCGTCGCGGACGTAGGGAGCCGCGAAGCGCGACGCCGCCCAAGCCCGCCCCGCGCCCTCGCCGATCGGCGTACCGCCGCCGCGGCGCAGCAGCGTCATGGTGTGCAGGCGCCGGCGCGCGACCGCGTCACGCTGACCCTCCCAGCCGACGATCGCGAGCACTCCTTCGCGGCTGCGCAGACCATGACGCCCCAGCGGTGCGCGCCGCCCGCCGGCCTCCCCGGCGGCCAGCAGGATGGCGGTCTGGCGCTCGTCGGACAGGCGCACGACATCGGGCGTCGCGCGGTCCTGGACGGCGACCCGCAGCGCCTCGACGGCGCCGTCGAAGGTCTCGAAGACGACGCCTTCGTAGCAATGCTGGGCGGGGCGCGTGCTGACCCGCAACAGCAGGCCGGTGATGACGCCCAGCACGCCCTCAGAGCCGACGATCAGCTCGCGCAGCGCCGGACCCGCGGCGCTGGCGGGCAGCGCTGCCGGCGCGAACTCGCCGACCGGCGTCGCGAAGCGCACGCCCTGGATCGCCTGGTCGATGCGACCGTAGCCGCTCGACGCCTGCCCGACGGAGCGCGTGGCGGCGCAACCGCCGATCGAGACGAACTCGAAGCTGTCGGGATAGTGGCCGAGCGTCAGTTCATGCTCGGCGAGCGCAGCTTCAAGCACGGGGCCGCGTGTGCCGGCGGCGACGCTGACCGTCAGCGAGTGGCGATCGACGGCGAACATGCCGGCAAGTCGGCCGAGGTCGAGCGAGATCACCGCTTCGTGGCTGCCGGCGAGCGCCGCCAGGCCGCCCACGATGCTCGTGCCGCCGCCGAACGGGACAACGGCCACGCCCTCTGCCGAGCAGAGCGCGAGCACCGCCAGCACCTGCTCGTGGGTCGCGGGGCACACGACCGCGTCGGGCGCGCCTGCGGGGAGGCCGGCGCGCATCCGGACCAGCTCGACGTAGCTCTTGCCTCCGCTGTGCAGGATCCGCGACACGGCGTCGCTGCGCACCCACGCCGCGCCGCCGACGGCGGCCTCCAGGTGCTCGCGAGCGCGCGGCGTGAGCGCCGTCTCGGGCAGCGCCACGTCCTCCAGCGCCACTGGGCCGCGGACCGACCCGTCAAGCCCGAGCGCGCCGTCGAGCAGGGCGCCGAACTGCGCGCTCAGCAGCACCCGGCGGTCCTCCCGTCCCCAGCCCCACCACCGCATCGCGGGCGGCCCGCTGCCCGCCTGGGCGCTAATTGGCGATCTTGCGGAGGTCACGGACGAGCAGCAGATGCTTGAGGTGCGTCGCGACCGCCGCCAGGTTCTCGAGCGCCTCGACCGCCTCCTTGCGTCGCTGCGGGTTACGCGAGCGAAGCGCCGGGGCGAGAATCTGCTGCAGCAGGTTGGCCTCGCGATCGGCCGAGGAGCGGAAGACACGAAGGTTGCGCCCGCCCACGCCGTAGCGGGCCAGCTCCGTCACCGCGCGGACGATTTCGCGCTCGGTGTCGTCGTAGTAGTGACGTCCGTTGCGCAGCTCGCCCTTGATCACGCCGTAGTCCTCGAGCTCAGCGACCAGTTTGGGGTCTGCCTTGGTCTCCTCGAGCACGTCCTCGAGCGTGAAGTAGGAGCTCGTCTCGGTCACGCTGACATTCGGTCGCCAGCGCCGGCGCGACTCGCCGGCAGTCGTCGAGACCTCTGCCGTCTCCGGTGAGCCGGTCGCCAGCTCCTGGCGGATCACCCGCAGCGGCAGGAACTCGTCGCGCTGCAGACGCAGGATCGTGCGCAGGCGGGACACGTCATTCGCGCTGTAGAGCCGATAGCCACCGGGGGTGCGCCGCGGCGTCAGCAGTCGCTGATCCTCGAGGTAGCGGATCTTCGAGATCGAGATGTCCGGGAACTCCGCCGAGAGGGCCTTGCAGACCGCGCCGATCGTGGAGGCCTTCGGCGCCGGGCGCTTGGGCTCCGTGCCCTCGATCGCGTCAACCGTGCTCATCGCGCCCTGAAGGCGAGCTTGTATTTGCCGACCTGCAGCTCATCGCCGTCGGCGAGGCGCTGGGAGTCGATCCGCTCGCGGTTGACGTAGGTGCCGTTGAGCGAGCCGCAGTCGTCGATGTACCAGTCGTCGCCGCGGCGTACGAGCAGCGCGTGGTCGCGCGACACGGTCACGTCGTCGAGGAAGACCGCGGAGTCAGGCCGGCGGCCGATCGTCATGCGCTCACCCTCGACGGCAAAGCTCTCCCCGGCCCGGCCGCCGCCGGCCCGAATGACCAGCGCAGCCGCGTGTGTGACGACCTCGCCGATGTCGACCGGGATGAAGTCGCCGGTCTCGCCGACGCGATAGGTGGCCGTCGTCGGCTCACCGCTGCCAACGCCGACCGACTCGAGCAGCGCGCCGCACTTCTGGCAGTAGTTCGCGCCTTCGGGGTTGACGAAGCCGCACTCGGAGCAGTGCAGAGCCACCGCGTGCCCGCCGTTACTCCGCGTCTGATTCGGGTGGAGGTGTGGCACGGCCCGCGAGGATCTCCGTCAGCCGCTCAACATCCGAGCCGCTGAAGATCTCCTCGCCGCCCGCGTGCTTGACACGCAGGCGGTTGACGAGCTCAGCTCGCAGGATGTCGATCTTGCCGTGCAGCATGCGCCGCCGGTAGGAGACGTCCTCCTCCTCCTGGCTGAGCTGCTGGATCAGTTCCTTCAGTTCCTTGTCGCTGAGCGTGCCGAGATCGGGGAAGGTGGTGTCATCCATTGGGGTCTTTCCGTACGGGGCCGGGGTTGTGCGAGTATAGCGGCGTGAGTCCGAGGGTCAAGCTGAGCTTGAGACTCTGATCTGGCGTATGCCGTCGCGGAAGTAATACCCGGTCGCGATCAGCGCCAACGCGATTCCTGCGCAGACGAATCCCTCGGCGACCGCGCGCACGCCGAGCAGCGCGAGCCAGATCCCGAACAGTGTCGGCCCCACCGCGATCCGCCCGGGCCAGTTGATCGCCAGCGCGAGCCCGCGGCGAACCCACGCCTGCCCGGCCGCCAGCATCAGCAGCTCGCGCGCGACCACGATCGCGACCAGCCAGCGCGGCAGGAGCTCGTAGGACCAGCACACCGCCAGACCGCTGAGCGCGAGCAGGCGATCCAGGACCGGATCGAGCAGCGCCCCCAGGCGGCTGTATTGCCCCGTCACGCGCGCCGCGATCCCGTCGGCATAATCGCCCGCGCCGGCGATGAAGAAGCAGATCGCGGCGGCCGCGTCGGTACCGCTGCGAGAGTGATAGGCGAGTACGAGGATCACCGGAATCAGCGCCGCGCGCGCGTAGCCGATCGCGTTCGGAATCGTCCAGGGCCGCAGCGGCGCGTCGGCGGCCGTTTGCGGCGGTGGCGGCCCCGAGCGGTCGAGGCCGAGCAGCCGGCGCGCGCTCAGAGCAGGCCGCGGCACAGCTCCTGCACCCGTGCGAGGACCTCGACGGGAGCGATTCCCGCAAGGTCCTGGCGACCGCGGCGGAGCTGAGCCTCGATCTCGCCGGACTCGAGCGCCTTGCGGCCGACGGTCAGACGCAGCGGTACGCCGAGCAGCTCGGCGTCGGCGAACTTCTCGCCGGCCCCCGCCTCGCGCTCGTCGTAGATCACGTCGACGCCGCCCTCGCGCAGGGTCGCGTAGACGCTGTCGGCGAGCTCACGCTCGGCGCTCAGCGGCTTGCCCAGCGCGACCAGGTGCACCTGGAACGGCGCGATCGCAGCGGGCCAGGAGATCCCGCGCTCGTCGGCGAACTGCTCGACCGCGGCGGCGGCGATGCGCGCCATCCCGATGCCGTAGCAGCCCATCCAGATCAGCTGCTCGGCACCCTGCTCGTCCAGATAGGTGGCGCCGAGCGCCTGCGAGTAGCGCGTGCCGAGCTGGAAGATGTTGGCGACCTCGATCGCCGGCTCGATCGTGATCGGCGAGCCGCCGACGAGGTCGCCGGGCTCGACGCTGCGCACGTCGACGCGCTCGTACGCGAAGTCGCGTCCCGGCTCCACGCACGCCAGGTGCGTGTCGGGGCGATTGGCGCCGACCACGTATCCACCGTCCGCGACGCCCTCGTCGAGCAGCACCGGCAGCTGCGCGCCGACCGGCCCGATGAACCCCGCCGGGCCGATCTCGCGCTCGATCTCCTCGACCGTGGCGGCGCGCCAGGGCGCCCGCAGCGCTCTGGCGAGCTTGATCTCGTTGACGCGGTGGTCGCCTCGCACGAGCACCAGCACGAGCCCGCGCTCCTCGACTTGCACCGGAAACGCCTTCAGCATCGCGCCCGCCGGCAGCTCCAGCAGCCCGCCGACCGCCGCGATCGTCGTGGCCGCCGGCGTGTGCACCTCCTGTGGCGAGGGCAGCGGCGCCGGCAGCTGGACGCTCTGCGCCACGGCGCTTGCGACCTCCACGTTGGCGGCGTAGCCGGGCGCGAGCGCGACCTCGTTCTCGCCGGCCGGGCAGGGCGCCATGTACTCGTGCGCGCCGCTCCCGCCCATCAGGCCGACGTCGCCGGCTACTCGGTACCAGCGCAGGCCGCTGCGGTCGAAGATCCGGTCATAGGCTTCGATGTGGCGCTCGTAGGCGCGCTGCAGCCCCTCCGGGTCGCGGTCGAAGCTGTAGGAGTCCTTCATCACGAACTCGCGCGTGCGCAGCACGCCCGCGCGCGGGCGTGGCTCGTCGCGGCCCTTGACCTGCAGGTGGTAGAGGATCAGCGGCAGATCGCGGTAGGACCGGATGATCTGCGCGACGTGCGAGGTGACGACCTCCTCGTGGGTCATCGCCAGCACCAGCTCGGCGCCGCGGCGGTCGCTCAGCTTGAACAGCTCCTCGATCTCGTAGCGCCCGCTGCGTTTCCACAGCTCCGCTGGCTGGATCACCGGCATCAACATCTCCTGCCCGCCGATCGCGTCGATCTCCTCGCGCACGATCGCGCTGACCCGCTGATGGACACGCCAACCGGCCGGCAGCCAGCTCCACAGGCCCGAGCCGACCTGGCGGACAAGCCCCGCGCGGACCATCAGGCGATGCGAGAGCGCCTCCGCGTCGGCCGGCGCCTCCTTCTCGGTGGGCAGCAGGTATTGCGAGAGGCGGGTCACGCGACAAGCCTATGAGGTCGCAGCCCTGCGCGAGGTCGCAAGCTGGCTATTGTCTGATCGAACCCCCAGTCCGCAAGGAGAACCATGGCCTACACGCTTCCCGACCTTCCCTACGCGTTCGACGCGCTCGAGCCGCACATCGACGCGCAGACGATGGAGATCCATCACGACAAACATCACGCGGCATACGTGAATAACGTCAACGCCGCCCTCGCGAGCTCGGAGTTAGCCGATCTGCCGATCGAGGAGCTGCTCTACTCGCTCGACCGCGTGCCCGACGACAAGCGCAATGCAGTCCGCAACAACGGCGGCGGTCACTACAACCACTCACTGTTCTGGACGAGCCTGTCCGGTTCGGGCGGTGGTGAGCCGAGCGGCGCGCTGTCCGACGCGATCGACGCGGCGTTCGGCTCGTTCGCCGACTTCCAGGCCAAGCTGAAGGCAGCCGGCATCGGCCAGTTCGGTTCCGGCTGGGCGTGGCTGGTGCATGACGGCTCCGGTCTGGCCGTCGTGGGCAGCCCCAACCAGGACAACCCGATCTCGGCGGGCAAGACGCCGCTGCTCGGCGTCGACGTCTGGGAGCACGCCTACTACCTGCGCTACCAGAACCGCCGGCCGGACTACATCGACGCGTGGTGGAACGTCGTCGACTGGGGCGCGGTCGCGCAGCGCTACGACGCCGTCGCCTGAAGCCGCCTAGCCGTCCCGCTGTCCGCCTCGGCGCATGCGCCGAGGCGGGGTCGGCGCATGCTCCGACCCCCAGGGGGGTGCATGCACCCCCCTGCACAGCCTCTGTACTACGCCCGGCTGAAGCGCCGACCGTCCACGGGGGACTCCTCCTCGTCGAGCACCGCCCGCGCCGCCTCGGCCTCCAGCGCCGCCATCCGCTCGGGCGTCATCGCGTCGGGGTCCACGTTGGAGGCCAGCCAGACGCGCGCCTCGGCGGCGCGCTGCTCGTCGCGCACGACCGTCTTGCCGGCCGCGTAGTAGCGGTCGATCTCGGCGAACAGCTCATCGACCAGGCGCTCGGTCGGCACCTTCTTCAGCGGCTCGCCCTTGGAGTAGATCATCCCCATGTCCTTGGCGCCGGTGATGCCGAAGTCGGCGTGGCGGGCCTCGCCGATGCCGTTGAC
>ODAK010001501.1_pt1 | contig 25361 bp, 18 predicted proteins | sample 1539591 | NCBI WGS metagenome assembly ODAK01 (sample SAMEA3539303, study PRJEB22396) | soil metagenome | biome: tundra; feature: field; material: soil | place: USA | collected 2010-05 | depth 0.15 m
AATTTCAAGCTGGGCCGTCGACTGGATGATTTCCTTCACCCGATCCAGATCCGAGATGCCCGGCAACTCCACCAGGATCTCGTTGTCGCCCAAGCCGTATTCCTGAATCACTGGTTCGCTCACGCCCAGGCTGTCCACGCGGTCGCGAATCGTTTCGATTGCCTCCTCGTCCGTCTTTTTTTCAAGAGCTGTCTGCACAAGGGGCTTCATCGTGACCGTGAAACTATTGTCTGCGCTGTTGCTCGCCACGTCGTACTCGTTCGAATACTTGCTGTCGAGCAGCGAGCGGACCGCACCCGATTGATTGGGGTCCGTCCCTTCGACCCGGATCAACTGCGGCTGTTTTTTGGGGTCTGGCTTGTAAACCTGAGAAAAGGTGAGATGGGCCGTCCTCAAATCCTGCTGAACACGGGCCATCGTATTGTCCGTCTCTTCGCCGACTGCCTCCGACACAACCACCTGCAAGATCAGGTGAGCCCCGCCGCGAAGGTCCAGGCCAAGATGAATCCGCTTGGTCATGGCATCCATCAGCGACTTGCCGGTAAACCCCGAAGGCACGCCGAAGATGCCATACAGGCAAACCAGGAGGAACACAAAAATCAACGCAATTTTCTTATTGAGATTCTTCTTCATATTTCCACTTCTCTGGTCCGAAAACGATGCAGCCGGCCCAGGAATTAAGACCCCGAAGAGTCTTCCTGCGTCGTTACCGAGGCAATCGCGCTCTTGGCCACTTCCAACTTCAGATTATCCGGCGCCACGCGGATGATAATTACATCGTCCTTGATCGAAAGAATGATGCCGCGGATCCCTCCCGCGGTGGTCACGCGGTCACCCGCTTTGATGCTTCCCAGCATCTGCTGCCATTGCTTCTGCCGCTTCTGCTGCGGACGAATCATTACCAGGTAGAGAACCGGGATCAAAAGCAAAGGCAGAAGCATCGTGATGCTGCTTCCACCTGCGCCGGCGGGCGCTGCCGCCAAGAATGCAAAACTCGTTGCCACACTCGTCCTTTGCTCGCCCGGCCGCACCCCTGCTGCCGCTCAGGCACAGGCATGCTCGGCTTGAGGCCGACCGCCTGACAAAAATTTGTCTCCGGGAATGTTCCTGGCCTCCGATTAGGTCCGGCTCAGGCTCTGGAAGAAGGGTCAGGCCGCCACGCGCAGGCTACTCAACCTCAGCCCCATGCCCGCTTGAAAACCTGGTACCCAGCTACCTTTACTTCCTGTTCGACACGGTCTTCGATGTCCGGCTTGGGAACCCATGCTGCTTTCGCCGCGCACACTCCCACCGGAATCCAAAAGAAGGCCTAGGAAGATAAGAAACGCGCAACCGGGCACGTGTCAAGGCTACCGCGCACCGTCCGACACTTCCCTCGGGCTCATTCTCTCATTCGAGAGGACCCCGGCCCACCCCTTCTTCTCCTTAGAAAGCCTTTATGGATTGACTGCTTCACCCTTACGGAAAGTGATTTCCCCTGAAGGTAAGAGATTCCGCTCCCGGCGCGGCTGGTGGCCTCTCGTCACGCCCTCCTGGGATGCAACTCTGGAGGTCTCGCCATGACCGAATCCGATGTCAAATTGCTCCTTCTCTTTCCGATGGGACTGGCTCTCATGTTTATGGTTTGGGTGTTATGGAGGCTGGAGAAGCAAATCAGGCGCGGCAGGAGCCACTCTCAAACAATCGCTCCCGCATTCAATGAAGCCGATCGTCCGGCACCCAGTAGCAGAGCTCAGGCCGCGCGCAGCTCAGACACAGCCTTTGGCCCGCCACTTCAGCGAATCGACCAAAGTTCACGCCTTCCCCGCACCGCGGGCAGATGAAGCGTTCCCCTCGTTGTCCGGGCAACTCACCCGGATCGACAACCACCCGCACACGTTCTTCGCGAAAAAGCTGTTCATCCGCCAGCTCGCGGTAGGCCAGCATCTGTTGCTGGCTCTTGCTCTCGATCTCCGGATGAAGCTTCCGCGCCAACTCGCGCGAATCTTCGAGCGCCAGGACCCGCACTCCCCACCCGGCCGTCAGATCGACAAACGTGGCCGCCATCTTGCCCCAGTCGCGGAACTTCAGCGTCCGCTTGCCCAGCCTGCAGCCCGTCACCAGGCCAATCGCGTCGGTAGCGCAGCGGTCGATCTCGACAAACGTCACCAGCCGCTTGCGGTCTGCGCCGTATGGATCTTCTATGCCTAACCCTTTGAGGCCCACCAGCGCCATGCGCACGCCCAGTATTTGCCCTGCACACATGTGTCCATGCGCCGCTTCAGCTTTCATCAAGAGTGCATCAAGAGAGTCCATCGTCAGTTTTTCTCAGCCGCGTGCTCTCCACATTCTAAGATCAACCCTCAACTACGAGCACCGCGAATCCTGGAGCCAACTCCACACGTCCCGGCCACGGCTTTAACTCCGTAGCTTCCGGAGAAGCGTAATTCAGCTTCGACGACTTGAAATTTTCGATGTCGACTGCGCAGACGATCGGATTTGTGTCGCTCATATTGGCAATCGCGACCCCCCGAAGGCCGTCCTTGCGCCGGAACACCGTGTACGCACCATGCGGTTTCCCATCCGCCAGAACCTTGGCGCCGAGAATGTCCCGGAACTCCGCGTCCCAGACCCAGTCGCGATACTTCCGCCTGAAATCATCCACGAGTCGGCCATAAGTCATCGTGCTTGGCATCTCGTCGAGTTCGCCATGGAAATCCCTTGGCTCGTAGCTCATTGCGAACCGGTAGAGCAGGCAGGCGTTGATCATCTGCCGATCGTCAAAACCGGTCACCGCAACCGACATCGGAGCGAACGGATCGATGTATCGGCCAAAGGGCGTGAATCCGTTGGCGATTCGAAAATAAGACATGTCGTAGGTTTGGAGTTCTATGTCGTATGGCGATTCGCCCGCAAAAAGGAACTCCTCGGGATCAATGATCGTTCGAAAGCCGTCGATGAGCGGCACATCCCCTGAGAAAACTTCCCCCGGCTCAGAATGCCCGTGGTTCTTCGAAAAGCACAACGGGCTCATATGCCATTGGCATTCATCAAAAAGGATGCCACTCGCTCCCAGCTCGACGCTCTTCTTGAATTCGACAAGCGCCCGTTTCCTCCAAATAGGACTGGCTTGGCACATTCCCACGCCGTGCCGGGCGTTGATGCCGGAAATCTGGGTTGGCGTGTCGTAATCGTAGCCATTAAACATGTATGGATTGCCATAAGGGTCTTCAATGGCGAATTGCTTGAAATCGCTCTCGTAAGCCGGTCCCGTCACATCGGCCCAGGCATACTTGTTGAAGAGAATGATTTCAACGCCCAACTTCTTGCTTTCCGCAATGGCATCCTTGAACTCCTGCGCAGTACCGAGCCGGGGCTCCGTATCGTGCAAGGGAAAATTCCGGTCCTGTCCGCCGGTTTGCCAACCTGTCAACTGGATTGCCTTCACTCCCCAGCGCTTACAAGCCTCCGCGTATCGTGGCAGGTCCTTGTATGGGAACTCCAACCGGTCTTCGGCGGAGTTGATCTGGATTTGCTGCCAGGAGTGCACGTCCTGCACCCAGGCAGGCGACTTTCGTTTTTTGTGCCATGTGTTTCGCCAACTCTTGTATATGTCTACCCCCGCGTGCCAGGTCCCGGAAAACGGCTCGAGCACCAACTCCTCGGAGTGCTGGCTTGCACCGGGTGCGATGAAGGAAAAGTGATTGGGATCGACGCTGACCGCGGGGTCGCCAACCTTCCCGGCAGGGTCCGAGGCGTGAGAGTTAAAAGAATCCGAGTATGCCGGCGTCAGCGAGAAGTTGACTTGTACCGTCAACGCTTGTGCCGGATCGTGGTAACCGAGGTAGAAGCCGCGAGAATCCCCGAGCACAAGGCAGAACTGGCTATCTGTACCCAGGTGCCTCAACTGGGCCGGGGTGTCAAACCCGTAGTAGCCGACCTCGTTGCCGAAATTAGGCCAAAGGCTATTCGAAGCCATGCCGCTGTAGCCCCATGCCACTTGTCGAAGTGTTTTGTCGCCGTCAGCTGGCTTCAGTCCCGCGAGGCGGGGATACGCGTAACTCTCCACCACAAACTTGCTGCCGTTGCGGATCTGGTAGCTGAAATGCACTCCCGCCCCAACCAACCGGATAGACTCCTTGACCTCGATATCGAGTTTCCCCAGGCGGTCGCTGTTAAAGCCGGCCCACGTAACGGTTGCACCGTTCGCTGTGGGTTCAATTCCAGGAGGGCCAGCGTTCCGCTCCGTCAAATAGTGGTAGCGATGGTCTGGGGCAGGCACATGGAGCCGCATCCCTGCGCCGCGAAGTTTCCAGTCCTGCTTCTTTGCCTCCAGACTTTCCACGCAGCCAGTTCGGCGATTGAGGGAGACCGAGATTTGATCGTTTTCGAGAACCAGCAGGTCTGGAGTACTCGCTTCAGCCTCAATCTTGCGAGCGCCTTCCAACACTCCCGATGCGCTTGCTGCCAGGGATGTTACCAGGAACGTACGGCGTGAAATGGTCATGAATCGATCTTCCTTCCCCATGAAAACCATTGGGACTCGCGAGCCCTCGCTGACTGGCTTCAAATGACCTGCTAATTCTGCTTCGGTTGCGACGCCGGCACCACAGCCGGTGTCTCCGGCTCATCATCCGAGTCTTCCACCAGCACCGCCGAGCCGGGGACAAGATCAAAGCTCGCCGCCTCTTTCCCCGACGGATGGAACGTCACCTTTAACGGTTCGCGCTGCCACTCCGGCTGCCCGCAGGCCGGATCGGGCCGGTTCTCCGCATCGAATGCCGCCAGCTTTTTCGCCAGCACCGGCTTTCTCACCGCCAACTGCGCCACTACCGCGTATAGGCTCTTGCCCGTGGCCGTCACCCCGCAATACGCACCGTAGTCCCGAAACCAGCTCACTTGGCTCACGCCAGGGTCATAGTCCGGCAGTTTCAGCGCCGTAACATGCCCGGTCACCCGGTCCACCAGCAGCCACGGCCCGCGCTGCCACACCCAGTGGCCTTGTTTATCGCCGGGCAGGCTGTCATTCAACCGAAGCACGCGACGCACCACGAAGCTGCGGTCCGTGACGTCGTGCGCGTCGCCCGTCGTCCATTCCTTCACCTGGCCGTCAACCACCAGCGCCCGAATCTTCAGATCGTTTTCGCTCGCAGCAGCCCCCGCCGGATCGCCGATCTTGGAATACGGCACATGCTTCATCGCGCCCAGCACCACACTGTGCGTCTTGCGCGGCGCCGCATGGGTTGACGCTGCGCCAATCAGGAGTGCCAACAGCCCCGCCGCAGCAATCGCATCAGGCCGAACCCGCATGGCTAGCCCTTCGCCCTTTCCACGGCCCGCGCCACGCGGAACGCCGTGCCCTCGTTCAGATGCGCCGCCAAAACCTGCATCCCCACCGGCAATCCAGCCTTGGTTGTCCCGCACGGCACCGTTACGCCGCAGATTCCCGCCAGGCTCGCCGTCACCGTGTAAATGTCGGCCAAATACATGGCCAGCGGATCGCCGGTCTTCTCGCCCAGTTTGAATGCAGGGGTCGGCGCGGTCGGCGTCACAATCGCATCCACGTCCGCAAACGCGCGCAGATACTCCTCGGCAAGCAGCCGACGCACCTGCTGCGCTTTCAGGTAATACGCATCGTAGTAGCCGGCGCTCAGTGCATACGTTCCCAGTAGAATCCGACGCTTGACCTCTGCGCCAAATCCCTCGTCGCGCGAATGGCTGTACATGGCCGACAACGTATCCGACGCGGGCGAACGATACCCATAGCGCACCCCGTCAAACCGCGCCAGGTTCGCGCTGGCCTCTGCCGTTGCCACCAGGTAATACGTCGGAATTGCATATTTCGTGTGGGGCAAGGAGACCCGCTTCACTTCGCAGCCCGCCGCCTTCAGGTCGTCAATCCCGCTCTCGATCGCCGCCCGCACTTCCAGATCCAGTCCATCTGCGAAGTACTCATCTGGAACGCCGATCCGCAGCCCCTCAACCGGTCTGTCGCTCTCCGCCGCATAGTCCGGCACCGGCGTCGGCGAACTCGTCGCATCCATGGGATCGTGCCCGGCGATCACGCTTAGCATCGTCGCGGCGTCGCGCACATTCCCGGCAAATGGCCCTACGCGATCCAGCGACGACGCAAATGCAATCAGTCCGTAGCGCGAAACGCGTCCATACGTGGGCAGCACTCCCACCACCCCGCAAAAACTGGCTGGCTGGCGAATCGATCCGCCCGTGTCCGACCCCAGCGTAGCCACTGCCAGATTGGCCGCCACCGCTGCCGCCGAGCCGCCGCTCGAACCCCCAGGAACCCGCTCCGTATCCACCGGATTGCGCACCGCCCCGTACGCCGAGTTCTCGTTTGACGAGCCCATGGCAAACTCATCGCAGTTCAGTTTGCCCAGCATCACGGCGCCTGCCTCTTCCAGCTTCTTCACTACCGTGGCGTCGTAAGGGGGCTCGTAGCCCTTCAGGATCTTTGACCCTGCTGTCGCCGGCGCGCCCTGCATCACCAGCACGTCCTTGATTCCGACAGGAATCCCCGCCAGTCGTCCCAGGGGCTGGCCCTTGGCGGCCGCCACGTCAACCCGCCCCGCTTGCTCCAGCGCACGCTCTTTGGTCAGGCTTAGGTAAACATTCAGCCGCGGATTCAGCTCCGCGATCCGATCGTAGTACCTGGCTGCGAGGTCCACGGCCTTGATGCTTCCCGCAGCAATGCCCTCCCGCAACTCGGCAAGAGTCTTCGGTTTCTCCACATAGGTCTTGGCTGCGTCTTCTACCTTCATCTTGTTCGACCCTGAATCCCGAGCTCGCTCTCCCACAAAGTCTCGATTCCCTATTCCCTGTTTTTCCCTATCTCTCAATCACCTTGGGCACCTTGAAAAAGACTCCATCAGTCTCCAGCGCCTGCGACATCACGGCGGCACGATCCAGCGAGGGCACCTTCACGTCAGGCCGCAGCGAACTCGCGCCGCCTGCACCTTCAAGTTCGCTCACCTGCGCCAGGGGCAGCACGCCCGCTGTATCCAGTTCGTTCAATTCGCCCACGTAATCGAGAATCGCGTTCAGATCATGCACCATGTGACCAGATTCATCCGGCGTCAATTCCAGATGCGCCAGTTCGGCAACGCGCTCTACGTCTTCCACAGTAACTTTGACGGTCATGCCCGAGTCTTCCTCAGCGTTTCAGCCCTCGATCTCTGGCTAAAGTCGAAGTTAAAGTATAGCCGGTTCGCGACTTCGACCATCCTCCGGATTAGTCCACAGTCAGAGACAAGGTCACCGTATGCGACACTCCATTCGACACGACAGTGACGGGAATGGAGTACGTTCCGGCGGGGGTATTCGTATTGCTGGCGCCGGCCGGTGGTGTCCCGCCCGTGCCGCCCCCCGAACCAGAGCAACTGGCAAGTCCACCCATCACCAGAACACCCAGCAGGACCAGCAGAAAGTTTCTCCGCCGCCGTACCCATGCTAACGGCAGCAGCACAAGTCCGCATGCCAGCGAAACGGTGCCCCATCCGGCCAGTCCCGAGTTGCGCGTGGACAACGCCGAATGGCCGGTTGCTACCAGCACCGTTAAGCTGCCGGTAGAATTGGCAGCCACCGTCTCGCTCGCGGGGTTGAACGTGCACACTGCGTTCACCGGCAGCGAACCGCATTGGAAGGTAAATGTCCCCGCCAATCCGCTCGCAGGCGTCAACACAACGGCGTAGCTTGCGGTCTGTCCGCTCGACACCGTCTGGCTCGACGATCCGGAAAGCACCGCCGTAAAATCCGTTCCCGCGCCCGACAAAGACGCCTCTACGGCTGCTGCCATTGCAGAACTCGCAACCCTCAGGTTGCCTGTTTGTGGCCCGGCGGCGCCCGGAGCAAACGTCACTCCGACCATGCAACTCGTTCCCGGCGCAAGAGAGGTCGTGCACGTATTGCTGGCCAGCTTAAAGCCATTTGAAACCGTCAATGCAAGATCGGTCAGCTTCACCATGCCAGCATTGCTCACGGTGATAGTCTGCGCTCCGCTTGTCGTGCCTACGCCTGTCGATGGAAAACTCAACGAGGCAGGCTGCAGCTGAACGACTCCCGCGAGTCCGCCCGTCCCGCTCAGGATCACGGTTGCGGCATTCAGTGAAGAGGCCCCGACGGTCAATGTGCCCTGTGCCGTGCCGTTCACCGTTGGCGTAAACACCACCCCCGATGAGCAACTCGCCCCCGCGCCAAGACTGGGCCCGCAGGTATTCTGAGTCAAGCTGAATGGCCCGGTCACGACCAAAGCAAGGCCGGATACGTTTGCGGCGCTCGTATTGTTGATGGTGGCAATCTGCGCTGGTGTGTTCTGGCCGAGCGTCGCCTCTGTAAAGGTCATCTGCCCCGGGCTGACGTTCAGGCCCGACGCCGTGGTTCCATTGCCGCTCAGCGCTACCGTCGCAGCCTTCACTCCCAGCGTTGAAGACGAAACCGTCAGCGTCGCTGCGTTCCCTCCCGTTGCGGCCGGAGTGAAGATCACCCGCACGGTGCAACTGCTGCCATTGTTAAGCACCGCTCCGCAAGTCGACGCGCCCGTCGAAAAACTGCCGGCCGAAAGGCCCGTGATCTGAAAACCCACATTGCTCATCGGTGCCCCACCACCGTTGTTGACTGTCAGCGCAAGGGGCACACTGCCCGCGCCTATCTGCTGCGATGGGAAACTCAAACTTGCCGGATTCACTCCGATGACCGGCGGCGCCAGACCGGTGCCGGTCAATGGAACCATTTGCGTCTTCTGGAAATCCGAAACGGCCAAAGCGCCGGTCTGCGTGCCGGCCGCTGTCGGTACGAACACCACGCTGACCCCGCAGCTTGCGCCTCCGGTAAGCTGGGTGCCGCAGTTGCTTGTTACCTGATACGGTCCGCTTGCGGAAACTGCGACCGACGTAAGCGGCACGCCGCCGCTATTGGTCAATGTGATCGTCTGCGCCAGTGAAGTTTCACCGATCATCGTGCCCGAAAACGTCAACGAGGGCGGCGAAAGAGTATCGGTAGGCGGCGACGCGCCCTTACCGGACAATTGCACGGTCTGCGTCCCACCAGCCTCCACAATCGTGAGCGTCCCCGTGGCGGTCCCCGCCTGCGTCGGTGCAAAAGTCACAGACAACGCGCAGTCACTGTTAGCGGCAAGCGAACTCCCGCACGCGTTGTTCGTCAGCACAAAGGGAGCGGCGACATTCACTCTCGTAATGGGAATCGCGCTCGCGCCGCTATTTTCTACCGTGACCTGCAACGCTGCGGATGTTTTTCCCACCTCCACCGCGCCGAAGCTCAACGTCCCCGGCGCTACCGCGACCGCCCCTGCATTCACACCGTTCCCACTCAGCGCCACCGTCAACTGCCCACCGGACACGTTGGCGCTGATCGTCATTTGCCCTGACAAGCCGCCTGTCTGTGTCGGCGAAAACGTCACTTGAATCGCGCAGCTTCCGCCTGCATTCATCGCGCCGTTCTGGCAGTTATCCGTCTCACTGAAGTCACCACTCACAGCAATCGCGGTCGGCGTCAGGACAATCCCTCCCGTGTTCGTCACCGTCACGGTCTGCGCACCGCTGCTGGTCCCATTCGCCTGGTCTCCAAAGATCAGAGTTGCGGGAGCCAAGGTGGCCGATGTCAATTGCATGCCCGCGGTCCACAGCGGAATCTGCCACACGCCACGCCCATACGTCGCAGCCGCCAGCACGTTCAGAGACGACGTCACTTGAGCTGCACTTAGCCCCACCGCTGGCGCTGCGGGCAACCCCGTTCCATAGACCGACCAGCAATTGAACCCTGTTGCCGCGCAACTGGCGATCTGACGAGTCGAAAAGACCCCAGCGTCCGTCGCAATGTACGCCGTATTCGCATCCTGCGGGTCCACCACCAGGCTATTCGCTGGCGAAAACGGGAGATTCGACGCAATCGACGCCCAATGCGCCCCTCCATCTGTGGAGCGATAAGCCACCTGCACCGCTTGCGTCGGATTGTTGACTCCATCCACCGTTGCATAAACCGTGTTGCCGGTCGGGTCGTGCGGGTCGATGAAGATACTTGAGATGTCAAGCCCGTAAGCATTCATCCCCATCGGGTCATTGTTTACCGGATTCAGCGTCAGATCGTGCCATGCGGACCATGTGCCCCCCGAATCCAGAGTAGCCCGGAACACGTGCCCGGCTCGATTCGCTCCACCGTCGAGCGCTCCATACATGCCCACATAGACCACTTCGCCGCCGCTTCCAAGAACCATCGCTGTCATCGAGCGGATCAGCGTATCCCCATTGCAATAAGACTGCCCCGTTACGCCGTCAAGAAATGGGCTGATCGCGTTCGCGCCGCTCCATCCGCTTCCGTTCGCTGGTCCGCGCCACACCCGACAGGTCCCAACCAGCAGTTGCGTTGCATCCAGAGGATCCACCACAAACGGCGCCGGCGCGGTCATCGTGTACCCGTCCCCGCTCACATCTGCGTCGCTCACCACCGGCGTGAGCCCAAAATCCGAGGGCATGCAGCCGCCCGACTGCGAACACAGGTGGATCGACACGCCCGCCTGGTTGTTCACATACCAGTTCGAGTTATTCATCGGGTCGATCGCCACCGGGCCGCCTTCGCCGCCCAGGATCTGCGGCCAAAAAGCTGTCGGCCCCGTCGTGCTCTTCACTCCGGCTGTTCCGTTTGCGCCAAGCCCCGTCATCATCGTGTAGGGTGAGCTCGTCACCTGCGACATGCTCACCACTTCCGCCAGCGACCCCAGTCCGCTGTTCAGGTTCTGGAAATGGGTTGTATCGGTCGGCGCGCACGCTGAACCGGTCTCGCCGATGGCATCCATCGACCGCCACAAACCGCTGTCGTTGCCCACCAGGATCTCCAGCGGATTTGCGGCGTTCCAGGCCAGCGCATGCTCGTATCCTGCTACCTGCGCGCTCATGCACGTATTTGCGTTGGTTGTATTGCGCCAGGCACAGCCCATCGCCAGGCTGCACTTCCACAGGTCGTTCGCCCCTGCCAGCAACAAGGTATCCTGCCCCGACGGCACCGCCGCCAGCGCCAGGTTGTAATCTCCATTTGCCACCGTGGCGGACCCAAGCAAAGGATTGTTCGCCTCCAGTGCTGCCGTATTCCATTGTTTTGAGAAGCTGATGGTCGTGCTGGTGCAAACACCGGCAGAGATTGCGCACGAGTCCTGCCAGATTCCCTGGTCCTGGTTGTTTGCGTCCACCGTCCAGGCAAACGTGTCGCCGCTCAGCGGATTCACAGCCAGCGTTCCCCGAAAAATCGGACAAGCCACCGACCCGATCGAATTTGGATTCGTCGGGCACATCAAGGTTGTCAATCCTGCGCTGGGTTGCGCTGTCAGCCTCGTCCACGTCACCCCATCAATCGACAGGTAGTACCCGTGGTACCTCACCGCCGCAACAAACAAGTGCCGCACCGGGTTCCACACCACGCTTGTCGCTGCGTTCCCATGCGGCAACGCAAACGTATCGCCCGGCCCCTGCACATCCGCTCCGCTCGGGTCTGTAATCTGCGCCAAAGACCACGTTAGACCGGCATCGTTCGAGTAATACAGCCCTTCATAGCTAACACCCGGCTCTTCCGAATTGACCAATTCGCCTTCGTAGGCTTGCGACACGGCCGCCACCACCAACTGCGGATTGGTCGTGCTCCAAGCAAAACCGGAGAAACCCTCGCCAATAAATCCGTACAACTGGTCTCCGGTCGCCTGGATCAGCTTCCACGAAGTGCCACCATCAGGCGAGCGCAGAATTCCCGCGCCGTAATAGGAGTCGAGCGCATCGTTCGGATCGCCCGTACCCGCCAGAATCACTCCCGTTCCGCCCGGTTGAACTGCGATCGCACCTATACTGATCGACGCTTCGTGGGCTCCACTCAAAGCGGCCGGCGTGTCCGTTAAAGGAGCAAACACTACGCTGGCCACGGTTGACGTGCCCGCGTTCTGCGAAACCCACACACCGCCGCCCGTCGTCCCCAAGCAAACTCGATTGCCCGTCGGGTCAGCAGGATCGAAAGCGATCGACGATACACGCCCCGTCACAAGGCCATAGTTGGCCGAGATGACTGCGGTGGGTCCGAGAGGCTGCCACGATGCGGTTGCCGGCGTAGCCGGCGTCTGCGGCCATGGGCGCGCACTGGCCGAACGCAATCGCACCTTGGAAATCCCTGCATGAGCCGCACCCCAGCCCCGCTCAACCAGGAAACGATGCGCCTCCGCCACTCGCGGAGGAACGGTCTGCGCTTGTGCGATTGCCATCACCGCAAACAGAGCTAGCATCCCCGTCACTCTGCTTGATCTCCCGTGATGTATGCGGGATCTCTGTGGAGAAGACGGATGACCGTGCGTGCCGCGGTTACACGCAGCATCGGTGGGATTTTCCTGAAGAAGCCCAGTCGTCACACGCATCCGGGATCCGGATCCCGCCTCCCCTTCGTATCTTCCGTGGGGAACATAAGCGGAATCCAATGGATTACGACAAACGAAACATGCAGATTCCGGGTTTGGAATTGCGTCCCACTTTAGAACGCCACGGATACGCCCCTGTGTGATGGCTGGTACAACAAGCAGCCGCGATGCCACGCTATAGCATTTTCGGAATTGGTGTAGTCCGGAACCACGCACTCAAGTGGCTTTTTCTTCAAGAAAAAGCCACCCTTCACAGCGCTCAAAAAGTCCACGTGTATTCCGAAAGTGCTCTAGAACTCTACCTGCCCACTCGCCGCACCATTCTGCCTGATATACGCCCGCGCATCGATCTTCTTCGCAATCGACGTGCCACTCATTGGCCGCACCAGGCCGAAGACCGGCCGGTCGAACCAAGGGCGATCATGCTTGCCCACAATGGCCCATGCAATTCCCGCATAGCCATTCGGGTCGCGGCCGTCGAGTTCATAGCGGTCATTCAGCATCACCGCCCACTCGAAGGCCCTGGCCGGGTCAGGAGCCCATTCCAGAATCTTTTTCGCCCAATACATGCGCATGTAGTTGTGCATCCAGCCTGTATCAACCATCTCCTGCTGGGCCGCGTTCCACAACTCGTCGCCGGTCTCGCCGCGCTCCATCTGTTCCAGGCTGTAGCGGTGCGGCCGGTCATCGCCCGCATGTTCCACAAGCGTCTTGCGCGCCCATGGCTCCGCGCACTCCCAGTTGTCGTAGTTCGGATTGTGGCGCACAAAAAGGACCGACAACTCCCGCCAGCCAATCAGTTGCTCCAGGTATCGATCCCGCGCCGAAGCCGAAGCCTTTCCGTCCGACACCGCCTTCTCCACCGCCAGCGCAATCGTCAGCGGGCCGATATTGCCAAAGTGCAGGTAAGGCGACAAGCGGCTCGTGCCCTTTAATTCGGGATGGTTCCGCGTCTTCTCGTAATGGGTCAAATCATGCCTGAGAAACTCTCCAAGGTGGCGAACGGCAGCATGCGTGCCTCCGGTGAAACTGTCCACAGGCCTCACGCTTCGATCCAGTTTTGCGAACCCCGCCGTCAAATCCTGACCCACCGCATAGCTCGACAGCCCGCGCAGTGGATTCCAGGCATATGCGGGTTCCATCTTCGCCTGCGCCACCAAGTATTGGGGTAACTCCGCTTTGAGATGCGGCCGAAAGTGATGCAGCAGAAAATAGCTGCGCCCAAACACCGCCGACGGCACCACAACATCCGCATCCACTGTCCAGAAAGGCAGTTTGAGTCGTCGAGCCAGCACCTTGCGCCACCGTTCCGGCTCGCGACAGGGATTCTCGTCACTCACCAGTAGTGCTGCCTCAACCTCTTCAAGGAATGCCTCGACCGAGTTGTCCGGAAACCGCCGCAGCACGAATCCCACGCCGCGCTCGGCTGCATCCTCCGCCACATCCCGCAGTCCCTGGGCCATGAAGTGGTAGTGCCGCAGGTTGGCATTGGGGTAGTTGGGAATCACCGAGAAGAACACCACCACCGGCAACCCCAACTGATTCCCCGCTTCAATCGCCACATCCAGCGCCGGATTATCCAGAATCCGCATCGCCCGCTGCATCCAGTAGACGACGCACCGCCCGCCCTTGCGCGGCGCACCTCCGCGGCGCACATAAACACGCGGCTGGCTTGTTATTCGAGCGATCTCTTCGGGAATGACTGAACGATCCGGCATTATGGCGATCCGCGGCTATAGCATTTTCGGAATTGGAGTACCCCCGGAACCGCACACTCAAGTGGCTTTTTCCTCAAGAAAAAGCCACCTTTCACAGCGCTCAAAAAGTCTACGTGTATTCCGAAAGTGCTCTAAATTCTCACCAGCTCCCGCTGAATATTGCCTGTCACCCACGCCTTCTTCGCCGAGGTCAGCATGTCCACTTCGCTGCGCACGCCGAACTGCGGCAAATAGATTCCCGGCTCGACCGAGAAGCACGTGGCAGGCAGAATGCGGCGCTCGTCGTGGGTTTCAAGATTATCGAGGTGAGCGCCCGGCCCATGAATCTCGTGTGCGATGTTGTGCCCGGTGCGATGGGTAAAAAACTCGCCAAATCCTGCCTCGCGAATCACAGCCCGCGCCGCATCATCGGCCTCATACCCACAAATCGCCCGGCCCTCCGCAAAGGCCGCCTCCACAGCGGCAATGGCAGCGTCGCGCGCATTCCGCACCGTTTCAAACACGTGCTGTTCGCGCTCTGACGGCTCGCGGCCCACCACACCCGTCCACGTAATGTCGTAGAAGACGCTGTTCCCTTTGTCCATGCGGCCCCAGATGTCAATGAGCACAAAATCGCCCTCTTTGATCGGCGCGCAGTGCTCCGCGGTCGGCTCGTAGTGCGAATCGGAGCTGTTGGCATTCACGCTGACATTAGGCCCGTTCTCCCACACCAGACCTGCGCGCCGCATGCCTTCGCTCAGCCACTGCACCATCTCGAATTCAGTCACTTCGCCCGCCCCGCCCGACGCCGGCCGCAGCCGCTGGCCCATCTCCTTCCAGCAATCCGCCAGGATCTTGTCGATCTTGCGCTGCGCATAGATGTGGCTGGCGATCTGCTCTTCGTTGAGCACGGCTTCAAACTGGCTCACCAAATCGGCCGAACTCACAATCTGCTTGCCCAGCCCGCGCAGAAACTCCACCGTGCCCGCGTCCACCATAGAGACATACATGATGGCGTTGTTGGGCGAGTATTGCATGGCAATCTCCTGCGCATCGCCCAGCATGGCTTCGAGACCCGTCGCCAGTTCCTGCCAGCTCGAATACTGACCCTTCGAGCCGGGCAGCGAATCCAGCCGGCCTTGCTCGATGCGGTGCACCAGCTTGCGTGGTTCGCCCTTCGCCGGGACAAAGTAATACCAGCGGCGCGTGATGTGCGCCTTCTCGTCCAGACCCAGGATGCGGCTTCCAATAGGATCGCGATGATGGTGGTCGTAAAACAACCAGCCGTCGAGACCGGCTTCGCGCAAGGCAGTTTGAATCGCCTCTAAGTTCATACCGAAATTGTATTCTTCGTCCTCAGCTATTCGTAGATTTCGTCATGAGGACACCGCTGACAATTCGCCCATCCTAGCTTCGCCTCCAAATCTGGGTGCCCCGTCCTAGCTCGGCTAGGGCGGGATCCGCAGACCTGATTTTTCGCAGTTACTTCGGATCGTTCGTCTTCGGCGATTCGGAGAATTCGTCTTTTAGATACCGCGGATATTCCCGAATGCCCTGCCGGGGCGGGCTTGCCCTCAGCGCCCGCAATGGATGAGTGTAAGTTTGTAATGATCGGTTCGCCGGTTTAGCGCTTGAAAGCTGGGGCCTTCGTGATCAATCGGATAGTGAGTGAAAATCTTCGCTGTAACTTACTCCAGACTTCGGTGAAGATTCTCCCTGTTGGCATTGAGGTCTCCATCATCCTCACGCTGGCCGGGATTCAGCGCGGCATGGGCGCACATTCGAGCCTGGCACGGTTGAATTTCGGGATCTACGTATCGGTCCTCCTGTTGTTCGCATTCGCAGTCAGTTTTCTCTTTGCAACTATCGGCCAATATTCCGAAGTATTAGAGAGGACACAAGAGATAGGGATCCTAAGAGTCCTTGGCGCATCTTCTGCCTACATCCTCAACCTTCTTTCGCAGGGAACCTTGATCGTCACGCTCCTCGGGACACTCGTCGGGATCGCCATGGCATATGGAGCCAAGTGGCTGATCGGGTTCGCGTTTGCGGACTACCTGACCTTTGCAACCGTCTACAAATGGTGGCCGGTTGCCTATGCGATTTCATCGGTAGGACCTTTGTCCGGTGCGATCTTCGCTCTGCGAAGGTCCCTCAAGCACGGAGTAATCCAGGCCTTGTCCCCTGAAGAATGACTTTCCAAGTCTCAGTAGCAATCCCAAGAACAGGCGGCCCGCGGAAATCTCGCGTCTACCTGATCATTCTCTCTGCCTCGGGATCTGCTTCTATTCAGTTCGCAACGCCTGTGCCGGATCGATCGATGCCGCCCTGCGCGCGGGTATCAGGCCTGCCAGTGAAGCTGCCACCACCAATGACAGCACCGATCCCATCCACACACCCGCATTGATGCTCTTGATCTCGTAGAGTTGCGCCTCAACCAGGTGGACGCCGAGGAGTGCCGTGGGAATTCCAATCGCCAGGCCAAGAATCGCCTGGATCACCGCATCGCGCATCACCATCACTGTCACGCCCGTGCGTTCAGCGCCCAGCGCCATGCGAATGCCGATCTCCGGCGTTCTCCTCGCCACCGCATAGGCAGTCACACCATAGATCCCCAGTGTGGCCAGCAACAGCGCAAGTGCGCCGAAAAGCATGGTCAGCCGCGCCAGCATTCGCTCCTCATTAAATTGGTCGGCGATCTGCGCGTCGAAGGTCTGAAACTTGATCACGCTCAAGTTGGGATTGATCGCCGCCAGCGTCTTCCGCGCCAGGTCGTCCATTTCGGGGATCGGCCGGGACGCCTTCAATACGATCGCGCCGGAATAGAGGCTTTCATCTTTCTCGATCGGCTCCTTTTCGCTGCGCGGCCTTTGCAACAACGGCGAGAAGAACATGAGGCGGTCTTTCACGCGCGCATCCGTGTAGGCGGTGTCTTCGACGACCCCAACGATCTCGAAGTCCCCGACCGAACCTGGGTAATCGTCGCCAAAGTGCTGGCCGATGGGGTTCTCGCCCGGATTGAACAGCACTTTTACAAACGACTGATTGACCACAGCGATCGTAGGCGAGTTCGCCGTATCGCGCACGTTAATACCGCGCCCCATCAAGACGTGCGTGCCCACAGAGTCGAAGTACTCCGGATTCGCTCGCAAGGCCGCAGAGGAAAGGTGGGGATCGGGCTTCCCCTGCACCTGCACGCTCGAACTGTCGTTGTTGTCCTCCATCGGCGTATAGCTGCTGATGCCCACTTTTTCGACTCCGGGAATCGCGTGAAAGCGCTCCTCGATCGCGCGATAAAGGTCGCCCACCTGGCGTTGGGAGTAGCCGGCGGTCTGCGGATTGATGTGCACGATGTAGCGATTGCGCGCGTCGAGCTTCAGGTCGATGTGCTCGAGCTTGTTCAGGCTTTCGGCAAAGAGTCCTGCGCCCACCAGCAGCACCAGCGACAAGGCGGCTTGCACGACTACGAGCCCGCGCTGCAGCACTGTCGCCCCACCCGCAGCCTGACGCATGCCGCAGCGCAATGCATCGGCGGGCTCAGTGCGCGAGGCGATCCAAGCCGGTGCAACTCCAAACAGAATACCGGTCACCAGCGAAAGCCCGCATGCGAAGCCAAGCACAGCCAGCGACGGGCTGGCGTGGATGGGCACATTCTGCGCGCCCGGAAAGGCAAGGACAAGCAGCATCCGGGTACCGGCATAGGCCACTATCAGCCCTGCGAATCCGCCCAGTCCGGCCAGCAGCACGCTCTCAGTCAGGAGCTGCTGCACAATTCTGCCGCGCCGCGCACCGAGTGCCGTCCGCATGTTCATTTCGGCCTTGCGCGCCATGCCGCGCACCAGCAGTAGGTTAGCGATGTTTGCGCAGGCAATCAGCAAGACAAGGCCCGCGATACCCATCAACAGCGTGAGATGACGATCGTATTCCTCCTGCATGGCTTGGATACCGCCGCCGCCGGGCGTCAGCACAATATGAATCTTGGCGAGGCCGGCCTTGCTCTCCTGCGAAGCGTAGGCGGGCGTGGCGGACAGTTGCCGGCGCAGGAGCGCGCTCACCTTCGCCTGCAACTGTGAGAGCGAAACGCCCGGCCTGAGACGGCCGATCAGGTAGAGCCACTGCATGTCGGAGCCGTGCACATAGGCCACATTGGCAACCACCGGCATGGTTTCGATGGGCAGATAGAATTCGGGCGGCGTGGTCAAGAGGCGGTCGCCATAAAAACCCTCGGGCGCAATGCCCACCACGGTCACCGGCAGGGTGTTGATCCGGAAGGCGCTGCCCACCACCGCCGGGTCGCCATTGAATGTGTTTTTCCAAGTCTGGTAGCTCATGACGGCGGTCAATGGCGCGCCAGCGAGGTCATCGCTGTCAGTGAACAGCCTGCCCGCGCGCGCGTTGAGCCCGAATGTCCTGAAGTAGCTGCCGGAGACAAACTCACCCATCACCGAGCGCGGAACGTCCTCCGATCCGTCGCGGCGCACGGCCACAGGGCGGTAGGCGAAACCCGCCTGGATCCCCGCCAGGTCCTGAAACTCCGGAGCGTTCTTCCTGAGGAATTCGTAACTCTCCGTGGTGAAGAGCGAGTACTCACCGTTGTCGTGAAAGCCCATCCCCACGCAGCAGTCATTCTGATTCCCCAGTCGTACCAGCGTTGTTGGATCGGCAACTGGCAGTCTCTTCAGCATGAGCGCGTTGACCAGCGTGAAAATGGCGGCATTGGCCCCGATACCCAGCGCCAGGGTGAGCACGGCGACAAGGGTGAACGCGGGAGCCTTGCGCAGCATGCGAAGCGCATAGTGCACATCCTGCAGCAGACTCTGAATAAACGGAAAGCCGGATTCGGCGCGTTAGCCTTCGCGAATCGCCTCGGCTGGACCGAATTTCAGAACCGCCTGGCGGCGTGCTTCGCGAGGCGACCTCCCCGCGCGCACGTATTCTTCCGTCTGCAAAGCAAGGTGCTCTTGCATCTCTTCGCGCAATCGCTGGTCGCTGCCGCGCCGCCCATTGACGAAATTCCACACGCGCGCGACAAAGCGCCTGAAGGCTCTCATGACAGGCGCTCCGCCCTGACGTTGACGAAGCGCGCAATGATTTCAGCCGTCTGCTGCCAGCCATCCATCTCGGTCTGCAGTTGGCGGCGCCCCACGCGCGTGAGCTGGTAGAATCGCGCCCGGCGGTTATTCTCTGAGGCACCCCAATCTGATGCCACGGCCCCCTCCTGCTCCAGGCGGAGCAGCACAGGATACAGGGTGCCCTGGTTCACAGAGAGCAGGTCGCCGCTGATCTGCTCGATGCGGCGTGCGATGCCGTACCCATGCAGTGGCCCCAGAACGTCGAGAGTCTTCAGCACCATCAATGCCAGCGTGCCTTGTTGCACATCCGTCTTTTGTGTCATTGCGGGCATTCCTTTTGGTTGCCAACAGAAGCGTGCCACATTTCTATTGGGAAAGCAACCAGGAAAGGGAACGAGTCTTAAAACGTGGGTACGACTAAGACTAAGTAGAGCCACACAGTTTGACGTGTAAATCTTTCACTGGCGGGTGGCATCCAATCATTGAGTGCAAAACTCCGTTTGAGGGCAAACAATGCAGGTCCCAAATCAGGTGCAAGAACACATCGGTACCATCGCCAAGCATGAGCAGGAGTTTCTGGCGCGAAGATCGCCGGCGGAAAGACTAGGAGACTTAACTGCGGCCGTCGTCGGCAATCTCGGATTTGTGGCCGCTCATATCTTTCTCTTCTTGTTCTGGATTCTCGTAAACACTTTACACTTTCCCCCAATTCCGCACTTTGATCCTTTGCCCTTTTCGCTTCTCGGAACCGTCGTTGCCATGGAGGCTATCCTTCTGGCAAGCCTCATCCTCATGAGGCAATCGCGACTGGCCCGCCGCGCCGATGAACGGGAACATCTCATGCTCCAAATCCTTCTCCTCACGGAAAAAGAGGTGACGGCGTTGATCAGCATGAATCAGCAGATTGCGGCTAAGGTGGGATTGTCGGATATGAAAAACAGTAAGGAAATCGAACAACTCGGCCGGAATACTTCAATCGATGAAGTCGCTCAAAACATACAACGAAGTCTGTCAGAAGATCCGTAACGATGCTCGTCGGCGCGACGACACGATCTTCTGCATTAGCTGATTGGCAGTCGAGTGGATCGTCCAGGCTACGGCGAGCACCGAGCCAACCACAAGCTTTCTGATCAGTAAAATGACGGAGCGGCGACCACGCGCCCGGAACGAAGCGTTTCGTGTGCGCGACCCTAGGGGGTGAGTCCGCGCTCGTGGTAATCGACGCGTGCCGCATTGGTATCCCGGCGGGTGTGTTTGTTCACGTACATTGCTGCGTCGGCAGCACTCAAGAGACTATCCTTCGTAGTTCCATCCTCTGGATACAAGGCGATGCCCACGCTTGCCGAACCGTTGACGACATATCCCTCAGCGGAAAACGGCGCCTCAAGACAGCGCTCGAGCCGAAGAGCGATCTCTTCGATTTCAATACGACCGCGAACCTCGGGTAGAAGCACAGCAAATTCGTCGCCGCCCAGCCGCGCCAGCATATCAACCTTTCGGAGCTGGCGCTTCATGCGGATAGCCACCTCCTGCAGGTAGAGGTCTCCGACCTGATGTCCGTAGACGTCGTTCACCTGCTTAAAGTCGTTGAGGTCGATGTAGATCAATCCGAAGATCGATGCATTCTGGCGCGCATCTTCGATCTGCTTTTCGAGATAGCCTTCGAGCGAGAATCGGTTGTGAATGTCGGTGAGAAGGTCAAACTCAGAACGGTGGACAAGATCGGAGAAGAGCCGCCTGGTTTCAATGGCCAGAGCGGCGAGTGCTGCCGCCATGAAGAGCGTCTCAGACTCGATGGCCTGGGGTTTTGTGACCGCATTGAAGGCGGCATACATTGTTCCTAGCGGAGGACCAGAGCGGGCGGAAATCTGTTCGTGGACGATTCGGAATGGAGCGAGATTCAGCGGGCAGTTTCCGAGTTTTGCACCGTCGGCAATCTGACACCAGCAGGGAGCGCCACGCAGCTTGAAAGAGACCAATTCAGTAATCTGCTCAACAATCTCCGCGAGCGGGCGAGAGCCGTTGATATCCTCGAGAATTCGGCTGCGCCGGCGCTCGATGTAAGCCACCTCGGCGTTTTGGCGGCGCACCTTTCGTTCCATCACCCAACCCCTGGACCCGGCGGCGAACAACAATACCAGCAGAACGGTGACGAGAATGATCAGGTTGCGAACGCTGAGCAAAGAGGGTTCGGCGATGACCGAAATATCGTCGAACGAACGGAGCAGGATGTTGAACGGTACCTCTTGTTCGGTGGGATCGATCGTATTGGATTGCACGACCATGCAAATGCCGGTCACGCGGATCATGGTTCCGGGCGGAATCTGCCTCATCGGCGGGAGGGTTCTGTTGGCGGGGGGATGGCGATAAATCGCCGTGAAGAGCTTGCCATCCGAGACCAGAACAAACTCGTCCTGCGATTCCTCCCGGACCGCGGTCACTACCTTGCCTTCGAACGATACGAGGTCATTCTGATGGCCATCGGGGTCGCCGCTGTTCCACGTAGCCAATTGACGCCAGATCGATGCTTGCGGCGAGACCGGCTGAAAGATATTGCTGTCTTGAATTTCGCCGTCCGTCAGGGCCAGAAAGCTATAACGAGCGTCAGGAAAGCCGGTTGCATCCGCAACATCGCCCACCCGCATTGGATCACTGGCATGGGTCGAGATCCAAAGGCTCTTCGCCCCATCCTGCAGCACAGCGGCCGAGCCGGGCTCATAGTAGGTAATAGTTCCTCTTACCCGGACTCTGCGCGCCAAGTCATGCACGGAATAGGTATACAGAACCTCGTCCATGGGCGTGATCGGGAGCGATTCCGGACTTGTTTCGGCTCGCTTGAGAATCTTCACGTCGGCAACCGACGGAACCTCGAGCAGGATGCCGATCAGTTGCATTTTGCTGTCGAATTTTCCTGATACAACTCCGGTAACTTCTACGTCGTCGTCCAGCATCTTCTTCAGCATGGTCGCGTCGCTTCCGACGACCGTTGCGTCAATATAACCCTCGTCCATGAGCAACCTGAGATATATGCCGTGCATATTCCCGAAGTTCACCATGTCCGCACTGCGGAGTTTGGCGCGCACAGAGACACGCATGCAATCGCGCTGGGCGCGAATCAGCTGTTGAAAGTCTGCTGGCGCGGGGCTTGGCAAGGCGCCGTGATGAAGCACGGTGACACTGTCGCTGAGCACGTCCGCGGTGAAGCTGTCCCGCGTCTTTCCTCGCACCAGCACCCGGTCGCCTGGGGCCAGGTCCTCATTCGGCTTGGTCTCAACATAGATGGCTTCGCCGCCATCCTGAACGAAAAGGTCGACGTCGCTCTTGTTGTAATACGTAACCGTGGACTCAAAAGCAACGGGCACCCCGCTTCGAGCTTCAGCCTTCGTCAGAGCGCGGATACCGCGGAGCGTGGTGACGGTGCCGGGCTCCGCGGCCCGGGCTGCCGGGAAAAAGGCGCCAACCATCGCCACTGCAAGCGTCAATGTTCGCAGGAGGAGGGTCCGAAATGATCCCGGCGGGTGAGGCATAACTCCTTCTGGGTCTTGCGCGCGCTCGTCCTTGCTGGCCTGCTCTTGTTGGATTCCGCCCGCAAAACGGGGCCGGACAACCGCGCACAATCTCAAGCTGAACCAATTGGAATCGCCCCATCATACTCTGGCCCAATCCTGTTAATCCAAGAAAATAAGACACCTATCGCACCATCGGTAACCTGGCCGTCGAAAAGTCTTCGTCGCAAATTTGATTCAATTCCTGAATCCTGCGCTCTGCGAGGGATTCGGTCTTGCGCAGCGAGGTACGCCTCAGAACCACACTTGCGGAGTTTTCAAAAGCTCACTCGTTTCGGCGTGTTACAAGCTCGCCTCGGCGGACCACAGGCCATCACCGGGGGGGTTAAGAACCGCTGTTCAGCCCGGCCCCAAGACAGGAAGATGGTCGTGAGAAGACGAACGTTAACATGGACAAGATATTCGGGAGCAGCGCGCGATGCTGCTTACAGCACTTTCCGCAGGAGTAGTCCGGAGCCACGCACCCAAGTGGCCTCTTCCTAATGAGAAAGCCACCTTTCACAGCGCCCAACAGGTCTACCTGTATTCCGAAGGTGTTCTAAAGCGCCGCCATCGCTGCGGATTCGCTGGTAAACAGTCCTGCGTACTTGGTGATGCCCACCATGGTAAAGACCTTGGTGAAGTGCGGCGAGAGCCCGAAGGCAAAGACCTTCTGGCCGGAGTTGGCCGCTTCAATCAGCATTTGGATCACCAGCGCAATGCCGCTCGAGTTGATGTAATCGACCTTTGTGAAGTCCAGCAGAACCAGCTTTGCCGTCTGTTTCGGCAACGCCTGATAGGTGCCCAGGACTGCGTCTTTCGACGTGCTGGCGATATCTCCCTCATAACGGAGGACAGTGACCGGGTGCCCGGCCGGGGAAGTGAGCTGGTCGACGCGCGCTTTGGTTTCTGTCTGCACGATCTTTTATCTCCGTATTCGATTCCGTGTTTTATTCCGCTTCTTTATCCAGCCGGATTACCAGCCTGACATAGCTGCTTTTACCGTTGGAGCCTTTAACCCACTCTGCTTCGTCTACCAATGCCTGGATCAGAAACATCCCCATGCCGCGTGGGTCTTCCTCGCCGTGAATCTTGCGGTCGATGTCGGGCTTTTGAGGCATCCCCTTCAAACCCTTGCCGTCGTCGATCACCTTGACTTCAAGCCCGTCGGCGCCAGCAGACAGCACGACGCCGACTGAAAGGCCCTCGTTCAGCATATTTCCGTGCTCAATGGCATTGATGCAAGCTTCGGCCACTGCCGTCTTCAGGTCTTCCACACGGTCTTCGCGGAAACCCATCAGTTTGGCGACCGCAGCCGCGGTACTCATGGCCACTTTCTCATAGCCGAGCCGCGAGGGCAGCCGCACCTCAACGCTGGTGGATTTCAAGTTGGTCATACCGTCGTCTCCGTCATACCCGCTCCCCGACATAAAGCCAGAGCGGTCATGTCGTCCCCCTGCGGGCCGCCTTCAGCAAAATCCTCAATGGCTGTCCATATTGCACCGAGAATATCATCTGCCTTATCTTTCCGGCTCTTAGAAAACACATCCATCAGCCTTTCCGGCCCAAATTCCTCATCGCCACGGAAGACTTCGGTCAGCCCATCCGTGTAGAAAAGCAGCTTTGCCCCCGGTATAAACCCGCGTTTCTGGCTGGTGTAGCGCATCCCCGGCAGCAATCCCAGCGGCGTGCCGGTCGATTCAAACTCGCAGGTCCTGCCATCCGGTTCGACCAGGAACCCTGGATTGTGGCCGGCATTCACGACCTCGATCTCGGCCGTCTCGGGGTGCAAGCGCAGGAAAATAGCTGTCACATAACGGCGCCGGGCCTCTTCGCCTTCGGTCCAGTGGTGCTGATTCATGCGCGTGGCCAATTCTTCCAGAGGCATATCCTGCACCGCCATGGCGCGAAAGGCCGCCCGAAAGCTGGTGGCCATGATGGCCGATGCAAGCCCTTTGCCGGCCACATCCGCGACCGCGATCAAAAGGCTGCTCCCCGACTCCTCCACAATATCGAGGTAGTCGCCGCCTACCTCATAACAAGTAACGGAACGAAAAGCCAGCGAATAGCCGGGGATCTCAGGCAGGGTCTGCGGCAGCAGCGACCGTTGAATGCCACGCGCCGCGTCCAGATCCTGCTGCACCCTGGCAAACTCTACGTTGCGCTTGTGGTTGCGCGCGTTCTCCAGCGCAACGGCCGCCTGCAGGGTCAAGCCCTCGAGAAAATCGGCCTCATAGAGTGTCAGTTCGCGCCCGTCGGGAGGAGCCACGACTAGTTCCGCCATGCGCCCGCCTTCGCGGTCCTGCAACAAAAAGATGGGCAGTGGCGATCCGTTCTCTCCCTCCTCTCCCGGCTCCGGGATTTGCCCATAAGACCGGCCCGTACCGGGAAAAGCAGCGCCCGCCATCTCCAACTCGCGCACCACGATACGCAACACCTGCTCCAACACTTCCTCTTCGCGAATTGTCGAGTGCACCTGTCGCGAAGCCTCAAGCAGCGCCTGCAAACGCGCTACCTGCTGCTGCAGGTCAATCGTCTCGTCATTGCCTGGAAGCTGAGTACCCGCCGCCATCCGCCCGCCCCCCGTGGGATTTCAATGTAACATGGCCGCTGCGACGCTGGCCGAAAGGGCCAGCCGAGCCAGGATGAACTG